>Ga0187894_10006795_pt1 | contig 11053 bp, 13 predicted proteins | sample GBC1701081metaG_FD_136650 | JGI IMG/M metagenome (GOLD analysis project Ga0187894, IMG submission 136650) | White microbial mat communities from a lava cave in the Kipuka Kanohina Cave System on the Island of Hawaii, USA - GBC170108-1 metaG ...
CCCTTCAAGGAGCGGCTCTATGCCACTGCTTAAGGGCGGTGCCCTGATCGACGATCGATGGCAGCGCGTCGCCGACGATGCGAAGCCGGCGGCCGACGCCGCTGTCATCGTGACCTTCGCGCGTTTTCGCGCCGAGCGCGAGGTGCTGCTGGCGCGCGCGGCGCCGCTGGGCGTGCTGCTCAAGAACACCGATCCGGTCGATGTGCTGGCGCCCGATATTGCGCACCTGCAGCTGATCGCGCTGGAGTTTCCCAAGTTCAGCGACGGGCGTGCCTACTCGCAGGCGCGCTTGCTGCGCGAGCGCTATCGCTTCGGCGGTGAGCTGCGCGCCACCGGCCAGGTGCTGCCCGACCAGCTGCACCACATGCGCCGCTGCGGCTTCGATGCCTTCGAGGTCGCCAAGGGCGAGCCGGTCGAGGCGTGGCGGCGCGCCGTGCACACCTTCAGCGCTGTCTACCAACCCACGGGCGACGGCCGCACCCCGGTCTCGGCCCTGCGCCGCCGCCTGTTCGCCGCCGCGGCGGATTAGGTGCTTCTCCTCTCCCGCGAGCGGGAGAGCAATGGGAAGGTGAGGGCCTAAGGACACCGCGCCTCGTGTTGAGCGCACCTCGTGTGTGGGCCCTCATCCGGCCACCGCTTCGCAGTGGCCACCTTCTCCCGCTCGCGGGAGAAGGGAACTTACGAGAGAGGTGAAGACCACTCCGACACGAATGTCTGGCGATCGAGCTTGCGCGGAGCCGGGCGTGCGGCGGTGATCGGTGTGCCGATGCCGACATAGCCGACCAGCTTGTCGCTCTCACCCAGGCCCAGCGCGCGCAGCACCACCGGATCGTACGCATTGGGGCCGGTCACCCACATGGCGGCAAAGCCCAGCGCATGCGCGGCATTGAGGATGTTCATGGCCGCAGCGCCGGCCGACAGGATCTGCTCGATCTCGGGGATCTTGTGGCCGGCGCGAACAGTGGCCGCCACGGCGATGATGACCGGGACCGTGCGCGGCCAGCTGCGGAACTTCTCGATCAGCGCCTCCGGCGGATCGGGCTCACGCTGATGCAGCGCCCGGACCGCCAGTTCGCCGAAGCGCTGACGTGCCTCGCCGCGGATCAGGATGAAGCGGGCCGGCTTCAGGTTGCCATGGTCAGGCGCCCGCAGGGCGGTGTCGAAGATCAGGTCGAGCTGCGCGTCAGTCGGCCCCGGATCGCCCAGCATCCGTGGCGACACCGAAGCGCGCGACAGCAGCATGTCGATGGGCGAGACGGCAGACTCGATCGGCGGATGGGCGGGCGCGTTCATAGAGCCTCCATTCTAGTTCAGGTGGAACGCGACCGGCATGTTGAACTGCTGCGTGTCCGGAGAACCGGCCGGTAGCGCCGGCAACGGCTGAGCGCGATCGAACACGGCCAACGCCTCCCGGTCAAGCCTCGCATCGCCAGCACTGCGCGAGAGAGTCTTGGTCAGCACGGTGCCGTTGCGATCTACCGTGAAGGTGACGTAGGCGACTCCGGTTTTCTCATCGCGCCGCGCCGCATTCGGATACTGCAGGTACCGTTTCATGTGCGCATTCAACCGAGCTTGCCACAACTTCATCATGTCAAGTGTCGGCTGCGCAGCAGTTCCGGGCGGTGGCGCGTTTGCCGCGGCGGCTTCCTGCGGCGGCGATGGCGTGGCCTGCGGCGCCGTGGTCTGCACGGCCTTGGGCTTGGGGTCAGGCTTGCGCACCGGCTTCTCAACCGGCTTGGGCTTGGCCTCGGGCTTGGGTGGCGACGGCTTCGGCTTGGGAGTTTCGATCACCACCTCGGGCGGCACGTCGGGCGGCGCGATCATTTCGGCGAGCTTGTCCGGCTCGGGCGGTTTCACCGGTTCCGGCGGCTCAGGCTCGGGCAACATGCGCGCCAGGATCTCGGTATCGACGGCCGGCGGTTCGGCTTCTTCCTGCTTGGGCCCCGGCGGCGTCTCATTGGCCTCCTGCGCCGGGGCTGCAGCGACTTCCGATAGATCGATCATCACAGCGGGCGGCGCTACCGCCAGATCGTCGTGCGGCACGCGCCATGCCAACAAGGCAGCCGCACCGCCGATATGGGCCCCGAGCACCACCCCGAAGGCCAAGCCCCAGCGTAGCGCCTCGCGGCCGTTGATCACTTGTTCTCTCCGGTCTCCAGGCCAACCAGCGCCACCTTCAGGTACCCGGCGGTGCGCAGCGCGTTCATCACCTCCATCAGCGCGCCGTAGTCGACAGACTTGGCCGCGCGCAGGAAGACACGCTTCTCCTTGTCGTTACCGCTCACCTTGTCCAGCGCGGCGCCCAATGTCTCGCGCGTCACCGCGTCGTCGCCCAATGTGAGGCCGAGGTCGGCTTTCACGGTGAGGAACAGAGGCTTGTCCGGTCGCGGCTGGCGCTGCGCGTTCGATACCGGCAGGTCGACCGGTACGTCGACCGTGGCCAGGGGCGCAGCGACCATGAAGATGATCAGCAGCACCAGCATCACGTCGATGAAGGGCGTGACGTTGATCTCGTGGCTTTCCACCAGATCGTCGTCGCCGTGGTGCAGGCGGACCGACATCGCTCTACTCCGCCGCCTTGCTGAGCGGCAACGAACCGCGATCGAGATCGCGGCTGACCAGGCGCAGGATCGCCGCCGACGCATCGGCCAGCTGCATGCGGTAGCCGGCGATGGCGCGCGCAAAGACGTTGTAGATCACGACCGCCGGGATCGCCGCCACCAGGCCGATCGCGGTGGCCAGCAGTGCCTCGGCGATGCCCGGTGCGACCACCGCGAGGTTCGTGGTCTGCGCCTTGGAGATACCGATGAAGCTGTTCATGATGCCCCAGACCGTACCGAACAGGCCGACGAACGGCGCCGTCGCGCCGATCGTGGCCAAGAGGCCGGTGCCGCGCGTCATGGCACGACCGGCCGCCGCCTCGATGCGCTCCAGCCGCGATACCACGCGTTCCTTTACGCCCTCGGCCAGCATGTCGGACGACAGCCGCACCTCGGCCGCCGCGGCGCGCACCAGCACCGGCACCGTGGCGCGATCGGCCCCCACCTTCAGCGTCGCCTCGGCCAACGTCGGTGCCTCGTCCAGCGCCTGAAGCGCCTGGCGCGCGCGGCGGCTCGCCGCCATCAGCTCCAGACTCTTGGCCAGCCACACCGTCCAGGTGACCACCGACGCGAACGCCAAGCCGATCATCACCACCTTCACCACGATGTCGGCGTTGTGGAACATGCCCCACGGCGACAGATCCACCGGCAGCTTCGGCGCGATGACCGGCGCGGCATCGGCCGGTGCCGGCGGCGTCGCCTCCTGCGCCCAGGCCGGCAGCACCGTCACTGCATAGAGAACACCCAGCAGCACCGGCCACGCATTGCGGGCCGCCCCCCGCAGGCGGCGGACGCGATCGAACGTCTTCAAAGCAACAGCATGCATCACGAACTCTCAGATGGCGTAGGTTCGGCGGCCGGCCAGACAAACAATCGCCCGTGCCCGTTTTAAGGGGCACAGGTCAAAACCGATACCCGCAACACTATCGCGACTGCAAGTCAGTCGCAATCTAGCAGTCATGCGTCACGCCGACGCCCGCCATGTTCAGGCGTCGGCCCAGCGACGCAACAGGTTATGATACAGCCCGGTCAGCTTGACGGCGATCGGGTGATCGAGTCCTTGGTGTCGCGCCAGCTCCTGGATCGCGTTGTCGAGATCAAACAGCAGACCGCGGTCGGCGTCATCGCGCACCATGCTCTGCAGCCAGAAAAACGAGGCGAGCCGCACCCCGCGCGTGACGGGCTTCACATGATGCAGGCTGCTGGCCGGATACAGCACCATGTCTCCGGCCGGCAGCTTCACTTCCTGTGCACCAAACGTACTTTCAATGGTCAGTTCGCCGCCATCGTACGCCTCGGGCTCGGACAGAAACAAGGTGGCCGAAAGATCAGTCCGCACCCGGTAGGCCGTGCCGCGGACGGCGCGGATTGCATTGTCGACATGGGTGCCGAATGATTCACCGCCCTGGTAGCGATTGAACAGCGGCGGAAAGATCTTGAGCGGCAGCGCCGCCGAAATGAAGAGCTGATTGCCGGCGAGCGCGTCCAGCACCACGTCGCCCAGGCGTTTGGCCTCGGTGGAATCTTCGCGCAGCTGCATATTGTGTTTGGCCAGCGCTGACTGCTGGCCGGCGGTGGCGTTGCCATCAATCCATTCGGCGCCCTCGGCAATCCGACGACACTCGGCCACTTGCTGAGGGGAGAGCACGCCGGGCAGACACAACAGCATCAGATCCTCTTCTGGTGGGTGCCGTCATCCCGAGCGCAGCGAGCAATCTCCTGCGCGTGACGCGCAGTGCGCCCAGCCACGGGAGATCCCTCGCCGCGCTCGGGATGACGTTGCACTACCGCGGTTGTACCTTGCCAAAGCGCGCCCGAAACCAGTCGTCGAGCATGACCTTCTCGTAGCGCAGCGGGTCGCTGTTCAGATAGGTCCCGGCGTGCGCCTGGTAGTTCTGGTCGGCCAGCACTTCCTCGTTGCTCGACTGCACGACGCCGTTCTCCTCCAGCGTGTAGCGCAGCTTGATGCGCGGCCATGTTATGTCGCGCATGAACCGGATGTGGGTCGCCAGCGGATGCCACGGCTCGAAGCGACCGGCGAGGTCGACGTCGAGCACCGTGACGGCAAGTTTCTGGCCCGGACGCAGGGTGCGCCGGCCCAGCTTCTCGAGGTGCTCGCGGATGCCCTGCATCGCCGGCTCGCGCGCCTTGGCGCCATAGTCGGCGTGGAGCCCGGCATCGGTGTAGGTCTCCGGATGATCGAAGACGACGACAACCTGGGCGGCGGCCGACACGGACCAGCCGGCCACGGCGAGGCCCAGACAGAGGGACGTGAGCGATCGCATGATGGCCCTCCCACTCAGAATTTGAACGCCGTGGTCAGCAACGCCGACCGGCCCGGGCCGACAAAGGCGAACCGCGTGGCGCTGCGGTAGATGGCGTCATAATAGAGTTTGTTGGTGATGTTGAGCACGTTGAGTCTCACATCCACGTTCTCGGTGATCTTGTAGCTGGCCATCGCATCGAAGCGCCGCGGGCATGGGAAGGTGAGGGGGAACGTGCAGGCCATGCGCCGCAACGCTGAGACTGACCGCTCGTACCCCTCACCCTCCCGCGCGCGGGCCCCTCCCTCTCCCCGCTCTCGCGGGGCGAGGGGTTGCAGATCAGAACTTGAATGCCGTCGTCAGCAGCGCCGAGCGGCCGGGGCCGACGAAGGCGAACGGCGTGCCGCTGCGGTAGACGGCGTCGTAGTAGAGCTTGTTGGTGAGGTTGAGCACGTTCAGCCGCACATCGACGTTGTCGGTGATCTTGTAGCTGGCCATCGCATCGAAGCGCCAATAACCCGGGATGTGCGCGGTGCCGGCGGCGAAGGTGCCGCCGTAGCGCGGGCCGGAGTAGTAGGCGAGCGCCCCTACCATCAGCCGGTCGGTGATCTGGTACGTGGTCCACAGGCTGAACGTCGTCTCGGCGACGTTGGGCAGCTTCTGCCCCTTCTGACCGGCCGTGGGCGATTTCAGGATCTTGGTGTCGAGCAAGGTGAGGCCGCCGTAGACGCTCCACTCGTTGGTGATCCTGCCATTGACGCCGAGCTCGATGCCATCGACGCGCTGCTTGCCGACCAGCGCCTGCGTGCCACCGCCGGGCAGGCTGACGCGCGCGTTGCTCTTGTCGATGCGGAAGATCGCGCCGGTCAGCGCCAACTTCTCGCCCAGGATGTCCCACTTGGTGCCGAGCTCGTAGCTGTAGTTGCGCTCGGGCTTCAGTCCGGCATTCGTGTTGGTGATGCCGCCGTAGTCGGCGCCACCGCCGTCAAGCTGCTCGCCCGTCGGGTTCGACGACGAGCTGAAGGCGGCATAGATGCTGCCGTTCGGCAGCGGCTTGTAGACCACGCCCAGATGCCAGTTCAGGAAGGTCGAATGGTTCCTCAGCCCGTTGCTGGCTGCGGCCGTGGCGCGCGAGCGCGTGCGGTAGTCGTCCAGCCGCAGGCCGGCCATCGCCTCCCATTGCTCGCCGAGCTTGACGTTGTCGAAGATGTAGCCGGCGATGGTGTCGGTCGTGAACTGCGTGAAGGTGCCGGCCGGCACCACTGTGCCGGTCCACGGCCGGTTGGGATTGGGATTGAAGATGCTGCCGACCACGCCGCTGGGCGTCACCGTGTAGGGCTTGTTGGTGACGCGATCGCGCGCGATCTCGAAGCCGGTAATGACGGTGTGCTTCAGCCAACCGGTGTCGAACTTCACCGTCAGGTCCGTCTGATTGCCGTAACCGACATTGCGCGCATCGCGCGTCTTGGCGTTGGAACTGACCGTGCCGGCCACCAGGTTGGGTCCTTCCGGTGCCGACACGACGTAGCCGTTCGTAGTGACGCCGTAGCGCATCATGCTGCGGAACGAGATCTGGTCGTTGAACTGGTGCTTGAATTCCGCGGTGGCGATCTTGGCCGACGTGTTGCGGAAATCGCGGTCGTCGATGCCGTAGAAACTGTCGTGCTTGACCTTCAGCGGCTTCTGCGTGTTGACGTTGAACGGATGGCCGTAGTCCGGCATCTCGTCGGTCTTGAGGTGATAGTAGCTGAGCGTCAGGCTGGTCGGTGAATTGAGCCCGATCGTGAGCGACGGCGCGAAGCCCCAGCGCTTCTGGAATACCTTGTCGCGCTCGGCCACGTCGCTGTCGTGCCACATGCCGTTGAGCCGGATGGCGACGATATCGCCCAGCATCTGGTTGACGTCGACCGTGACGCGCTTGGTGGCGTCGGTGCCGAACGTCACGTCGCCGCTGTAGAAATTCTGCGCCTTGGGCTGCTTGGTGACGATGTTGACGCTGCCGCCGGTGGCGCCGCGGCCGGTGTAGGCCGAGCCCGGCCCCTTCACGATCTCGATCTGCTCGATGGCAAAGGTCTCGCGCGAGGTCACACCGGGATCGCGCATGCCATCGACGAAGACGTCGCCGCGCGCCTCGAAGCCCCGGATGATGATGCGATCGCCCAGCGCGTTGCCGCCTTCGCCGGTGCCCAGGCTGATGCCCGGCGTGGTGCGCAGCACGTCCTTCACCGTGGTGGCGCCCTGGTCCTTGATCAGCTCCTTCGGGATGATCACCACCGACTTGGGCGTGTCGCGCAGCGGCTCGGTCATCTTGGGCGAGGTGGCGCGGTCGACCTTGTAGTCGCCGCGCTGGCGATCACCCGACACCGTGACCGGCGACAGTTGCTCGGGCGTAGGCGCTGCTGGCGGCGTCTGCGCCATCGCCGGCGCCACCGCGCCGCCCAGCGCCACCCCGACCGCCGAGACGAAGCCCGCGACCTCGCCGCTCCGCGGCAACGCCCGCAATGATCCCGGAATCTTTGCCCTGCTCATGGCAGCCCCCAACGCACGCACGTGCTCTCCCGCCGGCAGCATGGCCGCCGGTCGCCGTGCAGAACTGGCTCGCTGATCGAGGGAACGGCGCGTCTTGGGCGCCTGGCTGCAGTGCCGCCTCTCCCCCCGAAGGGCTGGCTATTGATCGGCACCGTAATTGATAGTGACTCGCATTATCAAGTATAGCCGATCACATGGCTCCGTTCCGATCACCACATGGCTTTCGGGTTACGACCCGCATATCGGTCGGAAAGCGCGATCCGGACTTGCCTCGTGACGCACGCCATCCGCTAGACTGGCCGCGTCGCTGAAGCACGAACATGAGGAACGCCATGCGCCTGTACAATTCGATCGGACCCAATCCCAAGGTGGTCCGCATGTTCATGAAGGAGAAGGGCATCGAGCTGCCGACGGTCGAGGTCGACCTGCGCGGCGGCGAGAACCGGCGCGAGCCCTACCTGGCCAAGAACCCGTCCGGGCAGTGCCCGGCGCTGGAGCTGGACGACGGCAGCATCCTGGCCGAGATCACGGCGATCTGCGAATACCTCGACGACACCCACAAGAACACGCCATCGCTGATCGGCGATACGCCGCAGCAGCGCGCCGAGACGCATATGTGGACGCGCCGTGTCGATCTCGCCATCTGCGAGCCGATGGCCAATGGCTTCCGCTTCGCCGAAGGGCTGAAGATGTTTGAGCCTCGTATCCGCTGCCTGCCCGAGGCGGCGGCCGGACTGAAGGCAACGGCGCAGGACAAGCTCGCCTGGCTCGACAAGCTGCTGGACGGCAAGCAGTTCATTGCCGGTGACCGCTTCAGCTTGGCCGACGTGCTGCTGTTCTGCTTCGTCGATTTCTTCGCCGGCGTCGGCCAGCCGATCAATCCCGAGCTGAAGAACATCGTCGCCTGGCACGCTCGCGTGAAGGCGCGGCCCAGCGCCAGCGCCTAGAATAAATGCCTTCATGGTGAGCCTGTCGAACCATGAAGGCATTGCACCAACGCGGTGCGTCGGGCTTCATGGTTCGACAAGCTCACCATGAAGCCCTAAGCAAGCGTGCATCATGGACGATCATTTTCGACCTCAATCTTCCCAAGCCGCCCGCGTGCCCTTGCGCGTCGCCATTGCCGGCCTGGGCGCCATCGGCCTGAAGGTGGCGCAGGCGCTCGACGCTGGTCTGCCCGGGCTGACGCTGGTGGCGGTCGCCGGCCGCGACAGGAACAAGACCGCGGCGCAGGCCGCTACCTTGCGCTGCGCGCCTGAAGTGCTTGATCTGGCGGCGCTGGCCGACGCTGCAGACGTGATCGTCGACTGCGCACCCTCGGCCTCGTTCGCGACGCTGGCGACCGACGTGGTCGATGCCGGCCGCATGCTGATGACGGTGAACGCCGGCGCGCTGCTGCGGCACCTCGGCCTGGTGGCCCGCGCCCAGACGACCGGCGCGCGCATCGTGGTGCCGACCGGTGCGCTCTTGGGCCTCGACGCGGTGCGTGCCGCCGCCGAAGGCCAGATCGAGCGCATCACCATGATCACGCGCAAGCCGCCCGGCGGACTCGATGGCGCGCCCTACCTGGTGGAGCGCGGCATCAGCCTGGCGGGATTGACCGAGGCCAAATGCATCTTCGAAGGCAACGCGGTCGAGGGCGCCAGAGGCTTCCCCGCCAACGTCAACGTCGCGGCGGCGCTCGGCCTGGCCGGCATCGGCCCCGAGCGCACGCGGCTGCAGATCTGGGCCGATCCGGCGGTCGATCGCAACACGCACACCATCGAGGTCGAGGCTGACAGCGCGCGCTTCAGCCTGCGCATCGAGAACGTGCCCAGCGCCGAGAACCCGCGCACCGGCAAGATCACGGCGCTGTCGGTGATCGCCTGCCTGCGCGGCCTCACGGCGCCATTGCGCGTAGGGACATAGGGATCAGCGCGGCGGGTCCAGCAGGCGCTCGAACACCTGGATGGTGAAGCGGCGGAATTCGGTGCGATCGGCGGCGCCGGGCGACAACCCGGCGCTGCGCGTCATGGCGTCGCCGAACAGTGCGTCACCCAGCGCCACCGTGTGAATGAGCGCGGTCAGATGCTGCGTATCGGCGCGATCGGGTGGTGCCAAGCCGGCTTGCCGGAACCGCGCGACTCGGATGTCGTGCAGCGCATCGACCAGGTCGTTCAATATGCCGGCACCCTTGTCCCGCACACCGGTCAGCGACAGCCATAGGGCCAACCGGGCGTAGCCCCGGTGCTCGTAGAAGTCGGCGAACAGATCGGCGAGCCGCGCCAGGTCCGGCACGCCGCCGCGCCAGCCTGCGATGTCCGACTGGATCGTGGCGCGCAGGTCGCGGGCGCAGTGGCGCAGCAGCGCTTGCACCAGGCCCTCGCGACTGCCGAAATGGTGATGCACGGCAGCATCGGTCAATCCGACATCGCGCGCCACCAGCTGCACGCGGACCGCCTCCGGGCCACCCTTTTTCAATCGCCTTTCGGCCGCGCGGAGGATCTCCGCCTTGGCTTCGTCCGCGCTGCGCCGACTGCGTCTGACCATCCGACCTCCCCCGCGCCGGCGCCAGTATTGACTGAAATCTCTACTTAGACTAGTCTTAGTAAGACTAATCTAAGTAACCATCCCACGGGAGAACAAGCCGATGTCCGATACATCGCCGCTCAGCCCGCTCGACGAAGCGGCCTATCACCGTCTGCGCACCCAGCTCTCGGGCCTGCCCGACCGGCCGCCGCGGCCCATGGCATCGCATCACATCGTCCTGCGCGGCATGCGGTTTCACTATCTCGAATGGGGCGCGCCGGACGCGCCGCCGCTGCTCTTCCTGCACGGCGGCGGTCAGACCTGCCATACATGGGAGCTGGTCTGTGATGCGTTGGCCGACCGCTATCGCTGCCTGGCGCTCGATCAGCGCGGCCACGGCGACTCGGAATGGTCCTACGAGAGCGACTACAGTCCGCAGGCCCATCTCGGCGACATTGCCGCCTTCATCGATGCGCTCGGCCTGGCGCGACCAGCCATCGTGGGCATGTCGATGGGCGCCTTGAACGGGCTCCATGTCGCGCTGTCGCGGCCCGAGACGGTATCGGCCCTGGTGACGGTCGACGCCGGGCCGTGGATCAGCATCGCCGGCGCCGGGCCGATCCGTGATTTCATGCGCACGGTGTCGACGCTCGATCAGCTCGACGACTTCGTTGCCACCGCCCTGCGTTTCAATCCGCAGCGCGATGCACGCCTGCTGCGGCGCAGCCTGCTGCACAATCTGCGGCGGCGCGCCGACGGCCGCCTGATGTGGAAGACCGATCTGCGCCAAACGACCGATCTCGCGGTCATCGAAAGCTGGATGACGTCCCTGCGCGATCGGGTGGCGGCTCTGGCGTGTCCCTTGCTGGTGGTCCGCGGCGGCAACAGCGACGTGTTGTCCGATGGCGACGCCGAGCGTTTCGCCGCCGCGGTGCCCGATGGACGCTGGGTCCGCATCGACAGCGCCGGCCACGCGGTGCAGGGCGACCAGCCTAAGGCGCTGATCGCCGCGCTCGAGACTTTTCTCGACACCGTGCCGCAGTGCACGCCGCGCGTCAGTTAGAGCGCTTGCATCACGCAATTCGGCGCGATGATAATCGGCCCGTCTCTCGACAAGAACGATGATGGGGTGAGGATATGACGGGCACCACA
>Ga0187894_10006796_pt1 | contig 11052 bp, 10 predicted proteins | sample GBC1701081metaG_FD_136650 | JGI IMG/M metagenome (GOLD analysis project Ga0187894, IMG submission 136650) | White microbial mat communities from a lava cave in the Kipuka Kanohina Cave System on the Island of Hawaii, USA - GBC170108-1 metaG ...
ATTATCACATCGCCAATTCGAGCTACACCGCCGGCGAATTGCGCGACGCGATGCTGGCGCGCCACGAACGGACGATTTACGTTCGTCCGATGGGCGCGGAGGTTGACGATTTCGCCGCGGCGCGTCGTTCCGAAAAGAGCAGGCGGGAGCTGATTGCCGGAGCCGGCGGCGACAAGCGAACGAAGCTGCTGCTGTATGCCGGTCGCCTGTCGCCGGAGAAGAACGTCTCGTTGTTGATCGAGATGGCCGGGCGATTGGCGGACGATTTCAGGCTGATTGTCGCGGGTGACGGTCCGCTCATCGGCTGGATCGAGAATGAAGCGCAAGTCCGCGCCCCCGGACGTGTACATCTGCTCGGCCACATCGGGGACCGCGCAAACCTGATTGATCTTTACGCCAACTGCGACGCGTTCATTCATCCGAACCCGCGCGAGCCGTTCGGCATTGCGCCGCTCGAAGCGATGGCCGCGGGACTGCCGCTGGTGGCGCCGAACGCGGGCGGCGTGCTTTCTTACGCCGACGACACGAACGCCTGGATGGCCGAGCCGGATGGCGAGTCGTTTGCGGCGGCGGCGGGCGCGATCTTCAACGATCCGGCGACACGAAAAGACAGACTGGCGCGCGCGCGTTGGACGGCGCAGCAGTATCACTGGTCAGTCGTGACGGATCGCTTTTTCCAACTCTACGACGAACTACACGAACAGTTCCCTTCTTCGCGTTTTGCGCGCCGGAACGTTCAACCGGCGGCATACCCCGTACCGGAGGAGTTATGAACAGTCTGGTCGCTTCCAATCTCATACATCACCCCGGACGCACGCTGGCAAGCGCCGCCGGCGTAGCCGTCGGCGTGACGCTGGTCGTGCTGACGGTCGGATTGGTTCGCGGGATGCTTCGTGATCGCGGGCGGCGCGACGCCAATCTCGCCGTCGAAATCCTGTTGAGCCGGAGCAGTCAGGGCGGAATCTCTTTGACGACAATGTCCGCGTCGTTGCCGGTCGCGCTGCTCGATCAAGTGCGCGCAACGACGGGCGTGCAAGCCGCCACGCCCGTCGCGCAGCATCTGGAATTCAGCGGCGAAGGCGCGCTGGGCTTGCGGCAGATTGACGGCGTTGATTTCGACGATTATCAACGCGCGACCGGCGTCCGCATTGTCGAAGGCCACGGGTTGCCGCCCTCCGGCGACGCGATGATCGTGGACGTCAAATACGCCGCCGCGCGCAAGACAAAACCCGGCGACAAAATCAGATGGCTGGACCGCGAGCTCACGGTCGTCGGTATTTATGAACCGGAGACCGGCGCGCGGATGATGATCCCGCTTCGGACAATGCAGGACGCGCTGGGCGCGTCCGGGATGTGCTCGATGTTCCTGGTCAAATGCGAGAGGCCGGAAGAGCAGGAAGAGGTCGCGCGCCGCATCGTTGAACGCCTGCCTGATTTCCGCGTCATCTTCACGCGCGACCTTCCGGTATTGTTTGCGAGCGGCTTTGCGGCGTTCAACGTTTTTCTCAACGCCGTGGCGGCGCTGGCGCTGGCGATCAGCCTGTTGATCATCCTGCTGACGACCTACACGACGGTGACCGAGCGCACGCGGCAGATCGGCATTCTGAAATCGCTCGGCGCTTCAAAACGGTTCATCGCGATGGTCTTCATCAAAGAATCAATGCTCCTCAGCGCGCTGGGCGTGGCCGGCGGCCTGTTTATCGCGCTGCTTTCACGCGCGGTGTTGAAGCATTGGGCAGGGACGCCTCTGGAGATCGAGGCCGGTTATACGCTTTGCGCGGTGATCGGCTCCCTGGCGAGCGGCTTGGTGGGCGCTCTCTATCCGGCGCTGCGGGCCGCGGGCCAGGACGCGGTCGAAGCGCTGAGCTACGAATGACTTTCGTCAGCCAGCGTCTCCAGTTCAATCTTTGATGAGATCATCTGAGATGGGCGTGATGGGCGAGACGGGCGCGGACTTCCGCCCGGCGCACTCGCCCTCGGCGATGCGGAATTCAAGGTAATTGGCGAGAGCCAGATTGTCGCATCGTTCGGCCGATTCGATCTGCGAGAGTGGCGGCGGACCGAACTTGATCTCGTTGATGAACTGCTCGACCGCGCTTGTTTCGCCCTCGACATCAATCAAAACATCCGTGGCGTTATTGAACACGTGGCCGCGCAGCGCGCGCCGCCGGGCAAGCGAGAAGATGTAGGGACGGAACCCCAAGCCCCGCGCAATACCCCGTACCAGAATTTGCACTCGTGTCGCGATCACAGCGCGAGCGATCCTATATTGAGCTTCTCAATTGGTCGGTACATTACCGCACCCAGTTAACGAAAAAACGTAACCATTCGCCACATCCGATGTGGCCAAAAGCCACAAAATTCGAACTCCCAATCCGGCGCCCCTCTCAAAAAGCGCCTCGAAAAAACACGTCTACCACGATCATCATGCGGCTCACCGCTTGCTTGATAGCTACTTGTGTATTTTGGTAACAAAACTTTTTGAGAGGCGACTGTGATCAGAAAGCCTAGAGCGGTTTGCAAATCAGCGTAGGGGCAGACCTGTGTGTCTGCCCCGGTGGTTGCGTGTAAACCCAAGCCGGGGCAGACACACAGGTCTGCCCCTACCGTACACGCAATTGCAAACCGCTCTAAGTCGGGGTTAGCCGCCGAAAGGAAGTTGAATAATGGAAAACGAATTGGTCATCACCTTATTGCCGGAACCGAATCCGGCTGTCGTAGAGATGGAATTTATGGCGGCGGTAAAGCCGGTTGTCTTAATTACCGGGATCGCAGGCCTCATCGGCGCGCGGCTCGCAGAAGCCTGCGCAGCCCATTACCGAGTCGTTGGCTTGGACGTGAAGCGCCCGCCGCACGAAGTAGATGGCGCTGACTTCATCGAGTGCGACGTGACGAAGGATGAAAGCGTCGTCAGAGCTTTGGCCGCAGTCCGCGAAATGTATGGGGATCAAGTGGCGAGCGTGATTCACCTTGCCGCGCACCACGACTTCTCCGGCGCGCCAAGCCCGCTCTACCACACACTCACGGTCGAGGGCACACGGCGGCTGCTCCGAGGCTTGCGCGATTTTGAAGTCGAGCAGTTTGTCTTTTCGAGCACGCTGCTCGTAATGAAGCCAGTCGAAGACGAGGATGAAGTCATCACCGAGTGGTCGCCGGTGGAGGAGGCTGACGAGACGTGGGATTACCCGCGTTCGAAGATCGAAGCCGAGCGCGTCATCAAACAGGAGTGGCGGTGGGAGAGAGGAAACATACCGGTGGTGATCTTGCGCATAGCCGGCGTCTACAACGAAGACTGCCACTCGATCCCAATCGCCTGGCAGATCAGCCGCATTTACGAAAAGAGGCTTGAAAGCTACTTCTTCCCCGGAGACGCTGGTCACGGCCAGGCGTTCGCGCATCTTGACGATCTGGTGGACGCTTTCCTTAGAGCCATCGAACTGCGCCACGAACTGGGGCAGTACGAGGTCTTCCTGATCGCTGAACCGGATGTGATGAGCTACGCCGAGCTGCAGGATCAGATCGGCGAACTCCTTTACGGCGCCGAGTGGCCGACGATTCGCATCCCGAAGATGGTGGCGAAAGCGGGCGCGTGGGCGCAGGAGAACATCCTCGGTATTTGGGGGCAGGAGACGTTCATCAAGTCCCAACTGCTGAGGATGGTTGATCTGGCCGATATGCGCTACCCGGTCGAGATTGAGCGGGCAAGAAAACGGCTTGGCTGGGAGCCGCAACACCGGCTGCGCGACACGCTGAGCAAAATGATCGGCGGTTTGATGGAAGATCCACGCCGTTGGTACGAAGCCAACAAGCTGGCGCCGCCAGGGAAAGAGAAACGAAAGAATGCGAAAGCAAAGTGAAGGAGGATTAAGTCATGCTTCATTCAATCGAACAGAGAAAGAACATACTGAAAAAGATCGGAGCGATGTTGCTCGCGATCTTGTTTCTGATCGCCTCGCTGACGCCCGACGCGCAGGCGCAGCGGCGTCGGCGTCCGAGCAAGACCAAAAATATCGCCGTTGGCACAGCCATCGGCGCGGTGGGTGGCGCATTGATTGGCGGCAGAAAAGGCGCGCTCATCGGCGCCGGCGCCGGCGCGGCCACGGGCTATGGCGTTTACAAGTACAAGAAGCGCAAGCATCGCCGCTATCGGTAATCGGCCTACATACGCGACGGAGACGGAGAACTCCACACGCGCCAGAACCGCGCCAGGTTAGTTCCAGGGAGGGCCGGAGATTTTCAGTTTTTTCAGCGGGGTTGTAAGCGAGCCTGCCGCCGCAGTCGCTTCGGAAAAATAGCGGCTCCGGAAATCCGGAGCCGCCGACTCAGTCAAGGAGTGAAAGTGAGATAGAGACGCAAAGTTATGATTGCAATTCTTTGCCCGGTTTAAATCGGATGGTTTTGCCTTCGGGGATCGCCACCTGTGTGCCGGTGCGCGGATTGCGGCCTATGCCGCGCTTGCGCGGCTTAACCACAAAGACACCGAATCCTCGAAGCTCGATGCGTTCGCCGCGTTTCATGGCCTCTTTCATGGCTTCAAAAAGCGCCTCAACAGCGACCTCCGCCTTCATTTTCGGAACGCCGGTTTTTTCCGCGACGTTATTGATGATGTCCAGCTTAATCACGGTTCCTCCCACACAGGAAGCCTTATTCAATTTTGTGTTTGTTTGCGCTTGATTGATCTTCGCCCAAAAGCAGGGCGCATTATAGGAACGGCTTCCATGCGTGTCAAGTTTACAAATTGCGGGATTGCGGCGCTTGCCGCTGTCAAGGCGCATCAGATAGACTTCGCGCGCATTACTCGATTACAGAATCAAGGGAGAGCCAAATCACGTGAGCGTCAAATCGGATCGCTGGATTTTGCGGATGTGCCGTGAGAGCGGAATGATCACGCCGTTCGAGGAGAACCTCGTCCGTGAAATCGAAGGGCGGCGCATCATCTCGGCGGGGATATCTTCTTACGGCTACGACCTTCGGCTCGCGCCGGACGGTTTCCGCGTCTTTTCGCCAGTCGCCAGCGCCGAGATTGATCCGAAAAATTTCGACGAGAACTCGCTGGTCGAAGCCCCGCTGCGCGTCTCCGAAGACGGTTCGCAATACTGGCTGTTGCCGCCCCATTCCTACGCGCTGGGCGTGACAGTCGAAACGTTCAACATGCCGCGCAATGTAGTGGGACTTTGCATGGGCAAATGTCTGCCGGGCGATGTCAGAGTTATTGACGCTTCTACCGGAGAGATGGTGGAGTTGCGAACATTCGTCGAAGAGAGAAGAGAACGGATTGGAACACTAAGCGGCCAACGCATTACAGCAAGCCACGTGACTAATCATGTCTATTCTGGAATCAAGCCAACATATGAAGTGACTACTGGAACCGGGCGTGTTATCAGGGGGACAGATCATCATCCTTTCCTGACCTTTGGCGGCTGGGTTGAGCTGCTACATTTGCGCGTTGGAGATCGCATAGGCGTACCTCGCGAAATACCGATCTTTGGTAATAAAGACCTCCCGGATCACGAAGCGGATATTCTCGGCCTGCTTATTTCTGATGGACAGTGCGCGGCAGAAGGGCGTTCGCCGGGTTATACATCTGGCGATGAAAGACTGAGATCATACTTCGCTGAGGCTGTGCGTAAGTTTGGTTGTTTGACTTCTTCGCGCACCGATATCAGCTTGCGTGTTGTAAATCGTCAGGGCCGAGGCGGTCTCATGACCGGCCATCCCAACAAAATGAACGTCTGGTTGACGGGAATGGGATTAGCAGTTAAGTCGGTCGAAAAATTTGTGCCAGAATGCGTTTTCAAGGCTTCCAGGCAAAGTATAGCCCGTTTTCTGCGGGCGTTGTTTTCCGGAGACGGGTCGGTTTCTGTTTCAGGCCGTGGCGCTGTCTTGGTCGAATATTGTTCAACTTCAGAACGTTTGATCCGTGATGTTCAGCACCTGCTCTTACGGTTTGGCATTATTGCGAGACTTCGGCTGAGGACTACCAATTATGGAACGTCGGCTTTCGTACTTAACATTTCCGATAAAGATGCGATCAGCAAATTTGGTAAAGAGATCGGATTCATTCCTGGTAGCCTGAAAGATCGCAGGCTTCAAGAAACACTGGAATTCATTCGCAGGTTTCCAAAGCAAAAATCGAATTTCAACACGATCCCTACAACAGGGTGGGATACGCTTAAACAAGCGTGCTACAAGCATGGCCATTCGATGCGTGGTTTGGGAATTAATCCACGTTGGGAGCAGAGCGTGCCACGTCAAGAGTTCGTGAGGTTGGGCGAAATGTTGAATGAAATGGGTTTGATAGAAATCGGGCAGTCTCACATTCTTTGGGATACAGTGGAATCAATCAGGCGGATCGGCGAAGAACCGGTATATGACCTGTCGGTTACTGCGACAAATAATTTTATTGCTAATGACTTCATTGTTCACAATTCGACTTACGCGCGTTCGGGGTTGATCGTGAATACAACTCCGCTCGAACCGGGTTGGCGCGGCCGGCTCGTGCTCGAATTTTCAAACTCCGCCGATCTGCCGATTCGTATCTACGCCAACGAAGGCATAGCGCAAGTGACTTTCTTCGAATCCGACGAACAGTGCGAGACCTCTTACGCCGACCGCGCGGGCAAGTACCAGGATCAGGTCGGTCTGGTCACGCCACGCCTCTGAACGCGATATGGCCGGGACAAGTTTTTTACGTTTAAAGAAAAAGGCTCGCGCGATAAACCGCCGCTATCGCGAGGCGCGGATGATCGCGGCGGCGTTGAAATCTCCGTATCGTCCGATACTGGCGCAAATCATCCCGATTCGTCGTTGCAATCTTTCCTGCGCTTATTGCAATGAATACGATAAGACATCCGAAGCTGTGCCGACTGAAGAGATGTTGCATCGCATAGACCAGCTCGCCGCGCTGGGCGCGATGGCCATTACATTCAGCGGAGGTGAGCCGTTGCTCCACCCCGAACTGGAAACCCTGGTGCGGCGCATTCGCCATCACGACATCATCGCCACGCTGATCACCAACGGCTACCTGCTCACCACCGAGCGCGTAAAGCGACTGAACCGGGCGGGGCTGGATTATCTTCAGATCAGCGTTGACAACGTCAATCCCGATGACGTCTCGAAGAAAAGTCTCAAAGTATTGGATCAGAAACTTCGTCTGCTGGCCGAGCATGCGGAATTCGATGTCACGATCAATTCAGTCTTGGGAAGTTCGATCCGCCAGCCGGAGGATGCGCTGGTCATCGCGCGCCGGGTACGCGAACTCGGTTTCAAGGGCACGGTCGGCATTATTCACGACCATTCCGGCCAGCTCCAACCGCTCAGTGAGTCACAACAGAGCATCTATGACGAAATCTTGAATTCCCGGCAAAAGTCCTTCTTCGCTTTCGATTACTACAACCAGTTTCAGAAGAATCTGGTTCGCGGGCTGCCGAACCAGTGGCATTGCCGCGCGGGCAGCCGCTACCTGTACATCTGCGAAGACGGTCTGGTGCACTACTGTTCGCAACAGCGCGGGTACCCTGCTATTCCACTCGCCGATTACACGCGGGAACATCTCGAGCGCGAATCCAAAACCGTTAAATCGTGCGCGCCATATTGCACGATCTCCTGCGTGCACCAGGTGGCGACGGTGGACGCTTTGCGGGAGAACCCGCGAGAGGCGATGGCCCGGTTCTTTCCAACGCAAGAAGGGGAAACATCTGGTTTGCCCCGTCCGATCAAAGTCCTGGCCTGGGTCTTCCTGCCTACAAAACCATATAGCAAGCGGCGCGTCGTTCAAAACGCGGCGTTGCGGATTTTAGGCGTGAAGTGACAAGTCATTTCCGATCCGAGATTTGCCATTTGCCGCCGGAGTCAACGCCGGCGAGCGTGAACTTTTGGACGAAGATTCTCGTTCCGTCTTTTCCTATGGAACGATAAGCCACCCAGCGTCCGTTCGGGGAGAACCGGCCCGAGTCTTCCCTGAGTTGTGGTGTTAGAAATGGCGTGCGCCTCCGCTCTCCGCTTAACGACAACAGAGCGAGGTGTGGCTCCGCTTGGCCACGGGAGAAATTGAAGAGGAGGAACCGCCCATCCGTGGAGATGTCTTCGACATTTAGAGCCTCCTCCGATGCAAGCAACAGTTCCGCTTCTCCCGCGCCGTCCGCCGGTTTGCGATAGATGTTTCGTGGTCCCTTTTGTGTGGAAGTGAAGATGATCCACTTCCCATCAGGAGTCCATCGCGGATTCAAATCATCGCCGGGATCGAATGTCAGCCGGGAGTTGGCGCCGAGAAGCAGTTGCATAATCCACAGGTCACGCATCTTGGTTTTGGGGTCGGCCATGGATACGACCAAACGGTCTTCGTTGGGCGAAAAAGAAGGCCCCGAATACATTGCAGAGTCGCCCACCGTTCCGAGCCGCTTTCCTGATCGGTCAAACCATGTCAATTGTGTCTTGTCGGGTTCACTGGCTTGAACCTTCCACGCCAGCACGCCATTTTCGGAAGCGGAAAACGCGGAGGAAGGAAGACCAGTGGATGGACCGCCGGTATAACTCGCCACCTGCTCGGCAACCCGGACGGGTTCTCCCGTGACTCGGAGCCGCCCCTTGGCCCAGAACGCGACAAAGCGGCCGTCCGGTGACCAGAACGGCGAAAATCCTCCCTGGGTACCCGGCAAAGGTTTCGCTTCGGCGGAGTCCAGACGACGAAGCCAGAGCGAGACTTCGTTTCGACTTTGAGCCGAAACCGTGTACGCGCTATAGACGATATACTTCCCGTCCGGCGACACAGCCGGCGAATCAACCCACCGGAACTCCCAATTATCAGGCAATCCGAAGGTGAAGCTTACGGCCAACTTTTCTTCCGGCTGCTCACGCAAATGAATCACGGCCAGGATGATCGCAGCGAGCAACAAGGCCATCGCCACCGTAGCCAACCCCAACGCGCCAATCCTTTGCCAAAACGGCGTAGCAGCGGCGGCGCGCCGCGCGCATGCGGTTGCGCAACCGTGGCGGCTTCTGCGCCCGGACTGACGCCTGAGGTGACACTCAACTCCGCCAGCGCAAAGGCGAGATCGCCCGCGGCTTGAAATCGCTTCTCCGGCTGCTTCTCCAAACAACGCCGCACGATCCGCCATAAGACGGCCGGAACCTCCGGGACTACCTCTACCAACGAAACCGGTTCATTCGTCAGCGCCGCCGCCATAACATCACTCGCCGTCGCTCCCTCGAATGGTCTGCGCCCGGCCAGCATTTCGTATAGTACCTGGCGCATCAAGCGCGCCGCCGCCGCAAAGAAATGCCCGCGGTTTTCCAACCGTACCTGATCGGCGTCAACCAACCGCAGGTAGGCTTCGTGAATGAGCGCGGTGGTTTGCATCGTCTGGCCGGCGCGTTCATTGCGCCTGTGACGCTTCGCCAAACGGCGCAGCTCGGCGTAGACCAGCGGCATCAACTGATTGAGCGCCGCTTTATCGCCTTCGCTCCAGGCCAGGAGTAATTGGGTAACTTCGTGTGGGTTCGGCTCTGGCATCGCTGACACATCCACTTCCAAACAGTTGTTCCAAACGGTTGTAAGTCGCTGACCGCGCCAACATTCACTTTACGCAAATCTGAAAAAAACCTTCGCAAAGGTTACAGGGTTTCGCCGCAATTTCCGCATGAAACGTTGAGGCGCAAAGACGAGATTGCGCAGATGAAGCTGCTGGCGTCTCAGGTCAAACGATGCGTCAGCGGCTTCATTTTATTTCACGGCTTCAAGCGTAGCAATTTGCGAATACGCAAAATCAGTACCGCGCGCGGTAGCGAGCGCGCATTCATCAATGAACCACCTCGGGGAGCAACGCTCGCTACCGCTGCGGTACTGATTGAAGGAGGGAAACTAATGAAGCGCAAAAGCATCCCGACGACTTTCATCATCTTCCAGGCAGTCTTCTGCTGGCTGACGACGGCGCAATCAGCGACAGCGCCAGGGCCATCGAACTTGACCCGCGACAGGCGCTGGCCTGGAACAATCGTGGCTTGGCGCGGATGGACAAGAAAGATTTGGCTGGAGCGGTTGCCGACCGCAGCCGCGCCATCCAGCTCAAGCCTGACTTCGCCGCGGCCTATGGCGACCGTGGCGCGGCGCGGCTTGCCAAAGGCGACCCCGAGGGAGCGCTGGCTGATTACAATCGCGCCATCGAGTTGAACCCCGCGTCATCAATCGGCCATTTCAATCGCGCCTTGGTCTGGCGCAAGAAAGGCGATTGGGCGCGGGCCATAGCCGATTACGATCAAGCCATCGCGATCAACCCGCGTTTCGCCGACGCGTATTGCCATCGCGGGCTGACGCAGTTGCGGCAAGGCGAAGAGATGGGCGTCGAAAGAGATTTCGCGCACTGCCTGGAGCTTAACCCGGAACTGCGCGCTGACCTGACGCGGCAGATCAAAGAGTTGAAGCAGCCATCGGCTTCAAGCCTCCCACGGTGAAAGGGCAAACACGACCAAGGCCTGTTCCCGGTAATGGCGTTATTCGGTAGAAGCAAGCTATGATCCGCCTCACAGATTGGTTGCTGACAAAAAAGTTCAGCGCCGTGAGCCCAGCCAGAAGTCATAAGCTTGCAGGAAAGAATTTTGAATGCCCAAAACCGGGAGGCCTGTTTCTATGATTGCTCTGTCAATTCGCCGTGTTCTATGTCTCGTCACGCTCCTGTGCGTAGCAGCCAGCCCAATAATCGCGGAAGTGGAGATTGATCTCACCCGCGCCGTGGTCGTTGCTCCGGCAGATTTTTCCGGCCCGGAAAACAAAGCTGTGCAGATGTTGATTGAAGAGGTCGAGAAGCGCACGCAACTACGCTGGCCGCGCGCCAACCAAGCGCCGAACGATGGGGCGCCCTTCATCTCGATCAACCGCACGGCGATAAAGGGCGGGAGCAAAGCCCCGCTCGTCCGCGAAGGCTATCAGATCAAAACCGCGGGCAATACGGTCTCCATAACCGGCAATGACGCGCGTGGCGTGCTCTTCGGCGTTGGCCATTTGCTGCGCGCGTTGCGGATGACGAAGCGCAAGATCACTCTACCTGAAGACTTCAA
>Ga0187894_10006797_pt1 | contig 11051 bp, 10 predicted proteins | sample GBC1701081metaG_FD_136650 | JGI IMG/M metagenome (GOLD analysis project Ga0187894, IMG submission 136650) | White microbial mat communities from a lava cave in the Kipuka Kanohina Cave System on the Island of Hawaii, USA - GBC170108-1 metaG ...
AGCCCGTGGGACTGCCTGCTGATGGTGGTGCCCAACCAGAAGAAGAAACCGTTCGACGACAAGCGCGTGCGCCGCGCGCTGACGCTGGCGCTCGATCGTTACGCCGGCTCCAAGGCGCTGTCGCGCATCGCCATCGTCAAGGAAGTGGCCGGCGTGCAGGTGCCCGGCACGCCCTACGCGACGCCACCGGCGGAACTCGAGAAACTGGCGGGCTACGGCAAGGACATCGCCGCCGCCCGCGCCGAGGCCAAGAAGCTCTTGAAGGAGGCCGGTGCCGAGGGTCTGTCGTTCACCTTCTCCAACCGCGGCGTACCCATGCCCTACGAGCCGGTCGCGGTCTGGCTGATCGACCAGTGGCGCCAGGTCGGCATCACGGTCAAGCAGGAGGTGGTCGAGGCGGCCGCCTATTACTCGGTGCTCAAGAAGGGCGAGTTCGACGTCGCCATGGATTTCCAGTGCGGCTACACCGTCGAGCCCGACCTTGACCTCTACAAGTTCACGTCGCGCAGCCAGAACCCATCGAACTACGGCTTCTACGAGGACAAGGTGCTCGACGGGCTGTTCGAGAAGCAGAGCCGTGCCGCCGGTGTCGACGAGCGCAAGGCGCTGGTGCGCGCTTTCGAAAAGCGGCTGCTCGACGAGGAGGTGCACTACCTGATGACGCTGCAGTGGCATCGCATCATCCCGCACTCGAGCAAGGTCAAGGGCTGGCAGATCACGCCCAGCCATTACCTGAACAACATGCTCGACACCGTCTGGCTCGCACCCGGCCCCACGCAGTGAGATCGCCTTCATGGTGAGCTTGTCGAACCATGAAAGCGACCGCACGAACCGGCTGCGGGGGGCTTCATGGTTCGACAAGCTCACCATGAAGCGCTTCGAGCCAGGCTAAACACCCACCATGTGGCGCTTCATCATCAACCGTTTCCTTCTGATGATTCCAACCCTGCTCGGGGTCGCGATCATCATCTTCCTGTTGCTGCGCGTCATCCCGGGCGACGTGGTCGAGGCCAAGTTCATGTCGGGCGAGGGCTCGGGCGTGTCGGCCCAGGTGCTGGCGGCCGAGCGCGCACGGCTGGGGCTCGACAAGCCGGTGTGGGAGCAGTTCGCGATCTGGATCTGGGGCGTGGCGCAGTTCGACTTCGGCATATCGATGTGGACCGGGGCGCCGATCAGCGAGGAGATCGCGCTGCGCTTCGCGCTGTCGCTGCAGGTGGCGCTGATGGCGACCCTGGTCGCCACGGCGCTGGCGTTGCCGCTGGGTGTCATCGCTGCCCTGAAGCAGGATACCTGGGTCGATTACGCCGTACGCATCTTCTCCATCGCGGGCCTGGCGATGCCGTCGTTCTGGCTCGGCATTCTGATGATCCTGGGTTTCCTGGTGTTCTTCCGCTGGGTGCCGCCCATGGTCTACACGCCATTCTGGGTCGATCCCTGGCAGAACATGCTGCAGCTGATCTGGCCGGCGCTGGCGGTCGGCTATCGCTATTCGGCGATGGCCACGCGCATGACGCGCTCCTCGATGCTGGAGGTGCTGCGCGAGGACTACATCCGTACGGCGCGCGCCAAGGGCCTGTGGCTGAAGCTGATCCTGGTGCGCCACGCGCTGAAGAACGCCATGCTGCCGGTGGTCACCGTGATCGGCCTGGAGTTCGCCTTCCTGCTTGGCGGCCTCGTGGTGACCGAGCAGGTCTTCAACCTCAACGGCCTGGGGCTGCTCTTCGTGCAGGCCATCGCGCGCCGCGACTACACCCTCACGCAAGCCCTGGTGCTGCTGGTGGCCTGTGCGTTCATCTTCGTGAACTTCGCCATGGACATCATGTACGCCTGGCTCGACCCCCGCATCCGGTACCGGTAGGGGGCGGAGATGGTGCGTGTTGAAAGAGCTGCGCTGCCGGTGGACTTCATGGTGAGCTTGTCGAACCATGAAGGCCTCGCACGTCGCCTGGTGCGTCGCACTTCATGGTTCGACAAGCTCACCATGAAGCGCTGGTACAGCACGGAACTGCGGTTCGGTGGATAAAAAATGACCACCACCACCGACATCACCAGCCTTGACACCCCGGCACCCGAGCGCCGGCGCGGCTGGCGCGACGTCGTGCTCGATTTCTGTCGCCGCCGGCCGCTGGGCGCCATCGGTGCCGCCGTCGTGGTGCTGATGATCCTGGTGGCGGTGCTGGCCACCCTCATCGCGCCCTACGATCCGCTGGCCATCGACTTCGCGGCCATGCTGGCGGCCCCCAGCACCGAGCATTGGCTGGGCACCGATGCCTACGGCCGCGATGTACTGTCGCGCATCATCTACGGCTCGCAGACCGCGCTGATCGTCGGCTTCGGCGCCGCTTTCGTGGGCTCGACCCTGGGCGCGGTGCTGGGCGTCGCCAGCGCCTATTTCGGCGGCCGCATCGATCTGGTGGTGCAGCGCTTCATGGACATCTTCATCTCCTTCCCGCTGATCATCCTGGCGCTGGCCATGGTGGCGATCCTCGGCAACACCCTGCCCAACCTGATCATGGCCATGACGGTGCCGATGATCCCGCGCTGCGCGCTGGTGATCCGCTCCAGCGCGCTTTCCATTCGCGAGATGCCCTATGTCGATGCGGCACGTGCCGCCGGCTTCAGTCACGCCCGTATCATCCTGCGCCACATGCTGCCCAACGTGATGGCGCCCTACCTGATCATGCTGACCTCGTTCCTCGGCCAGGCGATTCTACTGGAGGCGTCGCTGTCGTTCCTGGGCCTGGGCGTGCAGGAGCCGATCGCCGCCTGGGGCCTGATGCTGCGCGGCGCCGCCGTCGAATTCGCCGAGACGGCGCCCTGGATGGCGCTGTTCCCGGGCCTGGCGATCAGCCTCGCGGTCTTCGCCTTCAACCTGTTCGGCGATTCGCTGCGCGATGCGCTCGACCCGAAGTTGCGGACCGGGTGATGGGATGTCCATGAGCGCTCCGCCACTGCTGGAGGTGCACGAGCTGCGCACCGAGTTCTCGACCGCGGGCGGCGTCGTGCGCGCGGTCGACGGCGTGTCGTGGGACGTGCATGCGGGCGAGACCGTGGCGCTTGTGGGCGAGTCCGGCTGCGGCAAGTCGGTGAGCGCGCTTTCCATCATGGGCTTGATCGCCCAGCCGGCCGGGCGCATCACCGGCGGCCGCATCCTGTTCAAGGACCGTGACCTGTTGGCGCTGTCGGAAGAGGAGATGCGCCAGGTCCGCGGCCGCGAGATCGCCATGGTGTTCCAGGAACCCATGACGTCGCTGAACCCGGTGCTCACCGTGGGGCGCCAGATCACCGAGGCCTGCGAGATTCATCTCGGCCACAGCGAGGCGCAGGCGCGCACCCGCGCCATCGAGGTACTGGGGCTGGTCGGCATCACCGATGCGGCGCGCCGTCTGCGCCAGTACCCGCACCAGTTCAGCGGCGGCATGCGCCAGCGGCTGATGATCGCGATCGCGCTCTCCTGCAGTCCCGACCTGATTCTGGCCGACGAGCCGACCACAGCGCTCGATGTCACCATCCAGGCGCAGATCCTCGACCTCATGAAGGATCTGTCGCGCCAGGTCGGCGCCGCCACACTGATCATCACGCACAATCTCGGCGTCGTGGCGCGCTACGCCGACCGCGTGAACGTGATGTATGCCGGCCGCATCGTGGAGCGTGGCACGGCGCGCGAGATCTACGCCAACCCGCGCCATCCCTACACGCTGGGCCTGCTGCGCTCGGTGCCGCGGCTGGACGAGCCCAAGCGCGAGCGTCTGGCGCCGATTCAGGGCCAGCCGCCCGACCTCACGCGCCTGCCGCGCGGCTGCGCCTTCGCACCGCGCTGCGCCTACGCCATCGACCGCTGCCGGCAGGAGGCGCCGCCGCTGCAATCGGTCGGCGGCGCCCACCTCTCCGCCTGCTGGGTGGCGGACACCCTCCATGTCCGCGCAGCGGGGGGAGAACGAGAGGCTCATCGCGAAACGGTGGGAGGGTGAGGTGGCGGAGGGTGACGTCCTCCTCGAGGTGCGCAACCTGGTGAAGCACTTCCCAGTCGGTGGCGGCTTGTTCGGCGGCCCGGCGGCGGTGGTGAAGGCGGTCGACGGCGTCTCGTTCGCCATCCGTCGCGGCGAGACCCTGGGCCTGGTGGGCGAATCCGGCTGCGGCAAGACCACCACAGGCCGCTGCATCCTGCTGTTGGAGCGGCCGACCAGCGGCGAGGTGATCTTCGAAGGCCGCGATCTCATGACCTTGTCGCCGGCCGAAATCCGCGTCGTGCGCCGCAAGATCCAGGTGATCTTCCAGGATCCCTACAGTTCGCTGAACCCGCGCATGACCGTGGGCCAGATGCTCGACGAGCCCATGGCGGTGCACGCCATCGTGCCCGAGCGCAAGGCGCGGCACGACCGCGTGCGCGAGCTGCTGGCGGTGGTCGGCTTGCTGCCGTCGATGGCAGGGCGATACCCGCACGAGCTCTCCGGCGGCCAGCGCCAGCGTGTTGGCATCGCCCGCGCGCTCGCCACCGAGCCGTCGCTGATCATCTGCGACGAGCCGGTATCGGCGCTTGATGTCTCGATCCAGGCCCAGATCATCACGTTGCTCGAGACGCTGCAGGAGCAGTTCGGCCTGACCTATCTCTTCGTCGCTCACGACCTCTCGGTGGTGCGCCATATCTCCGACCGCGTCGCGGTGATGTATCTCGGCAAGATGGCGGAGCTCACTGACCGCGCCACGCTCTACGCCGAGCCGCTGCACCCCTACACCCAGGCGCTGCTGTCGGCGGTGCCGATCCCCGATCCCGAGGTCGAGGCCAATCGCCAGCGCACGGTGCTGGGTGGCGAGGTGCCCAGCGCGCTGCGGCCGCCGCCGGGCTGCGTCTTCCACCCGCGTTGCCCGATCGCGATCGACGACTGCAAGGCAGCGGTGCCGGAGTGCCGCGAGGTACGGCCGGCGCACCGGGTGGCGTGCATCCGGGTATAGGCGTGGGCTCGGAAATAGTCACGTCTCGACATGTATTGTGCGACGACTTTTTCAATCTCATAAACTACTGCGCAACCACTTTTAATGCCTAAATAAGGCCCTTTCCGGCTTTTCCTATCTATTTTTCGTCAACATGATACGGTGATGGATAGCGGGCGAACATGTCGTTCCGTTGCGAATAGGAGGCTATAAAAACATGGCTGGGCAAGCCAAGAAAGTATGGGAGAATCCGATAGCGAAAGAGCATATGGTCGGCCTTGGTATCGGCGTCATCGCCACGGCCATCTTCTGCTTTGGCTATCCCGGCTGGTTCATGTCACGCAGTGCCGCCGCGGAATTCCGCAAGGTCGACGGTGACAAGATCCGCGCGGAATATTGCCTCGCGTCGTACCTCAGCTCCGGTGTTACGGCCGCCGACGCGGCCAAGGTCAGGAGCAAGAGCGGTGGCGAGCAGGCCGAGATTTTCGTCAACGCCGGTCATGCCCCTGATGTTGATGCCGGCAGGGCCTGCGGAAGGGCACTCGATCAGCTGACCACAGAGGCACAGGTCGACGACGCCATCAAGGTGGCCATGGCGACTGCCGCGGCGCGCACGGCACGGATCGCCGCTGCCAAGGAGAGCGCTACCAAGAAAAACTGACGGGTGACGCGTCGAGGGCTCTGAACACAAGGGTTCGGAGCCTTTTCTTTGTCCACGGATCGTCCTGGATCGCGCCAGCGCCACGCAGCCGCTGTCGATCGGCTGATCAGATATCGAGATCAATGAAGATCGCGGCGTGATCGGAGGCGCCTTCGGCTGATCGCGTGATTTCCGGATAGGTCTCCCACGCGGTCGGACGCGTGACCCGGCTGCCCCACAGGCCCTTGCGGAAGATGCCGCCGCCGGCGACATGCGGGCGCAGGCTTCTGGAAATCAGGATGTAGTCGAGCCGGTTGCGCAGGCCGCAGGCGTCGAATGTGCCCGGGCGACTGCCGACATCGAATCCGTCGAGCGTGTAGCAGGAGATCAGCGGGCTGTTGGTGTTGACCAGCGGGCGCAGGTTCTCGGCGAAGGTGTTTTCCTGGGCCGGGCCTTCGTTGAGGTCGCCGGCGACCACGACATGCTGTCCCGCGGCGACCAGCCCGTCGGCGATCCGCCGCACTTCCCTCGCCTGCAGCTTGCGCCGCGCGCCGCCGCCGCCGGACTGCGACTTGAAGTGGTTGAGCAGCACACGGACGGTGGTGCCGCCCGGTGTCACGACCTCGTATTGCGGGCAGTCGCGGTCGAAGATCGGCTTGCCGCTGGCAGGGTCGAGCGCATCGACATTCGAGCGGATGGTGCCGATGTCGAAGCCGTCGCGAGTCATGATGCCGACATCGATGCCGCGATCGTCATTGCCGTCGACCAGCATCACGTGCCGGTAGCGCCCGCCCAGCAGCTCGCGGTTGAAGCGGGCCAGCGCCGGTCGGTCTTCGGCCTCGACGACGCCCATGATGTCGGCCTCGAGCTCGAGGATGACCTTGGCGGTCATCCGCGTCGCGGTCTCGTCCACGGGCTCCGTGGCGAGCTCGACCCACCCGATCCAGTCGGAACGACCGCTGGCGGTGATCTCGACGCTCTTGGTCGCATCGACGGGTTCACGATCAAAGTCGCCGCGATTCTTGCGCAGCCACGCCCAGGTCGGGTCCTTGACCAGCTTGCGCCTGATGGTCCCATGCGTGTTGACGGCGTAGATGTCGAGTGCGACCAGCAGGTCGCGGATGCGCCGCTTGGTCGGCTCCGTGTAGGGATCCAGGGCGAACAGCTCGTTCACCTCCCTGTACGCCTGCAGGATCGGCCGGCCTTCGGCCCACGTGGCGCCGTTCAGCGCCTTGGGGCGCTCGAACAGGTTCTCGACATTGAACGAGGCGATGCGAAACACGGTGCCGGCTCCTTCCATCGCGCCACGCCGATCGTACGCTTCCGATCGCGCCCGCGCGTCAGCCGATCGTATGATGCCGGCGCTGGCGGCCCGCAAAACGACGCATTCAGGCGGAAGAACGGGGTCGATTCCTCCAGCCATGCTGCATCGTGATGCGACCACCGCCGATCACCTTTGAAATCCCGCGCCGGCTGCGGGCGCTGGTGCGCTCGCGCGAGACCAGCCTCGTCGTGCTGGCGGCCGTCATCGGCGCCGGTGCCGGCCTCGTGGTGTGCGCGATGAGCGCCGGCGTCGACTTCCTGCACCGCCTGTTCTTCGATCTGGAATCCGGCCAGCGCCTGTCGGCCCATGCGCTGCTCGACCCGGTCCGGGCACTGGCAGTGCCGCTGGCTGGCGGCCTGCTGTTCGGCCTGGCGATGGCGCTCATCGCGCGCCGGCGCGCCGGCCGCGAGGTCGACCCGATCGAGGCCAACGCGCTGCATGGTGGCCGCATGTCCTTCCGCGGCAGCCTGCTGGTGGCCGGCCAGACCATCTGGTCGAGCGGCGTCGGTGCCTCGGTCGGCCTGGAAGCGGGCTATACTCAGCTCGCCAGCGGCATGGCGTCCTCGATCGGGCGCAAGTTCCGCCTGCGCCGCGGCGACCTGCGCGTGCTGGTCGGCTGCGGCGCCGCCGGCGCCATCGCCGCCGCCTTCGGCGCGCCGCTGGCCGGTGCGTTCTACGCCTTCGAGCTCATCATCGGCAGCTACTCGGTGGCGAGCCTGGCGCCGGTCGGGCTGGCGGCGCTGCTGGGGCATGTCATGGCGCAGACCGTGGCGCCAGCGTCGCTCGGCATTGTCGCCGCCAACACGACCGCCGTCGCCGGCCACGACCTGGTCATCGCCGGCATTCTCGGCCTGCTGGCGGCCGGCGTCGGCATCGCGCTGATGCGCGGCGTCGCACTGTGCGAATCCCTGCTCGGCCGCGCCCGTATCCCGGTGGCGCTGCGGCCGGCGCTGGGCGGGCTCGTGGTCGGGCTGCTGGCGCTGGCCTCGCCGCAGGTGATGTCCTCGGGCCACGGCGCCCTGCACCTGGCCGGCGTGCTCGACCGCTCGCTGTGGGCCATCGCCCTGGTGTTTGCACTGAAGGCACTGGCGTCCATCGTGTCGCTGGGTTCAGGCTTTCGCGGCGGCCTGTTCTTCGCCTCGCTGCTGCTGGGCGCGCTGGGCGGCCAGCTGTTCGCGTCAGGGCTTGGCGCCGTGTGGCCGTCGCTGGGCCTCGACACGGGCGCCTACGCCATCATCGGCATGGGCGCCCTGTCGGTTTGCGTGATCGGCGGGCCGCTCACCATGACGTTCATCGCGCTGGAGACCACCGGCAATTTCGGGTTGACCACGGCGGTGCTGGTGGCGGTGATCATCGCCACGCAGGTGACGCGCGAGACCTTCGGCTATTCGTTCGCGACCTGGCGCTTCCATCTGCGCGGCGAGACCATCCGCAGCGCTGCCGACGTCGGCTGGATCCGCGAGCTCACCGTCGACCGCATGATGCGCCACGATGTGCGCACCGTGCCGGCCGACACGCCGCTGTCTTCCTTCCGCGAGACGTTCCCACTGGGTGCCACGACGCAGGTCGTGGCCGTCGATGCCGACGCTCGCTACGCCGGCCTGGTGATGGTGGCCGAAGCCCACGCGCCGGAGCTCGCGGGCACCAGCGCTGTCGGCGCGATCCTGCACCACGCCGACGACGTGTTGCTGGCGCACATGACGATCAAGGAAGCTGTCGAGCTCTTCGACCGCACCGAGGCCGAGGCGCTGGCCGTGGCCGACTCGCGCGAGACGCGCCAGGTGGTCGGCCTGCTGTCCGAAGCGCACGCGCTGCGCCGCTATGCTGAAGCGCTGGAGTTGCGGCGGCGGGACGTGCTCGGGCAGGCCTGATTGCACCCGACACGGGAGCGTGCAACGCTCGCGCCAGCGACAGGGACCGGGGGAATTCATGGCGGCCGGTGTGCAGATCGGCGTCGATATCGGTGGCACCTTCACCGACGTGGTGTGCCGGCTGGCTGATGGCACCTTGCGCTTCGTGAAGCTGCCGACCACCCGACATGATCAAAGCCAGGCCGTCCTGCAGTCGATTGCGTTGATGGCGCGCGACTGGGGTGTCGCACCCGCCGACATCGCGCGCTTCGCCCACGGCACGACCGTTGCCACCAATGCGGTGCTCGAGCGCAAGGGGGCTCGCACCGGCATCATCACCACCGAAGGCTTTCGTGACGTGCTGGAGATCGGTCGCCAGATGCGCCACCAGATGTACAGCGTCATCCTGGAGGCCGAGACGCCATCGTTCCTGGCGCCGGGCGCGCGCCGCCAGGAAGCGCGGGAGCGCGTTGCTGCCGATGGCTCGGTGCTGGTGCCGCTCGATGGGGCATCGGTGCGTCGCGCGGCTGATGCGCTGGTGGCCGAGGGCGTCGAGGCGATCGCCATCTGCTTCCTGTTCTCGTTCGTCAATCCGGCGCACGAAAAGCGCGCACGCGACATCGTGCAGGCGGCCTACCCCGACGTGAAGGTCGCGGTGTCGCATGAGGTAGACCCGGCTTTCCGCGAATATGAGCGCACCGTCGTGACGGCCTTCGACGCCTATGTGAAACCGGTGATCGACCGTTATCTGGCGCGACTGGAGCACGGGCTTGCCGATAGCGGCATCGCGGCACCCTTGCAGGTCATGCAGTCGCGCGGCGGCCTGATGGTGTCGGAGGTGGCACGGCAGCGGCCGGTGCGCCTGTTCCTCTCCGGGCCCGCCGCGGGCGTGATCGGCGCACGCATGGCCGGCGCCTCGGCCGGCATCGATGACCTGATCACGGTCGATATCGGTGGCACGAGCTGTGATATCGCGCTGATCAGCCAGGGCAGGGCGCTGATTCGCTCGGAGGGCGTCATTGACGGCTACCCGGTGCGCGTCGGCATGGTCGATGTGAATTCGATCGGCGCTGGCGGTGGCTCGATCGCCTGGATCGATCGCGGCGGCGGCTTGCGCGTGGGCCCGCACTCGGCCGGCGCCGACCCGGGCCCGGCCTGCTACGATCGCGGCGGCACCGAGCCCACGGTGACCGATGCGTCGCTGGTGCTGGGCTATGTGAACCCCGATTACTTCGCGGGCGGCGCGCTGAAGCTCAATCCCGACCGCGCCCGCCAGGCGATTGCGGACAAGATCGCAACACCGCTGAAGCTGACGGTCGAGCAGGCGGCGCTGGGCATCCATCGCGTGCTCAACGCCCAGATGGCCGAGGGCATCCGCCTGGTATCCATCCGCCAGGGCCTCGATCCGCGCCAGTTCACCCTGCTGGCCCTGGGCGGCGGCGGCGCCGTCCATGCCACGGCGCTGGCGCGCGACATGAACATCGGCCGCGTGCTGGTGCCGCGCATGCCCGGCGTGCTGTCGGCGATCGGGCTCCTGTCGGCACCGGTCGAGCATGAAGTCTCCGCCGCCTTCGGCCGCGCGCTGGCCGACACCCCGCTCGCCGATGTGCGCACGGTGCTCGCCGCGCTTGATCGGGATTGCGCGCGCCTGATGGCCAAGGAACGATTGAACGGCGTGGCGGTGGCCATCCAGTACCTGGCCGACGTCTGCTACGCCGGACAGTCCTACACCTTGGAAGTGCCGCTGCGCCTGGAAGCCCCGGACCCGCTAGCCCGCCTGTACGACGATTTCCTGGAAAACCACGACCGGGTCTACGGTCATGCCACGCGCACGCCGGCGCGCATCGTCAATCTGCGCAGCGTGCACCAGGCGGGCGGCGAGGATCGTCTCGATGGTGCGCCGAGCCCGCCGACCGGTGCCTCGCCGCGCAAGGGAACGCGCCGCGTGCGGGTGGCCGACGCGGCCGATGTCGTCGAGGCCGCCTTGTTCGATCGCGCCGCGTTGCCGCCAGGCTTCGCCTTTCGCGGCCCGGCGATCGTGGAGCAGACCGACACCACCACCCTGGTCGAACCGGGCTGGCAGGCGATGGTCGATCCGGCCGGCAACCTGATCCTGACGCGGACCGAAAGATAGATCGGCAAGGAGCCACCCGCGATGACCCGGCACACGCATGCTGCCCAGCTCGATCCCATCACCGTGGAAGTCGTGCGCCACAAGCTCGAAGGCATCGCCAACGAGATGGAATCGACGCTGCTGCGCAGCTCGTTCTCGCCGATCGTGAAGGAGGGGCTCGATGCGTCGGCG
>Ga0187894_10006798_pt1 | contig 11050 bp, 11 predicted proteins | sample GBC1701081metaG_FD_136650 | JGI IMG/M metagenome (GOLD analysis project Ga0187894, IMG submission 136650) | White microbial mat communities from a lava cave in the Kipuka Kanohina Cave System on the Island of Hawaii, USA - GBC170108-1 metaG ...
GGTTACGATTCACCTAGCGTTCCCCAAGCAGCGCGCCACCCACGCGATCTCCTCGCCTGCGCTGGCGGAAACCCTACAGTTGACCTTCGCCCTCACTCCCCACGGCGAAGGCCGGGCGGCCGCACAGCGAGAGATAGTTGCCTCGCTGCAGAATGCCCTTGACGCGCGCCGGCAGCGCATCATGATTAGCCAGTCGAGTGTCAACTGGGTCAAGTGGACCGGCCTGCTCCTGCAAGGCCGTCTGCACCCTGCTCGTCATCGCCCTGGTTCACAGTGATAACCGACTCAGTGCTGCGCTCGCCCTGACACTCTTCGCCACGGGCGTGGCCGTCTCCCTGGTGTTGATCGCCTCCCATAATCGGCCGTTCACAGGAGAGATCTCCGTTGGACCAGAGGTGTTGCTGCAAGTCATGCCGGAAGAGGGCACGTCCGCTCGCAGCCCCTAGAGATGTTGGCCTCACTACAGTGGAAGGGAGAGAGACCAACAGAGCTGCTCACGCAAATACACAAGATGTGATAGGCTTGCCGAAGCGCTGCACGACTGTTGCAAGCGCACGCAAACGGCTTGCGAAAAAACTTGCCTGATGGTTGATTTTCGGCTATGGTTTCGCCCAGCCGAGGGATTGCAGGAGCGGCGCGGCTGGGCGGAAAGATGGCGAACTCGCGACGGTAGCACCCTTAACGAGTTAGCGCATCTAGGAGGCGGGGATTCTGTTTTTCCTCGGCACCAACGCTTATGGAAGGCCGCACTTCACTTACTACTTGAGATGCCTTTTTCTGCGATGCCATCTTGATCCCTTCTTCCCTATTGATGCGATAAGCACCGACAACATCTAGTCTTTTACCTCGCCGTTGCGCCGAATGCAAGCGTTCTGCATCACGCTGCCACATGTCGTGATAGACGATTTTTCATCCGCCGTATTCGATCTATGAGACTAACTACGGAAAGAAGCTGATCATTTCACAAAGTCGGATAATTGTAAAATTTTTTCTTTTTCTTGCACTTTGTGTGAGAAACACTTGAGATAACGGAAACCCGTGATTGATTGCACATGACTCCTTGCGACCGTTGCAGCCGGAGCGCGCCCTCGGCGGCGGTTGCTGTTTGTGTCAGGATTGACGCGAGCTCGTTAGCAATCACGGGTAGTTAGCAACCCCGTGCGGGTAGTAATGCTGATAGTACCAGTCAGCGATCTCGCCGCCCGTCGCCAACCAGACATCGCGATGCCGGACTATATAGCTCAGTGCCATATCGAGGTACTTGTGCCTGAAGGGCACGCTGGTCAAGAAGGGGTGAAGGGCGATGGCCATGACTTTGCCGGTTTCTTTTCCTTCCTCGTAGAGAACATCGAACTGATCCTGGATCGCCTGCCTGAACTGGTCGGGCGTGGCACCCTTGCCGACGAAGAACGGAATGTCATTAATCTCTAACGAGTAGGGAATCGCAATGAGCCGTCCTTTTTTGACGTGGACCGGGTACGGTTGATCATCGTTGCACCAGTCACAAACGTAGCGGATCGCGTTTTCTGCGAGAATATCGGGAGTACGATCCGTCTCCGCGAGTGCCGGCCCGAGCCATCCGCGCGGCGGCTCGCCAACCGCCGTAGTGATCGTCTCAACGGTGCTCTTGATGATCCTACGCTCCTCCTCTTCAGGAAGACCTGAGAGCAATTGGGAATTGGTTAGTCCATGTCCCATAAATTCCCACTTGCGCTTCTTGCCTTCTGCGATAATCTCCGGATGATGCTCGCAGACCTTCGCGTTCAGCGCTACGGTTCCGCGTAGGCCATACTTGTCGAGCAGAGCCATGAGACGCCAAACGCCGACCCGCAGCGCATAGTCTCTCCAGCCATAATTCAGGACGTCAGGAAACTGTGCCGGTGGCGGATTCAGTCCGACGCCAGGGCCGTGGAACTCATGATATTCAATGTTGGGGATGATCCACACTGCCAGGCGGGCGTTATCGGGCCACCGCAATGGCGGTCGCTTGATAATAGGAGAGTAGTCAAAACGGCCGTGGTCCATGAGCCCTTACACCCCGTGCCGGTCCATTTCGTCTCCTAGCTCGCAGATTCCTTGATAGAACAGCTTGAGTGCGGTAAGGGCCAGCGCCATGCCGTCGAACACCTCGCGTCGCTCTTTTTCGTTGGGAAGATGGCGAGCAATTGGTTCCCATACCTTGCGCCCGGCATGCTCATCATCGGCTTTGGAATGGTAGGTGAAAAAGAACACCTGTTCGTCGTTGAGATTAAAGGTGCGCTTCCACACCTCAGCCCGAAAATTGTGCTTGGGCAGCGCGGTGAGGATGAACTCATCGACTGACGAGGCCAGCCAGCCGGCGATCCAATGGCGGGTACGTGCAATATTTTCCCACACGTTGAATGCGACTTCGACCAGCGGCACGGGCTTGACCGTATTCATCTGCTCGTCGGTAAGGCCAACGTTCCGGCCCGCCTGCCACAGGAGCGTGGTGTGCGGCTGAGAGATCTGGTCATCATACACCAGTTCTTCCCGCATTTGCCCAATAGTTTTGCGTACCATCGCTAAATCCGGGCAGCGGCTGATCCACGCCGGACGAATCACTGCGCTGTACAACCGATTGCGCGGGATATGCTGGAGCAGGAACGCCCGTCCCCGGCCGCGCGTGAGCGGCTCATCCATCCAGGGAATCTCCGCAGCAATCTTGAGGGAGTAATCGCAAATTTCATCAATAACGGAAGGCGTTGCACTAGTAGACATAATTCCTGCCCCGCAAAGGGTTAGTTAATGACTAGCGATCGACGGACAAGGAGGGTAACCTCCTCCTAGATTTCACCCAACCCCTAACCCCCTCTTACACGATCGGATCATAGGGAAACACATCCGTCGTCACGTCAAGTTTGTAGAATGAGTTCTTGAACGCGTCCGGGATGACAGCGGCGACTTTCTCCGGCGTCCAGCCCTCCAGGTCGGCTACCTGTCGAATCGGCCGGGGCTGTGAGAACAAGATGATCTCTTTCGCCCGCACGCCGAAGATCTGCCCTGTCACCTCTTGTGCAGCATCGCTAGCCAGAAAGGTCACCAGTGGCGCGATCATGGTCGGGTCCATCTTTTTGAGTTTCTCGACCCGTCGTTTCTGCGCCTCGGTTTCGGTGGGAATCGTCCCGATCATACGGGTCCAGGCAAACGGGGCGATGCAGTTGGCCGTAGCCCCGTAGCGACCCAGATCGAGCGCGGTCGCTTTGGTAAGACCGACAATTCCCATCTTGGCGGCGGCGTAGTTGGCTTGACCATAATTGCCGATGATTCCCGAGGTCGAGGTGATGTTGATGATGCGACCACCCTTCTGCTGGCGCATGTGGGGCGCGGCGGCGCGGGTACAGGCAAACGACCCTTTCAGATGGACATTAATAACCGCATCCCATTCTTCTTCACTCATGTTAAAGATCATTCGGTCGCGCAGGATGCCGGCGTTGTTTACCACGATGTCGATGCGCCCGAATTTTTCCAACGCAGTCCCGATAATTTTCTCACCACCGGCCAGACTCGCTACTGAGTCATAATTCGCGACCGCGGAGCCACCGGCTGATGTGATCTCGGTCACTACCTTATCGGCCGGTGCGGCGTCACGCCCCTCTCCGGTAGAACTGCCGCCGATGTCATTAACGACGACCTTCGCTCCTTCTTTGGCTAACAAGAGAGCAACGCCGCGGCCAATTCCACCGCCGGCACCGGTGACCACTGCAACTTTGTCTTTCAGCATCATGGGAGATTTCTCCTTAGGCTACAGGCTGTAGGCCACAGGCTTTAGGGTTCCCCCCTAGCCTTTAGCTTGCAGCCTATGGACTTGTTCTACTTTTTTTCCTCATAGCTCAGTGCTCCCGACGGGCATTGAGCGATCGTACGTTTGATGGCTTCCACCTCAGCGCCATCAACGTTGATCCACGGCTTGTTCTTCACGTTGAAGACTTGCGGCAAGCCTTGGACACATTTTCCAGCGTGAGCACAGATCTTTTCGTCGTAACGGACGGTGATCTTGTCGTTGCTATACTCCTGCATGGTATCCTCCTTTTGGTTCACGGTTCGCCAAAGGCAGTACCGCGAAGCGAAATCGGCCAGGGCGTACGTTGTACGCCCCTACTCTTCTCTCTCCAATCTTTCCAATTCTTGCTTCCTAACCCCCAACCCCTTAAGGCTGCCCTAAGATGGCCACACACGACACCGCGCCCGGTCCACCGACATTGTGGACCAAACCAAGCTTCGGGTCTTTCACCTGCCGAGGTCCACCCTGCCCGCGCAGTTGCGTGACAATCTCATAGACCATGCGCACCCCACTCGCCCCGATAGGATGGCCAAACGATTTCAGTCCACCGCTCGGATTAATCGGAATATCGCCATCAAGGGCAGTGCGACCCTCTTCGATGAGTTTCGCGCCCTCACCTTTCTTGGCGAAGCCCAGATCCTCATAGTTGGTGATCTCGGTCCAGGTAAAACAGTCGTGCACTTCCGCGACGTCGATCTCTTTCAGCGGGTCGGTAACGCCGGCCATAGCATACGCCTGCGACGCGGCATTTTGCGTCGCGCGAAAGCCGAGGTAATCAAAGTTCGGGTCCATAAACGGTCGGCCACTGGTCACAGATAGTCCTACTCCCTTCACCAAGACGTAATCGTCACGGTATTTCCTGGCCAGATCAGCGCGGCAAACAATCGCGGCCGCGGCCCCGTCCGTCGTCGGGCAACAATCATAGAGGCCAAAGGGATACGCCACGATCGGAGCAGTGAGCACCTCTTCCGGCGTCACTTTCTTTTGCAGATGGGCCTTGGGATTCAAGGAGCCGTTGTAGTGATTTTTGACCGAGACCTTCGCCAGCACCTCACGGGTTAAGCCGAAGGTGTGCATGTAGCGGGTTGCGGCCAGGGCAAAGAGCCCCGGCGCCGTCGATCCATCATTGTGATAAGGGTGCACCCCCTCGCGGGCGAGGCCACGCCCCGGACGGTCCTTATATTTCTCGACGCCAAGCACCAGGGCAGTGTCATACATCCCCGAGGCTACGGCTAAGACCGCATGGCGAAATGCATCAGTACCGGTGGCACAGAAATTTTCGACCCGTGAGATGGGCTTGTTGTACAGACGCAGGGCATCACCCAGCGAGACCGCAGCCTTCCCGTGCCCCTGGGCAGGCGAATAGGTGCCGAGCCAGGCTGCGTCAATTTCCTCAGGGGAGATCTTCGCATCATTAAAAGCCGCAAAGGCCGCTTCGACGGCCATCTCTTCGTACCCTTGATCGAAGTTGTCGCCAAACTTGATACACCCAACTCCAATGACCGCGACCTGGTCCTTGATCGAATATGGCATGGCTGCCTCCTTCTCAGTCTGTCCTCAATCTTTAGCTTATATGCTCTTGCGCCGGGAAGGATCAAGAGAGTAAGCGCGTGACTTTCTTCTCTTCACCGTGCCGGGCGACACTTCCAGTAGTAATGATGCATGGTCGGCCCTTCTTTGCGGCGACGTAAAGTCAGTACGACTTCGTCACCGACCCGCACATCCTCAGGATCAACGTCCGTCATCTGGAGATAGAGCCGCCCGCCTTCTGTCACATCGACGACGCTCATGATGGTCGGCGAGTCCGGGGCCACGTACAGATGGTCGCGCGTGAAGGTGAAGACATGCCCAGTGCGCTCTAGCGGCACTTCTTGTAACGAGTCGTGGTTCTGACAAGAGATACACACTCGTGCGAGAGGATACTGGCGGGTCCCGCAACGCATGCACTGCGAACCGTACAGGCGGACATTCTGTTTCTCTTCTTTGGCCAGGAAGACATTGGACAGTTCCGGGCCATCCTCATTCTCCGCATAATAGGTGCGCATTTTTTTGTAGATCTGGTACGAGGGATAGAGCCGCTTCTCACTCAGGTGGTCGGAGAGTGAACGAGAGAGCGAACGCCGCTTGATCTCCTCAGTCACACGCAAGAGAAATCCGTCCGCTCCCTCCCCATAGCTGAGCAGCAACAGCTGGTCACCAGGTTTTGCGGTTTCGAGCGCTGCCGTCAGCAACAGAAACGGTGCCGCGCTGCCACAAGCACCGATTTCTTGGAAAAAGGGATTTTGGATCTGCGCGTCTTGAAACCCCAGTTTCTTAGCCGCAGCGACATGGGCTCGGCCATCGGGCGAAGGCAGAATGACCTTGGCACAGTCTTGTGGTTGCAGGTTCTGCTTTTGCAAAAGAGCTTTACCCACCGCCACCAGATTAGCTTGATAGCCACGCTCGGTAGTAAAGCGCGAGGACTGGGTTTGGATGAAGTCGTCGGTATCACGACGCCATTCATCAAGCAGATCATCCGTGCGCGACGCCATTCCGATGATCTCGGCAATGACTCCGTCTCGTCCCAACATCACCGCACTGCCGGCATCACCGAACCACTCCTCCTCACTTTCCCCCGGCTGACCGTCGCGGACTTCACCTGCGGCAACGAGAACGCGAGATAGACGTTCCCCGCTCAGGGCATCTACTGCGGCACGTAACGCTGACGTCGCCGAGCGAATACTGCCGCCGAAGTCCATCGTTTCACACTCAGACGGCAAATCACTGGCCGCCGCTATAAAGCTGGCCGAGGAACGCTGCCAGAACGGGGCCGAAGTCGAAGCGAAATACAGGGCACCGATGCCTGCTTTCCCTTTCTCCTCAATACATCGCTGCGCCGCTTCGAGCGCGAGCGTGAGCGCGTCTTCATCGAAGTAGATAGCCGCTCGTTCACCTTTACCGGCACGTCGAGCCCAGGCTTGCCCGATTTTTTCACGCTCCAGGCGACAGAACGGGACATGGTAGTTACAGCTCGTGATACCAATCACAATCATCCTCTCCTTCGTAAAGGTGCCCGAGTCCAAGGTAGGGCGGGCTCTGCCCGCCGGAGATGGCAGGCGCAGCCTGCCCTACAAAAGATACTGAGTGATGGGTTAGCAGGTAGAGTTCTCACTGGCCTGTGTTTTCCACTCAGTACTCATTACTCATTGCTCTTTTATGCCAGTCCTGCCGCTTTCGCCCGTTCTAAGATCGTGCGTGCGCGGGTCAGATGCGGCACGTCAACCATTTGCCCCTTAAAACTGAAGGCCATCCGTCCGGCTTTTTGATTCTCCGCAAACGCGGCCAAAAGTTCTTTACTCTCAGCAATCTCCGTGGCAGATGGCGTAAAGATCTCATTAACTATCTGGATCTGGGTAGGATGGATCGTGACTTTGCCGGTGAATCCCATCCACGCCCCTTCCAAACAATCACGACGCAATCCTTCAGTATCGTTGATATCAACGAACACCGTATCAATCGGCTCTATCCCGGCGGCGGTGGCGGCGAGTAAGGTCATAATCCGAGCGTAACGGAATACTTCGAGGAACTCCCCACGCTCATCGCGGTTTCTCCGAGCACCGATAGAAGCCGATAAATCTTCTGCGCCCCAAGAGAGCGCGTCCACACGTGGGCAGGAGCCGAAGTCGCGAATGTTAAGCAACCCTTGTGGGGTTTCGGTTGCCAGCACAACCAGTTTGACCCCCCCAGGTGGGTAGCCTAGCTCCCGTTCGCTGCGACTGAGAATAGTATCGATCTTGAGTAGATCATCTTTGGTGCGCACTTTGGGAACCAGGTACGAGTCCGGTCGTCCCTGCATGGTGACTTCCAGATCACGTACGCCCCAGGGGGTATCGAGGGGGTTCATGCGCACCATGCGTTCCTGGCGACCGAAGTTGACGGTCTTCATCCAGCCGGTGACGACCTCCCGAGCTGAGTCTTTATTCTCCGGCGTCACCGAGTCTTCCAGGTCAAGGACGAGAGAGTCGGCTGGCAGCGCCAGGGCTTTCTGCAACATTTTCTCATTCGCGCCGGGGACAAAATGTACGGCGCGTCGTAGTCGCGACATAAATACCTCCAAAATGACCAATCCCTAACGCCCAACCCCTAGCCCCTTTTTCCCCGTCCTAAGCCCCTTTCCTCCGCATCATCGCGGCTCGCCGGCAACGCATCACCACTTCACCGCGCTGATTGGTGGCCCGGTGCTCGAAGATGATGACTCCCCACTGCGGTCGAGATTTTGACTCCCGCCTTTCGACCACCTCGGTCTGCGCGTAAATGGTGTCGCCAATAAACACCGGCTTAGGGAACTCGACCTTTTCGAAGCCGAGATTGCCCACGGTTGTCCCCAAGGTCGTATCTCCCACCGACAAGCCGACCGCTAGACCGAGCGTGAAGATACTATTGACTAAACGCTGGCCAAACTCAGCATTCTTGGAAAATTCAGCGTCGAGATGCAGCGGCTGCGGGTTCAGGGTCATGGTACTAAACAACAAATTATCGGTTTCTGTAACCGTACGTCCAGGTTGATGTTGGAAAACATCGCCGACGTTCAATTCTTCAAAATACTTACCGGCCATAGGGTCCTCCTTCAGCGCAAGCTAGTGGAGGTGTCCTTATCACTTCTCCGGCGACCTTGCCAGTAATGAGTAACGAGCGAAGGATAATGAATAAAAAGTTGCGAGCGGGAGAGATTCTGGAGCATTGATAGAAGCAGTTGAGCGAATGCTTCCCTTGGAGTGCGGGAGCCATGCTCCCGCCTATTTTTAGCGAAGCCATGCTTCACTTGCTTCTTATCGGCCTCTAAAAATCATCTCTAATCTTAATTCTGTCATATCCGTAAGAATGCACTCGCCGATAGAAAGCCGACTCTGCATGTTCTGCAAACCATGCCGCAGAACAAAATTCGTACTGTTCCGTAACGGCTACTACTCTATGGTGTACTGCATTATGGTGGACGTAATTCAACCTCGCATAATAGCTTGCTTCGTGAGTCAAGCAGGTGTCCCAAAACTGAAACCATACCTGTCGTCCCGGAGTAGCATCTATACGGTTGATGGCCCGCGCTGTCCCAGAATGGAAACGCTGCAGCATGTGTCTCAGCGTTGTAGCATCGGCGGGTGCGAAAGCAATGAAATGATAATGGTTGGAGAAGAGTGCCCAAGCTTGCAAGTCCCATTTATATGCCGCCGCAGTAAAAAGTTCAGCTTGTAATAGCTGAAGGTGTTCTCTCTCTCGGAAGTGGTGTTGTCTGTGAAGTGTGCCTACGGTTACGAGGTAAGCGGTATTCGGCACAAAGACATGCGCCGGACGGTGGTGCCAAGAGCGTATGACCGAGGTCTCTTTCATACTCTTTCTTCCACAAGTTCGCCCTCAAGAATCACTCGCCGGAAGCAGAGCGTCCGACAAAAAGCGCAAGCACGGCTTGCGCACTCCAAGATTGCTTCATTGGCGGCGATTATCTTGCAAGCCTCTTACACCTGTCAACCAAAGCCAACTTGTTTGACTTAACGAATGAAAGAGGCAACAGGATTCCATGCCTGGGAAGAGGTGAAGGTCGCAGCGCGCAAGAGAAAACGCCGGTGAGCTACAAGATCGAATTGGAAACCCGAGCGAGACGAGAGTTCCTTGCTTGCCGGCTGATGTACAAGAAAGAATCTCGGATGCCATCAGTGATCTACAAACCAACCCCCGGTCCGCCCGGAGCGAAACGCCTTGTTAGGAAAAAGGGTTATCGTGTCCGAAAAGGTGACTATCGAGTCCTCTATGTAGTAGATGACAAAGCGCGCCTGGTTCGCGTGTACAGAGTTGCTCATCCGCGCGAGGTTTATAGGCGTCTTTGAGCGAAGTCGGCTGTTCGCGTTTGCTGAACAAGTCGTGGTAGAGCGCGTTTCACGCGCCATTCATCGGCGCGCCTCGCGCGCCCTACGATCGCTGAAATGGATGCGGAAACTTCGGTGCACGCTTCACAATGAGTTCGTAGAGTGGGAGCTTCAATGAGACCGCATCTCTAGTGGGCGCAGAAATTTCACCGACGAGCTTTTTCCCTCGACGTGGTATCTCCCGGATGATATGTTTTCTTCGTGCCAATCTTTCTTCCTCCCGATCTGGATGCACGCATTCAGCAGAAAATCACCGAAGCGGGTTACCGTACGCCTGATGAGGTCATCCGTAAAGCGCTCGATGCCTTGGATGCAAAAGAACAACAAGAAACTCCTCCGCTGACAAAAGAGAAGAAACGCTCTGTGACGCCGGTTTGGCAACGGTTTCAAGACGCGGTCCGCTCTATCTCGGAAAAAGAACTTGACACCCTGCCCCCTGATGGGGCTAGTGAGCACGATCACTACCTCTATGGCATTCCTAAACGCTCGGCATGAGACGCTTCTTTACCGATACGTTTTACTGGATTGCCCTCTTTAGCCCAAAAGACGCTTGGCACGAGCGGGTGCTGGCCTTCAGTCAGTCCATTGGCCCGTGTCACCTCTACACCACCGAAGAAGTTCTTTCAGAGTTCCTGACGTTTTGTAGTGCCGCAGGTCCGCAGACCCGGCAACAAGCCGCTGCATTAGTTCGTTCTTTGTTCGACGACCCTAGTGTGACCGTCATCCGTCAGAGTCATACGTCTTTTCTGAAAGCGCTCCGTCTCTATGAAACGAGATTGGATAAACAGTACAGTCTCACAGATTGTAGCTCGATGGAAGTGATGAAGCGGCAGCGACTCTCCGAGGTGCTCACAAATGATCGTCACTTTACTCAAGAAGGTTTTCAGATCCTTTTTCAAGAAAATTAACCTCTTCTTTCCCGGAGGCCTTCGTAGCATTACCTTCGCTTCAATGGGGCCGCATCACTGATGGATGCGGAAACCAAACTCATAGTGACTAATGGCCAATGAAACGTTACGAGCTTCAATGGGGCCGCATCACTGATGGATGCGGAAACTATCTATCTGACCACAGCAACAATATCTCGTGAATAGCTTCAATGGGGCCGCATCACTGATGGATGCGGAAACAACCGCGTTGACAGTAGACACAAGACAAGCCGTCTCTGCTTCAATGGGGCCGCATCACTGATGGATGCGGAAACGCCAGGCTGTCCAGACGACGAGTCACCACTGCGATGCGCTTCAATGGGGCCGCATCACTGATGGATGCGGAAACATTTCCCTATATATTCTCCGTGAGACCTACCTGAGAGCTTCAATGGGGCCGCATCACTGATGGATGCGGAAAC
>Ga0187894_10006799_pt1 | contig 11050 bp, 4 predicted proteins | sample GBC1701081metaG_FD_136650 | JGI IMG/M metagenome (GOLD analysis project Ga0187894, IMG submission 136650) | White microbial mat communities from a lava cave in the Kipuka Kanohina Cave System on the Island of Hawaii, USA - GBC170108-1 metaG ...
TAAGACACTCACTTTGGTTTCAAGGCAGCAGCTATGCTTTACCTATCGTATGCACCGCCAGCAGCACCCCGTCCTCCAGCCATACCCGCGCCATGTCCCCGGTCAGCACATTGCTAAGGCCGCGCGCCGGGCCGAACGTCAGCGTTTCGTCGCGCAGGGGGTAGTACAGGTTCTCGGTGCGGATGCCGCGCGCCGCGCCGCTGATGGGCAGTAGCGACAGCGTATCGCCCGCGCTGCCGCTGATGACCATCTCGCCAGGATAGAGCAGCCACGCCTCCTGTGTGCCAGCCACCAGTCGCACGTCCAGCCCGCGCAGGCCGGGCAGCGCCAGCAGGTACACGTTGCTCAACGTCTGGTCAAGCCGGTCGCCAATCGCGGCGATCACCCGAATCCAGGTCGCACCCTGTCCCGCCGCCCACAACAATGCCAATTCCAGGTCGGTTTCGTCTTTTTCTTCGGGGTGACGCTGGACATCTGCGCCATTTGCCGCCAGCGTCTCCACTTCTGCCGGGGTCAGCGAATCCATGTCGCCGATCAACGTGTGAACCGCGCGCCCATAATAGGCGGCCTGGCGCGCCCCGCCATCGGCAGCGATCACCCAGGCATCCGGCGCAGCATCCAGCGCGCGCCGCACCATCGGCCCGTCGTTGGCGTCTCCGTTGGCGAAAATCAGGGTTTTCAGCGGGTTCGGCGCTTCCACCGCTCTTTAATTTCCAGTTTGCTGATGTCGGGGACTTCGAGGAAGTCGTTGACAAGCCGCGCGAAGCGTTCGTATTCCAGCATCGGGAAGTGGCGCACGCCGGGCAGGAGGATCGGCAGCAGCGTTTCTTCTTTCTCGTTGGTCAGGTAATGCCACACATTTTCACCCGGCGGCGGGACAACCGTATCGTCCAGTCCGTGAACCACCACGCGCGGCATCGGCAGCAGCCGCAGCGTATCCAGCATCCGCCCAGAGTCATAGGCGCTGACACTGCCCTTGATCGCCGCCGGGTCGGTTTTGGTCAGGTCAGCCGACAATTTATCATAGGCCGTTTCGGAACGCTTGAACGCTTTGCCCAGCAGCACATCCAGCGGCGTACTGGCGATGCTGGCTTGCAGCGGGTTGTGCTTCGGCAGCTTCGGGTCGTCCGTCGGCGGTGCGGCATTGTCTGCCGGAGTCGTGCCAGGGGCGCTGGTGGTCTGGGCGCGCTGACGTTCCAGCAGCGCGGCGCGCATGGCCGAACTGGCGTTCATGATGGTCGAGTCCGGCGCGAGCATCCCCGGCTCTGGCGCGGGAGCAGGCGCGGATGCGGACGGCGCGGCGTTGGTCGTATTCAGCGGGCGGTTGCGTGTCAGCGGCACGGTCGCGCGCCCGGCGGGGACGCGCTTGTCCAGGTTGCCGGGGTCGAACAACGGCGTGCTGACCAGCAGGATGCGCGGCGCTTTGTCCGGGTACAAACGGGCGAACTCGGCAGTCACCAATGCGCCCAGGCCATGCCCGATGAAAGCCGCCTTCGGGATCGCCATGCTGTTCAAGAAGTCAAAAAGAAGATGTACTTGATGATCTAAGGCATATTTTTGCGGGTTCTTGCCGCTGTCGCCGAAGCCGTACATATCCAGCGCGTACACCCGGTACTTGAGTTGAAGCTGCTGCATCGTCGGCACCCAGTAGCGCCAAGAGCCGACCCAGCCATGCAGCAGCAGCACCGGACGCCCGCGCCCCAGCACTTCGTAATGGATCAGATCACCGCCGATGGTAATGGCGCTCATAGCCTCAACTGCCGCCTATCGTCATGAGATGAGAAGTTATGACAGCCCATTCTGCTTTAAAATGTCCCCAATCTGGCGCGTCAAATCTTCCGGCGAAAACGGCTTCAAGATATAGGCGACCGCGCCCGCTTCCAGGCCGGTCTGCACCTCTTCATCCTGCCCTTTGGCCGATAGGAAAATGACCGGCGTGTTCTTCATCTCGTCCATCAGCTTGATCTGGCGGCAGGCTTCATAGCCGGTCATCTTCGGCATCCGTACATCCATCATGATGAGGTCGGGCTTGACCTTTGGCGCGAGTTCCACCGCTTCCGCACCATTGGCGGCCTGCGTGACCTGATGCCCGGCGAAGACCAGCGTGAAGTTGATCAGTTCCCGGATGTCGCGCTCGTCTTCTGCTACAAGAATGTGTGCCATATTCCGTCCTGGCTATCTGTCAATGACGTGCGTGTATTTGCTGCGGCGGATATCCGAACATTTCCGCAAAAACCATCATCGTGTCCATAACGTTCGATGACCGTTGTTCGTCAAGCCGCTACTTCAACCGGCTGCTCGATGGGCAGTTCGACAAAAAAGGTCGTCCCTTGACCGAGTTCGGACTCGAACCAGATAGTCCCATTATGCAACTGAACGAGTTCTTTCACAATTGACAACCCCAGCCCCGTACCCGACACATCCATGACCAGGGCATGGTCGTCGTACCGCTCGAAACGCCCCCAGATGCGCGACCGAAATTCATCCGGGATGCCGATGCCGGTGTCTTGCACCGCGATCAGGACATGCCGTTCGTCCGGCTGTTGCGCCGCAGTGACGGTGATGCTGCCGCCGGGATAGGTGTAGCTGAAGGCGTTATCGACGATGCTGGTGATGATCTGCGTGATCTTGTGTGGGTCGCCCTGGACGGTGGGCAGGCCATCGGCCACCTCGACGGTGACTTGCATTTCTTTCTCCTCATTTTCCATGCGGCTTTCGACCTGCTGCACGACCATCGGAATCAGTTCAACCAGGTCTACCCATTCGACATTGAGTTTTTCGCCCGCGTCGATCTTCGAGATGTTGAGCAGGTCGTCCACCAACTGGCTCAGGCGGTCGGCGTTGGACTTGATCTTGAGCAAGAAGGACTTTTGCGGGTCGTTCACCTCCCCGGCCACGCCCATCAACATCAGATCGGCGAAACCTTTGATGCTGGTCATCGGCGTGCGCAGTTCGTGCGATACGTTCGAGACGAACTCGCTCTTGATCCGGTCAACCTCGACTTCCTTGCTGATGTCGCGGAACACCGACACCGTGCCGAGGAAGCGTTCGCCGATATGCACCGGCGACAGGTGGACGCTGACGACGCGGTTGCCCAGGTCGAGCGTTTCCGCCAGGAACGAACCTGCCGGATAACTTTCCGGGTTGTTCGTCCAGCCTTCCACCGCCTGCGCCCACTGCGACGCCGAGCCGCCGAACAAGCCGGTCAGCTTGAACAGCGATTGCCCGACCACCTGGTCGCGCTCCAGTTCCAGAATGCGCTCGGCTGCCGTGTTGAACTGGATGATGACTCCATCCGAGTCAGCCAGCATCACACCGTCGGCGATGCCCTCGACGATAGCCGAGTTCTTTTCCGCCTCTTCCTGCTCCTGCCGCAGCAGCTTGCCCAACCGTTCGGCCTGATCGCGGATCAGGTGGTACAGGTCGGCGTTATTGATGGCCGAGGCCACCTGGTTGGCTGCCGCGTTCACCAGCTTCAACTGCGGCTCGTTGAAAGCGTTCGGCTGCTTGCTCAACAGCACCATCACGCCCTGCGGATCGTCGCCGGTTTCCAGCAGCACCGCTAGCGCGCTGCGGTATTCCTCCGCGCCGGGGACGGTCGCATCCCAATAATCCTCTTTGCGCAGGTCATCGACCATCACGACGCGGGCGTGTTGCAGCACCCAACTGGCGAGGTTGTTCGCCGGGTGTTCCGCCTCCGGGTCGGGCGTATCGCCGTACTGCACCCGTAGCGCGGCGCGGGTCGCCAGCCGGTCGGACAGCGGGTCGATCAGCATAATCACGCCGTCGTCGGCCAGCACTGCGCTCGCCACCATTTCCAACGCGCGCTTGAGGACGCGATCCATATCCAGCGTCCGCGCCAATTCCGACGTGATGCGGTACAGCGTGTCGATGCGATCGCGCTCTTTTTGCAGTTCCAACGTGCGTTCCTTGACGCGCTGGTTCAGTTCTTCGGCGAAGCTGCTGACCTGCTTGAACAACCGGGCGTTCTGGATGGCCGCGCCCAACTGCGTGCCGACGGTGGTCAGCAGGCGCTCATCGTTAATGCCGAAGGCGCGGGCGTGCCGAGTGTCGCGCAGCGCCAGCACGCCGAGTACCTGGTCGCCCGATGCGACCGGCACACCCAGGTAGCTCTTCGCTTCGCCCTCGCCGTTGGTGATGCCCAGGTTGCGGCGCATGTCGTCCGAACTCCAATTGCCGCCGCCCAACGACAGCGACCGCCGGTGCTTCAGGATGAACGATACCTCGTCGGTGTTCAGCGGGCGCATCGGGATGTCGAAATCGTCGCCCCGCCGCACCGCCATCGGGAAGGTGATCGCCTGTGTTTCCGGCTCGTACAGCGCCAGGTACATCTCCTCGGCGTCGGTCACGCGCGGCACCTGGTCGCGCACGATCATCACCATGTCCTCAATCGTCAGCGTGGACGAAATCGCCTGGCTCAGATTGTTGATGATGAAGCCTTCTTCGACCAGCGCCGCCGTCTCGGTGGACAAGCGGGCGTTCTGGATCGCGATAGCCGCCTGCGCCCCCAGCGCCTGCGCCAGCCGCATCTCGCGGTGGCTGAAGGCGCGGTGAGGTGTTTTCAAGCCAGCCTGGATCAAGCCGATGGCCTGGTCGCGTACCACCAACGGCACGAGGACGCGCAGCGCGTCGCCTCTGGCGCGGACTTCGGTCAATTCGGTCGGGTCAGCCTCGGCCTCGCTGGCGCGGATCGCAATGATCTCGCGGTCTTCCAGCGATTTCAGCTTGGACGGATATTGGCGCAGGTTGTACTGCGTGCCGCGCGCGACGGCATGTTCGTCACCGTATTTGTTGGCGTCAAGCTGCACCTCGACCACACCTTCTACGTTGTCCCAGATCATCACGGCGCAGTTGTCCATGTCGAGCGCGTGCAGGATCAGATCGGCCACGCTGCGGTAGGCTTCGTTCAGATCGAGCGTCAGCGAGGTCGCCTGCGCCGCTTCCAGCAGCGTTTCCAGTTCGCGCGTGCGCAGCAGCGTCGTTTCCAGCAAGTTCGTATTCTGCACGGCGATGGCCGCCTGGTTTGCGATGACCAGGGCGAGTTCGATCTGTTCCGGGCGGAAGTAGCGCGGGCCGCTGCGGATTTCCAGTTCAAATGCCCCGATCACCTGCCCGCCCACGATCATCGGGATCAACGCATACGCTTTGATCTCGCGCGGTTCGAGTTCCTTGCGGATCGAATCATTTTTCTTGAGCGCGGCCACATCTTCGTAAATGATCGGCGAGACTTCGCGCCGCAGCAGTTGGCTGGTCGGGCTGTCCCCCAGAGTAATCACTTCGTCCGGCGGTTCGTCGCCGCGCGGGTAGGCCACGATCACCCGGCCAATATTCAGTTCGCGGTCATACACCAGCGCCCGCGCCTGCGGTGCGCCCATCGTGCTGGCGATCTCCTGTAATGCGACTTCCAGGATATTTTCGCTGTCGAGCGATTGCGCCAGCGCCACCGACACCCGGTTGAGCAGGCTCAGGCGTTCGGTGCGGTACTGCGACTCGGTATATAGGTCGGCGTTCGCCAGCGCGATTGCCACCTGGTTGGCGAAGGCGAACGCGGCTTGCTCCGCCTGCTGGTCGAAGGCGTGATGTTCCTTCTTCGCCAGCGCGATCACGCCGACCACGTTGCCCTGGTTGACCAGCGGCACGCCCAGCCAACTTTTCGCGCCCTCATCGCCCGGCAGGTAATCGAAGCCTTGTAACTGGCTGATCGAGAACGGGCGCTGCGTTTCGACCACTTCCCGCAGCCGTTCATGCTCACCGAAGTTGACGTGTGCGTCGTCATCGGCGACCATTGCCACCTCGTCATTGAAGCCGTTCGAGCCTTCCAGATCGAGCATATCGCCGTCCCGGCTCCACAGCGTCATCGTGTCGTGCTGGATCACGCGCCCGATTTCGTCCAGCGCCAGGGTAATCACTTCCTCGCGGTTGAGCGACGCGGTGATGCGGCTGGAAACTTCCGTCAGCACCGCAAGCTGGTTGGCGCGTTTTTCTAGGTCTTTTTCCAACAGGTGGCGCTCGGTCACATCTTCGACCAGGATGACCGCGCCGCGCACGCTGTCGCCTGTCTTGAGAGGATAGCTGTAGAAGTTGCGCACCAGCAGTCTGCCGCTGTCCTGGTAGCTGGACTGTCCGATGCGCTCACGCGGGCGTCCGGTTTCCAACACGGCGGTCACGTCATCGTACAGGTATTCTTTCAGGTTCGGGCGATAGGCGAATAGGTCTTGCCGCAAGGCCTCTTTTTCGTTCCAGCCGTAGCGCGCGATCATGAACTCGTTGATCGACAGCAGCCGCCCCGATTTGTCCAGCACCACGATCCCTTGCTGAATCGACTCAACGATGGACTCATTGAAGGTCTGTAAGTTCAGGGCTTCGTTGAACAATCGCGCATTTTCGATGGCGACCGCCGTCAGGTTTGCCATACGCTTGAGCAGCGGGCGAAATTCGTTGAAGCCGGAGGCCTGCTCCAAATCGCTGCCGAGGTGGATCGCGCCGATGGATTGACCACCCGACCCCAGCGGCACAATCAGCGAGGTGCGCTCGCCGTGCGTGTGCCAACTACTCAGGTCGTTGTAGCCCGCGCTGTCCGGCGTGCCGACGTGATACAGGTGATCCTGGCCGTCGCGGAAGGTGCGGGCAAGGACGCTGTTCTCGTCTGACGGGGTGTGATCCTTCGTCACCACTAGCGAATTATCGCCCCCGAATGTGACCTTGAGCAGGTCGAAGCCGGTTTTCTCACGGTCTTGCAGCGCCACCGTCATCTGCGTGAACGGCACCAGCCGCAGCGCCCCATACGCCGCCGCCTCGACGATTTCCTCGGTGTTCAGCGTGCCGGTGATCGCTTCCATCATCTCGTTCAGCCGCGCCTCTTGCTCCGCGCTTTGCAGGCTGGCGAGGTACAGGCGAATGTTCTCGATGGTCGCGGCAGCCTGATGCGAAAAGATTTCCAGCACTTCCATCGTGCCACGATCCGGGCGGAGGTTGTCCTGCGGGCGATCCAGGCTGATGACACCCAGCAGGTTGCCGCCCGGCGCGGTCAGCGCCACCAGCAGCATATCGCCGCCCCGCCACGATTTGTTATCGACCGGCTCCGGTAAAGGCCGCCTGCCGGGGAAGTCCGCCCGCAGCGCCCCCAACTTGCTCGATCCCCATTCTCGGCCTCTTTCCGCCGGGAGGAAATACGACTCGCTGATTTGATAGGAGGTGTCAGCCAGGATAGCCTGCACATCGGCCACCGGCAGAGTCTCCGACTTGCTCTGCTCGAACACATCCAGCGGCATCCCGACCTGTGCCACCCGCCGCAGCACGCCCGCGTCCTCGTCCACTAGCGCGACGATGCCGGTGTCATAGCCGACCGACTGCTGGATGCTGTACAGGATCGCTTCCAACATCGTCACCTGATCAACGTTGGTCTGGAGCATCTGCCCCAGTTCGAAAATTTGGTTCAACTGCTCGACACGGCGGCGCAGGCGCGTGCTGCGCTCAAGCTGGTCGCGGTAGCGTTTGTTGTTGCCGAAGCCGAGCGAGGCTTTGGCCGCCAGCGTCATCAAGAAGGCCGTCGCCCGCTCGTCAAAATGGTTCGGGCGGTTGTGATAGAGGTGGATCACGCCGACCACTTCATCCTCGAACAAGAATGCCACCGCCACCGCCGACCGCGCCTCATCCGGCAGCGGTTTCAACTCGGCAGTCGTATAATCCGAAATGGTGATCGTCTCCGACCCGCGCCCAATCGCTTCCACCTCGATGTCGGCCAGGCCGGGAATCAGGTCGGCGTCGCCCAGCCGTTGCAGCCGTTCCGGCGCGTTCGGGTACTGCCACTGCGCCACCGGCTTGAGCAGCGCAATTGTGCTGCCGTCGGCGCGGGTGGCGCGCGCGGCCTGGTGGCGGATCGTGTCCAGCACCGGCTCCAGGTCGAGCGTCTGCGTCAGTTCGTTGCTGATCTGCGAGATCGCGTCCAGTTCTTGCAGGCGGCGGTTCAGGTTTTGCCCAGCGGCCTCGTACAGCCGCAGGCGTTCAATCGTCGCGGCGATCTGCGCGGCGACGGCGTTGAGCAGGTCGATGTCCGCCTCAGTATAGCCCTCCGGACGGTTAGCGACGCCCAATTCGCCCAGGCTGCGGTCGCCGACCACCACCGCCACCATGACCGTTCGGGTGATGCCGAATTTCTCGCAGGCGGTCGCATAGCCGGGCAGCACGCGCTTGTCGTTCGGCACGTCGTTGCTCAGGAACGGGCGGTGCGACATGGCGACGCTGTGTTCAAATCCCTTGCTGTACAGGTCATACACAATCGGCTCGGCCAATTCGTCGCCGTATGTCCAGCGCGGATAGGTAATCAAGCTGCCGGTTTGCGGGTCAAGCACATTGATGAACACCAGTGGGCTGCCAGTCAACTGCGAAATTTCCGCCATCACCGGCGTGAACGAGTCTTCGTTCGTCAGGATCGCCCCGGCCAACTCGGCGATATTCCGCAGCCGGTTCGCGTCCTGCGCGGTGCGCTGCACATCGCGGTACAACCGGGCATTTTCGATGATCGCGGCGGCCTGCGTCGCAAAGATCAGCAGCAGTTGCGCATCCTTGTCGGTGAAGTCGCCCCCGTTGCGTTTGTTCGACACCTGCACCACGCCCAACCGACGACCACCGACTGCCAGCGCCGCCAGCATCGTCTTCTGCACGCCCATCTGTGCGGCGAAATCGCCCAGCCCGGCGGCGTACACCAGCGCGTCGGCCTGCACCCGATTGGTGTACCAGAACTCGACTTCTTCCCACACGTCATACAACGGCGTGCCGGGTTGCAGGTTGATGTGATAATCGCGGATCAGGTCGTTATCGACGCCATAAAACGGTAGCTGGCTGACTAGCCGGTGTTTTTGCTCGTCGTACAGCAGGATGCCCACCATCTCGATATTCATCAGCTTGGCGATGCGCTCGGTGATGTCCGAGTAAAATTCGCCTTCCTGGCTCAACGCGCCTATCGCGTGCGTGATCTCTTGCAAACCGCTGAGTTCGGTATCGCGGCGCTGTTCGCGTTGGTACAACCGCAGGTTTTCGACCACGATGGCCGCCTGCGCCACCAACATGCGCATGTCCTGGATGTCCTGCGGCGTGAAACCGCCCATCGCCTGCTTGTTGCTGATCTGCACCATGCCGATGCGCTGGTTGCCGATCTCCATCGGGATCATTGCCGTGTTCTTGATGCCCGCCACGCTGAACAACCCACGCAGGCCGAGCGCCTCGACCAGCGGTTCGTCCTGGGCATCGTTCGTCACCCAATACGGCTGCCGTTCCCAGATGTCGCGCTGCGGGCTGTCCTCCGGCAGCAGGATGATGGTGTTCTGCGCCACTGTATCCGGCAGGCCAAAGAACGGCAGTTCCGGCACGAGCGCGCGCCGGTTCTCGTCATACAGGAATACCCCGCTAATCTGCGCGTTCACCAGCCGCGCCAGCCGTTCGTTCAGCAGCTTGTACACCGCGCGCGTGTCGGTGACGATTTCTTCCTGGCGCGTGATGTCCTGCAAATTCGCCATGTCGTTGATGCGCTGCGCCTGCTGCCCGTATAGTTCAGCATTATAGATGGCGATTGCCAATTGTTTGCTCACGGCTTGCAGCAGCGCCATGTCCGGCTGACCGAAGCGATCCACCTGTGTGTGCGCCAGTTCAAATGTGCCGATGAAGCGGTCGCCCAGCATCAGCGGCACGCCCAGGAAGCTCTTGTACGTGCTTTTCAGCTTGGGCTGTACCGCCGTCGGGTCGTAGATGTTGCTCACCAGCGCCGGTTTGCGGTGCAGGGCGATCCAGCCGGTGATGCCTTCGCCCAGCTTGTACGCGCCGCCGTGTTCCGACAGCACCAGCAAATACCCCGCGTCGCCCGCCCAACCCTGCGGCTTGAGCGTCTTGCTCGGCGCGTCCCACAGGCAAATTTCGCCGGCGTGCGCGGGCAGGGCTTTGGTCACCATCGTCAGCAGGGCTTGCAACACCTGCTGCACGCTCATGCTGGCGTTGACCGTCTCGCCAATCTCGTTGATGACGTGCATCGCCAACGACAGGTCGAGCGCGTCCGGGTGGGCGGCGTTGGCCGTCAGTTCGCGCATCACCACCACCGTGCGGGTTTCCGCGCCGGTCGGGATCGTGTGCGACGATGCCTCCACCCACCGTTGGCCGAGTTGGAACGACGCCTGCCCCTCGCCCGCGAATAATTCGAGGAAGCTGTCGGCGGGCTGTGCCAGGTTGGCGATGAATTCCAGATTCGGGTCGCCGCCGTTCATGCCCAGCCAGTTGCGGGCGCGCTCGTTGATATACACCAGTTGCCCGTGTTCTTTTGACACGATCACCGCGTCGTCGTTCGAGGCCAGCGGCAGGCTCATCACCATCTGCTGTTCTGCGGTTGCGATGTGGCCGATGTCCCGGCGCTGCCGCGACCACACCCACAGCCCCGCGATGATGACCAGACCGCCGATGAGGAGAACAATTCCCAGGCCCATGTTGTTTTTCCTACCTACTCAGCTTGCATTTGGAACAATGGGCTGAACAATGTGCAATGCTGCATCTCACTATCAGATTATTTTGTAGAGGCGTTCCATCGAACGCCCCTAGTGTTTATCTTCAAACTTCTATAGCCTATCTTTTTGCTCCCCCTCTCCACTTGTGGGAGAAGGTGTCCGACCCCGTCGGCCAGGGGGTGAGGGCCGCTACGCCTTTACCACGCTGTCAAGATCGGCGGCGGCGGTTCCTCGCCCGTCATCCCCCGGCGGCGGTCTTCTGCCGCCAATTCGGTGATCTCGCGGATGTCCGAGAACTGGTGGGTTGCCGTCGAAACCACGCCCACCGCCAGCGTCATCAACGGTTCTTGCCGCTCACCGATGCTGGCGTCCGGCACGAGGATGTAACCCCGTTCCCGGTCAATGAACGAATAATGCTGCATAACCTCTTCATTGAAACGCTCCGTCAGCCGATCCCTCATCTTCAGCGCGTCGTCGGCGTGGGTGATGACCACGAAGTTGTCCGCCCCCGGATGCCCGACGTAATCCTCTGACGTGCCGAA
>Ga0187894_10006800_pt1 | contig 11049 bp, 8 predicted proteins | sample GBC1701081metaG_FD_136650 | JGI IMG/M metagenome (GOLD analysis project Ga0187894, IMG submission 136650) | White microbial mat communities from a lava cave in the Kipuka Kanohina Cave System on the Island of Hawaii, USA - GBC170108-1 metaG ...
AGTGGCTCAACGTTCCGTACGACTGCGGCATCGCCCTCGTGCGCCGCTCCGACGGCCTGCGGGCCGCTCTGGCGGTCAACGCGGACTACCTGCCGGAGAGCGGCATGCGCGAGCCGATGCACTACACGCCGGAGCTTTCGCGCCGCGCGCGCGGCGTGGAGGTCTGGGCTGCGTTGCGCTCGCTCGGCCGACGCGGCCTTGCCGATCTCGTGGAGCGCTGCTGTGGGCACGCCGAGCATTTTGCGCGTCACCTGGCAGCTGCCGGTGCCGAGATCCTCAATCGCGTCTCGCTCAACCAGGTGCTCGTTTCCTTCGGCTCCGCGGAACGGACGCTGCGGGTCATCGACGCCATTCAGCGCGACGGCACGTGCTGGTGCGGCGGGACGGTCTGGCAGGGCAAGACCGCGATGCGTATCAGCGTCAGCTCCTGGGCGACGACCGACGCAGACGTGGACGCGAGCATCGCGGCAATCCGCAGGTGCATGCGCACGGCCTAGCGGCTGCAACGGGCATTGCGCCGCCGGCTTTGGCACCCGCCTGTAGGAATGACCACGGGAATGACTATGGAATGACCGCGTCGCGCCAGGATGGCCGCGGCGCGGTGCAGGACAGCCGCCGGGCCGCGGGTACGGCCACGCGGGGAACTGTCGCGCGATGCCGCACTCTCAACAGGCTGGTCGCAAGGAAGCGCACTCATGCTGGCCTCAGCCGTCATTCCAGCCTTCAACGAGGCCCGCACCATCGCAGACGTGATCGCGCCCCTCGTCGGTCATCCCCTGATCGGCGAGATCATCGTGGTGAGCGACGGCTCCAGCGACGACACGGCACAGTGCGCCGCACGCGCCGGTGCGCGCGTGCTCGAGCTGCGCGAGAACTGCGGCAAGGCAACGGCGCTCGCGGTCGGTGTCGACGCGGCGCACGCCGACGTCATCCTGTTCATTGACGCGGACGTCGTAGGTCTCGACCCCGCGATCGTCACACGCCTGGTCGCGCCCGTGATATCCGGCGATTGCGAGATGTTCGTCGGCATCTGCGACCGGCGCGTGTACTGGCTCAACCAGCTCCTGCGCTACACCCCCATCATCAGCGGCGAACGCGCTCTACGCCGCCACGTCTGGCATCGCGTCCCGCCGGCGTACCTGAGGAATTTCCAGATCGAGATCGCGCTCAACTACTTCGCCAAGATCGCGGGCGCGCAGATGAAGCATCGCGTGATGCCGGGCCTGCGCCACGTGGTCAAGGAGAAGAAACGCGGCCTGTGGCACGGGCTCTGGCAGCGTACGCTGATGATCGGCGACATCCTCACGGTCGCCACGCGGCTCTACGTGTTCTACAACCTGCGCCTGCTGCTCCTCGGCGCACGCGCGCTAGATGAACCTCAACGCCTCGGCGGTCGCCATGAATAGCGCGCCGACGCCCTTTGGGGTCGTTGGGCACGATCGACTCCGACACGTAGTACTCGTAGCGGCGGTCGAGTACGGGGCCGCGCACGGCGCGCTGGCCATGACCACGCCGGGTGACACGTCGATGGTGAGCGCTACCGAAGTGGAAGCGATCATGAGCGGCAAGGGCGCGCGCGTCATCCGCTGACGTCAGGCGTCATCCGCTGACGTCAGGCGGCGTCCGCGTCGTCGTCGGATTCCGTGTCGTAGCCGAGGTTCGGAGCGAGCCAGCGCTGCGCCTCATCGAGGGCGATGCCCTTGCGGCTCGCGTAATTCTGCACCTGGTCCAGATCGATCTTGCCCACCGCGAAGTACCGCGCGTCGGGATGCGAGAAGTACCAGCCGCTCACGGCAGCGGTCGGGTACATCGCGAACGATTCCGTCAAGCGAATGCCGGCGCGTCGCTCGGGGTCCAGCAAGCGCCACAGCGTCGCCTTCTCGGTGTGATCCGGGCAGGCGGGATAGCCGGGCGCCGGGCGAATGCCGCGGTATTCCTCGCGAATCAGCTGATCGTTGGTGAGCTGTTCGGCCTGCTCGTAGCCCCAGAGCTCGCGACGCACGCGCTCGTGCAGGCATTCGGCGAAAGCTTCGGCGAGCCGATCGGCCAGGGCTTTGAGCATGATTGCGCTGTAGTCGTCGTGCGCAGCTTCGAAGCGGCGCACGTGCTCTTCGATGCCTGCGCCGGCCGTCACGGCGAAAGCACCCACGTAGTCGGGCGTGCCGCTCGCCTGGGGCGCGACGAAGTCCGCGAGACAGTCGTGCGCCTGGCCGGCAGGCTTGCCTTTCTGCTGGCGCAGGAAGTGCAGGCGCGCCAGCGGCCGGCGACGCGTCTCGTCCTGATAGAGCTCGACGTCGTCGTCGTCGACGCTGTTGGCGGCGAAAAAGCCGACCACGCCGCGCGCCTTCAGCCAGTGCTCGGCGATGAGTTTCTTGAGCATGCGCCTCGCGTCGGCGTAGAGCGCGCTGGCGGCCTCGCCGACCTTGGCATCGGTGAGGATGTCCGGGAACTTGCCGCCGAATTCCCAGGCGTTGAAGAACGGCATCCAGTCGATGTAGCGCGTCAGCTCCTCGAGCGGGAAGTCGTCGAAGGTACGCACGCCGAGGAAGGACGGACGCGGCGGCTGCGAGGTGCGCCAATCGATGCGATGGCGGTTGGCGCGAGCCTGCCCGAGCGTGAGCTGCGGCGCCTTCGTGCGCTTGCCCTTGTGCTGCTCGCGTCTCACGGCGTGATCTTCCTTGGTGCGCGCGAGGAATTCGGCGCGCCCCGCCTCGGTGGCGAGCGACTGGCACACACCCACGGAACGCGACGCATCCTTCACGTAGATCACCGCGCCTTCGTACTGCGGATCGATCTTGACGGAAGTGTGCGCCGGCGAAGTGGTGGCGCCGCCGATCAGCAGCGGCAGCTTGAACTGCAGGCGCTGCATTTCGCGTGCGACGTGCACCATCTCGTCGAGCGAGGGCGTGATCAGCCCCGACAGCCCGATGAGGTCGGCGCCCTCGCGGCGCGCCGTCTCGAGAATCTTCTCGCAGGACACCATCACGCCGAGGTCGATGACCTCGAAGTTGTTGCACTGGAGCACGACACCGACGATGTTCTTGCCGATGTCGTGCACGTCGCCCTTGACCGTCGCCATCACGATCTTGCCGTTGGAGCGGCTGGCGCCCGCCTTGGAGCGCTCGATGTACGGGATCAGGTAGGCGACCGCCTTCTTCATCACGCGCGCCGACTTCACCACCTGCGGCAGGAACATCTTGCCGGCGCCGAACAGGTCGCCGACCACGTTCATGCCGTCCATCAGCGGACCCTCGATCACCTTGATCGGCGCGTCGAACTGGTGGCGCGCCTCCTCGGTGTCGGCGACCACGAACTCGTCGATGCCTTTGACCAGCGCGTGCTCGAGCCGGCGGTTCACCGGCCAGCTGCGCCATTCACTGTCCTCCTGCCGGCGCGCGCCGCCGCCCTCGCCCTTGAAGCGCGCGGCGACCTCGAGCAGGCGCTCGGTCGCGTCCGGCCGGCGGTCGAGGATCACGTCCTCGACGCGCTCGCGCAGCTCGGGCTGGATGTCCTCGTAGATCGCGAGCTGCCCGGCGTTGACGATGCCCATGTCCATACCCGCGCGGATCGCGTGGTAGAGGAACACGGAGTGCATCGCCTCGCGCACCGGGTCGTTGCCCCGGAAGGCGAAGGAGACGTTGCTCACGCCGCCGCTGACGCGCACACCCGGCATGCGCCGCTTGATCTCGCGAGTCGCCTCGATGAATGCCACCGCGTAGCCGTTGTGCTCCTCGATGCCGGTGGCGACCGCGAAGATGTTCGGGTCGAAGACTATGTCTTCGGGCGCGAAGCCGGCCGCGGTCAGGAGTGCGAAGGAACGCTCGCAGATCCGTACCTTGCGTTCGACGGTATCGGCCTGGCCCTGCTCGTCGAAGGCCATCACCACGACCGCCGCGCCGTAGGCGTGCACCTTGCGCGCGTGTTCGAGGAAGGGCGCCTCGCCCTCCTTCAGGCTGATCGAATTGACGATCGCCTTGCCCTGCACGCACTTGAGGCCCGCCTCGATCACCGACCATTTCGAGGAATCGATCATGATCGGCACGCGCGCGATGTCCGGCTCCGCGGCGATCAGGCGCAGGAAGCGCGCCATCGCTGCCTCGGAATCGAGCATGCCCTCGTCCATGTTGACGTCGATCACCTGCGCGCCGTTGATCACCTGCTGGCGCGCGATCTCGAGCGCGCCGGTGTAGTCGTCAGCCTCGATGAGCTTGCGGAACTTCGCCGACCCGGTGACGTTGGTACGCTCGCCGACGTTCACGAACAGCGAATCGCCGCCGATGTTGAGCGGCTCCAGGCCGGAGAGACGCGTCTTGCCCGCCAGCACCGCCGGCTTGCGCGCCGGGAACTGCATGATTGCTTCGCGGATGAGGCGGATGTGCTCCGGTGTCGTGCCGCAGCACCCGCCCACCAGGTTGAGGAAGCCGCTGGCGGCGAACTCGCGCAGGATGCCGGCGGTTTCCGCCGGCGTCTCGTCGTATTCGCCGAACGCGTTGGGCAGGCCGGCGTTCGGATAGGCACACACGTAGGTATCGGCGAGGCGGGCCAGCTCTTCGACGTAGGGACGCAGCTGGCGCGCGCCGAGCGCGCAGTTCAGGCCGACCACGAGCGGCTGCGCGTGGCGGATCGAGTTCCAGAACGCCTCGGTCGTCTGGCCGGAGAGCGTGCGTCCCGAGGCATCGGTAATGGTGCCGGAAACGACGATGGGCACGTCTTCGCCGAGCGCGTCGATCGCCTGGCGCGCAGCGAACAGCGCGGCCTTGGCGTTGAGGGTGTCGAAGATCGTTTCGACGAGCAGCAGGTCGGCGCCGCCGGCGAGGAGCGCGCGCGCCGCTTCGCCGTACGTCGCCACCAGCTCGTCGAAGCTGACGTTGCGCATGCCCGGATCGTTGACGTCCGGCGAGAGCGAGGCCGTGCGATTGGTCGGCCCGAGTGCTCCGGCGACGAAGCGCGGCGTACCCGTAGCGCGGGCGACCTCGTCCGCAGCGCTGCGCGCGAGGCGCGCAGCCTCGAAGTTCAGCTCGTGCACCAGCGCCTCGGTGCCGTAGTCGGCCTGCGAGGTCGCGGAGGAATTGAACGTGTTGGTCTCGATGACGTCGGCACCCGCCTCCAGGTACTCGCGGTGGATCGACTCGATGATGCGCGGCTGCGTGAGCGTCAGCAGGTCGTTGTTGCCCTTGAGGTCGCGGTGCCAGTCGCGAAAGCGCGCGCCGCGATAGCCCGCCTCGTCGAGGCGGTGCGCCTGGATCATCGTGCCCATCGCGCCGTCGAGGAGCACGATGCGTTCCCCGAGCAGGCGGCGGAATGCGGCGACACGTTGCGGACGCATGGACTCTCCGTGGACGAAGGGCTCAGGTGCCGGTCGCGCCGGGGCTCGCGGCATCCGCCGCGGCCGCCTGCGGCCGGATTCCGAGCGCGTGACAGATCGCGTACGTCAGCTCGGAACGGTTGAGCGTGTAGAAATGGAATTCCTCGACGCCGTGGCGCTGCAACTCGCGCACCTGCCGGATGGCGATGCTCGCCGAGATCATGCGGCGCGTATCCGGATCCGCGTCCAGTCCGTCGAACTCCCGGTGCAGCCACTCGGGCACCGAGGCGCCGCAGCGTCCGGCGAAACGCAGCAGCTGCGGAAAGCGCGTGATCGGCAGGATGCCGGGCACGATTGCCACGTCGATCCCGGCGCGGCGGCAGCGATCGCGAAAGCGCAGGTACAGCTCGACGTTGAAGAAAAACTGCGTGATGGCGCGCGCGGCGCCCGCGTCGACCTTGCGCTTGAGGTTGTCGAGATCGAAATCCGCGTCCTGCGCTTCCGGGTGCTTCTCCGGATACGCCGCGACCGATACTTCGAAGTCGCCCACGCTCTTCAGCCCGCGCACCAGGTCCTCCGCGTAGGCGAAGCCTTCGGGATGCGCTCGATACGTGCCGCTGCCCTGCGGCGGGTCGCCGCGCAGCGCGACGACGTGGCGAATACCGCTGTCCCAGTATTGGCGTGCCACGTCGAGGATCTCGCCGCGGCTCGCGCCGATGCAGGTGAGATGCGGTGCGCCGGTGAGCGGCGTCTCGCGCACGATGCGCTGCACGACGTTGTGCGTGCGGGTTCGGGTCGATCCGTCCGCGCCGTAAGTCACGGAGACGAAGCGCGGGCGCAGGGGTGCGAGACGCTGTACCGATTGCCAGAGCGTCTGTTCCATCGCGGCATCGTTCGGCGGGAAGAATTCGAACGACACGGCGACCGGGCGCGAGGCTGGCGTGGCGCCTGCAATGCTCCGGTCGGCGATGCGTGAATCGCGCATGACGTCAGGCCGCGACGCCGACGGCGTCCCGGCGGTGTCCGAGCGCGAGGATGAGATGCTGCCCATCGGCGTCCACCGGACGCAGCCGCTCGCAGGTGACGCCGGCGCCCAGCAGCCAGTCGCGCAGCGTTTCGAGCGCATTGCGCGCGCCCAGCGCCTCCAGGCGATCGAACTCCTCGATGACGATCAGGCGCCCGCCCTTCTTGAGCAACCGCGCTGCCTCGCGGAGCACGGCCAGCGGCCGCTCCGCATCCGCGAGCACGTGATCCATCGCAACGGTGTCGAACGAAGCGTCTTCGTAGGGCAGCGCGTACATGTCGCCGCGCCTCAGAATGCAATGGCTCAGGCCGGCGGCATGCACCGTGGTGCGTGCAATACGCAGCATCTGGCTTTCGAGGTCGATGCCGATCGCCTGCGTAGCGCGCGGCGCAAGCCACTGCAGGATGCGTCCGGTGCCGGTGCCGATGTCGAGGAGTTCCCCCACGGAGTTCTGGCCGATTTCTTCGAGCAGAGCGCTTGGCAGCGACGCCGGCGCAGCGCTCGCCGGCGCGCCCGCGCGCGGCGCATCGATCGCTTTCGCGGAACGTTTCTCGGCAGGCGCTGCGCGTCGAAGGTGAGCGACAGCTTCAGCGGCGCGCGCGGAACGCACTTTCACGGCCCGCGCCCGATCGGCTGCGGCCACATGATCGCCGGCACGAAGGTTGGCCAGCAGCTCGCGGACCGCGTCGGCCTCCTCGCCGCGCAACGGCGTTCGGTAGTACACGCAATGCTCTTCGCGAAACCGCACCAGCAGTCCGGCATCGCACAGCAAACGCAGATGACGCGACACGCGCGGCTGGCTCTGGCCGAGAACCGCGCACAACTCACCCACCGTGAGCTCGCCGGTCGCACAGGCGGCCAGGATGCGAAAACGCGTCGGCTCGCCGGCGGCGCGCAGGCGATGCATGAGCTCGGCGAACGAAGTCGGGACGGCCATTGGGACAGGAAGTATAAAGATTTCGTTATATTTGCGATAGCGCCTTATGAATCAATAGGCTACGTGCCTATACCGCCCCACCGGCGACGGCGCTATTCTCGCGCACGCGCAAGCAAGCCGACGAAGTTCAGAGGAGGACACATGAAGACCGCATGCATCGGCTTTGTGTTGACACTCGCGATCGTGCTCGCGGGCTGCGGCCGGAGGGGCGAGCAGGCGCTCATCTTCTCCGGCGAAGCCACGCAGGAGTGGGAATCCGCACGCGCCAACAGCGATGCGGAAGCGATCGCGAAGATGTACACGGAAGACGCCCAGGTGATGCCGCCCAACGCGCCGATGGTGGAAGGACGTTCGGCCATCCGTGCCTACTATCGCCAGTTGTTCGAAGCCTCCACCGCACCCGCCAAGTACGACGAGCGCGAAGTCATCGTGTTCGGCGACATGACGTATCGGCAGGGCATCTACGAGCTGGCGATGCCCGACGGCAGCACCGAGTACGGCAAGTTCATGCAGCTGTGGAAGAACGTGAACGGCGACTGGAAGCTCCACCGCGCCATGTGGAGCAGCAGCGAAGACGAGAATCAGTCCGCGACGGCTGAGATCGCCTCCGGCGCGACCAAGGGTTGAGACCGGCGCGCCGGCGCGCGCCGCGCGCCGGCGATTGTCTGGACACGTGCGCCGCTCACTGCAGCGTGCCCGGGCGCGCGTGCCCGGGGTTCGAACGAAAAAGCTGCTCGCTGTCGATGGCGTCGAAACGATAGGCGCGGTTGCAGAACTCGCAGCGCACCTCGACCGCGCCCTGCTCGGCCACGATGCTGCGCACTTCCTCGCGACCGAGCGACTCGAGCATGCCGGCGACGCGCTCGCGCGAACAGCCGCAGCGGAAATAGACCGGCGCGGCTTCGAACAGGCGCACGTCCTCCTCGTGGAACAGGCGCCGCAGGAGCGCCTTGTGGCTCAGGCCGAGCAATTCGTCGCGCTTGAGCGTGGCGGCGAGATGCTCGATGCGATTCCACGCCTCGTCCGCATCCTCCTGTGCAGAGCCCGCGCGCCGGGCCGATTCCGGCAGGCGCTGCAGCAACAGCCCGGCCGTGGCGCCCGGTGTCGCCGCCAGGGCGATACGCGTGGGCAACTGCTCCGAGCCGCGAAAATATGCTTCCAGGCAATTGCTGAATCGCTGCCCGGCCAGAGGCACCACGCCCTGGTAGCGCGCGTTCGCGTCCGCGGTCTCCACCGTTACGGTGAGACGGCCGCCACCCGTCATCTCTTCGAGCGAGCCCGGCGTTACCTCGCCTTCCCAGCGCGCCACGCCGCGCATGCCGAAACCCTGCGTGCATTGGGCAACGAGGAGCCGCAGCGGGCCCGGCCCCTGTAGTTGCAGCGTGAGCCGTCCCTCGAACTTGCGCGTGGATGCGATCAGCGCGCACGCGGCAATGGCCTCGCCGAGCGAGTCGCGCACAGCCTCGGGATACTGGTGATGCTCCCAGATCGCCGTCCAGGCCCCGTCGAGGTGTACCAGGTGGCCGCGGACCGGACTGTGTTCGAACAGGAAGCGGCGGATCGAATCCCGTTCCGTCACTGCAACTTCCGCCTGAGCAGCTCGTTGAGCTGCGCCGGATTTGCCTTGCCGCCGGTCGCCTTCATCACCTGGCCGACGAAGAAGCCGAAGAGCTTCTCCTTGCCCGCGCGATAGTCCGCCAGCTGCGCGGGATTGGCCGCGATGACCTCGTCGACCGCGCGCTCGATCGCGCCGCTGTCGGTGATCTGCTTCAGGCCGCGCGCCTCGATGATCGCGTCGGCGTCGCGCTCCTCGCTCCACATCGCCTCGAAGACTTCCTTGGCGATCTTGCCGGAAATGGTCGAGTCCGCGATGCGCGCCAGCAATCCCGCCAGACGCTGCGCAGAGATCCGGCTCGCACCGATGTCCAGCCCGGCCTTGTTGAGCGCGCCGGACAGCTCGCCCATGACCCAGTTCGCGGCCAGCTTCGGTGCCGCGAGCTGCTCGCCGCCGGCCTTCGTATCCAGGCCGCGTACCACCGATTCGTAGTAGTCGGCGAGCTCGCGGCTCGCGGTCAGCACGCCTGCGTCGTACGGTGACAGGGCGTAGTCGCGGCCGAAGCGCTGCGCCTTCTCGTCGGGCAGCTCCGGCAACGTGCGCCGCACGTCCGCGATCATCGCGGCGTCGATCGCCAGCGGCAGCAGGTCCGGATCCGGGAAGTAGCGATAGTCGTTCGCCTCTTCCTTGGAGCGCATCGAGCGCGTCTCGTCCTTGTCCGGATCGTACAGGCGAGTCTCCTGCACCACCTTGCCGCCACCCTCCAGCACTTCGATCTGGCGCGCCACTTCGTAGTTGATCGCCTTCTCGACGAAGCGGAAGGAATTGATGTTCTTGAGCTCGGCGCGCGTGCCGAGCCTGGCCTCGCCCTTGCGACGCACGGATACGTTGGCGTCGCAGCGGAACGAGCCTTCCTGCATGTTGCCGTCGCAGATCTCCAGGTAGCGCACCAGCGTGTGCATCTTCTTGAGATAGGCGACCGCCTCCCTGGCCGAACGCATCTCGGGCTCGGAGACGATTTCCAGCAGCGGCGTGCCGGCGCGGTTGAGGTCGATCCCGGAGGAACCGCGCAGGCCTTCGTGCAGCGACTTGCCCGCGTCCTCCTCGAGGTGCGCGCGTGTGATGCCGATGGTTTTGCGGCTGCCGTCCTCGAGCAGGATGTCGAGTGTGCCGTCCTCGACCACCGGGCGCTCGTACTGGCTGATCTGGTAGCCCTTGGGGAGATCGGGATAGAAATAGTTCTTGCGCGCGAAGATCGAACGCGACGCGATGCTGGCACCGGTGGCGAGACCGAACTTTACGGCCATGCGCACAGCTTCCCGGTTGAGCACGGGCAGCACGCCGGGATAGCCGAGGTCGACCAGATTGGCCTGCGTGTTGGGCGCGGCACCGAAGGCAGTCGGCGAGCCGGAGAAGATCTTCGAGCGCGTCGACAGCTGCGCGTGCACTTCGAGGCCGATGACGGTTTCCCATTCCATCACTCGTACCCCCGCGGCACGCGCGAGTGCCAGGCCGTTTCCCGCTGGAAGACGTGCGCGGCGTTGAGCAGGCGCGCCTCGCTGAAGAACGGACCGATGATCTGCAGGCCCACGGGCAACGCGTCGACGAAGCCGCACGGCACGGAGATGGCTGGCAGACCGGCCAGGTTGGCGCCGATGGTGTAGATGTCGTTCAGGTACATCGTGATGGGATCGTCCACCTTGGCGCCGATTCTGAACGCTGGCGTCGGCGAAGTCGGACCCATCAGCACGTCGACCTGTTCGAAGGCGCGCCGGAAATCCTCGCTGATGAGCTGGCGCACTTTCTGCGCCTTCAGGTAGTACGCGTCGTAATAGCCCGCCGACAACACGTAGGTACCGGTCATGATGCGGCGCTTCACTTCGGGGCCGAAGCCCTCGCCGCGCGAACGCTTGTAAAGGTCGAGCAGGTCGCGCGGATTCTCGGCGCGGTAGCCGAAGCGCACGCCGTCGTAGCGCGAGAGGTTCGAGGAACACTCCGCTGGCGCGACCACGTAGTACGTGGGCACCGACATCGGCAGGTTCGGCAGGCTGACCTCCACGGTCTCGGCCCCGAGACGCTTGAAGACTTCGAGCGCGTCGCGGACCAGCCTGGCGTTGCGCGGATCGAGACCTTCGTCGAAGAACTCCTTCAAGAGGCCGATGCGCAGGCCGCGCACCGGCTTACCGAGCGCGGCGGCATAGTCGGGCACGGGCTCGTCGACGCTCGTC
>Ga0187894_10006801_pt1 | contig 11047 bp, 15 predicted proteins | sample GBC1701081metaG_FD_136650 | JGI IMG/M metagenome (GOLD analysis project Ga0187894, IMG submission 136650) | White microbial mat communities from a lava cave in the Kipuka Kanohina Cave System on the Island of Hawaii, USA - GBC170108-1 metaG ...
AGGACAGGATAGATCTTTGAAAATTTTTCAGACTCCTGGAAACATTCTTCTTCTGGATCTTGATTTGGCCGACCCTGGTCCCTATCATTTCATTTTCCCAATGCCTATTAGTACATCCACTGGTAATGGTGTGCTCATCACTCTAGGAGGTGGAGGGGCTAACCGAGTTGGCAAATTAAATTCTTCTGTTTTCTATCTTGAATCAGAGCCATCCTATTAGGTATCTTATGATAAGATATCTCTTTTCATTTGTATTTATTCTTCTGTTTGTGTCAGTTATTCACGCGGAGCGTGCTCAGGTGATGGGTTCGCGCGGCCCGGATGGCACTGAAGTTATTTGCGAGCTGCCAGAGAAGGAGCATATCAAGAACGTAGGCGGTCGAGATGGTGCTGGTCTATGTGTTTTTACTTCGATTGAGATGTCTGCTCGCTGGGCCAATGAGAATGAGCTTCGTGGTTTCCAGCAGAAGATGCGTAAGGAGCCTGGTGGTGGTTGGCCGGAAAAAGTCGATAGAATGATGGCCAAGTACGCACCTGGCATAAAGTATGTTCAATATTCAGGCAATGATCCTGGCATTCTTGATCTGGCCATGAAGACAGGACGCATGGTTGCTGTGACCTATGGCTATAGTGAGCGTTACGGCGGCCGGGTAGCACACATGGTTAATCTTGTTCATATGGATGAGAAGTGGGCTACAATTCTTGACAATAACTTTGTAGGCTCTGACAAACTCGAATGGATGAGTCGAGTCGAGTTTTTGCGTCGTTGGAAAATGACTGGAGGAGGCTGGGCCGTGATTCTACTAGCACCTTCACCGCCACCTATTCCAATCAATGTGCCGGCAGAACTGCTGCCAGAACGACGTAATCGTCTGGCACTGGAGGGTCTTCTGGCTTCGGCCTCTTGAGGCCCAAGCGGCTGTGGGCCGGTCGGCCCGAGTGTGTCTCAATCTAGATCTCGCCTTCCTGGGATGCAGACTCCAAAAGCCGTTTCCCAGGCGACGCCTCCGGTTGAACTTGGCGTCGGTTACCAATGGCGCTATAGGGCTGATGATCCAGACAGAGTATATCTCTTCAAGGCTGGTGTGCAGATCGGTGGCTGGGATGACAAGAAGAAGGTATGGCGAGATTATGATTCCAGGTCCGATCATTGGTTTGATCCTGGCAAGCCACCGTGGCAATCGACCAATAGTGAATTTTTCTTTGGAGTCGTTCACGAGAAAATTCCAGAAGAAGAATCGTATTCCATTGGCGGCGTGAAAGCTGATCGTACAGGTGTGCGTAAACTTTTTGCTGGCGACACACTGACCGATGATTCCAGCAAGCTTCGATTGACGTTGATTGCCGACAAGGAAGTTTCGGAGAGAATTTCTGGCGATCTGAAAAGTCATCCGGCATTAGCCAATGTGGCCCCCAAATTTACTGTACAGTCCTATCAATGGGGTGATTGGGCCACTGAGGTGTTTCGTCCGGATCCGGCACGGCGCTTCCATCTTTCTTTACAGGGACCAGCAAACCAATCAGGGAGAGGTATCGAGTATCATGCCCAGACTGAGTATACAGGCCCCGAAGATCTGGCTGTGGCTATGGCAGCGGCGATACGGAAAGCCGACCCATCCTATGAACCAAACAGAACTCCAGACCTCCGGCCCAAGCCGAACGTACCACCCGCACCTGAGCCGGCGCCGGTAGATTCCCTATGGACTGGATTACTGATCATCTTGTTTTTCATTTTCGCTCTGGGGAAGGGCAATGGATCTTCTGATGAATAATCAGACTATCATGAATGGTCTGGTCGGCGCTGCTATCGTGACACTGCTGTTCCGTAATCTCGGTTGGTTGACTTTCCCATTTATGAAGGGGAAGACACAACGGACAGTTGCCGTCGATCCTGATGCATTGCAGAAATATGCAATTGCCCCACAGCGTGCCTTTTATTATCAACCTCAACCCATGCCGCAGGCCGCAGAGCAATGTGTACCACAAGGTGTGGAACAGCCGGTAATACTAGACCATGTTTACCGAGTAACTTTGACACCGGAGCAAAAATGAGAAGTCTTGGTTTTGAGAACACTGATACCTATGGGGTATTTAAAATGAACCTGTTTGATGGTAAAAAAACGTATCTGGCTGGCTTTGGTCTGATTGGCCTGTCTGTGTATCAATTCAGCCAGGGTGATTTTCCTGGCGCCATTCAATCCTTTCTAGCTGGCCTTGGTGCTCTTGGCTTACGTCACGCAATCCAGAAGATGGAGTAACAATCATGCGTTCCTTCATGTTCGCTGCTGCATATATTCTGTTTGGTTGTGCCGCTATTGTCGGTATTGGGTTTTTTCTCAGACCAACTGCCTTTAGCGATTCTTGCTGCAAGCCAGGCTGTGTTTGTGTCAAGCCATGCGACTGTTGCTGCTGCTGCCCAGGAAAGTAAGACTATGGAGACATAATAATCATGTCTATAACAAAAGAAGATTCTGAGAAAATCCTGGAAGAGCTTAGGATTATAAGGATGGAATGGCAGGCGCTCAAGAGTATGATGCTATGGCGCGCAAATCCTGCTGTTAACGTTCCAGGTTGGCGGAGACCATTAGAAACTCCATCAAATCCCATGCCTGAGCCGAATCGCATCTGGTGCAATGTTGATCCGCACGTGCCGCCTGCGCTGACTCCTACGAGTCTGTTGCCAACACCATAGCAAAACACGTGCGGAGATCGATTTACCTATTTGACAGGGATGTTGATGATCACCTCATGCTGCTTCGACATTGAAACGTCTTCTTTGGATGCCAACTTTGGCATTATTCTGTGCGCCGTGATTCAAGGATTCGGTGCCAAGCCTGTAGTGCTTCGCGGTGACCAATGCAATCCAAACTGGGATAGCAAGCGCTCTGACGATTCGGATATCGTCAGGAAAATTGTTGACGAACTTCTCAAGTTCGATGTGCTTGTTGCCCATTATGGGTCCAAGTTTGATCTTCCATTCATCCGTACAAGGATGGCCAAATGGCATCTGGGAACTTTTCCAAACACCAAGAAGCTTATTGATCCATACCATTTATCAAAAAACAAGTTTTGTTTGAGAAGCAATTCTTTGGAATCGTTGAGTAGCCTGATTGGCGCGCCACACAAGACGATCGTGGATGGTCAGATCTGGATCCGGGCGGCTCTTGATGGTGATAAGAAGGCAATGGATTACATTGTTAAACATTGCATTCGTGACGTTAAGGTGCTAGGATATGTAGTTGATAGTGTTAAAGGATATTCTAGCACATTTAATTCGTGGGGGTCTGGCTTCTGATGGATAATGTCAATCATGATGATCGCGACATGATCACATTGGCTTCTGATTTGGATGTAAAGCTGTCGAAAAGGAAACAGAAATTTTTGGCCTATGTCTCTGGACCTTACTCCGCGTTGAGCGAATGGGAAATCAAGAAGAACATTCGCCGAGCCGAAGATATTGCGGTTGAATTATGGAAATTCGGTTTCGCTGTCATTTGTCCTCATAAAAACACTGAATTTCTTGGCGGCTGCTGTGGAGCTGAGGAACCGTGGATCGACGGCGATTTGGTTATGGTTGAGCGATCTGATCTTGTCATTATGGGCGAAGGATGGGAGAATTCCAAAGGCGCCTTACTGGAGAGGCGCCACGCGATGAAGATGGGTATCCCTGTGTATTACTGGCCAGCTCATAGTCTTCGCCTCAAATGGATAGGACAACATGATGCTCGCGTCTCTGGCTCTGTGGCTCTTATGCTGGATCGTTCCGCCAAGCTGGAATGTCGACAACGAGATTTATCGCCAGATCTCGCAGGAGTCGGTTAGTTCCTGTGACGTGTCCGATGCTGTTTGTGATGGCGTGATTATCTTGCTGATCTACACGCCTGTAGAGCCGCCATTGCCGCGTCGTGTGCCAGACTGCATGTGGAAAGCATTGAGGCGCGTGACTGCGGCAGCGCAAATCGTTGGGCCTCATGAGATTTGGAGAAGCGACTTCAATCTTGAGATTGGGTATATACGATCATATTGGGACGAAATGGCCAGTGCTCCACCCTGGTACGATCATTTTCGTTTCCCGCCAGTCAATGTGGCAGCAGAATGTTGTCGTCTCAATCTTGCGTATCAGGATTATCTTGCCAACAGGCAGCTGGTGTGTCGCGCTGATGCGGAAGAACTTCGGTCTGCTGCATCTGAGGCCAAGATGATTCATTCGATTTGGCGTGTGGTTCAGCAATGCACAGATGGGACAGCCAGTTGGGTTCATCAGCGTCGCGCACTCCATTCTCTTAAGCAACTTATTGGTGATGAAGACTACCATGCCGGAAACCTCCCTCCCGCAGTCCCAGGTTGGCGATTCCAGGAAATTCGACGTTGATCTATTCCTATCAAATGCCGCTAGAAAGAAAGGCCGCATCCCCCATCTGCAAGAGGTTCTCGAACATCTCATAAATGAATGGGGTGGCGCTGAGCAATTTGCTCGCACCTATCACGATGAGTTTGCACACTGCAAATCCAACATGACGCGCTCGCGCATGATGGAATCAATTCTGCGCCTGATGCAAACACAGGCCAATCTTGCTGGACCACCTGTAGATCTCCATGATATTTCGGATGAAGAGCTAAGAGAAGCGGCGTCCAAAATTGTGAGCGCCTTCTATGCCGAGGAAAAAGCAAGCCAAAGTCCCGGACCTGGAGAACATCGGCTCCCCGAAAATCCTGGGTAGGGGTAAGCCCGTTAAGATCCTTCCTCCACCTCCCCCTCCACCTCCGGTAGTGCAACTCCCAGAACTTCTTTTGAAACCCGAAGCTGGTTTCAAGTCTCCAGCAGATCCTGATCGTGTGGTGGTCCAGGACGCTACTGGTCATGCCGCACAGCAACTAGGCCGTGTGCTGGCCGAAATTGCCAGGCGCTCTATCGAGAGTCTTAATCTATATGAGCCACTCCCGGAACAAGACGCATTTCACAAATGCCGAAGTCTGGAACGTCTATTAGTTGGCTCGAATCGTGGTGGGAAAACATTGCCTGCTGCGGTCGAAGTTGCCCGTGCCGTGTGTGGCTGTGATCCTTTCGACAAGTATCCAAAGAAAGATGGCATTTGTTACGCGGTCGGCAAGGATGCGAAACACCTCGGCGCTGTGATGTGGCGAAAGCTTGGTCGAGCCGGTGCGTTTCAGATTATCCGTGACCGGGACACTGGTCTCTGGCGTGCTTTTCGTCCGTGGGAGAGCCGAGATGCGGCTCGGAGTTTTGAGGCCAAGCCGGCTCCACCGCTTATCCCACCACGCATGATATCAAGAATAAGTTGGGATAAGAAGGCTGAAAGTATCCCGTCAGTTGTCAAGCTTGTGACTGGTTGGGAGATTCATTTCCTCACCTCCAAGGGTGACCCATCCCAGGGAACTGCGATCAATCTAGCATGGTTTGATGAAGAGCTAGAGAATGAAGAATGGTATGCGGAGACAGCTGCCAGATTGGTTGATAAACGCGGCCTCTTCATGTGGTCTGTAACTCCACAGGTAGGAACACAGTCTCTATACGATCTTCACGAACGGGCATTGCGACAAAAGATCTGCGAACATCCAAGTATTGCCGAGTTCTCGATCTATCTGTCGGACAATCGACATTTGACAGAACAGCAGAAGCGAGACTTTGCCGATAAGTTTGTCAATGATGAGACAGTTCGAGTGCGTATCGGTGGCGAATGGGCTATTCATTCGCGCAAGGTATTTCCAGAATATACAGAATTGAAACATGAAATTGCGCCCTTCTCAATACCTGATTCGTGGACGCGTTATGTTGCCGTCGATCCTGGGCGTCAAATCTGTGCCGCTCTTTTCCTGGCCGTTCCGCCACCTGGAGATGGCAAGCACACGGGGCGGTGCTATCTGTACGATGAAATTTACATAGCCGATGCAGATGCCGATCAGTTTGGCAATGAGATGAGGAAGAAATGTTCCGGCCAGCTAATTCGGGCATTCCTGATCGATGGGCATATGGGAAGACAGACCGAGATGGGAATTGGTCTGACGGTTGAAGAACAGTATTCCCAGGCTTTGCGAAGGTATGGTGTGAGATCTCAAGATACAGGAAGCGGCTTCATTTGGGGTTCTGATAATGTGGACGCCCGCTTGCTAGCCGTCCGTGATTGGTTGCGAATGGGCGAGCAAGGCACACCCAGGTTGCAGATCTTTTCTACTCTAGAAAATTTTAGAGCTGAAATAAAGCGCTATCAAAAGCGTCAGGTTGCAGGACGGTTAACAGATAAGCCAGACCCGAAGACTCCTGGACATTTAATGGACTGTCTTGGCTATCTGGTGATGTACAATCCTCGCTATTACGATCCTCCTCCAGTAAAACGTGAGAATTATGTGATGCGAGCCTTGCGTGAGAAAGAGGAGCGGAAGGCATTGAAGGAAGGCAGGACTTCAATCCGTCTAGGACCTGGTAGGCGTCGTGCTTTATAACACGCATGGTATTCGGCCTGAATTTCTGCAATGGCCAGAATGGAGTAATTGCATATTCCTCAAGGAGTCATTTGTGCGCCAGCAGTATTCTTCGGAAGTGGATGGGCAGGGTATCCCAGAGCAAGTCATGGCCGAGTCCAGTTACCGTGTCATGGGCTATGCACTGGAATTGCCTGATTCTACTAATAATGAAAAAGTCGATTACTGGGATCTGGATGATGAATATCGTGTTGGCCTGAATGATGCGATCTCGGCCGCGCTTGCATTGCTTGACGATTGTGAAAATCTTCCCTGGACTCAACTCGCTGCTGGAATGTTCCACGCCTGGGCGAGTCGTGTAGATTATCCAATCCAAGCCTTTGATGAGCTGGGCCTGGTTACTCGCTCCATGTGGGTAAGTGTGGCCAGACACCTTGCCAACCTGGTCAGCATGGAGCCTGGTGAGAATCTTGAAGTTCATGAGCGGCGCTGGGTAGGCGCTGCTCACAGGTTGGCCAAACCAATGGAGTCATAATGTCAGAGTTCAAGCCCCCCTTTGCTTATATCGGTCAGATTGTTTATTGGAAGCACAGCCCGGATAGTAAGGATGTGGCCCCAGCTCTGGTTACTGCAGCGGGTGTGGATGTGTTAGGACTTGCAGTTTTCCATCCTGGGATGCATAACCATTACTCCTATGATGGGGTCCGTCATGAATCTGATGAGCGTTGGCGGACCGGTGGTAATCTGGAATCTGGTGTATGGTGTCACATTCCGGCTGGTAACTTCGGTCGTGTTTCCCAGCCATTAAAGGAGGAGGCATCCAAGCGTGGCTAAAAGCAGCAAATGGAAACCGTGGGACGACTTTCATCTTGAACAGGAATCGCTTCCGATTGATGCGCCTCCCTGCCCATCCTGCAAACTCTGGAGGCCAGTCAGGTTATATTCTGGTGGCACCTACTCTGGAGTCCGTTTGTGCCATTCTAATGAGCAGACGAGAGACTTTTCTTGCTTCCAGCCAAGATCTGACGTTTAACTATGCACGATCATCCCTTTGCTCCTGTAGTGAGTCAGTGGCGTGAAAAGCTGCGGTTGGCCTCCGAAACGAAATGGAAGCGTTTCGGCGAACAGGCCCAGCAAGCGATGGCATTTTATAATGGACCCCACGACTTTCTATATGAGTATTCCGGACCAAGAAAGCACGGAAGCTTGACTGTGGATCACGATAGTGTGCCACAGCCTTCTTTCATGATGACTGTGAACAAGGTTGCCGAGCTAGTCCAGCTCTATGGCCCAGTCCTCTATCACAAGAATCCTATTCGCCAGGTCAATGCTCGCAAGGCACCAGCTCTGCCCATTGCCATGTTTGGTCCTCCAGATGATCCAATGGTGCAGCAAGCATTCCTGATGGCTAATCAGCAAGTAGAGCAATTGCGTTCCGTTGATATTAGTCGGGCAGAAATCCTCCAGTTTTACCTGAATTACACTCCTAATGCCCTGGGTCTCAAGGATCACGCTCGGGCGGCTATCGATGAGGCGTTGATCAAAGGCATGGGCCTACTGTGGACTGAGCTGCATCGTCCCAAAGGCTTGGACATCTCTCTGGCTGGAACTTTCTATGATACTGTTGACAATCTCGTAATTGATCCAGATGCCGAGAGCTTGCGTGAGGCGAAATGGATTGCTCGGCGTTGCATTCATCCGGTATGGCAAGTAGAAAGGGATTATGGATTGCCATCAGGAACCATCCGTGGCAATCTCGAATCACTTAATCGTTATGCTGAATCACTCACAGAAGAGGATGGCGAGCACCTCCGTCGCGGCGGTCGCACTGCGGATCTGCTGGTTTACTGGAAAATTTACAGCAAGATGGGCCTTGGCGGCCGTCTCTCTGGTGTGCCTAAATCGGTTCGTGAACCACTGGAGCAATTTGGGGATTTCACATATCTAGTAATTACCGATGAGCTGCCATATCCTCTCAACGTACCACCAGAGATCTCTGAGTCTGGTGACATAAGTCGCGTCACGCAAGCTGTTCAATGGCCAACCCCTTTCTGGGCTGATGATACCTGGCCATTTACTTCAGTAGCCTTCCATGCCCAGCCGCGATCGCCGTGGCCAATCTCACACATAGCCCCCGCAATGGGCGAGCTGCAGTTCCTGGACTGGGCGTATTCCTTTGTTGCCTCCAAGATTCGCATCAGCTGCCGCGATTTTCTCGCCATTCAGAAGTCGGCTTCGGAAGAGCTGAAGAATATTATCCTAACTGGCAGAGATTATACGCTGGTCGAGATCGAGAAGCATCACGGCACTATCAGCGAGGTGGTGCAGTTCCTTCAACATCCGCAATTCAATGGATCTATATGGGATGTGGTTCAGGCAATTGAGCGCAACTTTGAGAAACGCACTGGCCTTAGTGAATTGGTGTATGGTCAATCCGCACGTCAGCTACGTTCTGCTTCAGAAGCAGAATTGAAAGGCGAGAATCTCAAGGTCCGTCCTGACGATATGTCAGCACGTGTGGAAGAGGCCATGACCGAGGTGGCGCGGAAGGAGGCGTTGGCTGCCAGATGGCATCTTACCTCAAAGGATGTGCTTCCTGTTATGGGTCCGGCCGGTGCCCAGATGTGGCAACAGCTTTTGGAGGCATCCGATCCGGCAGAGATTCTCTATCAGCTGGAGTATCGTATTGAAGCCGGCTCGGCGCGAAAGCCTAATAAGGATCGCGATGCCAACAATATGCAACAGGCGATGCAAATTCTCTTCCAGCCATTGTTTCAATATGGCATGCAAACTGGCAATGTAGATCCAGTGAACAGGTTGCTTTCAGATTGGAGCAAGAGCATTGATCTGGATGCAGAGGGCTACAATCTGCAGCCCCCGCCGCCACCACCTCCGCCGGAGGCCATGCTGCCACCTGAAGGTATTCCTGCGGAGGGTGAGCCTGTCCCAGAAGCTCAAATGGGGTAATTCTGTGGGTTATCAAGAACATTACGAAGAGTGCATCCGCAATGGCTGCTCTCCGCTCCTGGCCGAGATGTTTGCCAGCCGCAAGACTCCTGCCATTCGCACAGATGCCACTTTCTTGCAAGGACACATCAATGGCAACCAGTTTGAAAAGACGCCGTGGCTTGGCGATGTATACAAGAAGGAGGCTGTAGCTGCGGGTATTAACATTACTGGTAAGGTTTATCTTTCACAGCTCGCTTCCTATCCCGGAGATCCACAGGCATGGGTTTCTGGTCGTGGGGATGTGCAGCGTGTCTGCGAGGAGAGGGGTTGGGGCTGTGCTGGCTCTGTGAATGTTCGTGCCCAGGAAGCTGACACAGAGCCGAAAGACATGCCTGTTGCGGATGATATCGTGGATGCCAGGACGGCGGAAGTTCTAGCAGGTGTGCCAGATCCCATGCATGTAGACGTGGCTGATCTGAGAGAACAGGTTCGAGAACACATCACCCCTCATTGGAGTAAATAACTCACATGGCTCTTTCAGATCTTGCACGCTCCAGGCTTGAGATTGCCTGTGCCAGCCTTCCCGTGGCTATAGAAATTCAAACCAAAATGGCAGACATTACTGCTGCCCAAAGCTTTACTGGTACACAGACTTTTAGCACGATCGTTGCTACTGATGTGGATGCTGGTGCCTCTGGTACGGCTGGTACAGTAGATGTTTTTCCCGCGACCGCCTCCAAGGGAAAATTGCAGATTACCTGTACTGATCAGACAGGTAATACGACGGTTACTTTGACAGCTGGTGCTATGGGCCAGGCAACAACGATTACAGTTCGGGACCCACTCACTACTGTGGGTAGCATTGATCTAGAGCAGATCGCTGTCGTGACTCTGACCAGTGCCCAGATCCTGGCCCTGGATACCACTCCCGTCTCAGTTATAGCAGCTCCTGGCGCCAACAAGGCCATTGTCATCGACAGCTGTGAAATTCGTCACGCGGGAGGGACCGCGTATGCTGCTATTGCGGCCGGTGATGATCTCTTCCTGAAATACACCGATGGCTCAGGTGCACAGGCGCTGACCACGATTGAGACCACTGGCTTTCTTGATCAGACATCGGCACAGATTCGCCACATTCCAAACAACACCATTGGCATTATCACTCCTGTTGCCAATGCCGCTATTGTGGCCTCACTTGGTGGCGCAATCACTACTGGAAATTTCGACGTTTTGCTTCGAATCCGATATCGGATCGTCGCCACCAACTTTACTTAATTCCCAGCTCGATCAGCATGGCCGTATCTGCTAGCACAGATTGGGAAGTGCGCCAAACTGGCAATGACAGCAACGGAGGCGGATGGAATGCCGCCTCCGCGGGAACAGATTACAGCCAGCAAGATGCAGCTCAGATCGCGGTGAATGGTTCTACCATAACGGCCACAGTACATACCACAACAACTCAGCTCAACATTACGGGCTATACGGTCAGTAATAGCGATCTTGGGAACAATTTCAACATTACTGGTGGAACCGTTTCAGCGGCATTGAAGCAGATTACAGCCGTAGATGTGGGAAACAATCGCTGGACGATGGACTCATCGGTGGGGACGGCGGGCCAAACGGCAACAGGCAATGTCGGTGGTGCGATGAAGTCACC
>Ga0187894_10006802_pt1 | contig 11047 bp, 11 predicted proteins | sample GBC1701081metaG_FD_136650 | JGI IMG/M metagenome (GOLD analysis project Ga0187894, IMG submission 136650) | White microbial mat communities from a lava cave in the Kipuka Kanohina Cave System on the Island of Hawaii, USA - GBC170108-1 metaG ...
AGCCTCCGACCCCTCCAACTGCAACGCTCCCATTGCCAACCTCTTCGCACTACGCTTGATGCCTCCACACTATTCTCACTCCCAGCATCAGGCGCCGCGACTTTTTGACTCAGTAGTACTAGGCCGCCTTCTTGCCGTAGAGCTTGGCGGCGCGGGTCTCGAAGGCGTGTACCATGCGGCGCACGGCTTCGTGGAACAGCAGCTCGATGGTCGCCTGCAGCAGCCGCGAGCGGAATTCGAACTCGACGTAGAAGTCGACCTCGCAGCCCTTCTCGTGCGGATGGAACACCCAGTAGTTCATCAGGTGCTTGAACGGTCCGTCGGCGTAGGCGGTGTCGATGCGCGGCCCGCCCGGCGCGTCGGGCGACAGGGTCACCCTGGACGTGAAGCGCTCGCGGAACACGCGGAAGCCGATGGCGAGGTCGGCGACGATCAGCCGCTCGCTGCGCTCGCGCACGCGTGCCGCGACGCACCAGGGGAGGAACTCCGGGTATTTGTCGACGTCGCTGACCAGGTCGTAGAGCTGCTGCGGCGTGTACGGCAGCACCCGCCGTTCGGTGTGCGTGGGCATGGTGGCTATGCCCGCCAGACCGCAAAGCCACTTCCTTCCCCCGGAGGGGGAAGGTGGCGCGAAGCGCCGGGAGGGGGATGTCTGAACAGGCCCGGTTTTGCCTCGGATGGCCGCGTGCGACCGAACATCCCCCATCCGCCCTTCAGGCACCTTCCCCCTCCGGGGAAAGGAAGGTGAATCATAACCGGCACGTCCGTCAGCTTGCGTTCGCCGCCAACCTGGCCTGCCGGGCGGCGCGCAGGCGGGCGAAGTCGTCGCCGGCGTGGTAGCTGGAGCGGGTCAGCGGCGTCGCCGATACCATCAGGAAGCCCTTGCCGCGCGCCATGGCGGCGAGTTGCGCGAACTCGTCGGGGGTCCAGAATTTCTCGACCGTGGCGTGCTTGGGTGTCGGCTGCAGGTATTGGCCGATGGTGAGGAAATCGACGTCGGCAGCGCGCAGGTCGTCCATCACCTGGCCGATCTCGGCGCGGGTTTCGCCCAGCCCGACCATCAGGCCGGACTTGGTGAAGCTCGACGGGTCGGTTTCCTTGACCTTCGCCAGCAGCTGCAACGAGGCGAAGTAGCGCGCGCCGGGGCGAACCGTCGGATAGAGGCGTGGCACGGTCTCGAGGTTGTGGTTGAAGACGTCGGGTTTGGCCGCCACCACGGTTTCGACGGCGCCCGGTTTGCGCAGGAAATCGGGAGTCAGGATCTCGACCGTGGTGCCGGGCGCCGTGCCGTGGATCGCCGCAATGACGGCAGCGAAGTGCGCGGCGCCGCCATCATCCAGGTCGTCGCGGTCGACCGAGGTGACCACGACGTGGTGCAGCTTCAGCTTCTGGACAGCCTCGGCGACGTTGGCCGGTTCGTGCGGGTTGAGCGCGCCGGGCAGGCCGGTCTTGACGTTGCAGAAGGCGCAGGCCCGCGTGCAGATGTCGCCCATGATCATGAAGGTCGCGTGCTTGAGCTTCCAGCACTCGCCGATGTTGGGGCAGGCGGCCTCCTCGCATACGGTCGAAAGTCCATACTGGCGCATCAGGCGCTTGGTCTCGGCGTATTCCGGTGAGTTCGGCGCCTTGACCCGGATCCAGTCAGGCTTGCGCGCCACCGGGTTGTCGGGCCGATGCGCCTTCTCGGGATGGCGCTCGGTCCGCGCCAGCGTCGGCTTGTCGAGAGCGGTGTCCATGGCGCTACAGGTGAGCCTTCGCGCGACAGGCGTCAAGGTGCCTTCGGACCGCGCGCGTCCACGCGCGCTCATGAGCTCGGCGCTTCGCGCCGATGCGCGCGTGGACGCGCGCGGTCCGAAACAGGAATCTACCCACCCTTCCGTCTCCGTGCGCTACTCCACTGCCAATCGGTCGGCTCCTCGGCCAATCCTGCCTTGACCGGGTTGTATTCGACATACGTAGTCACCCGGGCGAGATGCTCTTCGTCCCGGATATAGCGGTCGAAATAGTCCTCGTGCCAGAGCGACCCAATCCGGTTCAGCTGTTTGTTGATCAGCTTGGCGGTGTACACCTTCCAGGAGCGGACGATCGCGCCGAGCGACTCGCCCTGCATCGGTTCGGCTACGGCATGGACGTGATTTGGCATGATGCACCACGCCTACAGGTGATATCTGCGACCATCGAAGTGCAGCATCGCCTGTTCGACGATATCAGCCACCTCGGGCCTTTCCAGGACGCAACTGCCCCGGCCGGTGTCGAGAACGCCATCGAGCTTACGTGTCCGCAGCGGGTCATCCTGGAGGCCGCGCACGACCTCGGCAGGAAGGCTATCCCCGAGCCGGAACGTTATCGCCTGGATAACCTGACCGGCGTCGAAGTGAGGGAGATAGCCGCGGGAGTGCCAACCCTTCGGATTGCCTTCACCGCCTTTCCCCGCGAATGCTGAGCCCTTTTCCATTGGAAGATCATGAGCGCGCGTGGACGCGCGCGGTCCGAAAGTCAGAGCTCATGGAGGTAGTTCTCCAGCAGGCGCACGAGGCGGTCCTCGACCAGGGGCTGGGTGATGTCCTCCAGCGGCACTTCCTCCACCGGTCCCTTGGCTTCGGTCTGCGCGGCGTCGACGTCGCCGAACCAGACCGCAATGCCCTCGGGAAATGCGGCCTCAAACGCAACGCACAGCGGCAGCTCCACCACCTCGCGCATCAGCGGCAGGGCGAACCTGGCGATCAGGACAGCGTCGGTCGAGCCCGGCAGGTAGAAGGCGCCGGTGTCCGAGATCGTCGGGCGCATGCGGGCCTGGTGCAGGATGGCGCTGAAGCGCTCCATCTCGGGCATGACGACGTGCGTGAAAACGGCGCGGGCAGCCTGCAGGAAGACGCGCCGTGCCTCGATCTCCTCGGCCAGACGCTCGGCGGCGCGCTGGCGCTGGATCTCCTTCTCGCGCAACGCCCGGGCGATCAGATCGAGAAGGTCGCGTTCGCTGCGCATGGGCTCATCCCTTCCCCGCGAAGCGGGGAAGGTGGCCGAAGGCCGGATGGGGAGCCGACGTGGTGTCTGTCATGGAGACACGAGTCCCTGTTGCAGAGACCACGTCGGCTCCCCTCCGCCCCTTCGGGGCACCTCCCCACTGCGTGGGGAGGGAAGACGGAAAGATACCCCCCGTCATCAGATGTGCAGCGTCCGGCCGTAGGCGGCGAGCACGGCCTCGTGCATCATCTCCGACAGGGTCGGGTGTGGGAAGACCGTGTGCATCAGCTCGGCCTCGGTGCTCTCCAGGGTGCGCGCGATGCCGTAACCCTGGATCAGCTCGGTGACCTCGGCGCCGATCATGTGCGCGCCCAGCAGCTCGCCGGTCTTGCCGTCGAACACGGTCTTCACGAACCCGTCGGAATCGCCCAGCGCTATCGCCTTGCCGTTGCCGATGAAGGGAAAGCGGCCGACCTTGACCTGGTAGCCCTTGTCCTTGGCCGCCTTCTCCGTCAACCCGACGCTGGCCACCTGCGGATGGCAATAGGTGCAGCCCGGGATCTTGCTGACATCCATCGGATGCAGGCCCTTCAGCCCGGCGATGTGCTCGACCGTGATCACGCCCTCATGCATGGCCTTGTGCGCCAGCCAGGGGGCACCGCAGACATCGCCAATGGCATAGACGTTGGGCTCGCCGGTGAAACCCCATTGATCGATCACGATGTGCGTGCGGTCGACCTTCACCTTGGTGCCTTCCAGCCCGACATTCTCGACATTGCCGACGATGCCCACGGCCGAGATCACGCGTTCGACGGTCAGCTCCTGCGTCTTGCCACCGGCCTCGATGGTGGCGGTGACGCTGTCGGCCGCTTTCTTCAGCGCCTTCACCGCGGCGCTGGTCATCAGCTTCATGCCCTGCTTCTCGAAGGCCTTGCGCGCGAAGGCCGAGATCTCCTCGTCCTCGACCGGCAGCACGCGGTCGAGCACCTCGACCACCGTGACCTCCGAACCGAAGGTGCGGAAGAAGCTGGCGAACTCGATACCGATGGCGCCCGAACCGATCACCAGCAGCGACTTGGGGATCGCCGGCGGCACCATCGCTTCCTTGTAGGTCCACACCAGCTTGCCGTCGGACTCCATGCCCGGCAGCTGGCGCGCCCGCGCTCCCGTGGCGAGGATCACGTTTTTCGCGGTAAGGCCCGTGGTCTTCTTGTCCTTGCCGGTCACGGCCACCTTGCGCAGGCCGCCGCCGACGCCGTCGAGCTTGCCGTCGCCTTCGACCACGGTGATCTTGTTCTTGCGCATGAGGTGCTTGACACCGGCATTGAGCTGGCCCGCCACCTTGCGCGAACGCTCGACGACCTTTTTGGCGTCGAAGCCGACATCCTTGGCCGACAGACCAAAGGAGTCGGCATGCTTCATGAGGTGGAACACCTCGGCCGAACGCAGCAGCGCCTTGGTCGGGATGCAGCCCCAGTTGAGGCAAATGCCGCCGAGCAGATCGCGCTCGACCACCGCCGCCTTCATGCCGAGCTGCGCCGCCCGGATCGCCGCGACATAGCCGCCCGGCCCGGTGCCGATGACGATGAGGTCGAAACTGGTGTCCGGCATCGGTCAGTTCCCGACTTTCTTTTCCGTCGGAAAGAACACGTCCGTGAGCACGCGCCCGTACAGGCTCTTGAGTGGGTTGTCACTGCGCACCAGGCGGCCGACCTGGTCTTTTTGGACGAAGAAAGCGGAAACAACGATTGCAAACGCTGCGGCGGCAAAGAGCCCGGCGGCCACCACCGAACAGACAATGACGGCGCCAAGTACCGATTCGAGCGGCGGCGCTGCCCAGACATCACGTCGGAAGAGCAGCAGGTAGATGTTGACGACCACGAAGGCGGCAGCGACGTAGAGGATCACCGACGAAGTCATCGGGCGTTCACTGGATTGCCTCATGGCTGATCGCTCCTGTCAGGCGGCTCTTATGTCCACCAGCATGATATAGGTCAGCGAGAGCAGTGCGCTAGGCGCCATAGCCCATACCAGCGCAGAGCTGATGTTGCGCATGAACGCCGACGCTTTCGAGGATTGCGACAGGTCCCACGTCAGCCCCAGGCAAACGGCGAAGATTACGGCCAGCGTGAGGCTGAAATACAACGTCCCTGCCGTGAGGAATCCCGAGACCTGGGGCCACTTCTTCTGGTGGACACCACGCTTGATGACATCCCAAAGCGGGTAGAGAGAAAGCGTCAAGCCGAGCGCCATGATCTCCTTGGGGAAAGCGAAAAGCTGGCCGGCAGCCGTGAAGAACTCCTGAAAGCTTCCGATGCTGCGATCGTAGATCACGTACAGGGTGACCAACACTGTCGCGAACACTTGCGCGACCACGAACCTTGTCGTCTCGATCATCGCACTTGCCCCCAAGCCGCATTACGCTCTCCGCCGCTGCGCCTCCTTCGTCGTCTACAATAGCATCGCCGCCGGCTGCTCGATGTAGCCCCGCAAAGTCCGCAGGAATTCGGCGCCGACGGCGCCGTCGACGACGCGGTGGTCGGCGGCCAGCGTGCAGCTCATGATGGTGCGGATCACCATCTGGCCGTCGCGCACCACGACGCGCGGCTCGCCGGCGCCGACGGCCAGGATCGCGGCCTGCGGCGGGTTGATGACGGCGGCGAAGTCCTTGATGCCGTACATGCCCATGTTGGAGATGGTGAAGCCGCCGCCCTGGAACTCGTCGAGCTTGAGCTTGCCCTCCCGCGCGCGGGCGGCGAGGTCCTTCATCTCGGTGGCGATGCGGCCGACGCCCTTGAGGTCGGCGCTGCGCACGATCGGCGTGATCAGGCCGCGGTCGGTGGCCACCGCGACGGAGATGTCGACGGTGCCGTAGAGGATCATGTCGGTCTCGGTCCACGAGGCGTTGACATCGGGATGGTCGCGCAGCGCCTGGGCGCAGGCCTTGATCACCATGTCGTTGACCGAGACCTTGATCTTGCTCTTCTCGCCCACCGCGTTGATCGCCTGGCGCGCCGCCAGCAGCGCGTCGATCTCGTAGTCGACCGTCAGGTAGATGTGCGGGATCGTCTGCTTGGACTCCGTCATCCGCCGCGCGATCACCTTGCGGATGCTGGTGTGCGGCACCTTGCGGGTCTCGCCAGCCGGGAAGACGAGTTGCGGCGCAGCCGGCGTCGGCGTGGGTGCCGGTGCTGCCGCGGCTGCCGGTGCGGCCTTGGCGGTGCCGGCCTTCTGCGCGGATTCGACGTCGGCCTTCACGATGCGGCCGTGCGGGCCACTGCCGTTGACCCTCGCAAGGTCGAGGCCGGCATCGGCGGCGATGCGCTTGGCCAGCGGCGAGGCGAAGATGCGGCCGCCATCATGCCCCCCTCCCCCCTTGTGGGGGAGGGTTGGGGTGGGGGGTGCTCCAGACGCGATGCCGGGAGTGGGGGACCCCCCTCCCCGACCCTCCCCCACAAGGGGGGAGGGGGAAGAAGACGGAGCAGCGGGCTTGGCAGCCGCTGCCGGTGCAGGTTGTGGTGCGGCTGCGGCGACTGGTGCGGCGGCGGCCGGCACGGCCTCGCCCTCTTCCACCAGGATCGCGATCGGTGCGTTCACCTTCACCGCCTCGGTGCCTTCCGGCACGAGGAGCCGGCCGATGACGCCCTCGTCGACGGCCTCGACTTCCATCGTCGCCTTGTCGGTCTCGATTTCGCAGATCACCTGGCCTGACGTGACCTTGTCGCCCTCCTTCACGTGCCACTTGGCGAGCTTGCCTTCGGTCATGGTCGGCGACAGCGCCGGCATGAGGATGTTGATGGCCATGTGCCCTCTCCTCGCGCGGCGTTCAGCGGTAGCAGACCGCCTTGGCGGCGGCGACGATATCGGGTGCCTGCGGCAGCGACATCTTCTCGAGGTTGGCGGCGTAGGGCAGCGGGATGTCCAGTCCTGCGACGCGCTTGACCGGCGCGTCGAGCCAGTCGAAGGCCTGGTCCATCATCAACGCCGACAGCTCCGAGCCGATGCCGGCGAACGGCCAGCCCTCCTCGACCGATACCAGCCTGTTCGTCTTCTTCACCGACGCCACGATCGTTTGTGTGTCGAGCGGACGCAGGCTGCGCAGGTTGATGACCTCGGCGTCAATGCCTTCCTTGGCCAGTTCCTCGGCCGCGGCCAGCGCCTTGCCGACCATGATCGAGAACGCCGCGATGGTGACGTCCTTGCCCAGGCGCTCGATCTTCGCGCGGCCGATGGGCAGCACGAAATCGTCGGCCTGCGGCACCTCGAAGGACTGGCCGTAAAGGATCTCGTTCTCGAGGAAGATCACCGGGTTCGGGTCGCGGATCGCGGCCTTCATCAGACCCTTGGCGTCGGCCGCGTTCCACGGCGCCAATACCTTCAGCCCGGGGACGTGGGCGTACCAGCTGGCGTAACACTGCGAATGCTGGGCCGCGACGCGTGACGCCGCGCCGTTGGGGCCCCGAAAAACGATCGGGCACCCCATCTGGCCGCCCGACATGTAGAGCGTCTTGGCAGCGGAGTTGATGATCTGGTCGATCGCCTGCATGGCGAAGTTGAAGGTCATGAATTCGATGATCGGCCTCAGCCCGCCGAAGGCCGCGCCGACGCCAAGGCCGGCGAAACCGTGCTCGGTGATCGGCGTGTCGATCACGCGCCTGGCGCCGAACTCCTCGAGCAAGCCCTGGCTCACCTTGTAGGCGCCCTGGTACTCGGCGACTTCCTCGCCCATCAGGAAGACGGTCGGATCGCGGCGCATCTCCTCGGCCATGGCGTCGCGCAGCGCCTCGCGCACCGTGAGCTTCACGGTCGGGCCGGTCCATTCCGGCTCGGCCGGCACGTCGGCGAGCTGGGTCACGGACGCCGGTTGCGTCAGGGCGGCAGGCTGCGATGCCGGCTTCGGTTCAGGCCGCGCCGCGACGCCATCGGCTTTGGCTTGCGGCTGTGGTTTGGGGGCGGCGGCCGGCGCGGCAGCGGGAACCGCCTCGCCCTCTTCCACCAGGATCGCGATCGGCGCATTGACCTGCACCGCCTCGGTACCCTCCGGAATGAGAATGCGGCCGATGATCCCTTCATCGACCGCTTCCACTTCCATTGTCGCCTTGTCGGTCTCGATCTCGCAAATGACCTGGCCGGACGAGACCTTGTCGCCCTCCTTGACGTGCCATTTGGCGAGCTTGCCCTCGGTCATCGTCGGCGACAGCGCCGGCATCAGGATTTGAATGGACATGGTCGGGATCCGATCGTGGGGCGATGGCGCTGAGCGTTCGTTCGGGCGGCGTCACACCGGCGCGGGCGGGCGCATGTCGACCAGCACATCGGTCCACAGCTCGGCGGGATCGGGCTCGGGGCTGTTGGTGGCGAACTCGGCGGCGTCGGCCACGATCTTGCGCACCTCGACGTCGAGCGCCTTCAGGCCGGCCTCGTCGAGCACGCCCTTGTCGGCCATGATCTTCTTCAGCCGCTCGATCGGGTCGCGCTCGGTGCGCATCTTGTCGACCTCCTCCTTGGGGCGGTACTTGCCGGGATCGCTCATGGAGTGGCCGCGGTAGCGGTAGGTCAGCATCTCCAGGATGTAGGGCCCCTTGCCCGAGCGCGCGTGCTCGACCGCCTTCTCGCCTGCGGCGCGCACCGCCAGCACGTCCATGCCGTCGACCTGCTCGCCCGGGATGCCGAAGGCTTCGCCATGCCGGTAGAGGTCGGCGACGGCCGAGGCACGCTCGACAGATGTGCCCATGCCGTATTTGTTGTTCTCAATGACGTAGACCACCGGCAGCTTCCACAACGCCGCCATGTTCATGGCCTCGTAGACCTGGCCCTGGTTGGCGCTGCCGTCGCCGAAATAGGTCAGTGAGACGCTGTTGTCGCCGTTGTACTTGCGGGCGAACGCCAGGCCCGTGCCGATCGGCACCTGGGCGCCGACGATGCCGTGGCCACCGTAGAAATTGCGCTCGCGGCTGAACATGTGCATCGAGCCGCCCTTGCCCTTGGAGTAGCCGCTGGCGCGCCCGGTCAGCTCGGCCATCACGCCGCGCGGGTCCATGCCGGTGGCCAGCATGTGGCCGTGGTCGCGGTAGGAGGTGAGGACCGCGTCCTTGCTGCTGTCGATGGTCGACTGCATGCCGACCACGACCGCTTCCTGGCCGATGTAGAGATGGCAGAAGCCGCCGATCAGGCCCATGCCGTAGAGCTGGCCGGCGCGCTCCTCGAAGCGGCGGATCAGCAGCATGTCGCGGTAGTACTTCTTCAGCGCTTCCGCCGTGGCGCTGTTGTCGCCGGCCTTGGCGACATCGTTGCGCGGGGCCGGCTCCGCGGCTTTGGGCTTGGCAGCGGCTTTCGCCATCGGTCTCCTCCCACGCGTCCGTTCAGCGGTGCGTACCATGACGACGCGCCATGCATCCGGCGAGCCAAACTTGGCGCAAAGCTGTTGTTCCGACTAGGAAATTCACCATGCCGCGGCGAACATTCAAGGCCTGACTCGCAATCTTTCCGGTATCAAGGCAATGCCAGAAAGATTGTTGCTCTTCACCGAGACGCGGCGTTCAAGCTTGCCGCGGTGCACCATGTCGCCCGAATTTCTGGAAGGCCCACACGCCCAGCCCGACCGCGAGTCCGACGGCGTCGCTGATCGGTTCAGGAGCGATCAGGAATAGCGCGCCGGCGAACAGTACCACGCGCAACGGCAGCGCCAGCCTTCCGGCCAGCCACCCCTCGGTGGCGCAGGCCAGCAGGCAGACTCCGATCGTCGCCGTGACCAGCGGCTGCAGGATCTCCAGCCACTCGCCCTGACCCAGCAGGGTCGGGCTGTAGAAGAACATGAAGGGCACGATGAAGGTGGCCAGCCCCAGCTTGACGGCGATCCACGACGTCCTCCACGCGTCGGCCTTGGCCATGCCGGCGGCGGCGATGGACGCAACGGCGACCGGCGGCGTGATCGCCGACAGCACGGCATAATAGAAGATGAACATGTGCGCGATCAGCTTGGGGACCCCGATCTGGATCAGCCCCGGTGCCACCACGGCCGCTGCGATGGCATAGGCCGCGGTCGTCGGCATGCCCATGCCGAGGATGGTGACGATGACCATGGTGAAGAACATCGCCAGCAGCTGCGAGTTGCCGGCGACCGCCTGCATGATGTAGGCGAAGCGGCCGCCGATGCCGGTGAGCGCGATGACGCCAACGATGATGCCGGCAGCAGCGCACACGGCGACCAGCTGGATGCTGTCGCGGGCGCCCAGCTCCAGTGCGTCGATGACGGCGCGCACGCCCATGACCGAGTCGTTGCGGCGCCATCGCCATCGTCCGTCGGGACCGCGGTCGATCCCGTTGCACCAGCTGACCACGATGCAGGCCAGAATGCCCAGGCCGGCAGCCAGGAATGCCGAGTAGCCTTCGGTGAAGGCCCAGACCAGGATCGCGATCGGCGCCAGCATGTAGAGACGTGCCATCATGGGCGCGAGCCGCGGCAGCTCGGCGCGCGGCAACCCGCGCAGGCCGGTCTTCACGGCGTGCAAGTCGCAGTGCATGTAGCAGGCGACATAGAACAGGAAGCACGGGATGACGGCAGCGAAGGCGATGTCGGCATACTTGATGCCGGTGGCCTCGGCCATCAGGAAGGCGGCCGCGCCCAGTACCGGCGGCGTGATCTGGCCGCCGGTCGACGAGGTTGCCTCGATGGCACCGGCAGTGGCGCGGTCATAGCCGACGCGGCGCATCATCGGAATGGTCACCGCGCCGGACGCGACGACGTTGGCGACCGACGAGCCGCTGATCGAGCCGAACATCACGCCGGACAGCACTGCCACCTTGGCCGGGCCGCCGCGTGCCCAGCCGACCAGTGCGACGGAGAGATCGTTGAAGTAGTCACCCGCCTTGGACCGCGTCAGGAAGGCGGCGAATGCGGTGAACATGATGATGAAGGTCGAAGACACTTCCAGCGTCGTGCCGAAGATGCCGAGGTTCGAGTAGACGTAGGGGAAACCGAACCACAGGTCCTTCAGGGACTTGTCGTGATAAAGCGGCCCGGGCAACCAGTGCCCGATCATGGCATAGAGCATGAAGATCGTGGCAATGATGGTCAGTGCCA
>Ga0187894_10006804_pt1 | contig 11045 bp, 11 predicted proteins | sample GBC1701081metaG_FD_136650 | JGI IMG/M metagenome (GOLD analysis project Ga0187894, IMG submission 136650) | White microbial mat communities from a lava cave in the Kipuka Kanohina Cave System on the Island of Hawaii, USA - GBC170108-1 metaG ...
CGGCGCCGGCCGCGATCCTTCTCGGCGCGCCGGCGGTGCCTCTGCTCCGCGGTCTTCCGGCAGCTTTCGCGAAGAGCGTACTCGGTCCGTTCCTCGCGGCACCAGAGATTCGCCGGCTCGGGAGAGCTCTCTCGCATCCGCTCTTGTGCTGGATCTCGATGAGCGCCGTAATGTGGTTCTGGCACGCGCCGCAACCGTATCAACTCGCGCTGCGCTCGCCCTACTGGCACGCGCTCGAGCACGCCTCATTTCTCACGGCAGGGCTGCTCTTCTGGTGGCCGGTCTTGCAGCCGTGGCCGAGTCAGCCACGCTGGCCGCAGTGGACGATCCCAGCCTACCTTCTTCTCGCCGACATCCAGAACACGGCGCTCGCCGCCATCCTCGCGTTCGCGGAACGCCCGCTCTACCCGATCTACAACGACGTCCCGCGCCTCGCCGGCCTGTCGGCGCTCGAGGACCAGGTCGCCGCCGGCGCTCTGATGTGGGTACCCATGTCCCTCGCCTATCTCGTTCCCGCAGCGGTGATCACGGTGCGGCTACTGTCGCCGCGCTCGTTGCATCGGGTCACTCATTCTCCGGCACGCGTGCCGAGCACCGAATCACTCCTCCTTGGCCAGCGCTTCGCCCCAGCGAGCACCGCCGCAGCGGTGGACCTTCTCCAGTTGCCGCGCCTCGGCCCGATCCTGCGCTCCGTCGAGTTCCGCCGCGGCTTGCAGCTGGTGCTGTTCGCGCTGGCTGCGGCGATCGTCGCCGACGGACTCCTCGGACCGCAGATGAGCCCGATGAATCTCGCCGGCGTCCTCCCCTGGACATACTGGCGCGCCTTCACCGTCATCGCACTGCTCGCCGCCGGGAACTTCTTCTGCATGGCTTGCCCGTTCACTTTGCCGCGCGAGCTGGCACGACGTCTCGGCCTGGGCCGTTACAGTTGGCCGCGACCGCTGAGATCGAAGTGGCTTGCGATCATTCTACTCGTCGCCTTCCTCTGCGCCTATGAGGTCGGCGGAATCTGGGACAGTCCGCGCGCGACGGCACTTCTCATCTTCGCCTACTTCGGCGCCGCGCTCGCGGTCGACGCCGTCTTTCGCGGCGCATCCTTTTGCAAGTACGTCTGCCCGATCGGGCAGTTTCAGTTCGTCCAATCGCTGCTTTCGCCGCTGGAGGTGAAAGTGCGGGCGCCGGCGATTTGCGCCAGTTGCACGACGCACGACTGTCTGCGCGGCGGCGAGCGCGGGCGCGGCTGCGAAACCGATCTCTTTCTGCCGCGCAAGGTGTCGAGTCTGGACTGCACCTTCTGCCTCGACTGCGTCCGCGCCTGTCCGCACGACAACGTCGGCCTCGTTGCGGTCGCGCCCGGACGAGAGCTGTGGCGCGATTTCGAGCGTTCCTCGTTGGGCCGCTTGTCGCGACGCACCGACATCGCCGTGCTCGCGCTCATCCTCGTCGCCGCTTCGATCGTTACCGCCGCGGCGATGGTGGCGCCCGTAGTTCGCTGGGAGAGCGCGTTGAGCTTTGCCACACCGGCGGTGATGACCACCGCTCTCCTGCTGGTCGGCATCGTCTTCCTGCCACCCCTATTGCTTGGCCTCGGCAGCGTAGCGGGTCGGGCGCTTGCCGGCGTGGGCGCTCCTGTACGCGAGTTGTTCTGTCTTCTCGCGCTAGCGCTCGTTCCCCTCGGCGGGGCAATCTGGCTGGCGCACTTCGTCTTTCACCTCAACAGCGGTTGGCTGTCGATCCTGCCGGTGGCCCAACGGTTCGTCGGCGCTTCGGTCTCCAGCTGGAGTATGCCGTCGCCGCCGATCGGCATCGACTCGCTGTTGCAGATCCAGGTGTTACTGCTCGATGCCGGATTGCTCCTCGCGCTCTATTCCGGCTGGCGCGTCGCCGGACGATTCGCTCCGACGTTGCGCACGACGGCCCTGCTCCTCTTGCCCTGGCTGCTCCTCGCCGTTGCCCTCTATGCCGGTGGAGTGTGGGTCTTCCTGCAGCCGATGGAGATGCGCGGCGTCATGATCCATTGAAGCGCGTGCGCCCATTCCTCGTCTTCTTCTTCGCGGCCTTCCTGTTCCTGCACCGGGAGGATGCGTTCGCCGATGGAGGTGCGGTTCGTCTCAAACAGACGTCGGGCTCTTTCGCGATCACCGTCTTCTCGCCCGAGTCGTTGCGCGTCGGCAGCGTGGATCTCAGCGTTCTCGTGCAAGGGCTCGACGGCGCTGCGCTGCTCGACGCCGAAGTGGAGCTCGGGCTGGAGGATCCCGCTCACGGCGCGGTCGTCTGGACGCCGGCGACGAGAGAACAGGCGACGAACAAGCTGCTGCGAGCGGCATTGGTCGAGTTGCCGCAGCCGGGGAAGTGGAAGCTCGTCGTCAGAGTTCACCGCGGCGCCGACGTGGCGGAAGTCACCGGCGAGATCGACGTCGCGTCGCCGCCGCCACGATTGGCGACACTATGGCCCTATCTCGCCTTGCCCGCGGTCGTCGTCGCTCTCTTCGCCGCAGCGCAGTGGCTATCGTTGCGCCGGCGCACCTCGGCGCCGGCGCGCGACTAGTCGTCGGCCGGTGTAGTGGTCCTCTCCCGACGCATTTGAAGTTGGATCGCGGAGCTGGGATACGATGCAGCGAAAGGACGATGCGATGGCAGAAGCCGATCTCTCCAAACGAGACGCACTCGAAGACTTCGAAAGCCGTCAGGTATCGCTGCAGGGGAAGACGAAGCTCGTCTTCGTCGCGGGCAGCGGACCCGCCGTAATCGTGATGACTGAGATGCCCGGTATCTCGCCGCACGTGGCGCGCTTCGCGCGCTGGATCCGCGACGCCGGGTTCACGGTCTGGATGCCGAGTCTGTTCGGCGATCCCGGGCGTCCACTCTCGACTCTCTACACCATCTCGTCGCTGGTGCGCGGTTGCATCAGCTCAGAGTTCCGCGCCTTCGCGGCGAACGCATCGAGCCCGGTGACGCAGTGGCTCCGGGCGCTCGCGGCGCGTGCGCATCCGCTCTGCGGCGGCAAGGGAGTCGGTGCGATCGGCATGTGCTTCACCGGCAACTTCGCCCTGTCGATGATGCTCGAGCCGGCGATGCTGGCGCCCGTCTTGTCGCAGCCCTCGCTGCCGCTCGGCAGCGCCGGCGGCATGCACATCGCTCCCGATGAGCTCAAAGCGGTGAAGGAGCGCCTCGACCGCGAGGATCTCAAGGTCCTCGCCTATCGTTTTGAAGGCGACAGCTTCTGTCGCGCGGCGCGTTTCGCCGCTTACGAACGGGCATTGGGCGACCGGTTCGAAGGCAGGGTCCTGCCCGACAGCGCCGCCAACCCCGATGCGCCGATGAAACACCCGCACAGCGTCGTGACCCTGCACTTGATCGACGAGCAGAATCAGCCGACGCGGCGGGCGGTCGAGGAGATCATCGGGTTCTTCAAGACGAGATTGAAGTAGCCGATACCCGGCGGGGCGGTCGCCGCGCCCTCCGGCCCTGATGCCGCGGCCCCCCCCGCGAAGCTTGCATGAGCCCCGGTTTTCATGTGAAACCGAAAATCGTGCATTGGCGTGTCCCAACACTGATACTCGCCTTGGCATGGCAGATCGCGACGCCTTCGCCGGCCGCATCCTCGGACGACGAAGGATCGCTCCTGGTCATGGTCAGACCGTTGCCGGCCTGCGCGATGACACGCACGCCGCTCTGCGGCGATCCGCGCGTGATCGAGTGCGTCGAGACCGAGAACCGCCACAAGTCGGCCGCTCGTCGCCTGCGCCCTCACACTCCCCGCGATGAGCATCAGCTCGCCTCGGCTGCCGCCGAACGGCAGCCTCTGCCGGTACGGCGGCTCGACCGTTGGCTCCCACGCGTCAGCACACATCCGCCGAGCGACGACGAACCTGCCTGAGCACTCTCGCCGTTGAGATCGGCAGATCGACGCGGTGCCCTCAGATCACGGCACCGAAGGCATCAATAAGCATCGTGCATGAGAGTCATTCGTCGTGCTCTCGGAGTCTACTTCTCATGAAAGCAATCGTTCGAAACGCAGTCCTTCCCATGGCGGGCACCTTGCTCGCCGGCGGCGCCCGCTCGCTGCGCGCGCCGCGAACCGAGTCGAGGTGATCGCCATGCAATCACCGATTCGAATCATCCTCGCCGATGACCACCAGCTCTTTCGCCAGGGACTCAAGGTACTGCTGGCGCAGGAGCCCGACGTCAGAGTCGTCGCCGAGACCAACCGTGCCGAGGACCTTCCTGGCCTTCTCGCCCAGGTGCCCTGCGACCAACTCCTCCTCGACTTGCAGATGGAGCGCAACACGCTGCCCGACATCGAGATGTTGGCGGCTCGGGTGCCGGTGCTCGTAGTCACGGCGAGCGAGCTACCCTCCGACTCCATCGCCGCGGTGCGCAAGGGCGCTCGCGGCGTCGTGTTCAAGGGCTCCGCGGTGGAGACGTTGATGGAGGCGATCCGCACGCTCGCACGGGGAGAAGTGTGGCTGCCGCCCAGTCTGCAGACGCAGATGGCGGTACAGCTGCGCAAGCGCACCGGCAACGTGCTCTCGCCGCGCGAGGAAGAGGTCGTCGAGTGCATCGCCCTCGGGCTGCGCAACGCCGAGGTCGCGCGCAGCCTCGCCATCAGCGAGGAGACGGTGAAAACGCACTTGAACAAGATCTTCCGTAAGCTCGGGGTCCGCGATCGTGTCGAGCTGGCACTGCAGGCATCGCGCTCGCGGATCACGGCGAACGGCAAGCGCGACTAATACTCCTGAGAGGTGGGTTTTCGCGCGCAGGGCGCGAGCCCACCTCTTTTTTTGGTTGCGTGCTACAACGATTGGGGGATCACATATCCCCCAATCCTCGCACTTAGTTCAGCAAAACTGATAGCAGGCGTCGCGCTCACGCTGAAAAGTTAGACAGCAGACGCCTAACTCGTAGCCACGCGGCCGCGACGGCGTCCGTGGCCTCAGTTCTCCGCGCGGCTTGGCACGCCGTGGTTTCAGTATTGCTTTCTCGCTGACCATCACGACCAACGCGCGCGCGATCAGAGCAGCAACGCAGAACTTTGCTCGGCCAGCTTTCGTCGAGTGCACAATGAAGAAGATCGAAGCAGTCATCAAGCCGTTCAAGTTGGATGAGGTGAAGCAGGCCCTCGCGAACGCCGGCATTCAGGGAATGACCGTTACCGACGTGCGCGGGTTCGGGCGGCAGCGGGGACACGTCGAGACGTATCGCGGCGCGGAGTACAACGTGAACTTCGTCCCCAAGGTGAAGATCGAGTTGTTGGTGAACGACGGCGACATGAGTCGCGCCGTCGGGGCGATCGTCGAAGCGGCGAACACCGGCAAGATCGGCGACGGGAAAGTCTTCATCCTGCCCATCGACGAAGTCGTGCGCATTCGCACCGGCGAACGAGGATCGCCCGCCATATGAGGGCGGCAAAAAACTAGGGGAGAGTTGGAGACTATGCGAAACAAAAGACTCGCACTGGCATTGGGAGTGGCTCTATTTGGAGCGAGCCTGGGTCCGGTCGCGCTCGTGCGCGCCGACGACCCGCCGTCGGTACCGCAGTACTTCTCGGGCGCGAACGCCGACCCGGCGAAACCGGTCTGGCCAGACCCGACCGGCGGCGGCGCCGGCGTGTGGGCGGCGCCGGCAGGCGATACGAAGGGCGACATACCCACGTCTCTCGGTCCGACGGATCTCTACGATCGCGTCGCCCACAACCTGTTCTCCGTCAACATGGTGTGGACGCTCGTCACCGGCTTCCTCGTCATGTTCATGCAGGCCGGGTTCATGCTGGTGGAGACAGGCTTGGCAAGAGCGAAGAACGCCTCTCACACCGCGGCGATGAACTTCCTCATCTATCCTCTCGGCTGCTTCGCTTTCTGGGCGTATGGTTTTGCCATCGGCTGGGGCAACTGGTTCAGCGGCCCCGTGCCGCCGGGTTGGTACGCTTCGCTCGGCCCCGGCCTCTCGGTGCTGAACAGCGGCATCGGCATCGGCGCGGCCACCGACGCCGCCGGTAATGCGACTGGCGCCTTCACCTACGGCCTGCTCGGCACGAAAGGCTTCTTCCTCGGCAGCGCCGTCGGCGACGTCAGCGTGATGGCGTTGTTCTTCTTCATGATGGTGTTCATGGACACGACCGCCACGATTCCCACCGGCGCCATGTGCGAACGTTGGGCGTGGCGGAACTTCGTGCTGTACGGCCTGTGGGTGGCACTTCCCTACTGCATCTTCGCGAACTGGGTCTGGGGCGGCGGCTGGCTGGCGCAGGCGGGAGTCAACTGGGGTCTCGGTCACGGTGCGGTCGACTTCGCCGGTTCGGGCGTGGTGCACGCGATGGGCGGGTTCATCGGCCTTGCCGGTGCCATGGTAGTCGGCCCGCGTATCGGCAAGTACGTGAAGGGCAAGCCACAGGCGATTCCCGGTCATGACGTCCCGATGGTCGTGCTCGGCACCTTCATCCTCGCCTTCGGTTGGTTTGGCTTCAATCCGGGCTCGACTCTGGCGGGAACGGATCTTCGCATCGCCTACGTCGTCGTCAATACGATGCTGTGCAGTGTCACGGGTGCGCTCGGAGCGATGGCGACGCTCGAGATGAAGGGCCTCAAGCACGACCCGACCATGATGTGCAACGGCATGCTCGCGGGTCTGGTGGCGATCACCGCGCCGTGCGCCTTCGTCGATCCCTGGGCGGCTGCGTTGATCGGCTTCATCGCCGGAATCATCGTCGTCTTCAGCGTCCTCTTTTTTGAGAACGCAGGTGTCGACGATCCCGTCGGCGCGATCTCGGTGCACGGCATCAACGGCCTCTGGGGCGTCGTCTCCGTCGGCATTTTCGCCACCGGTCAGTACGGCGCTGGCTGGAACGGCGTGGTGCGCGAAAGCTATGTCGCCGCGTATGGCGCCGACGGTGTCCGCGGCCTGCTCTACGGCGACGCTTCGCAGCTCGGCGCGCAACTCCTCGATGCAGCCGTCGTCGCCGTCTTCGGCTTCGTCATGGCATACGTCTGGTTCAAGTTCAGCAACCTCATCACTCCGATCCGCGTTTCGGAGGAGGTCGAGATGGAAGGTCTCGACATTCCGGAAGTCGGCGCTCCGGCGTATCCGGATTTCGCCGTGCACGCCGACACGCGCAAGCACGCAGCCTGAGTTACCTCGAGCGGGCAGGGAGGCCCAGTTCAGCCCGCGAGGGCGAGCCAGATCGGCTCGCCCTCGTGCATTTTGGTACTCCGCGGCCGTGTCAGGGGTCAGACACCGAAGCGTTCGCGGTAGCCGCGGTAGCGCTCGCTCTCGGCATCGGGGTCGAGACCGAACTGTGCGAGCGAGTACTGATGCCGGCCGTGCTTGTCCTTCGGGTTGTCGCGCAGGAACCGGTTCATCCGTTCCTCGGCCGACGGGGTGAACGGCATCTCGAAGTGGGCGTAGATGCGGCGCACCGTGGCGAGCGGATCGCGCACGAGATCTGGATAATTGACGTCCATGAATCGCCCCGCCGGGGCAACGCCGCCATCCCGCGCCGCCATCGCGCGCTCGATCCCCGCGGCCCAACGCCGTGTCATCTCTTCGCCGACGGCAACCGGGTCGACGCCGTCGCTGAAGGTGCTGCGCAAGACGGTGTGGAGACTCGCCATCGAGGGCACCACCTCGAGCGGATTGCGGTGGGTGAAGATCACCCGCGCGTCCGGGTACACGGCGAAGATCGCGTCGATGCCGTAGAGATGCGCCGGCGCCTTCAGGATCCAGCGCGCGCCGGCACAATGCCACTGCAGGTGTTGCAGAACGCGCCGGTGCTCCTCGTAGCTCGGGCGCAGATCGCTGGCTTCGAGCCAGGTCTGGTACGAGGGCACGAAGTGGCTGGTCTGAAACTGGAAGCTCCGCAGCGATTGACTGGTGATGATGAGGCACTCTTCCGGCTGGCGCGCGCCGATCGGGTGAATGCGACGGAAATCGGGATTGAGCCGGTAGAACCAGCGGATCTGTCGCGCTGCCCCGGCGATGCGCGGTTCGCGCCGCGAATGCGAGCGCTCGGGCGGCGGTGAGGGGAGCATCACCTCCCAGTTGAGCGGCGCGCGATGCACCGGATCGCGCGCGAGCAACCCGTGCAACAAGGTCGTACCCGTGCGCGGCAGGCCGGTGACGAAGATCGGCTGGCGGATCTGCTCCGCGTCGATGTCGGGATGGCGGCGCCGATCTTCCTGCATGCGCAGCCGGTTGGCGAGCAGGCGCAACAGATCCTGGCGCGCCGCGATGCGGCCGAGCAGGGTGAGCTGCGCCTCGGTTCCGAAGGAATGAAGCAGACGGCGAAGCGGCTCGCGGTACCCCTCCGAGCCGAAGTCTTCCAGACGCGCCTGCCGCTTCGCCTCCTCGAGCAGCAGCGACTCGCCGAGCCGCACCAGCGAGAAACCCGAGCGCGCGATCACACGTCCGCCGCGATTCAGGACGCGTACGAGAGGATGCGGTGTACTGAGGGAGTTCGCTCCCATGACTCTCGATCCGCTCACGCGCCGTCGCGCGCTAGGACTCCTTCCCATTGCCAGGCGATCAGCCCCGGAATTCCGAGTGCGATCTCGCGCACGCGCTTGCTCAGCGACAGCGCCAGACACGTCTCGGGCGCCAGCCCCACCGCGCGGCCGAGGACGAGATAGCCGCCCTCCTGCACGCCCATCGCCCCAGGGATCGCGAAGGCGGCGACGCGCACTGCTTGCCCGAGGCTCTCGAGCAGCAGTGCTGTCTGCAGGTCGACGGGATGACCGATGAACCGCAGCGCCAACCACACCTCGCCGGCGCCGAGAATCCAACTCATAAGATGCCAACTGACCGCGGCGATCAGCGCGCCGCGGTCGCGGTAGATTTGCGCGACGGTCTCATCGAGCGCTTCGGCGCTCGACGTGAGCTGAGCCCAGCGGCGATCGCCGCCGAAGCGGCCTATACTCCGCGCCAAGCCGGCGAACAGGCCGCGGCGCTGCACCGCGAAGAACGCCGCAACCAAGAACCCCATGATGGCGACGCCCGCGAGCGATGGCGCGACAAGGCCACCGCCGCCGAGGTGCTCGATGAGCAGCAACAGTCCAAACAGCGTGAACAACAATTGCGATGCGGCCACCAACGTGACGTCGACGACGACACTCGCCGCTGCCACCGGTTGCGGCACGCCGCGCCGCGCCAGCAGTTGCGCTTTCACCACGTTGCCGCCGAGCTGAAACACGGGCAGCAGACTGTTGATGGACTCGCCGATCCAGCGCAGGCGCATGAACGCGAGGCGGGAGACACGGTTCCCCACCAAGCGGCGCCAGCCGAGCGCGTCCGCGAACAGCGGGCCCAGGTGGAAGAGCGCCACGAGCAACAGGCCGTAGCCAGCAGCGGCGAGCGCCGCCAGCACTTCACCGGCGCCGTGATAGACGACCAGCGCCGTCAGCAGGGCCAGTCCGCCCGCCAGCGCCGCATAGGCTCCGCGCCTCGCCCCGATCAGCTCGGCCACCGACTCACCCCAGTGCCTTCCCTGCGCCTTCCCAACACACAATCCTCACGCATTACCGTCGCAAGCCCCTCTGCCTGACCTCACGGCCAGCCGACTCGCACCGCAATACTATGCCGCGGAAGAACCGTCCAGCCGAGAACTTGGCCGCCACCTTCAGGCTCGAGACCCCAGCGGCGGCGAGGGATACCGCGTCGACGTCGCGATGACAACCGCCGGTCGCATCTGGTACAAGCCGCCGCCATGAAGGCTCGCCCAAGACCGTTGCATGTGTTGCTGCTCGCGACGGCGGCCTTGGCGAGCGGGTGCGACCCCGTCATCAACCTCTGGGGCTCGTTTTTCCCCGCCTGGGTCGTGTCCCTCGCCGCTGGGCTCCTTCTGGCCGCCCTACTTCGACTCGTGTTCTCCCTCAGCCGGCTCGAAGGTCATCTCGGTTCTCTGATCGTCGTCTACCCTTCGCTGGTGTTGTTGCTGACTTGCGCCGTCTGGTTGGTGTTCTTCCGGAGTTGAGCTTTGCCCGAAGCGTCGAGTCCCCTCCCCGGGCTGCGGCCGGTCGGTCTTCTCCTCGGCACAGCCATCGTCGTCGCCGCTGTCGCCGTCGGTCTCTACGTCTGGCGCATCACCTACCATCAGCCGCGCACCGACGACGCCATGGTGCGAGCCAACCTGGTGGGCATCGCGCCGCACGTCGGCGGACCGCTGGTCGAGCTCAACGTCGTCGACAATCAGCCCGTGAAACAGGGCGATCTGCTCTTCGTCATCGACCCGCGGCCCTTCGAGATCGAGCTCGAGCGCAGCCGGGCAGCGCTGTTGCTGACGCGCAGTGAAGTCGCGGCGATCTCGAGCGCGGTCGAGGCCGCCGGCGCCGAGGTGACGCGACTCGAGGCCGAGAGCAGCTACGCCAGCGAGCACGTCAAACGCCTCGAGCCGCTGCTGCCGAAGCAATTCGTCACCCGCGACAAGTACGAGGAGTCGCAGGTGAACGCGCGGGCGACTCTCGCCGCTCTCACGCGTGCCCGCCAAGAACTCGATCGACAGCGCAGCCTGCTGAGCCAATTCGGCGACGTGAACGCGCACATCGCCGCCGCCGAAGCGGAGGTGCACAAGGCCGAGCTCAATCTCGACTACTGCCGCGTGCGCGCGCCGTTCGATGCCTACGTCACCAACCTCAACATCGCCCGCGGACAGTATGCGCTGGCGGGGCAGCAGGTCTTCGCGCTGGTCGACTCGCGCGCCTGGTACGTCCTCGCCAACTTCCAGGAGACGTATCTCGACTCGATCCGCCCCGGCATGCCGGTCGATGTCTTCCTCATGAGCTACCCCAACCATCGCTTCCGCGGCACGGTGCAGGGCATCGGTTGGGCCGTTCTGCCGCAGGACGGCGGCACCGTCGGCGTTCTGCCCGACGTGAAACAGACCCTCAACTGGGTGCGGCTGGCGCAGCGAATCCCGGTGCGCATCCTGCTAGAGCCGCCACCTCCAGACCGGCCTTACCGGATGGGCATGACGGCAGTCGCCACCGTCCTCGGCGACGGCGCGTCGGGGAAGCAGTGACCCCGGCACTCACCTCGTCATTGCGCTGGGAGCGCGA
>Ga0187894_10006805_pt1 | contig 11041 bp, 10 predicted proteins | sample GBC1701081metaG_FD_136650 | JGI IMG/M metagenome (GOLD analysis project Ga0187894, IMG submission 136650) | White microbial mat communities from a lava cave in the Kipuka Kanohina Cave System on the Island of Hawaii, USA - GBC170108-1 metaG ...
ATGCGGCTTCCCAGAAAGCGTGGATCCGTCATTCGCTCGATCGTCTCCTCATAACGCCCGAACCCGCTCATGCTGCCCGTTACCGTCTTTTCCTTGAAAACCAGATCGGTCAGATCGATCAGCGCGGGACGGTCGAAAACCCCCATGACCACCAGCGTCCCGCGCGTGTTTGTCAGCTTGGCTGCCAGCATCGGACTCGCGTCCGCGCCGGCGCACTCAAATACGATGTCGAACCCCTCGCCCTGGGTAAGCGCTCGCGCCTGCTCCTCCGGATCGCCCGCGCGCGGGTCAAGCCCGTCCGACGCGCCCAGCCCGCACGCCGCCTCCCGGCGCTTCGAGTCCAGTTCCACGCTCACCACGTGTTTCGCGCCCAGAATCCTCGCCGCCATGATTGTCAGCAAACCGATCGGGCCGGCGCCAACAACGGCCACACTCGAATCCGAGTTCACCCCGCCGCGAAGCGCCGCACGGAACGTCGCCGAAAAAGGCTCCACCAGCGCGCCCACGCCGTCGTCCAAGGCGGCCGGAAGCGGAAAGCACTGATACTCGTTCAAATTCACCATCTCGGCGAATCCGCCCCCGGTCCACGACGTTCCCATGAACGCCACCCGCTCGCACTGCGCCATGGCGCCGGAAAGGCACCACCGGCAGTTCAAGCACCCGACAATTGGGCAAGCCGCCACACGGTCGCCGGCCTTCATCCTTGTCACTCCTTCGCCCACTGCCGTCACCCGTCCCGAAATTTCGTGCCCGATGATCACCGGCGCCTGAATGCCCGTCAGCGGATGCGCCGCGTTCAGTGGAATATAGACCGGGCCGCCATAGTACTCGTGCAAGTCCGTGCCGCAAATCCCGCAAGCCGCCACTTGAACCTGCACCTGCCCCGGAGGAGGCGCGGGCGGATTGGGCACCTCGCGAATGCGCACGTCGCGCTTCCCATGCCAGACCGCCGCCTTCATGGCGCGCTCCCCGAACGATCGATCTCAAACACCTCTTCCACCTCTCCATTCCGCACTCCGAAAATTCGATCAAACAAGTTCACGGTGCCGTCGCTGTAGCGGACCCACATCTCGACCTTATCGCCCACGCGGAACCCGCTTTCGTCAGGGTGAAGGTCGACAAGGGCATGTTCGGCGTGCAGCGCCGACACGCGCGCGCCGTTGCTGTTCTTCAAACCCGGAAGCCCGCGCTCACCGCTGATCGATTTGACGCCCACATCCAAAACCGCGCGCACGCCACTCCGTGAAATGACGCTCGTGAGCACGGTCAGCGAAGGCTGAAATTCCGGAGCGGCGCTCGCGTAAGCGGTATCCATCAGCAAAAACGTTCCGGGCTGGGACTCCGTGATGCCCGGAAAATCCGCCACCGTCGCGTATGTACCCGTTCCACCCATGCTCGCCATGTCCACCGCAAAGCCCGCTTCCTCAAGCGTCCGCCGCGCCGCCGCCATCGCTGCGCAAGCCTCGCGCACCTTCGCTTCCTTATCCGCGCCAGGAGCCAGCAACTGCAAGTGCCCCTCGTATCCCGCCACTCCGCGAACCCGCAAGCCAGCGCCGCCGGCCGTCTTTGCCAGCGCCACCGCGTCCGCAACCGACCTCACGCCACAACGGTTCAGCCCCAAGTCCAGATCGATCGCAACCTGCGGCACAACGCCAGCCGCCGCACCCAGCGCGCCCAAACATCGCGCGACCGCGGGATCGTCCAGCGCCAGAATCACCGACGCCTTCCGCGAAAGATCCACCAGCCTCTCCAGTTTCGTCCGGCACGCGATCTCGTTGGCGACCAGAATGTCCCTGTGTCCGCTCTCCACCAGGAGCGCCACCTCGCCCACGCGCGAGCATGTGAAGCCGATCGCGCCCGCCTCCGCCTGCTTTTTCGCCAGCGCGAGCGAACGGTGATTCTTAAAGTGCGGGCGGAAACCCGCCGCGCGCACCGCGAAAAACTCCGCCATCGTGCGCAAGTTGCGCTCCATCCCATCGAGATCGACGAGAAGCGCCGGCGTCTCTAGTTCGCGAACGCCCAAGGCGGCCACGGCTACGGCAAAACCTCCTGGTATAAGTTCACGCGGAACGACTCCACCAAACCCGGACGCACGTTGTCGAAAAAGTCCTTGATGTACGGCGTCGAGCAATGCTCATCGAACGCCGCCCTGCTCTTGAACTTCTCGATGAACGTGATCACGCGCGGATCTTCCAGATGCACATTCAGCTCGTACCGAATGTAGCCGGGCTCCTTGTGCGTGGGGCCCATGAGCCCGTGAAAAGTCCGCAGCAGCTCCCCTTCCTTGCCCGCAAGAGCCACGAACTCCGCCACGCAAACGACTTCCGGGTCTCCCGTTTTCAACATGCGATTCTCTCCCGTTCCACTTGCACGGCCAGCGTGCGGTAAAAATCATACGCCTTCTCCGGCGCTTCGCCGTCGTGAACTACCGCCCGCACGGCTTGAATCATCGCTGATGGCGCATCGGACTGAAAAATGTTCCGCCCCATGTCCACACCGGCCGCTCCCGCCTGCACCGCGCGGTGCGCCATCACGAGCGCATCCATTTCCGGCAGTTTCTTCCCGCCCGCGATGATCACCGGAACCGGGCACCCCGCCGCCACCTTCTCGAACCCTTCCTCGCAATAGTAAGTTTTGATGAAGTGCGCGCCGAGCTCCGCCGCAATTCGCGTCGCCAATCCCAGATACCGCGCGTCGCGCACCAGATCCTTCCCCACGCCGGTCACGCCAAGCGTCGGAATGCCGTGCCGCAAACCCAGGTCCACCAGCTTTGTCAGGTTTCCAATCGACTCATGCTCGTGAACGCCCCCGATGTACACCTGCACCGCCAGAGCGCTCGCATTCATTCGCACGGCGTCGTCGATGTCAACCGCCAGCCGCTCGTTCGACAGCTCCTTCAGGATGCTCTGCCCGCCGCTGCACCGCAGCACCACCGGCTTGTCCGCCTCAGGCGGTATCGAACTCCGCAGCGCCCCGCGCGTGGCCATCAGCGCGTCGGCATAAGGAATCAGAGGCACAATGCTCAGATCGATGCGCTCCAACCCCGTCGTCGGTCCTTGGAAATAGCCATGATCGAACGCCAGCATTACCGTGCGCCCGCTGCGCGGATGAAAGATGCGCGCCAGCCGGTTCTTCATGCCCCAGTCGAGCGAGTTCGACCCTTTCAAGAAGAATCCATCCGCAGCCGCCGGTCGATCCAACCCGTACTCTTTTCCTGTTTTCAACTGATCCATGTCAGGCACTTCTCTGCTCCTCCAAAGCCGCCGCAAAACCCTCGAAAATAAACACCACCGAAGTCGCGCCGGCGTCCTGATGCCCCAAGCTCAGCGCGCCCCGAAACCGCGCCCGGCCCGCCCTCGCCCTCATCTCCTTCGTTGACTCGGCGCCAGCCCGCGCCGCGTTCGCCGCGGCCCGCATCGCCTCCGCCAAACCGGAAGGCGCCGCTGCTTCAAGCGCGTCCGCCGCCGGCAAAATCGCGTCCAGCATGGTCTTGTCTCCCGCCTTCGCACCGGAGCAGCGCTGCAATTCAGCCGTGCCGCCGCGAAACGCGTCCGCAAACCCGCTCTCCCATCCGGCCGCGACGCCGGAGAAGAACGTCCCGAACAAGGGCCCCGTCGCACCGCCATCCAATGCGAGAAAAACTTCAGCCGCGCACTGAAACGCCCCAGCCGCGGTCGCCGGAGGACTTTCCCTTAACGCCCGCCCCACCCCTTCCCAAGCCCGGCTCATCGTCGTCCCGTGATCGCCGTCCCCCGTCGCGGAATCGAGCCGCGTCAGCAAATCCTCGTTGGCGTGAATTTCCTCCTCCGCGCGCCGCAGCATACGCACGGCAGTGGAGGCCGAAATCGAAAGGGAGGCTGAGTGCATCATGAAAAACTCAGATACGGCGTCGAACAAGGCGCGTCCCAAAGCCGCTTCATTTCCTCGTCAAGTCTGGCCACAAACATCTGAAAACCCGCCTGCTCTTGCGTCGTGATGTACTCGCCCACCAAGCTCCGCGCACACCCGATTCCGCGCGCCTCCAGCAACTTGTGCATGCGGCGGAACACCAGAAACAACTCCATCAATGTAGTCGCGCCCGCCCCGTTCACGATCACCAGCAGATCGTCGCCCGCCTTCGCTTCCAAGTCGTTCAGAAGCGGCGCGAGCATGAGTTCCGCCGTCGCGTCAGCGCTTTGCAGCTTCATCCGTCCTGTTCCCGCCTCGCCGTGCTGCCCCATGCCCACTTCCATCTCGTCCGCGCCAAGATCGAAAATCGGCTGCCCCGTGCTCGGGTGGGTCGCCGTCGAAAGCGCCACCGCGAGCGTCCGCATCCCGGAGCTCATGCGCCCGGCCACCTCGCGCACTTCCGCGAGCGGGCGACCCTCCTCCGCCGCCGCGCCCGCAACCTTATATACAGGCAGAAATCCAACAAGCCCCCGCCGGTCGTTCGGATCCTTCGAGCCGGACGAAATGTCCTCATGAGTCAGAACCATCTCCACGCGCAAACCGGCTTTCGCCGCCATCTCCATAGTCGAGTTTGCGCACAGTACGTCGCCCGCGTGATTCAACACCACCAGAAGCACTCCCGCGCCACGGTCGGCGCGCTTGATGGCGTCAAGCACTCGCGCTGCCGATGGGGCAGCGAAAATCTCCCCGGGCACGCTCACGTCGAGCATCCCCTCGCCCACGAACCCGCTCAGCCCCGGCTCATGGCCGCTGCCCCCCAATGTCACGATGCCAACTTTCCCTTGCGCCTTCGGTTGCGAGCGCGCCACAAGGTAATCGCCCTCCAGGCGCACATGGCGCGGATAGGCGAGTGCGTAGCCTTCCAGCAGTTCATGCACCAAATCGCGTGGAGAATTGATGAACTTTTTCATTTTCCCTATCCCTCGAAAATTCCGGCCAAGTCCAGCCGCCGCTTGAATCCCGACGTCCGCGCCAGCAGAAACAAGACCCCTAGCGCGAACCACGCCGCGCCTGCCATCTTCGCTACCGGAGCCAGGCCCCACCAGATGATGAAGCAGAACACCAGCCCCAGCGCGGGCACGACGGCATCCGCCAACCCGCGCGCCGCGCCCTTGCCGCCCTGGATCGATAACCGCCAAATCGCCGCTGCGTTCACCGACATGAATCCCAGAAACGCGCCGAAATTCAGCACCTCGGCCACCGTTTCGTAGTTGAAATACAGCGCACCCGCGAAGGACAGAATCCCCAGTAGCGCGATGTTATAGGTCGGTGCGTTCCGCTTCGGATCGAGATGCGAAAAGAACGCCTGTGGCAGCACGCCGTCCCGGCCCATTCCAAAGAGCAGGGGCGCCGCCCCCACCTGCCCAGTCAAGCCCGCGCCCACGTTCGCGAAAACCAGCAAGGTCGCCATCGCCTGGAACAAGGTATCTCCACCCGCCCGCTTCGCCACATCGAAAAAGGCTGTCTCCACATGCGGGAAACTGCGAAAGTCCGGCCAGACAAGCTGGCTCAAATACACCAAAAGCCCGCCAAACACTCCCGTGAACAGACAAACGCCCACGGCCGCGCGCATCACGTTTCGTCTCGGATTCACCACGTCCTCGGCCAGCGTCGTCACCGTGTCGAAACCGAGATAAGCAAATGCCGCGAACGACGTTGCCCGGGCCACCGCGCCGAAACCGAACGTCGCCGGATCGTAGAACGGCTTGATGGAAAACAACGCGTCCCAGCCGCCCTGCCGCACCACAGTCGCCGCCGCAAAAAAATCGAAAACCAGCAGCGCGGCTCCCATCGACGCGATCAGCGCCAGGTTTGCCCGCGCTGTCGCCCGAATCCCGGCCACATTCAAAACCGTGATCGCCAGCGCGAATACCGCCGCGATACCAACGAACGGAAGCTCCGGCGCCATCCGCTGAATGCTCAGCGAACCGTAAAGAACGCAGAACAGCGGAATCAGCAAATAATCCAGCAGCATCGCCCATCCCGCCAAAAATCCTAAATAAGGATGTGTGCTGCGCGCGACATACGTGTACGCCGATCCTGCCGCCGGATAGAGCGCCGCCATCCGCCCGTAACTCACCGCCGTCAGCGTCATCGCCACCATGGCGAAAAGGATTGCCGTCACCGCGTGCCCGTTCGAAAGCACCGACGCCAGTCCGAACACCGTCCCGCCACCGCTTGGCGTCACGGCCACCACGCCGTAGACAATCAGATCTCTCAGTGTGAGTTCGCGCCTCAGCCGCGGAAGGGCGGAGCCTTGAAAGGTTGTCGTTTCCGATGCCATTGCGTTTCAGATCTCCGCGGTCTGCCCGCCGTCGGCCGTGAACAGGGCGCCGGTCACGAACGACGATTCGTCCGAAGCGAGAAAAAGGGCCACCCGCGCGATCTCCTCCGGACATCCGAGCCGGCCCATGGGCACCGTCTCTGCGAACCTAGCCAGTTGCTCCGCTGTCATCGCCGCGCGCAGCATCGCGGTGTCCGTCGGCCCGGGGCAAATCGCATTCACCCGCACGTTCCGCCGCGCGTGATCCACCGCCAGCGCCTTGGTCATCATCGCCACCGCGCCCTTGGACGTTACATACGCTACCGCCCGGGCGCAGGCGTCGTGCCCTCCCGTCGTCGAAGAAACGTTGATGATCGATCCACCTCCGTCGAGCATGTAAGGCAGGACTGACTTCACGCACAAGAACGTCCCCGTGACGTTCACCCGCATGACAAGTTCCCAGGTGTCCAGGTCCGTCTCGACCGCTGTCCCGTAGCGCAGCACACCCGCCGCGTTTAGCAACACATTGATAGAACCGAACCGCTCCGCCGCCTCACGCATCAGGGTGTCCGCTTGCTCCGCTCGGCCTACATCAGTTACCAGCGCAAACGCCTCGCCGCCCTTCGCGCGAATTTCGCCCGCCGCCGATTCGATCCCCTCGCGTTGTGTGTCCGCCAACGCCACGCGTGCGCCGTGGCGGGCGAACAAAACCGCCGCCGCCCGGCCGATTCCCGACGCCGCGCCCGTGACAACGGCCGATTTCCCCGTTAAATTCACTCGAACCAGTAGAACCGCCGGCGCGCCAGCCGGTATAGGAAGCAATGGGGAGCTTTTGTTGAAAATCTACCACGGAGCCCTTAAGCTCTTCCGGAACGCCTGTGGCGTCAGGCCCTCGAAGCCGCGAAACACCGACCCGAAATAGCTTTGATCGCAGAAACCCGTCTCGTGGCCGATCTCCGCCAGCTCCAGATCGGTCGTCCGTAAAAGCTCCTTCGCTCGCTCGACCCTCGCCCGGTTCTTATACCCGACAAACGATTGCCCGGTAACTTCCCGAAAAAGCTGCATGAAGCAAGACGGGCTCATTGCGCACCGCCGCGACGCCTCGCGGATCGTCAAGGCCCAGTTGTGCCCCCGGCTCAAATCCTCGAACACCGGCGCGAGCCTGGTGAGGTTCGCCTGCCGCTGCCGCATCCCGTCCCGCGTCTCCTGCCTGTCCCAACAGTGATCCGCGAGCAGGAACAGGATCATGCGCAAATACGTCCGAACCGCCAGAGTAGAGCGCTCCGTGTCCGCCGGCAGTTCCCGCCGCACCTTCTGCATCAGATCGAAGACCTCGGTGGCCAGGCCCTTCTCGCCTTGAATCACGCTTGGAGCCGCCGCCCCAGCCGAAGAAAATGGCATCAGGTACTGCAAGTCTTCCGCTCTCGGATCCCCCGCATAAAGCAATCTCGGAAGAAACGACATCACTGCGATCCGCGCCTCGCGCGCCGAAGCCGATACCGGCAAGGTCCGGTGCAGCTTTTGATCGCCTACCACGACCAAATCATGCTGATGAAGCAGGAATCCCTGGTCCTCCACTTCGTAACCCGCCTCGCCCGACTCGAAAAAAACCACCTCCAGGTGATCGGGCCGGTGTTTCGGAACCTCGCCCGGCCGGTCCAGCACCACGAAACGGACGTCGATGGGAAAACTGCCTGAAAACGGCCACACATGCTGGCGGCTCTCGTCGATCCGGCGATCTACGATCCCGTCGACCGGTTCCCAAACGATCTCGCTTCCACCAGAAGCCGCCATGGTTATCGAGACATTATCACAGTTCTCGCCCGGCCACAGCCGATCTCAATTTCGTTCTCGCTGATTCTAAACGCCTGTTTGCCGATGCCATTCCCGGCCGTGCGCCCACCCTCCACTAGAATCAACACGGAAGAGAATCCTTATGCCGGACCGTGGGCGCACTCTCGCCGAACATTTCTCTCAACCCGACGCAATCCGACGCTTCTTCAACTTTTCGCAGATTGCCGAGTCCAGCAAATTCACCGCTTTTCAAGAAACGCCCGGCGGTTCATCCTATCTCGCCACGGCCCTCGCGAACTAAACCTAATGTGACGATGAACTCCCTCAATCGGCGAAGCTTCCTGCTCGCCTGCGGCTCCGCTCAGGCCGCCACTCCCACCCGCGGCCCGCTACGCCCGCACCCCGGCAATCCGCGCTACTTCGCCGGAAGCGACGGCCAGCCTGTCTTTCTCGCGGGCTCGCACACCTGGAATAATCTCCAGGACTCCGGCGTCGCCCGTCCTTCGCCGTTCCCCTGGAACGGCTACCTCCGCATGATGCTCGGCCACAACCACAACTTCCTGCGGCTGTGGTCTTGGGAACACGCCTCCTGGGCCACGTGGTCGACGGACAAAGTCGTCTTCGAACCCACCGCCTATCTCCGCACCGGTCCCGGGCAAGCCCTCGACGGCGGCCAAAAGTTCGACCTCAGCCGTTTCAACCCCGCCTATTTCGACCGTCTCCGCCAGCGCGTCGCCGATTGCCGCGACCGTGGAATTTACGCCGCCGTCATGCTCTTCCAAGGCTTCAGCGGCAAGCGCCGCAGTGCGAATCACTGTGGCGACCCGTGGCCCGGACACCCGTACAACCGCGCCAACAACATCAACGGTGTCGATGGAGAGAAATCGGGCGACAGTTCCGTGGACCTCGCTTCCGCGGAAGTCCGCCGCCTTCAGGTGACCTATCTGCGCAAAGTCGTCGATACGGTCAACGCCTTCGACAACGTCCTATACGAAGTCATCAACGAAGGCGGCAATCCGGAATGGGACGCTTGGGTCGTCAACACCGTCCACCAGCTCGAACGCGGAAAGGGAATCGAGCACCCCGTCGGCGTAACCGGCCAGGGCGGCACCAAACTCTCCGACATGCTCTCCGGGCCGGCCGACTGGATCGCCCCTGGAATCTCCGACGTGCCCTTGTACAAAACCGACCCGCCCGCCTGGGACGGGCGCAAAGTCAGCGTGCTCGACACCGACCACATCTGGGGGCACGGCGGAACGGCCTCGTGGGTCTGGAAGAGTTTCTGCCGCGGCTACAACGTTCTGCTCATGGATGCCTGGGATCCGATCGCGGGAACCAACTGCCCGTCGATCCCCTGGGACCGCCGCCCCGGCGCGCCCGGCCGCAACTGGAATCGCGCCGGCGACCCCGCTTGGGAACCCGTCCGCCAAGCGATGGGCAAAGCCCGCTCCTATGCCGCGCGCCTCGATCTCGCCTCCGCCATACCCGCCGGCGACTTGGCCTCTACGGGCTTCTGCCTCGCCAAACCGGGGCATCAATACCTCGCGTACTTGCCCGAAGGCGACGAAGTGACGCTCGATCTCGGGGCAAGCGGAGGCGAGTTCCAACTCGAATGGTTAAACGTAGCGGCGAACCGCATCGAAAATGGCGGTGCCGTCGCAGGCGGCAAGAGGCAGCGCCTGCTCACTCCATTCGTCGGCCCCGCTGTGCTATTCGCCTCGATACGGCGTTAAGGGCCGCCGCGTGGAATGTTCCAGTCATTCCTGCCGGCCGTAGAATCCGACGGCCCCGGCGGCAGCGTCTTCTGCCAGGCCAGTACCGCCTCGCTCATGTGCCGCACAACGTCGGCGTTCCTCGCCGCCAGATTCGTCAGTTCCATGGAATCCGCCGGAATATCGTACAGCTCCACGCGGCTGCGGTCCGGATTCATGAGCAGTTTCCACTTGCCGTCGCGCATCGAAAGCACCGGGCTGCGGTTGTACGAATAGCCCGCTACGTTGAAACGCCACTCCCAGAACAGCGGCCGCCGCCGCGCGCGCGGAGTGCCGGACAGGATGTCGGAACAATCCTCGCCGTCAATGGGAGCCGGCGCCGCCGCGCCCACGAACTTGGCAAGGGTTGGATAGAAGTCGGCCGCCGACACAATGCTCCGGTCATCGACGCGCCCCGCCGGCACCCGCCCCGGCAAGCGCACAAGGAACGGCACGCGCACGCCGCCTTCGTACAGGCTCCGCTTGCGCCCCCGAAACGGCCCTGGCGAGCCGAACGCCGCATGGCTCGCGTTGCCGATGTGGATGTCCTCGGGCCCGTTGTCCGACGAAAAAACAATCATCGTATTGTCGGCGATGCCCTGCGCATCCAAGTCTGCAAACAGGCGTCCCATTTGATCGTCAATATCGCGAAGCGCCGCTGAATATATCTGCTGCGCCCCCGGCCACGGCACGTGCGGCCCCGGCTGCAAGCGATCGAATGGTTTCAACTGCTCCGCCGTCGGCGCCAGCGGAGCGTGCGGCAGCAACAGCCATAGCTGCGCGTAAAAAGGCTGCGCCCCGCCTCCACGCGTCCACTCGATTGCGCTGTCCACCATCCACCGCGTCGATTCGGCACGGAACCCTGCCCGGTTCTCCTGGAATTGCGTCTCGTTCGACGTGACCGAGCCGTGATGATCGAAACCGTAAGCGCTTGGCATCGGGGCGTCCGGTCCGCTCCCTAAATGCCATTTCCCAAAGTGCGCGGTCCGGTATCCCGCTTCCTTGAGCGCCCGTGGAAGCGTGGGAATCGTAGGATCGAGAAAGTTCGGCATCGCCCGCTGCGCGTTCTGCTCCGGCGTCGCGAGGTGGCCGTGCATCCGGTTCCGCGCCGGGAATCGTCCCGTCATGAAGGCCGAGCGCGTGGGGCTGCAAACAGAACCGTTCACATAGAACTGCGTGAACAGCATCCCTTCCTTTGCCAAACGGTCCAGGTTCGGCGTCTTCATGCGCGGGTTGCCATAGCAACTCAAATCGCCCCAGCCCATGTCGTCGGCCAGGATGAACA
>Ga0187894_10006806_pt1 | contig 11038 bp, 8 predicted proteins | sample GBC1701081metaG_FD_136650 | JGI IMG/M metagenome (GOLD analysis project Ga0187894, IMG submission 136650) | White microbial mat communities from a lava cave in the Kipuka Kanohina Cave System on the Island of Hawaii, USA - GBC170108-1 metaG ...
GCGCGCGATGGAAGTCATACACACCGCGGAGTTCGAGACGCCATGCGGTGTGATGGCGTGCGCATCGACCGAGCGCGGGCTGTGCTTCATCGAGCTGCCGCGCGCGAGCGGGCGCGGCATCGCGGGTTGGGTGCGCCGCTTCGCTCCCGGCGCGCGCATCGCAGCCGGCTTCGCGCCGAATCGCGCCGCGATCGCACAGATCCAGGATTACCTCGCCGGCAAGCGCGAGACGTTTCGCGTCGAGCTCGACCTGCGCGCAACCGGCTTTCAGATTCGCGTCTACGCTGCGCTGCTCGAGATTCCGTACGGCGAAGTGCGCAGCTACGGCGAGATCGCCGAATCGATCGGCGAGCCGAACGCCGCGCGCGCGGTCGGCGCCGCGGCCGGCGCGAATCCGCTGCCTCTCGTCGTGCCCTGCCACCGCGTCGTCGCATCCGGCGGAAAGCTCGGCGGCTTCGGCGGCGGCCTCGCGCTGAAGAAGCGGCTGCTCGCGCTCGAGCACGGCCGGCCGCAGCGGGGCGAGCTGTTGTGAGCGAAGCGCCGGGCGCCGGCTAGATCAACCCAGCACACCGCCCGCTGCGAGGCGACGCAGGAATTCCTCGACCGGCAGCACGAGCACGCTGCCGATCTTGAGCGCCCGATCGCCGTGGTAGACGCCGAATGCGCGACGGACGCGCCCGCTTTCGGCGAGATCCGCGAGTGCGGCGCCGTCTTCCCTTCGCCACTTCGTCGCGGCCTTCACTTCGATCCCCACGCTGCGGGCTCCGCGCGTCCAGATGAAGTCGACCTCGGAGCCGGAGGGAGTTCGCCAGTAGGCGAGCTCTCCGCCCTTGCCGCTGCGGTCGATGTACGCGCGCAGCTCGTGCAGCACGTACGTCTCGAGCAAGCGCCCGCGCTCCTCGTCGGCGAGCGAATCGCGAAGGCGACCGCTGAGCGCACGTACGACGCCTGGGTCGAAGAAGTAGAACTTCGCGTGCGCGACTTCCTTCACCTTCGCGCGCGGCCGCCATGCGGGCAGCCAGTTGCCGATCAGCGTGTCGACGAGGATCTCGAAGTAGCCGTGCACCGTGGGCCTGGCGATCGCTGCATCGCGCGCGACGCCAGCCACGTTCACGACCTGTGCGTTCACGGTGGCCGCGACGTCCAGGAAGCGCGCGAAGGAATCGAGGTGCTTGACGATCGCTTCCAGCCGAATCTCCTGCGCCACATAATTCTCGGCGTACGCCTCGAGCAGCGCGACGCGGGCGGCTTCGCTTCGCGCGGACCACACCGCGGGGAGTGTTCCGAAGCGCAGCGCGTGCTCCAGGCGGAAGCCGCGGCCGATCTCCGCCGCGCAGAGCGGGAAGAATCGCCGGTTTATCGCGCGCCCCGGCAGGAGGTTCGCGCCGCCGCGCCGCAGCTTGCGGGCGCTCGAGCCCGTCAGCGCAAAGCGATAGCGGGAGCCGTGGCGTGTAATCGCGCGCTGAACCTCGTCGAGCAACGCGGGCACGCACTGGACTTCGTCCACCACGATCCAGCTCTTGGCGGGGAGTGCCGCGATCTCTTCGCCGAATTGCGCGGGATCGCGGACGAGGCGCAGGAACTCTCGTTCGACGAGCAGGTCGACCCAATGCGCGCTTGGCAGCGCATGCCGAAGCCAAGTCGTTTTCCCCGTTCCGCGGGGGCCGAACAGAAAGAACGTTCGGTCGGGAGGGGTAGCGAGGCGTGTATACATCGCCAACAGAATGACGGTAAAAATGATGGCGGTCTATACAGGGGTGTGGCTGTCGAAACCGCGCTCCGCGCTCACACCTTCGCGAGCGCCTGCTCCAAATCCGCGATCAAGTCGTCGCTGTCCTCGATCCCGCAGGCGAGCCGAACGAGCGTGTCGGTGATGCCCCAGCGTAGGCGCTCTTCCTTCGGCTGATCCCAGTAGGACATCAGCACCGGCATCTCGACCAGCGATTCGACGCCGCCGAGGCTCGGTGCGATGTACGGGATCTTGCACGCGTCGGTGAAGCGGATCGCCGCGTCGAGGTCGCCGGCGATCTCGAACGTCACGACGCCCGCGAAGCCCTTCATCAGGCGCGTCGCGACGGCGTAATCGGGATGCGAAGGCAGGCCCGGGTACCAGACGCGCTGCACCTTCGGATGCGCCTCCAGGAAGCGCGCGACCGCCATGCCGTTCTCGTTGTGGCGAGCGACGCGCAGCGCCAGCGTCTTCATGCCGCGCAATAACAGGTGGCTCGCGCCCGGGTCGAGGATCCCGCCGAGCACGCCCACCGCGTCGCGGATCGGCTTGATCTCTGCTGCGCGGCCGGCCGCGACGCCCGCGATCAGGTCATTGTGGCCCGCCAGATACTTCGTCGCGCTGTGCAGCACGAGATCGGCGCCGTCGGCCAGCGGCGCGTGATTCACCGGCGAGGCGAAGGTCGAATCGACGATCACCCGCACGCCGCGTTCGTGGGCGATGCGCACCGCCTCGGGTACGTCGATGACGCGCAGATAGGGATTCGTCGGCGACTCGGTGAAGAAGAACGCGGTGTCGTCGCGCAACGCGTCCTTCAGCGCGATCGTGTTCGCCGGCTCGATCACCGTCGCGGTGACCTCGAGCTTGGATAGATAATCGCGGATGAACTGGCGCGTGCGGCGATAACAATCGCTCGTCACGACGATGTGGCCGCGCCGCGGAGCCAGCGCGAGGAAGGTGGTCGTCGCCGCGCACATTCCCGACGCGAACAGCACCGCCGCCTCGGCGCCCTCGAGCTCGCAGATCTTGCGCTCGACCGCGCGCCAGGTCGGGTTCGAGTAACGCCCGTACTCGTCGCGCGCGAGCCGCCCCTCGGCGTACTCCCTGACCTCGGCCGAATCGCGGAACCAGAACGTGGAGGTCTGATGAATCGGCGTCGTCAGCGCCGTGCTCAGCTTGCCGGTGCGCTCGCCGCCGTGCACCGCGCGGGTCGACTCTCCGAGCTTCTTGTTGGCTTCGTCGCTCATGAACCGCGCCCAATTCCCTAGAAAGTTCCGCAAGTTAGTCGCCGCGGTCCGGCGTTGCCATCTACTGCGCCGTCGCGCAGTCCGAGACGTAGCCGAGCTGCTTCAGCTGCTCGCACTCCTCCCGCGAGATCGACGCGGCCTTCGCCTCGCCCACCTTGTGCGACTTCGCAGCCAGCTCGAGCGAAGACGCCTGCCGCGCGAGCTCACGCGCTGTCCCGCTCTCGCGCTCCGCGACGTTCTCGGTCTCGCCGGGATCGATCTCCACTTCGAACAGCTCGCGCTCGGGCAATCCGCGCGGATTTCCAGCGTTCGCCTCGATCCATTTCCAGCGCTTCGTGCGCACCGCGCGCAGCACGTTGCCTTCGTGGTTTTCCTCGGCGAACACCACCTGAGCGCTCGGCGCGCGCGCGGCCGGCAGCTGCGCGAGATCGATGCCCTGCATCGCCGCCGGAACTTCGGCGCCCGCCTGCGCGAGCAGCGTCGGCGCGACGTCGATCAGCCGCGCCGGCTCGCCGCGCGCATCCGGCGGCGCAGCGGGCGCGCCCTTGCGCCACTTCACCATCAGCGGCACGTGGATCTGCTCGTCGTAGAGCGTGAGCCCATGCCAGTAGCCGCCGTGCTCCTGGAACTCCTCGCCGTGGTCGGCGACGAGCGCGATCACGGTTTCGTCGTAGAGGCCCAACGCTTCGAGCTTCGCGATCAGCTTGCCGAAGTTGCCGTCCAGATACGCGATCTCGCCGACGTAGAGCGCGTGCATGCGCTCCGCGAGCTCCCTCGGCGGGTCGCCGGCCGCGCGCGCGATGCCGACGCCGTTGTACGGATGCTCGAAGTACGGATCGTGCGGGTCCATGTAGTGCAGGAAGAGGAAGAAGCGCGAGCCGGCGTGGCGATCCAAGAAGTCGAACGCGTGGCCATTCACGACCTCCGAGTCCTGATAGAAGTCCCCGAAGCGAAGCCCCGGCACGAGCTTGAAGTAGACGCGCCGCAGGATCTGATAGAGCACGAGCTTGGAGGACGACTCGACCGCGCCGAACAGGTAGTCGGGCCCGAGGTAGTGGTACTCGTCGAAGCCCTGTGCGAAGCCGAACGCCTCGGTGAGGTTCGTGTTCGAGACGTACGCGCCGGTCGCGTAGCCGCGCGCCTGGAACGCTTCGGCGACCGTTTCGATCTCCGCAGGCAGCGCTGCAGCTTTCGCCATCGCCTGATGACTGCTCGGCAGCAGCGACGTCAGCAGCGTCGCAGTCGACGGCTTCGTCCACGAAGCGTGCGCGAAGCCGCTGAAGAGCGTGCCGCCGTCTGCAGCGATACGGCACAAGCTCGGGGTCGGCGTGTAGGCGCCTCCATAACAGCTGAGATGGTCGGCGCGCAGCGTATCGACCATCACCAGCACGACGTTCGGGCGTCCCGCCAGCGCCGGCGGTGCCGCGGGCGGCTCCGCCACGACGCTGGGCTTCGCGATGCGGCTCGAAGCCAGCCAGCCGCCGCCGATCGCGAGGATCGCGAGCGCGAGCGCGAGCTGCGGCGTGAACAGCTTGCCGAGCGCGCCGCGAAATGCGCGTGGGCCGGCGAAGAACAGCAGCAGCGCGAGCAGCACGAAGCCGCCGCAGACAGGCGCGAGCACCGCGAGCGGCGGAAGCTGTTCCTGATAGACGTCGCGGTAGAGGCGGAACACCGTGATCGCGAGGCCGAACGGCACGAGCGTGAAGAGCAGCGCGAGCGCCGGCGTCCAGCCGCGCGATTCGGCAGCGTCCATCGGAAACGCGGCGAGCACGAGCCCGCCCCCCGCGCAGAGCGCACCGAAGAACAGCGCGTACGCGAGCGGCCCGTACCAGAGCAGCTGCGCCTCGGTGCCGAAGCCCTGCTGCGCGATCGCGAGCGCTTCGCCGAGCGCGAGCACGAGGCCCGCGACGATGCCCGCGCCGAGGCCGTAAGCAGCCGCGCTGCGCGCGCGCGCGGAGTAGGGCGGGGCCTCGCTCGCGGGGATCGCAGCTGCGCGTTCGCCGGTGGCCGGCGGTGCGCCGGCGCGCTGGGCGGCCTCAGCGGGATCGACCTGCGCGCCGTTCACGAGGCAGAAAGCCGGCTTGTACTCCGGCCCGCGAATCCACCAGAAGATGCCGCCGAAGAGCGTCAGCCCTTCGGCTGCCCAGAAGCCGAGCGCAGCCGAAGCCACGGCCGCCGCCGGTCCGATCATGTGCTGCAGCACGAGCAGCTGCGCGAGCTCGCGGATGCCTTCGCCGGCAATCGTCACGGGCGAGAGCACCGTCGCGAGGATCTGGACGGTCGAGCCGAGCACGACCGGCCAGAACTGCGCGCCAGCCGCGCCGATCGCGAGCGCGGTGAAGAAATACATTGCGGCAGTCGTGAAGTGGACGACGAACGAGAGCCCGAGCGCTTGCATCAATAACAACTTGTGCTCTCGGTAGGCCGCCGCCGCGTTCGAGACACGCGCGACGATCCCCGTGAGCCGCGCCTTGCCGGGCAGTGGCAGGCGCTCGATCACGAACTGCACGACGCCCGGGAACCAGAGCAGCGCGAGCAGCGCCGCGACGATCATCAGCGATGCGGCTGCGCCGGCGAGCGCTGCGGTGTTCGCGGCCGCGCGCGTCGGAAAGATCTCCGTGTGGTCGTAGAGCAGGTTCATGCCGAACGGGAGCGCAACCAGGAAGGACAGGAAGATCCCGATCGGCCCGATGATTTTCTCGAGGAACTTCGCAGCGGTGGCCTCGACCGTGCGGCCACTGAAGCGCGCGGCGTCGTAGAGCGTGTAGCCGTCGAGCCCGAGCGTGCTGGGCAGGAACGTGCCGATGAAACGCCCGATCAGGAACGAGCCGAACACGTGACGAAACGGCAGCTGGATGCCCTGGCCACGCAGCATCAGGATCCAGCGCTGCATCGAGGCCAGGATTCCGACGAGCTTGATGCCCGCGGCCGCCGCGCAGAACAGCGCGAAGGTGCCCGCATCGATGTTCCGCAGCGCGCGCAGGATCAGCGTGCCAGTCGCGACGAGCGTGCCGTCGGTGTCCTTCACCTCGTGCGCGAACAAGAGCCAGAAGATGCGCACGGTGAGCCATGCCTTGAGCACGTTCTGCACGCGGCCGCGCCACGGCTCCCGGAGCAGGCGGCCCGCGAGCAGCGCCGCCCCGCCGATGACGAGAAGCTCCCCGAGAAGCAGCAAGAGCCGCATGCGATCTCCCGTTTTCGCGTGCTCGAACCGCAGCGAGCCCCGCGGCAGCTCAGTGTGTCGGCCGGCGGAGGCGGGAAGTAACGCAAGTCCTAGCCGAGCTCCGCTCGGCTTTGCCTCGCCGCGCGCATCGAAGTCTTCTCACCGTCGCGAAGCCGGCCGGGCTGCGCGCAGCCGGCACTGTTTCGCGGCGTTCGCTGCCCGCCGGTACGTCCGCGTGGGTGGCGCCGCCCACTCGGCGTTTCTTCCTTCCCCGCTCGCTAGCTGCCCTCTTCCTGCGACAGCTCTGCGCGGCGGCGTTGGTATTCGGCCTCGGAAATCGTGCCGGCCCTGCGCGCCGCTTCGAGGTCGGCGAGCGCCCGCAATCGCCCCGGATCGGTCGTGGCCGGCGGCGGGGCCGACGATTTCAGCGCCTCCGGCTGCGCGGTCTCCATCAGGATCGTGCGGCGCCCACCCGCGGTCGGCGCCGCCGCGTGCTGGAACAGCTCGGCGCGGTAGTCGATCGCGACTCCGCGCTGTCCGAGCGTCTCGATGTGAGCGCCCGGCAGCGTCTTGATCGCCTGCAGGCTGCGGCCGGCGACCGGCTCGGGCAGCGCTGCGTCGTCGCCGGGCGAGAGCTCGCGGTCGGCGTCGGCGAAATGAACCTGCAGGCGCTGCTGCGAGTCGACGAACGCGACGAAGCCGGTCGCGAAGTTGCGCGAGAAGACGCCGAGCCTGCGCTCGCTGCGGCGCGCGCGCACGACCACCTCTTGCGTCGCGTCGGCGCGCCCGAGCGCATCCGCCAGCGCGCGCCCGAGCGCTCGCGCGAGCTCGGGCGAGATCGCGGGCCGGCGCGTCTCCTTGCTGCCCGCGTTCTCGCGGACTTCGATGCGCGCCAGCGCGTTCTCCGCGCGCGCCGCCGAGAGCGCCGCGGGGTGCGCGAAGCCGCGCTCCAGCGGTTTGCCGCCCTTCGTCTCGCTGCGCAGACCCACCGTCAGCTCGGGCGTCTCGAGCAGCGGCACGCGCACGTAGCGCGCGCCGCAGCCGATCGCGAACAGGCTGACCGCTGCTGCGATTAGGGTTTTTGCGATCAGGCTGTCCGCTACGCCGCTACGCACTCAGCGCTCCCACGATGCGGTGAGCGGCGAAGCTCGCGCCGTAGGCGAGCAGCAGCAAGTAGAGGAACGCGAACGCGGGCCAGCGCCACGAGTTCGTCTCGCGCGCGAGCGTCGCGATCGTCGACATGCACTGCAGCGCGAACACGAAGAACACGAGCAGCGCGGCCACCGTCGCGGGCGTGTAGATCTTCTCGCCCGTCTCGGGGTCGCGATCGTTCGCCAGCGCCTCGCGCAGCGAGCTGTCGTCGTCACCAGTAGCCGCATAGATCTGCGCGAGCGTCGCGACGATCACCTCGCGCGCGGCGAGGCTGGCGACCAAGCCGATGCCGATCTTCCAGTCGAAGCCGAGCGGCTCGAGCACCGGCTCGAGCGCATGGCCGATGCGTCCGCCGGCGCTGTGCTCGATCGCCCAGGCGGAAGCGCGCGCCTCGTCGAGGCCGGCCGGCGCCTCGCTGCGCGGGAAATTCAGCAGCACCCATAACAAGATCGAGACGGCCAGGATGATCGTGCCGGCGCGGCGCAGGAAGCGGCTCGCGGCGCCCCACACTTGCGAGAGCACGAGCTTCGCCGGCGGCATCCGGTAGGGCGGCAGCTCGAGATAGAACGGCATCGCGTCGGCCTTCACGAGCGTGCGGCCGAGGATCGCGGCGGCGGCGAACGCACCCAGCGCGCCGAGCAGATACAGCCCGAGCAGCGTCAAGCCTTGGAGCCCGAGCGGGCCGAGCACCTGCTTGGCGGGCACGAAGGCGCCGATCAGCAGCGCGTAGACCGGAAGCCGCGCCGAGCACGTCATCAGCGGCGCGACCAGCATCGTCACCAGGCGCTGCGTCGCGGAGGGAATCGTGCGCGTCGCCATGATGCCCGGCACGGCGCAGGCGTAGGAGGAGAGCAGCGCGACGAACGCGCGTCCTTCGAGGCCGATGCGGCCCATCAGCCGATCGACGACGAACGCGGCGCGCGCCATGTAGCCGACGTCTTCGAGGAAGTAGAGCAGTGTGAACAGCAGCAGGATCTGCGGCAGGAAGACGATCACAGAGCCGACGCCGGCGATCACGCCGTCGGCGACGAAATCGGCGACGATGCCCGCCGGCAGCACGCCGCGCGCCCCGCTCGAGAGCGCCGCGATCGCGGCATCGATCGCGTCCATCGCCGGCGTCGCCCACGCGAAGATCAGCTGGAAGAAGAACACCATCACGAGCGCGAACAGCAGCGAGCCGAGCAGCGGGTGCAGCACGACGCGGTCGATCGCCTCGGTCACCGCACTGCGCCCCGCACGTCTCACCAGCGCCGCGCTCAGCACCGATTCGACCCAGGCGCGGCGGTCCTCCCGCGCCAGCGGAGGCGGGACCGGCGGGCGGCTCCACGCTTCCGGGTGCGGCAGTAAGCGACGCAGTTCGCCGAGTCCAACTCCGCGATGTCCCACGACACCTACGACCGGGACGCCGAGCGCGCTGCTCAGGCGCGCGAGATTCAGCTCGCCGCCCCGCGCGTGCAGCTCGTCAACCATCGTGACGACGACGCAGGCAGGCAGCCCGAGCGCGAGCGCCTGGGCGACCAGCGCCAGCGAGCGCTCGATCGTGCAGGCGTCGACGGTGACGACGAGCCCATCCGGCGGCGAGACGCCAGGGATCTCGCCGTTCACCACGCGCGAGACGACCGCCTCGTCCGGGCTGAGCGGCGAGAGGCTGTAGGTGCCGGGCAGGTCGATCACGCGAAGCGCGTGCCCGTCGATCTTCGCGTCGCCTTCGCGGCGCTCGACCGTGACGCCCGGGTAGTTACCGACTCGCGCGCGTAGTCCAGTGAGCGCGTTGAAGAGCGTCGTCTTCCCCGAGTTCGGGCTGCCGACCAGACCGAGCCGGACCACCCGGTGCCTCGCGGGGGAGGCGGCCGCAGTGAGGTCTTCGACCCGAGGCTGAGCGCTAGCCACGTGCCACCTTGACTGCGCGCGCTTCGGAATCGCGCAGACAGAGCTGGCTGCCGCGCAGCTCGTACACGCGCGGGTCTCCAAGCGGAGCGCGGCGCCTCACCGTCACCCTCGTGCCCGGCACGAAGCCGAGATCCTCGAGACGCTGCGCCATTTCGGCGGACGCCTCGACGCCAGCGACAGCTGCAGATTCACCCACGGGGAGCTGATCGAGCGTCGTCTCGGGAGGGGTCTTCACAGCTTCGGAGCCGATCCTTAGGTAGGGCGGCATGGAGTTCTCTGAAAATCATTTTCATTTTCACGCACACAGCACGGATCGGCTAGTCGCGCTCGCTCTTGAGCTCCCGCGACATCAGGAGCTGCCCTGCCTGCGCGGGCGTCAGCTTCCCTTCGAGCACGGCCTTCAAGCCCGTCGCGATCGGCATCTCCATTCCGAGCTTGGTCGCCAGCCCGCATGCTGCGAACGTGGTGCGCACGCCCTCCGCGACTTCATTCATGCCACGCACGATCTCGTCGAGGCCGCGCCCGCGCGCGAGCTCGAGCCCGACCGTGCGGTTGCGCGAGAGGTCGCCGGTGCAGGTGAGGATCAGGTCGCCCATTCCCGAGAGCCCGAGGAATGTGAGCGGGTCCGCGCCCAGCCTGATGCCGAGCCGCGCGATCTCGTGCAGCCCGCGCGTCATCAGCGCGGCGCGCGCGGAGAGGCCGGTGCCGAGCCCGTCGCTCATCCCGACCGCGATCGCGACCACGTTCTTCAGCGCGCCGCCGACCTCGACGCCGATCACGTCCTGGTGCGTGTAGCCGCGGAAGAGGGGAGAAGAGAGCGCGGCTTGTACCGCGGCCGCGTGCGCCTTCTCCGCACAGGCGAGCGTCACCGCGGTCGGCTTGCCGGCGGCGACTTCGCGCGCGAACGAGGGGCCCGAGAGTGCGACGACCCGCGAGCGCAGCCGCTCTGGCAGCACGGCCGCGAGCACCTGATGCATCAGCAGCGACGTCTCGACCTCGATGCCCTTCACCGTCGAGACGACGATCGCGTCGTCGGCCATCAGCGGCCCGGCGGTGCGCATCACCTCGCGCACGCCGTGGCTCGGAATCGCGCAGATCACGAACGCGCAGCCGGCGACCGCGTCGGCGAGATCGGGCGTGACGCGCAGGCTGTCCGGAAACGCGAACTCACTGAGATACTTCGGGTTGCGTCGCGCTCGCTCCATCTCGGCCGCCATCGCGGAGTCGCGCGCCCAGAGCGTGACGTCGTGCGACCGCGCGGCGAGCAGCGCCAGACAAGTGCCGAAGCTGCCGGCTCCGAGCACCGCCACGCGAGTTCGCATGCGGCGCACGATATCAACGCGCTCGCTCGCGGGGCGCTCTGCAGCAAAGCGCGCTCGAACCGTTGAAGCGAGGGCTCCTGGCGCTAGCATGCGCGCGCTTTTTCGAGCCGCGACGCACAGTTAACTCCAGTTTTGATGCGTGCACTGCGGTCTCGTACGAAGGAGACCGGCTTGCTCGCGGAATTCGCCGGCGTGCTGCTGATTCTCGCGTTGGCGATCGTGGTCGCGAGCCTAATGGTTTCCGCGCCGAAGCTGCTCGGGCCGAAGCGCGACTTCCCGGAGAAGCTCGATCCGTTCGAGTGCGGCGAGAAGCAGATCGTCTCTCCCAAGCAGCGCTTCTCGGTGAAGTTCTATCTGGTCGCGATGCTGTTCGTGCTGTTCGATCTCGAGGCAGTCTTCTTCTATCCGTGGGGCGCGCTTTTCCGCGAGCTCGGCCTCTACGGCTTCGTCGCGATGACCGTGTTCACGATCCCGCTCGTGCTCGGGCTGCTCTACGAGTGGCGCAAAGGGGCGCTCGAGTGGTGAAGGCAGCCAC
>Ga0187894_10006807_pt1 | contig 11037 bp, 6 predicted proteins | sample GBC1701081metaG_FD_136650 | JGI IMG/M metagenome (GOLD analysis project Ga0187894, IMG submission 136650) | White microbial mat communities from a lava cave in the Kipuka Kanohina Cave System on the Island of Hawaii, USA - GBC170108-1 metaG ...
ACGCTCCTACCTCGCTTACCAGCGGTTGGCGCAACAGGGCAGCAACAGCACGGGCAACGGCGGCGGCATCGGCCTGCCGGTGATGGTGATGCTGACCGACGAGAAGGAGTACAGCCACAAGGGGACGCTGGACTTCACCGACAATCGTCTCGATTCGGCCACCGGCACGATGCGCTTGCGCGCCTCGTTTCCCAACAAGGACCTGTTCCTGACGTCAGGCTTGTTCGGCCGCATCGCCGTTCCGGGCAGCCCGAAATACAAGGGTGTCATGCTGCCGGACGAGGCGATCCTCACCGACCTCGACCGCCGCTTCGTCTATGTCGTGGCCGCCGACGGCAGCGTGAAGCAGCAGCCGCTGCGCCTGGGATCGCGCACCGACAACTACCGCATCGTTCGTGATGGCCTGAAGGGCGATGAGACCGTGGTGATCAACGGCCTGCAGCGCGTGCGGATGGGTGGCGGCAAGGTGACGCCGCAGCCGGTCGACCTGCCGCCGGTGTGGAAAGGCCTGATGGCGCTCGGTCCGCCGCCGGGTGCCGGTGGTCCACCGGGTGGCGACAAGTCGGGCGGCGACAAGAAGCCGGGCGACAGCAAGAAATAGTCTGGTCGCGGAGCCCGTCATGAAGTTTGGACATTTTTTCGTCGACCGGCCGATCTTCGCGGCGGTGGTGTCGATCGTGATCGTGATCGTCGGCGTGATCGCCTACACCCGCCTGCCGATCACCGAATACCCGGAGATCGCGCCGCCGTCGGTGTCGGTGACCACCAACTATCCCGGTGCCGATGCCGAGACTTTGGCGCGCACCGTGGCGACGCCGATCGAGCAGGAGATCAACGGCGTCGAGGGCATGCTCTACATGTCCTCGTACTCGACCAGCGACGGTACGCTGACGCTGACCGTGGTGTTCCGTCCCGGCGTCGATCTCGATATCGCACAGGTGCAGGTGCAGAACCGCGTGTCGGTCGCCGAGCCGCGCCTGCCCGAGGAAGTGCGCCGTCAAGGCATCCAGGTCCGCAAGCGGTCGGGTGACTTCCTGCTGGTCGTGCACCTGCTGTCGCCGGACAAGACCTATGACGAGCTCTATCTCGCCAACTACATGCAGCTGCGCATCCGTGAGCAGCTTCTGCGGCTGGATGGTGCCGGCGATATCATCGTCTTTGGCGGCAGCGAATATTCGATCCGCATCTGGCTCGATCCGGCGCGGCTGGCTGCTTATGCGCTGACCAGCGGTGAGGTCGTGGCGGCGCTGCGGGCGCAGAACGTGCAAGTGTCGGGCGGGCAGCTCGGCCAGCAGCCGGCACCCAGCGACACCGCACTGCAGGCGATCGTGACCACGCAGGGCCGCTTCCAGGACGTGCGCCAGTTCCGCAGCGTGATCGTCAAGGCCGGCGAGGACGGCAGGCTGGTGCGTCTGCAGGACATCGCGCGTGTTGAGATGGGTGCCAAGGACTACGGCAGCCGCAGCTACCTTGACAGCCAGGTGGCCATTGCGCTGGGCGTATTCCAGCGGCCCGGCACCAACGCGTTGGCCACGGCCGAGCAGGTCAAGGCCAAGATGGAGGAGCTCAAGCAGGATTTTCCGCCGGGGCTGAAATACGACATCATCTACAATCCGACCGAGTTCATCGTGCAGTCGATCGACGCGGTCTACGAGACGCTGATCGAAGCCATCCTGCTGGTGGCGCTGGTCGTGCTGATCTTCCTGCAGAACTGGCGTGCCGCCCTTATTCCCATCCTCGCGATCCCGGTGTCGCTGATCGGCACGGCCGCGTTCATGCTGGCCTTCGGCTTCACGCTCAATGTGCTCACGCTGTTCGGCATGGTGCTGGCGATCGGCATCGTGGTCGACGACGCCATCGTCGTGGTCGAGAACATCGAACGCAACATCGCCGAGGGCCTGTCGCCGCGCGAGGCGGCGCATCGAACGATGGCCGAAGTCGGCACGGCGGTGGTGGCCATCGCCGTGGTGTTGGCGGCGGTGTTCGTGCCGACCGCGTTCATTCCCGGCATCACCGGCCAGTTCTATCGCCAGTTCGCGCTCACCATCGCGGTCTCGACGATCATCTCGGCCTTCAATTCGCTGTCGCTGTCGGCGGCGCTGGGCGCCATCCTGCTGAAGCCGCATCGGACCGGCGAGCACGGCCAGTCGCGCTTTCTGCCCGTCTGGATCGGCCAGGTCACCGCGCGCAAGTTCAATGCCGGTTTCGACCGCACCAGCCGTGCCTATGCCGGCGGCGTGCGCTCCATCATCCGGCACCGGGTGCTGAGCCTGATCGCCTACGCTGGCCTGGTGGCGGCCACCGTCTACATGTTCGGGCATGTGCCACAGGGCTTCATCCCGCCGCTGGATCGCGGCTATGCCATCGTGATTGCGCAGCTGCCCGACGGTGCCACGCTGGACCGCACCGACGCGGTGGTGAAGAAGGCGGAAAAATTCATCGAACAGACTCCCGGCGTCGCCCACATCGTGTCGATTCCGGGCTTCAACGGCGCGACCTTCACCAACTCGCCCAACGCGGCGGTGGTCTTTGTCACGTTCAAGCCGTTCGAGGATCGCCTGCCGCAGGGCCTGACGTCGGACCGCATCATCGGTGACATGATCGGCCGCCTGCAGGGCATCGAGGAAGCGTTCGTGCTGGCGGTGCCGCCGCCGGCCGTGCCCAGCATCGGCAACAGCGGCGGCTTCAAGATGCAGCTGCAGAACCGCACCAGCGACGACATCGGCCCGCTGCTGATGGCCGCGTATCAGATGATGGGCCGCGCACGAACCGTGCCGACCGTCACCGACGTGTTCACGACGTTCTCAGTGTCTTCGCCCCAGGTCTATCTCAACATCGACCGGGTCAAGGCGCAGATGCTGAACGTACCGCTGTCATCGGTGTTCGAGGCGCTGCAGGTCAATATCGGCTCGGCCTACGTCAACGACTTCAACGCCTTCGGCCGCGTCTTCCAGGTCCGCATCCAGGCCGACGCCAAGTACCGCCTCGAGCGTGCCGATATCCAGCAGCTCAAGGTCCGCTCGGCGACCGGTGAACTCGTGCCGCTCGGCACCTTGCTCGACGTCGTCGACGCCTCCGGGCCGGACCTGGTGCAGCGCTACAACATGTACGTGTCGGTGCCGATACAGGGCAACACGCCGCCCGGCATCTCGACCGGCGTGTCGCTCGATGCCATGGAGAGGCTGGCACGCGAGTCGCTGCAGCCCGGCCAGAGCTTCGAATGGACCGAGCTTGCCTTGCAGGAGCGTTCCGTCGGCAACACCGCGGTCTTCATCTTCGCGCTGTCGATCCTGTTCGTGTTCCTCGCGTTGTCGGCGCAGTACGAAAGCTGGACCTTGCCGTTGGCCATCATGCTGATCGTGCCGATGAGCATGCTGTTCGGCCTGATCGGCGTATCGGTCGCCGGCATCGACAACAACGTGCTGGTGCAGATTGGTCTGGTCGTGCTGATCGGTCTGGCGGCCAAGAACGCCATTCTGATCGTCGAGTTCGCCCGCCAGCAGGAGCACGCCGGGCTCGATCCGATCGCGGCCGTGATCGAGGCCTGCCGCCTGCGCCTGCGGCCGATCCTGATGACGGCGTTCGCCTTCATCCTCGGCGTGCTGCCGCTGGTGACGTCGTCGGGTGCCGGCGCCGAGATGCGCCGGGCGCTGGGCACAACCGTGTTCGCCGGCATGATCGGCGTGACGTTGATCGGCCTGTTCCTGACGCCGGTGTTCTACGTCTCGATCCGTTTCCTGGAGGATCGCTTGCGGCGCAAGCCTGCGCCCGCATCGCAGGCGCCGGCGGAGTAACCTGGGAGCGCGGGCCTATGGCCCGCTCTTGCACCTGTCAGGCGAAAGCAGAGCTTTCGCCTTGATGCTGGCGGGACGCCTGCGCTCCCGGGAAAACACGACCCCATGCAGTTCCTCGCTCACCTGTCACCCTTCTGGGCCGGCGTTGCCGGCGCCATCGTCGCCGGCTTCTTCGGCACCGCCATCGGCGGTGTGCCGGTCATGGTCGTGCGGTCGTTGCCGGAGCGACTGGGCAATGCGCTCCTGAGCTTCGCGGCCGGCGTCATGCTGGCGGCGACCTTCTTCTCGTTGCTGTTGCCGGCTCTGGAGCTGGCGCGTGAGGAGACGACCGATCGGGTGCCGGCCGCCATCGGCGTGATCATCGCGCTTTGCATCGGCGGGCTGGTCATCGCCACGGCGCATCGCGTGACGCCGCACGAGCATTTCGGCCGCGGCCGCGAAGGACCGCACGTTCAGCGCATCCGGCGCGTCTGGCTGTTCGTGATCGCGATTGCGATCCACAATTTTCCCGAGGGCCTGGCGACCGGCGTCGCCGCTGGTAATCCGGCGCCGCACATGCCGGGCGAGATCCCCGGCCTGGGCGTCGTGATCGGCATCGGCCTGCAGAACGTCCCCGAGGGCCTGGCTGTTGCCGTCGGCCTGCTGTCGCTCGGTTACGGGCGGGGACGCGCGTTCCTGGTCGCGGCGGCGACCGGCCTGATCGAGGTCGTGGGCGGGATTGCCGGTGCTGCTGCCGTGTCGGTCTCGCATGCATTGCTGCCGTGGGCGCTGGCCTTCGCGGCCGGCGCCATGCTGTTCGTGATCAGCCACGAGATCATCCCCGAGACCCACGCGCCCGAGACCCGCGGTACGATCAGCGCCACCGTGGCGCTGTTCATCGGCTTTGCGACGATGCTCTTTCTCGATCACACCCTGGGGTGAACCCGTCATCCCGAGCGCAACTCGGGATGACTGTGACGCTTACTCCGCCGCCTTCGCTGCCGGCTGCTGCTTGAACTGCAGGATGGTCGAGGCACGGTGATACGGCATGGGTAGCGGCGGTGCCTCGGCGCCCAGCGCGCGGGCGGCGTTCCAGCCCCAGCGCGGATCGGCGAGGAAAGAGCGCGCCAGTGCCGTGCAATCGGCCTCGCCGGATGTCACGATCTGCTCGGCCTGCGCCGGTTCGGTGATGATGCCGACGGCCCAGGTCTTGATGCCGACCTCTTTGCGGATGCGGGCCGCGAACGGCACCTGATAGCCGGGACCGAGGGGGATCTTGGCATTGGGCACCGCGCCGCCCGAGCTCATGTCGATGAAGTCGCAGCCCAGAGCCTTGAGCGCCTGTGCCGTCGCGATCGTGTCCTCGATGGTGAGGCCCCCCTCGACCCAGTCGATCGCCGACAGCCGGACGCCCAGCGCCCGCTCGCGTGGCCACACGGCACGGCAGGCCTCGAACACCTCAAGCGGAAAGCGGCGGCGCTTCTCGGCCGTGCCGCCGTAGGCATCGTCGCGCCGGTTGCTGAGCGGCGACAGGAATTGGTGCAGCAGGTAGCCATGGGCGCCGTGCAGCTCGACGACGTCGAAGCCCAGGCGCGCCGCGCGCCGCGTGGCCGCCACGAAGGCGTCCTTGATGGTCTTCAGCTCGGCTTGGTCGAGCGCCACGGGCGTGTGCCATTTGGCCGCCGGCGCCGGCACATTGGCACCGCCGGTCACGAACCCGACGCCGGGTCCGGTCGCATCGAAGGCGATCGCTGACGGCGCCACCGTGGTCCACGGTGTATCGGGCGTATCAGCGGCGCTCAGGGGGCCGCCGCCGCGCCAGGGCCGTTGTGCCGATGCCTTGCGGCCGGCATGGCCGATCTGGATACCGAAACGAATGGAGGGCATCCACGCGCGTACCCAGTCGACGATGCGCAACAGCGCCGCTTCGTTCTCGTCGCTGTAGAGGCCCAGGCAGCCGTGCGTGATGCGGCCGCGGCGCTCCACATGCGTTGCTTCCACCATCAGCAGCCCGGCGCCGCTGGCGGCAAGCTGGCCGAGATGGGCGAGGTGCCAGTCAGTAGCCGAGCCGTCGACCGCCGAATACTGGCACATCGGCGAAACCACGATCCTGTTGGGCAGGACGACATCGCCGCCGAGGTTGAGGGGCGTGAAGAGCACTGGCGGCACGGGTGTCTCCTTGTTGACCTTGCCCGGGTGAGGAGAGGTTGGCCGTCACACCTTCGGCGGTGGACCGGCCTCGTGACCCAGCCAGTCCTCGATCAGGCGGCGCGCGATGCTGTCCTGGCGCGGCATGAAGAACGAGCCGTCCTTGGGCAGGTTGTCGGGATGCAGGTCCTCGCGGCTCATCCAGCGCGCGCTCTCCAGCTCCGACTGGTTGACGTCGATCTCCAGCGACTCGGCCTCGGCGCTGAAACCGATCATCACCGACGCCGGAAACGGCCACGGCTGTGAGGAGTGATAGCGCACGTTGCCGACACGCACCTTGACCTCTTCATAGACTTCGCGCGCGACGGCATCCTCGAAGCTTTCGCCCGGTTCGACGAAGCCCGCGAGCGTCGAGTGCATGCCGCGCGGGAAATGCTTGCCGCGGCCCAGCAGGCATTTGTCACCGTGGTGCACGAGCATGATCACGGCCGGATCGGTGCGCGGGAAATGCTGCGCCTTGCACGCCTCGTTGGTGCACAGCCGCTCGTGGCCCGCCTTGACGACCTTGGTCGCAGCACCGCAGACGCCGCAGAACTTGTGGCGCCGATGCCAGTAGGTCATGCCGCGGGCATAGGCCAAGATCGAACCTTCGCGGGCGAATAGCAGGGCGCCGACCTGGCGCAGATCGACGAACTCACCCAACCCCTCGATCGGCATGTCGAAGCCGGTCACGTCGAGGGCGAAGAACGTCTCGCCGTCGACATGACCCAGGAAGATCGGCGACGCGCCGCCGCCGATCAGGGCGCGCGCCATCATGCCCTGCAGGAACACCGGCTGCGGCTGGCCCTGCTGCTTGTTCACCAGGTTGCGTTCGTTGTCGATCGGCACGAATTTGGTTTTCGAGCCGGCCAGCAGGTCCTCGATATGGTCTTCGTCCTCGCGCTGGTGCGAGGCGCGGTTGATCTCGGCGCTGGAATAGGGATTGCGGTTCATGCGGTCGGGCGTCAGGTGCGGTCGTGGAGTATGAGGCGCGGACAATGGCATCGCAGGCGGCAGGCGGCAACCGGTCGGCCGTGCTAGCATGGCTGCCCTTCCAGCCGGCATGAGGCCCCATGCGCGCGCATCTCAGGCGGTTCGCCCTGTCATTGGTCGTGCTCGGTACGCTGGCGACAGCGGCTGCGGCGCAGACCCATCCGGCGCTCAAGGATGCCAAGCTGCCGCCGTTGCTGCCGATCGCCCTGCTGGCCGACGGCGATCCCGAAACGCGCAGCAACTTCCAGATTTCGCCTAACGGTAAGACGATTGCCTGGCTGCAGCGCATCGCCGGCCGGCGCCAGATCCACATCAGGCCGACCGACGGCGGCGATCCGATCGTCGTGCGCGTCTCGCGCGATGTCGGTTCGTATCACTGGACGGCCGACAGTCAGCACATGACCGTATCGATCGATCCAGTCCCGGGGTCGGAGAACGAGCAGATCCTGATCGTTGACGTTCAGGCGCCCACTGCGGTGCCGCGCAACGTCACGCCGTGGCCGGGAACCCGCAACTGGGTGCTGTCGCCACGCGACATGCAAGACGCGATCTATCTGGGCAGCAACCGTCGCGACCGTCGTTACTTCGATCTCTACAAGCTGGCGCTGACAGCCGATGCCGAACCGCAGCTGATGGTCGAAAACCCGGGGACCGTGTCGAGCTGGTACTTCGATCCCGCCGGCACGATGATCGCGCGGATGACCCGGCCCAACGATGCCGGCCGCCGGGCGTTCGAGCGCTGCGAAGCGAGCGGTGCCTGCAGCCGGTTGTTCGACCTGGAGCTGGAGGACTCCGTCAGTGTCCTGGGCAGTGCCGGCGGCGAGCCGGTCGTCTGGGCGCTCTCCAATCGCGGACGCGACAAGACAGCGCTGGTACGACTTGACCTCAAGACCGGCACCGAGACCGAGATTCACGCCGATCCGCACGTCGACATCAGCACCGTGCGGCTGAGCGCCGATCTACGTCGAGCCCTGTTCGCCGTGTCGTGGCCCGACCGGCAGAGGGTGCATTTCTTCGACGCTGCGCTGGAAGCCGATCTCAAGCCGCTGCTGTCCGACACCGGCGACGTCGTCAATGTCGTGTCCAGCGACCAATCGCAGCGCTGGCTTGTCGTGACGGTGAGCGGCCCGCTCAAGCCGACACGCACCTTGCTGCTCGATCGCCAGCGCGGCCAGCGCGCGCTCCTGTCGGTAAGTCCCTGGGAGGCCTGGCGCGAGACCCTGTCGGAGACGCAGCCGGCGACGCTCCAGGCGCGCGATGGGCGGACCATTCCCCTGTACGTCACCCTGCCGCGCGGCGCGCAGGCCAAGCGGTTGCCGACGGTGATGTTCATCCATGGCGGGCCGTGGGTGCGGGATTTCGGCACGCTCGATACGCGCGTGCAGTTCCTGGCCAACCGCGGCTATGCCGTGGTGCAGGTCAACTATCGCGGCTCGTCGGGCTACGGCAGGGCGCACCTGTGGTCGGCGGTCGGTGAGTTCGGCCGCAAGATGTCCGATGATATCGACGATGCCGCGCAGTGGGCGGTGGCGCAGGGCATCGCCGATCCCGATCGCATCGCCATCATGGGCGGCAGCTACGGCGGCTATGCCACCATGGTGGGCATGACGCGCACGCCGCGGCTCTACGCCGCCGGCGTCTCCTTCGTGGGGCCGTCCGATCTGCCGGCGCTGATGGACCTCATGCCGCCCTACTGGGAGCCGTACCGCTGGCATCGCTTTCTGGGCAAGCCCGGTGATCCCGAAGCCCGCGCCCGCATGTGGGAGGTCTCGCCGCTGCGGCTGGCTGACAAGGTCGAGCGGCCGATGCTGATCATCCACGGCGCCAACGACCCGCGGGTGCGACGGGACCAGAGCGAGCGCTTCGCCGGCGCGCTGCGGTCGTTCGGCAAGCCGGTCGAGCTGCACGTGTTTGCCGACGAAGGTCACGGGCTCAACCGCCCGGCCAACCGTGCGCGCTACTACGCCATGGTCGAGACATTCCTCGCGCGCCACCTGGGTGGTCGGGCCAGCCCGCCACCCGGCAGCGGCGTGACGTCAGGTGCCGACAACGACGGCAGGCCGACGACAAACGACAGCCGCCGCCAGGCGCCAGCCGACGGCGAGCGCTGAGCGACCCGAAGATCGCCGATTCGCCTTAGCATTTGCCCGCAACGTATTGCGGAATCGCATGGAATCGGCATTTGCGGAGGATGAATCGTCAATTTATCGTTAAAATAAGTATATGTAATATCAATGCTTTGAGCGTCTTATTGACGATCAGGAGCAATGTTTTTACATTATGTTCATTCTGAACGGACCGGCTTTCCTCGGGGAGAACAGAAGCCGGCGTGTAAAGCGTAGTGATGTAGCGACATAGTCGAACGGATTTCTACAAGCGCAATTTTTCGGCTCGGGCGGATCGCCGCTCGGCTGCTTCCAGAAGCCAGCAAGACGGTGAGAGGGGCGCAACTCGCGTTGCGCCCGATGGGAGCGGTTGCGCCTCGCGCGGGCCACGGGGATGGGGGATCGGATCATGGCAATGGCGCGTCTCAAGACCTTGGTGGCGGGTATCCGGACATCGGCTCCGTCACGTGTGGCGGCGTTTCGTGCCGACACGCGCGGCGCATCGATGATCCTGGTTGCGCTGACCCTGCCGGTCGTCATCGGCGCCCTGGGCCTGGGGATCGACACCGGTCTGTGGTACCTGCAGAAGCGCAAGCTGCAGCAGGCCGCCGACAGCGCGAGCCTCGCCGCTGTGCGGGCATTGCAGACCGGCGCGACCATGGCGGAGGCCAAGGCAGTCGCGCTGCGGGATGCGCAACGCAACGGCTATGCGGGCGGCTGCGACGACTGCTTCCACTCGCCGCCGATATCCGGCTCCTATGCCGGCAAGAGCAACGCGGTGGAGATCACGCTGCGCAGCGACCTGCCGCTGGTGTTCAGCCGCTACGCCTTCCAGACTGCGCAGACTGTCTCGGCACGGTCGGTGAGCTATCAGTCGGGCGTGCAGGGCAAAAACCTCGAGGTCGCCATGATGCTCGACGTCAGCGGCTCGATGGACGGCACCAAGCTTCAGGGCATGCAGGAAGCGGCCAAGGACCTGATCGACATCGTCGTGCAGCCGACACAGGCGCAGTTCAAATCGCGGGTCGCGATGGTGCCGTACTCTTCGGCCGTCAACGTCGGCCGCGACTACTACCAGGCCGTATCCAGCAAGACGTCGACCACGTGGTCCACCGTCGTGGAGCGGGCCGGCACGTCGGCATTCACCGACGACGCGCCGGCATCCGGCAAATATCTCGGCGCTTTCAGGACCAAGAAAAGCAGCGCGCTGGGGCCGTATGCGTCAACGGTCAGCAATTATTCATCCAACGTCCCGTCGAGCGCTCTGATCCACCCGCTGACGACCGACAAGACCAAGTTGAAGGATACGATTGACGATTTCACTGCCCGTGGAACGACGGCTGGTCACCTGGGCGTTGCCTGGACCTGGTATCTGCTGTCGCCCAAGTGGTCCACTGTCTGGACCGGAGACACCACGCCAGCCGCGTACGATGCGACCAAGACGCTGAAGGTCGCGGTTCTGCTGTCGGATTTCGACATGAACACGTATTACGAATCTGCCAACGGCAACTCCTCGGTTCAGACGCAAACGCTGTGCACCAAGATGAAGGAGGCCGGCATCACGATCTATACGGTCGGCTACAACGTCGATTCGCGCAACACCACGGCCACGAACCTGTGGAAGACCTGCGCCAGCGACGACAAGAAGTGGTATTCCGCCAAGAACGTGGAAGAGCTGAAGGCTGCTTTCCGCACCATCGCTCAGTCGGCTGTGGGCGGCGTCATGACCATGGGCCCAGGCCTGGTGGAGTAGCGGCAAAAATCCTGTCTCCCCGCGCAGCCGGGGAGACGAACCCTGCGCAGATGTCGCAGGCGAGCTGTCAACAGGCCGATCATTGCCCTTGCGGCAGGCGCCTGGAGTCCTGATATAACCCCCTCGGGAGGCCGGCGTGGACGCAGTCTTCGCCAACCCGGTCAGGTCCGGAAGGAAGCAGCCGTAACGAATTCGCTGCGGGTCGTGTCCGGTCTCCCACCCGCGC
>Ga0187894_10006809_pt1 | contig 11034 bp, 9 predicted proteins | sample GBC1701081metaG_FD_136650 | JGI IMG/M metagenome (GOLD analysis project Ga0187894, IMG submission 136650) | White microbial mat communities from a lava cave in the Kipuka Kanohina Cave System on the Island of Hawaii, USA - GBC170108-1 metaG ...
AAGGGTTGATTCAATGGTGCTGTTGTACGGTTGGTCGATGATGGCATTGTGACTCTTGTGCGGCGGTTCGATTACGGCCGGACAGTGTGACCTTTCCAACACACCACGAACGCTTCACACAGTCCGGTATGCAGTCCGCCGCCACTCTTCCTCCGCGCCGCCTCCTGGTGATCCGCAACCCGACGGCCGGCCGCCGTCACCCGCGCGTCTTTGACGCGGTCCTGACGCGGGTTCGGGCCGATGGCCTGGCGGTCGACGTCGTCGATACCGAGGCCCGCGGCGACGCCGAGCGGCTGGCCCGGGACGCCGATGCCGGGCGATACGACGCGGTCGTGGCGGCGGGCGGCGACGGCACCATCAACGAGGTCGTCAATGGGCTGATGACCCGGCCGGCCGACGATCTGGCCCTGGGCATCATCGCGCTGGGTACCGCCAATGTGCTGGCCCGCGAGATCGGAGTCGGTACCCGTGTCGAGGTGCTGGCCGCCGCGTTGGCGCAGGGCGAGGCCACGCCGGTCATGGTCGGCAAGCTCGCCGAAGCCTCGGGAACGGAGTCCTATTTCCTGCTGATGGTGGGTGCCGGCTTCGACGCCCATGTCGTCGCCGGCGTCGATGCCGACTTGAAACGCCGGTTCGGCAAGGGTGCCTATGTCTGGCGGTCCCTGGTCGAGATGGCCCGCTACCGGAACCGGCGCTATCGCGTGGTGATCGATGGCAAGCCCCACGACGCCGCTTCCGCTGTCGTCAGCAACGGGCGGTTCTACGGCGGTGCCTTCGTCGTGGCGCCGGCGGCCGCGTTGCGGCGGCCGATCCTGTCGGTGTGCCTGTTCGAGCGCGGCGGCCGGATGCAGGTGATGCGCTATGGCGCGGCGCTGGTCACCGGCCGGCTGCCCACCGCGCGCGGGTACCGCGTGATCGAGGCAACGCACGTGCGTATCGACAGCATCGATCAATCGCCCGCCGCCGGCGTCGAGCCGGTCCAGGTCGATGGCGATCACACGACGGCATTGCCGGTCATCGTCACCGTCGCCCCGCGCCGCCTGCGGCTGCTGATGCCTTAACCTCTCCCCACCGGGGAGAGGTCGGCGAGGGCGAACTTCGGACCGCGGGCGTCCACGCCCGCATTCGCTCGGAGCGACGTGCAGAGCGAAGAACTGTTGGTGCTGGAGCAGCCCGGCGAAAGCAAAGCTTTCGCTGGAGATGCGCGCGTGGACGCGCGCGGTCCAAAAAACTACGGCGCTGCGGCGCGCAGGCGGGCGAGGGTGTCCTGGGTGGGATAGCCGTCGGCAATGACGCCGGCGCGGACCTGGAAGTCGCGGATGGCGGCGCGTGTGCGCGGGCCCAGCAGACCGTCGATGTCGTCGCTGTAGAGGCCCAGCCGCTGCAGGCGGCCCTGCAGGTCGAACACGGCTTCGCGCGCCAGCGGCTGGTCGTCGGCCGGCGGCGGGCGCATCAGGCCCGAACCGCCCTGGATCTGGCGCGCCAGCTCGCCGACCGACAGCGCGTAGAGCTGCGAGCGGTTCCACACCATGATCACTTTGTAGTTCGGCCACAGCAGGAAGGCCGGGCCGCGATAACCGGCCGGCAGCGCGATGGCGGCGCGTTCGCCGAAATCGTTCAGCGAGCGACCGTCGGCGTAGCGCACGCCCATGGCCTGCCATTCGCGTGCCGTGCGCTCGCTCGCCAGGTCGACGCGCGCGTAGTCAAAGTTCTGCGGCAGCGTCACCTCGTCATGCGAGGGCTGGCCGCGCTTCCAGCCGCTCTTGGACAGGAAGTTGGCCGACGAGGCGAAGACGTCGGGCAGGCTGGCCCACAGATCCACCCGGCCATCGCCATCGCGGTCGACGGCGTAGTTGACGTAGGTCGAGGGCATGAACTGGGTGTTGCCCATGGCGCCGGCCCACGAGCCTTTCATCTGCGCCACGCTCATGTGGTTGCGGGCCAGGATCTTCAGCGCCTGCACCAGTTCGTTGGAAAAGAACGCACCGCGCTTGGTCTGACAGGCCAGCGTGGCGAGCGAACGGATCACGGAGAAATCGCCCATGATCGTGCCGTAGTTGGTCTCCAGTCCCCAGAACGACACGAGGTAGGCAGCCTGCACACCGTACTCGCGCTCGATCGGATCGAGCACCGCGCGGTGCCGCGCCAACAGCTGCTGGCCCTTGGCGATGCGTTCGGCGCTGATCGCGTTGCCGAGATAGCGCCCCAGCGTGAGCGTGAATTCCGGCTGCTTGCTGTCGAGCTCGACAACGCGGGGATCGGGTGTCACCGAGCGCAGCACCGGCTCCGCCGCGGCCAGCGGCACGCCTTGGCCCACCGCGGTATCGCGGATGGCATCAAGGCAGGCGCGGAAGTCGGTTGATTGCGCGGCGGCCGGCGTATTGCCCGCGGCAGCCAGCAGGCCGCCCGCCAGGAGGATCGCGGCCATCGACGACCGGCGCGGTCGGATGAGGGGGATCGTGGCGTTCATGTCCACCTCATAGGCCGGAAGCCTCATCGCGACAACCGGCCGGGCCGTCGCGGCTTGGCGCGATGCCTACTCGCCGGCAATGGTCATGCCATCGACCCGCACCGTGGGTGCATTCACGGAACCCTTGAAGGCCAGGTCGTTGGCCGGCGTCATATTGAGAAACATGTCCTTGAGGTTGCCCGCCACGGTCATGCCGGAGACGGGCCACGCTAGCTTGCCGTTCTCGATCCAGAAGCCGGCGGCACCCCGGCTGTAGTCACCGGTGACACCGTTGACGCCGAAGCCGATCAGCTCGGTGACGTAGAGGCCGTTGTCGATATCGCCGATCAGCTCGTCGACCGACAGCTCGCCGGGTTCCAGATAGAGGTTGCTGGTTGATGGGCTGGGCGGTCCCGAGACCCCGCGGCTGCCGTGACCGGTGGGGGCCAGGTCAAGCTGCCGGGCCGAGGCCATGTCCAGCACCCAGGTCTTCAGCACGCCATCGTCGATGATGTCCCAGCGCCGCGTCGGCAGGCCCTCGCCATCGAACGGGCGGGAGCCCGATTCGCGCTTGCGGTGCGGATCGTCGATGATGCGGATGCCAGGCTTGAAGAGGCGCTGGCCCAGCTTGTCGAGCAGGAACGACGTCTTGCGCGCGATCGCCCGCCCGTTGATGGCACCGGCGAGGTGGCCCAGCAGGCCGGACGCGATGCGCTGATCGTAGACGACAGGTGCCTTGGTGCTCTTCATGCGGCGCGGGTTGAGGCGCCTGACGGCGTTCTCGCCTGCGGTGCGGCCGATCTTCTCCGGTGCCTCGAGCTGATCGACATAGACGCCGCTGGTCCAGTCGTAGTCGCGCTCCATGCCCGTGCCGTCGCCGGCCAGGACCGAGCAGGACAGCGAATAGCCACCCCGGCTGTAGGTGCCGGCAAAGCCGTTGCTGGCGGCCAGCGCCACGCGGGTGCGCCCCCATGACGCCGAGGCGCCTTCCGAATTGGTGACGCCGGGCACGGCACGCGCGGTGTCCTCGGCCCGCGCGCACCAGTCGGCCAGTTGCGCGACCGAGGCTTCGGCGCCGTCGTCGAGATCGAGGTCAGGCCATTGCTGGGCCAGCAATTCGGCTGGTGCCAAGCCGCACACGGGGTCTTCCGGTACGGCGCGCGCCATCGCTACGGCCCGCGCCGCCAGCTCCTTCAGAGCGTCAACGCTGAGATCGGTGGTCGAGACGATCGCCTGGCGCGTGCCGACGAAGGCACGCAGGCCGACATCGCGACCCTCGCTGCGCTCCAGCTGCTCGCGCGTGCCCAGCCGCTGGCTGACCGAAAGCTGCGTGCCCTCGACATAGATCGCATCGACGGCATCGGCACCGGCGGCCTTGGCCCAGGCCACCGTGTCATGCAGCAGGGACGTATCGATGGCACGGGGTGCCGGTCGCGATACAGGCTGGACGGCGGGGGCTGCCACGGCCTTGCGCTTGGGGGCCGGGGCGGCGTTGCGTGTTGCCGTTGCGGCCGGCGCGGCGGTCTTCGGCTTTGCCGCAGCCTTGGTCTTGGTGACGACGGCCGCTGCTTTGGCCTGCGGCCGCGATGGGGCGGGTGCTGGCTTCGGGGTGCGCGGATTTGTCTTCGCCTGAAGGGCTGCCGGTTTCTTGGGCGCAACCTTCTTCGGAGCCGGGGCTGTCTTCGCCACAGGTTTCTTCACCGCAGCCGTCTTGGTCGCGACCTTCTTCGCTGCCTTTTTCGCAACGGCCGTCGCTTCGCGCTTTGCCGCTTTCTTTTTTGCTGCTGCCATTCAGGAACTCCGCAACGCGCTCAACCCGAGCTGTCGTCGAGGTAATAGGACACAAATGGCCAGGAAGCGACACCCAGATGAATGGTCGCGCCATGACCACACGCCGCGCGGCGGCGAGCCGTGCGGCGGTCAACGACCATAGAGGATCAGAAAGCCGCGCGCATCAAGGCATAGCGCGCATAGCCACGATAGAGCGATTCGATGTTGACGTCGAGATGGGCGTTCGTGGCGACGGTGCGCAACACCCCAGCCAGATCGTCGCATGGCCTCACGTCGAAGAGGGCGAGCCAGCGACGCAGGCTCCGGCGCAGCCACGGCGGCAGGCCGTCCTGGTCGCCGAAGTCCACGATGTGCACCTGGCCGTGCGGCGCCAGCAGGCCCGGCACGCCGGCAACCACGTCACGCCAGGCGGGGATCATCGACAGACTGTAGGAGATGAAGACGCGATCAAAACGCGTGCGGCCAAAATGGGCTGCCGGATCGAGCGCGCAGGCGTCGGCCTGGATCACGCGGATGTGCGATGACAGGCCGCGGCGCGCGATATGGTGCTGCGCTGTCGTCAGCATGGCCGTCGAGACGTCGAGTCCATGGAAGTGGACGGCGGGATAGCGATGCGCGGCGGCAATCAGGTTGCGGCCGGTGCCACAACCGATCTCGAGCACGGTCCCGCCGGATGGCGGTGCCAGGCGTGCGATCAGCCGGTCGCGCCCCAGCAGATAGTATTTGCGGCTGAAATCGTAGATGTGCCGTTGATGCCGGTACATCCGGTCCATCAACACCGCGGCGGGCGCACCGTTCACGGCCTGACCCGCTCACCTCACCCTGAGGAGTGGCCCAAAGGGCCGCGTCTCGAAGGGTGGGCAATCGCACCATGTGTGTTGCCCATCCCTCGAGACGCATCGCTGCGCGATGCTCCTCGGGATGAGGTCTGTGCGGGACGCAGCGGCGTTCACGGCCTAGCCTTGCCGCACGTAGAGGTGAAAGCCGCCATAGATGGCCGAGCGGTCGCGGGCCGCCAGTGCACGCGAGGTCGCCTCCTCGTAGTGCCAGTGCGCCAGCGTATCGTCGTGCACGCGGCCGGGCAGCAGGCTCGGTTCGGCGGCGGTGCGGAAGATCACGCGGGCATCCGGTCGCGCCGTGCGTGTGATCTGCTGCCACAACGCGTTCAACTGGGCGTCCGTCATCCAGTCCTGCGCATCGAGCAGCACGTAGCGATCGACGGAATTGCGCGGCCGGCTTTCGAGGTAGTCGGTCAGCGAGCGATGCAGGACTTCCACGCGCTCGGCCCGCGCGCGCACGGCGTCGAAATGGTCGCGCCGCAGATAAGGCGGCAGCGGGCCGGCGCCGTCGTCGGCATAGGACCTGCCGAACGCCTGCCAGGCGAAGTAATTGTCCGCCAGGCTGAAGCCGCAGGCCAGGCGCTCGACCCGTGCGCGCAACACCGTGGCCACGTGACCGTCCGCCGCTGCCGCGAGCGCATCATACTGGGCCGGCGGGATGCCCAGACCGTAGAGCGACATGCGATTGCTGGTCGCCCACCGCACCAGCTTCTTGTCGAACAGCGGCGCCAATGCCGTGTCGAAGAAGCTGCGCTGTTCATCGAGCGTGCGCGCGCGCAGGGCGTGGCGCAGATCAACGCCGTAAACGCGTGCCGCCCAGTAGCCGGCGCTCAGGAAGTGCCCGAGCAGACCGTGGCGATAGAAGTTGCGCGCGAACAGCGACACCCGGCGGCGGCCCAGGCCGAACATGCCGCGGCCTTCCCAATAGGCGCGGGCGTCGCCATCGAGATGCGGCGTAAGGAAACGCCAATAGGCGCCGACGTTGGCCTTGTCGTCGGCTTCGCCGAAGAAGCGATAGAAGGCCGACCAGTTGGGCAGGCGCTGCGCCGCGGTGAGCTTCAGGCGATTGAGCGCGACATGAGCCCGGTTGAGGTCGACGGCGGTAATGCGCCGCGGATCGGCCGTCAGGTAGGAGAGGATGTTGCAACCGCCCGACGCGATCGCCACGACATGGTGGTCCGGCGCGATGGCCAGTGCCTCCAGGTCGATCTCCGGATCCTCCCAGATCTGCGGATAGACCAGTCCCTTGAAGGCCCAAGTGAAGAGATGTTCAAGGATCCCGTCGCGGGACAGAACGCCGTTGCGATGAACGGCTTGTTTCAGCAGCTTGCCGCTGTGCTTCTTGTTCACACCCGTCCTCACGCTGCGTGTTCAGCGCGTGACAACTTAAAGGACAGGTGATGTTGATTTGATGACAGGCGGGACGTACGACCGGGACGATCAATAACCGGTGCCGTAGAGCACGCGCGCAACGTTGGCATTGCCTTGCGCCATCCTGTAGGCACCGGCGAGATAGCGCACGCCCCAGGTGAGGTTGGTATCGGGATCAAGCAGGCCGGAGGCGGGGCCGCGATAGCCGATGCCGCGCGCGGTGCTGTACTTGATCTGCATCAGGCCCATCGCGCCGCCGCCGCCGACCACGCGCGGATGATAGCGGCTCTCCTCGTGACAGATGCGATGGATCAGTGCCTCAGGCACGCCGTTGGCCTTCGCGTGCTTGGCGATCAATTCGTTCAAGCTTGCGCTTGGTGCTTGCGCGACAGCCGCCACCGGTATCATGAACAATGCCAAGATCGCAGCGGCGAGCATCTGGCGGCGGATCATCGGGTCCCCCCTTCCTGGCGAGCAAAGTGGCCCGACCCGTCAAATGCACGACGGCGGCAATCAACCGTCAAGGCCAGCCAAATAAGGCAAAAACAGGGCAGGCCCTTTTCGCAGCATGATGAAGGTATTTCCGGCGATGCGCTTGCGGGCCGCAGAGGCGCTCGTCATCCTCCGCACCACAATCGCAACCGCGGAGGATTTCGTTCCATGAAAGCCGTCGTCCTTGAAGCTTTCGGCAAGCTCGAGATGCGCGATCTGCCCGTGCCCAAGCCCGGTCCAGGCCAGGTGCTGGTGCGCATCCGGGCCGCGTCGCTCAACTATCGCGACCTGCTGATGGTCAAGGGTGGCTATGGCTCGGTGGCGAAGCCGCCGTTCGTGCCGGTGTCGGATGGTGCTGGCGAGGTGGCCGACATCGGCCCCGGTGTCACGCGCGTGAAGCCGGGCGATCGCGTGACGATGAGCTTCTTCCAGAAATGGCTGGCGGGGCCGGCGCATCGTCTCGATCCGCGCGCAATACCTGACAAGGCGGCGCTGGGCGGCCCCAACGACGGCGCCCTGCGCGAGTTCGGACTCTTTGACGAAAGCGGTGTGTCCGTCATTCCGGCGCACCTCTCGTACGAGGCGGCCGCGTGTCTACCGTGTGCCGGTCTTACCGCCTGGAGCGCGGTGGTGGCGCAGGCGACGACCGAGCCGGGCGACGTGGTGATCACGCAAGGTACGGGCGGCGTGTCGATCTTCGCCCTGCAGTTCGCCAAGCTGCGCGGCTGCCGCGTCATCGCCACCTCGTCCAGCGACGAGAAGATCGCGCGCCTCAAGCAGCTCGGCGCCGACGTCGCCATCAACTACAAGACCACGCCCGAATGGGGCAAGGCGGCGCGTGCCGCCAACGGCGGGCATGGCGTCGACCAGGTCGTCGAGGTCGGTGGCGCCGGCACACTGGCGCAGTCGATCCGCGCGACACGCTTCGGCGGTACGCTCAGCATGATCGGGGTACTGAGCGGTGCGGCGGGTGATGTGCCGGTGGCGCTGATCGTGATGAGCAATTTGCGCCTGCAGGGCGTCACTGTGGGCAGCCGCGCCGACCTCGATCAGATGATCAAGGCCATCGATGCGGCGAAACTCGAACCCGTGGTCGACAGCGTCTTCCCGTTAGAGAAATGGGCCGACGCCATGGCGCACATGAGCGCCGGCAAGCACATCGGCAAGGTCTGCATCGGGATCGGATGAGGGCGATATTCTTCTCGTATGACCCGCATCGAATGACCCGCGTCGAATCGTCGGGGGCGCGGACTCGTGTCCGCGCCCCCACGTGGTTTCAACCTAGTTGGTCGTGCGCGGTGTCGTGCCCGTGCCGGTGCTCGGCGGGGTGCGCGGCACGTCCTTCACGTAGCCCGGATAGTAGACCGCGCTACGATCGAACTTCGGCATCTTGGAGACTGAATCCTTGGTGGCGGACGGAAAAACCATGTGGTCGGCCGCCATCTGCAGGTCCGTGATGGGAACCGCGACCAGACGATCGCCGATGCCCAGGAAGCCGCCTACGCTCAACACAGCGTAGTTGATCTTGGAGTCGCTGCCCATCAGCAGATCGTCGATGGTCCCGATCTTGTCACCGGCGCTGTTGCGCACCGAGGTGCCGATCATGGCGTTGGCGCGTGCCACGGCGCCGTCAGGCACAATACCCTTATCGGTGGTTGAACTCACCGGCGGCGGGGATGATGGCGGTTGGCCGGGCGACGAGGTCTGGCCCAGCACCGGTCCCGTCAGCGCGAGCGACATCGCCAGCGCCGAAGCCACCACCGGGACGGTCACATGCTTGGTTTTCATGGTCTTCTCCATTGCCGACTATGGCCCGCCGCGCGGGTTTTTGCGCCCGCTCTAGCGCGCTCTAAGGGACCAACGTACTGGCGGCGTCGAAGTTGCCGATATGCAATGCCTTGCAGATCGATATTGGCTGCGGTGGCAGATCGCATGCAACAATCGGTGGCACGGCGGTTTCTTTCGCTGTGATGCAAGCCCGAGGCGGTGTCCGGCGTCACACTACCGGCAGCCTGAGTGAACATTTTTCACCGCAACGCCATCGTGCTAACCTGCTGGAACAAGGAGGCGCAGCAGCGCCGTGCCGGGCAAAAGGAGGGCACGATGCCGCGTCAGGCCAACAAATCACGGTGGCGCAACATCGCCATCGCGAGTCTGGTGCCGGTTTTTCTGAGCGGGGGGGCCGAGGCGCAGCAGGAGCAGACGCCGAACCCGCAGAGTGAACGTGTACGCCTGCCGGACGCGGTGAAACGCGCGCTGCCGGCCGTCGTGGCGCTGAAGGCCACCATTCCGCGCACGGCACGTTCGGCCGAGACGCTGGGGACCGAGCGGGCGGGACATGGCGTCGTAATCGACGAGAGTGGCCTGGTGCTGACGGTCGGTTACCTCATCATGGAGGCCGAGTCGATCGAGGTCATCGAGGCGGGTGGCCGGCGCGTGTCGGCGGTCGTGCTGGCCTACGACTACGAATCGGGCTTCGGCCTGCTGCGCACCGCGCTGCCGCTGCGGGCAAACCCGTTGCCGTTCGGCGACTCCGATGTCCTGAAATTCCGCGATGTGGTCACGGTCGCCGGTCACGGCGGCGAGGAGATGGCGCAGCGTGCCGTCGTGGTCGATCGCCGCGAGTTTGCCGGCTACTGGGAGTATCTCCTGGAAAACGCCGTCTTCACGTCGCCGCCTTACGGCCTGTTCGGCGGCGCCGCGCTGTTGAGTGACGATGGTGCCTTGCTGGGGATCGGCTCTCTGTTCGTCGGCGATGCCTACCGCGCCCACGGCGGTACGTTGCCCGGCAACATGTTCATCCCGATCAACCGGCTGAAGCCGATCATCGCCGTCATGAAGGAAGGCAAGCGGCCGCCGACGTCCAAGCCGTGGATCGGCGTCTACACGCAGGAGGTTCAGGGCCGCCTGGTCATCGCCTACGTCTCGCCCGACAGCCCTGCCGACAAGGCGGGCTTGCGGCGCGGTGACGTCATCCGTGATGTCGGGGGCCACGAAGTCGAGGAGGTGGCGGATTTCTATCGCAAACTGTGGGCCACCGGGAACAGCGGCACGGTGGTGACGCTCGGCATCGAGCGCGACGGCGTGCCGGAGGATGTCCCGGTGCGCTCGATCGATCGTTACAAGTACCTCAAGCTGGATTCGAGCCTGTGACAGCCGTTGCCGATCGGGTTGACTCGCCTGTGCGGTCTATATAGTTACACATGAAACTAATTGACCGCCTATAGCGGTCGCGCCCGGCGGCGCAGAGGAGGGACGACGATGGCCAAGGCCTTCGCCTCGCAGGCGGACATGGAAGACAAGAAGATCACCTTCAGCCGGCTGTCGGAGCATGCCTACGGCTTCACCGCCGAGGGGGATCCCAACACCGGCGTGATCATCGGTGATGATTGCGTCATGGTGCTCGATGCGCAGGCGACGCCGATCATGGCGCAGCAGGTTATCGAGCATATCCGCACCGTGACCGACAAGCCGATCCGCTATGTGCTGCTGAGCCACTATCATGCCGTGCGCGTGCTGGGCGCCTCGGCCTATGGCGCCGAGCACATTATCGCCAGCGAGGCGACGCGCGAACTGATCGTCGAGCGCGGCATGCAGGACTGGAAGTCGGAGTTCCAGCGCTTTCCGCGCCTGTTCCGCAACGCCGAATCGATTCCGGGCCTGACCTGGCCCACCATCACCTTCAACGATCGCATGACGATCTGGCTGGGCAAGGTCCAGGTCGACATCATCCATGCCGGACGCGGCCACACCAAGGGCGACACGATTGCCTGGCTGCCCGACGAGCGGGTGCTGTTCTCGGGCGACCTGGTCGAGTTCGGCGCTACGCCCTACGCCGGCGACGCCTATTTCCAGGACTGGCCGCAAACCCTGCAGCGGCTGCGTGACCTCAAGGCGGAGGCGTTGGTGCCGGGCCGCGGCGATGCGCTGATGACGCCGGAACAGGTCGAGGAAGGGCTGGCGGGCACGCAGGCGTTCATCACCGAGCTTTATGCCGAAGTGAAGAAGCGGGCGCAGGCCGGCGGCGACCTCAAGACTGCCTACGATGCCGCCATGGCCAAGCTTGGCCCGCGCTACGGCAACTGGGTGATC
>Ga0187894_10006810_pt1 | contig 11033 bp, 8 predicted proteins | sample GBC1701081metaG_FD_136650 | JGI IMG/M metagenome (GOLD analysis project Ga0187894, IMG submission 136650) | White microbial mat communities from a lava cave in the Kipuka Kanohina Cave System on the Island of Hawaii, USA - GBC170108-1 metaG ...
TATTATTAGGTCCATCAAAAACAGCTACGATGAGATCAGGAGAACCCTCTTTGATGAGTTTGTACATCGAACGGATAAAGCCAAAGAGCGCTTGAGTTGACCCTCCTTGTGTATCGTTCATCGCCCCTATTCCGTAATATGCTCGAAAGAGGAGGTTGACCGCATCCACGATAAAAAATCGTTTCATTCTTTTTATGGTTGATAGAGGTAAAGAAGATTGTTTTTGAACCCCTCTTCTGAATGAGCAATGCCTATCCATTGAGAGAAGCTCTTCAGAAAATGATTACGAGTTATTTCTTCGAGGAGAGAGTGTTTTAGTTTGAGTTGTACCACTTGATAGGGAACGTTTAAGAGGTTAGCTGCTTTGAGGAGTGCTTGTAGAGCGATTGAGTAATCACTTCCTGCCTTATCGATATAGCCCAAAGCTGCTGCTTTTTCTGCAATGAACACATGAGCTCCATATTCTTGTACCAGCTCTTCTTTAGTTAATTTGGGTCTGGCCGTAGAGACGATCGTGACAAATCTCTCATAAAGGGCAGAAAGTATCCCCTTTAAGGAGCTCTCTTCGTTGGGTTTCCAGGCACGGAAGGGGTTGAGAGCATCTTTATCCTTACCTTCCGTCAAAGTTAGAGCACTCACACCCACCTTATTCATAGTTTCAAAGAAATTAAAGGCAGGTCTCATGAGTACCCCTACGGATCCAATGACGCTGGGATAAGTTGCGTGAATCTGGTCCGCCGCACAAGCAACATACATCCCCCCAGAAGCGCAAAAGCCATCTATATAAGCATACACGGGAACTTGATACCTTTCTTTATAGTGCAGCAAGGCTCTATAGATACCATCCGTATCTATCACACTTCCACCTGGAGTATCGAGATGTAATAAAATACCTTTGACGCGATCCCTCCCGAGAAAACCACTTCGAGAATCGATGAGTAGGCTTTCAAATTTCTCAGTAGTCAAATCATCTTTGCCAATTTCCCCATGAAGGTCAATTCTTAAGATCACGGGTGTAAAGCTGGAGAGGGGTGTCCTTTCTCCTTCAGCATTAGGGGCGATGATTGGTTCTGTCTTGATAGGATAGTAATTAGACCCTAACACGAGAGCAGAGAGGATTACGATGATCCCACACCCTAGGGAGATCCCCAAAAGAGCAAAAAGGGCTCTAAAAAAAGAACGGACAGATCCCAGAAAAATTGATTCATGGGGAGTATGCATAAGCGATTTCTTAAATAATTACTGGTTAAGAGGAGATACTTTTCTCTCTCAAAGAAACAGACTTTATAGAATAAATCTTTTTCATTCAACGAACTTCTTCTTCTCGGAAGAAGGGGGGGGGTTAAATTGAAAAAGCTCAATCAAAGCAAAAAGGGCGCAGATGAGGAACAGGATATAGACATAGGAGGAAACCCTATAACTCAAGGAAACTTGTATCAATAGAATAAATTGCAGAATGGTGGTGATTTTTCCCCATAAAATAGAGCGAAATTCATAACTCTTCCAAAGACCTTTCAGATTTAAATAAAGAGCAAAGAAGCAGAGAGAAAATTCTCGAGATAGTGTGAGCAACCCTTCCCATAGTTGAAGATGTCCTTCAGAGATCATCACACCGAGACAAAAAGTGACGAAACATTTATCCATTGCAGGGTCCAGGAGTGCTCCCAATCGAGAAGCGGTATTCGATTTTCTAGCTAAAAATCCATCAATGCTATCGGTCAATGCTGCTAATAAAATGATGATGGAGCGAAGCCAGGGGTTTTCTATCAAAAAAAGAATTGCTAAAGGAGCCCGTAATAAAGAAAGGGTATTGGGCAAGTTAAGCATCGGATAAAATTCCTTAAATCGCTGATTTTTTCTTGCGATAGTACCAAAAACTTAAACCAATTACTAAGGTGCTAAAAATGGAGATTCCTATGAAGTGAAGTTTTTTTGAGTAGGTAAAGTCAAAAGAGAGATGTTTTCCCAAAGTAAAGAAGAGATAAAATAAAAGAGAAGACCAGATGAAACAAGCCATCAAATCCCATAAGGCAAACTTAATAAAGGAAAGGCGACTGAGACCTGTTGAAATGAAGATACAGTTTCTCACCCCAAAGGGAATGAAGCGGCCAATGATCAAAGTCCAAAATCCGTATTTGTTATAAAAAAGCTGTACTTTCTCAATTCTTTTTTCCGAGACTAGTTGATTGAACCATCGATATCCTTTGAGTTTGTTTCCTAGCAATCTTCCAATCCAATAGCCCAAGGCCGCTGAAAGATAGCAGCCCAAAAACACAGCTAAATAAAGGTGCCACATACATTGAGGGACAATGGTAGCTGCTAGAAAGCATGCGAACATCATAAGGAGATCTACGCTAATGGGGATGTTAATGCCTGCTAAAAGGATGGCTCCAAACAGAAACCAGTGAGAATACTCTGCATGTTGTACAACCCATTCAAAAAAATTTTCCAATATCGAATCCCCTTTTTCTTCATTATAATCTAGAATTGAGATAACTCATATCGATAAAATAAAAGAAGGAAGGAGTAAGAAAGATGTAAAGTTTTTCAAAAAGATTTATTACTTTTTTAAAAAAATTTTCTCCCTATAAATAATCTTCTTTTAATATACTTTCAGCCGCAATCTTTAAAGAGATTGCGATTAATCCTAGTGATTCCTCATTTTTTGCTGAGAGAGGATGCCGTTCTGCATTCTTTATAAAAGCGTTGGCACTTTCTTGCAAGCCTTTGTAAAGAATCTGTTTTTTCTGGGAATCGAAACATTGCTCTTGTACTGAGAAAAAGACTGTTTCTACTAATTCTTCCACCTTACTGTTAAATTCTTCTAAAGAGACCGAAGTCAAACCTAAAAGTACCCCTTTTTTATTTTCGAATTGATTTTCTATACTTTGTTCTGCCAATTTTTTTACCTTTTGCTCGAACGATGAGGTGGAATTATCGCGATTTTTAGTAATGCATGAGCCATTCCCATTTTGAGTTAAAGAAGATGATAAAGGACATGTATAAGAAGACATAGTTTATTCTGTTTAGCTTTTGAAGAAAGTTTAGCGTAAAAATAGTGTTATTTGCAAGTGGCCCTATTTTGTTTTTAAAAAAAGGAAGAAGGATTGAAAATTAATCTCCTGAGAATTAATAGAGAATAGATTGAGGAGGTAGGATGAAAAAAGGAGATTCCGTCGAAGCAAATATCATCGCAGCCAAACTGGCTACTCAGGAGATGTTGAGAAATTGGCATCTTTGGAAGCAGGCTGTAGAGGAAGAAGTGAAGTTGCGTCATATAGCAGCTTACGCAGCAGCATTTGTCAGTTGTAAGGGATATTTGGAAAATTATTTAAAGGCTCTCTATCCCAATGAAAATCAGGTTCCGGAGGAGATCCATAAAGATATTCACAACATCGTTTCCTATTTAGATGTGATGGAAAAGACCAGTGACCAGCGTTTGAGAAAAGCGATGGAACACATCGACCAGTTGAGTCGCGATGTGGCCTAACTCAATTTAAGGATCCATTCATCTTTATTTTGCTTACGTAAATAAGGGAGATTCTTGGTCAGAAGTAGAAGGTGTCGCTTGGGGAGAAGAAGTTAGTTGATTAAATTGTTTTCCTAAAGAGTTGATACAGGATATCCAGACGATGATCGTGAGGAAGGTCAATAAGGCGACAATTTGAACACTTCCTAAAATCGAACCAAAACAGATTAACAGAATTTGATACATAAAGGCGCTTCCTGACTTTCCTAGGCGAGAAACTAAGCCATCGATAGCGGCTTTTCCCTTTAGCCTCGATTCTGGGTTCAAAGGGATAAAGGCGAGTTCTTTTGTAGAATCGATTAGGCTAGTTTTAGTACCTCTCAACAAACAATTTTGTAAGGAACCCAAGAGGATTGCTATTCCTAGAGGGGAACTTCCCAAGAAAGCACAAAAACTTACTAAAGAATAACTAGGGATTAATAAGACAGCAAAAAATAATCCACCTGTAACGAGGGCTAAGATAGGAGCGACGAGAGCACTTTTGGTCCATCCGACGATTCTAATGAGATTCCCAGAAACGAAGAGGGAGATAAAGGCGGCTATTATGGCAATCCAAAAATTTATGCTAGCCATATATGCATTAAATTCAGCCGGAGATGGGTACAACTGCTTCACTTGATCTTTCCAAACGACTTCCGCCAAATTGATGACAATGTTGAGACTGATAACGAGAAAGGCAATGCAAGTGAGATATTTCGATTTCGCTAGATAAGAAAAATTTTTCCGAATGCCCATCTTAATGGGGGCCTTCTTGCGAAAGATTAATTGATCTTCTGTATATCCCAACCCTGACTGATTCAGCCACCAATAAAGTAACATGCAGATCAAACTCACTCCAATTACTATTAAAGTAGTAAAGGTAATGGATTGGTCCCAAGCATCGCGACCAAAGGGAAGAGAGGGATTGAAGATATGCATGGAAAGAGCCGAAGCGATGATCCCAGCGATAATCCCAGAAAGGTTAGTGCCAAAATACAAAAGACCATAAAAACGTTTTGCATCTTTGACGGAAGTCACATCGTTAGCAAGTCCCCAAAAAAGAATTGTCATAACCATAGTGCTCCACATTTCTGACATCACGTAAAAGGTGGTAAGGATCCAGTTTCGAATGATTGCAGTCAGCCCACCCAATCCCTTGGGTAGAAGTGTTTCCAGATAATGAGCCAGAGAGGTAGGGGTTAATAATTCTCTGTTAGGGTAAAGAACAGCAATGAAGAGGACAAAATAGAACACAAACAACCAAATGACCGCGTAAAACACCGCGCGTTGATTGAAAAAATTAGACAATCTTGTAAAGCAAAAAGTCATCAAAAAGGCAGCGGGTAGAATGGCCCACACTTTTACAAAGGGAATTGCCTCAGCGCCGGAATAAGGTGCAGTAATTAGGACGGTATCTTTGGTAATTTTAAGAAGATAATAATTGAAACAAGTTAGAAAAGAGATGAAAAACATGAGAATAAATTTTCGATATTCTCCGCGACGTATGGGCCAAAATAGGGCGGCTAAGGTCGCCAACTCCACCCTCCCGACCTTTCTTTATAAGACGGATACCATCTCATGGTTAACCAACTTTGCTGCAGGTTAGCATAAGAAGAATAATTGTGTCAATTTGATAGATGTTTTTTCTGATTCTTTTGTTTTTGATAAAATCAAAATTTTAAATTGATTTAATCATTGTGCTAACTTAGAATTTTATGCAAAATTAAATAAAAGTTATGTCAAACATGATTTCAGCAATTAAGCTGCTACAACGAGAGGCCTCATCCTTGCCGAAGGCCTTTGAGATCAAGACCAAGGACCCCGAATTTCTCAATCAAATTTTTATCGCTTCTTTCTATACGAGCTTTCTGGAAAAGATGATAGAGAAGTGTCAGCCTAAAGAAAATCCTAGGAAGTACCTCATTCTTTCACGAGATTGGATGAAGAGAGAATCTCTTATGCGAGAGCGTTGTGCGAGGTTATTCCGACAGGAGATGTTCTCACTAAATTTTTTACCTTCCGCAGCAGAACATCCTTTTTATTGGCGTTATTGTGAATTTTCTCTCGATGGGGGAGATACATTTAAAGAAAAATATCTGGAATACTTTGTAGAAAGTGTATTAACCCAAAGGCAGTTCTATACCTTGGTGTTCAATTGTTTAGAAGCATCTGTTCTTATCCCAACGGATGGAGATAAGATGATTTTTCCCTTAGATATCATTCAAACTATAGAGCGACAAATAAACAAAGAAGTAAAGACGGGCATTGAGAAGATTTGGCAGAAATTTATCGAAAATCAAGGTAGCGTGCCCTTAGGCAATGTTATTGAAGAAGTCGTTAAATTTAAGGTTTTTCTAATCGATGTTGAAGAAGGTTGTATCTTGAATGAAAGCTCTTTCTCTTATCTAGACTACCGGAAGAAAATAAAAAAAGCTCAAAGGCTCAACCTTATTGAAAGTAAACGCTGTAAAAAGGAAGAAAAATATAGACAGGAGTATGAACAGGCTTTCGTGAACCAGGAAATTTGTGGCCTTGCCGTTTTTCAATATCTCACACAACTATCTCGGAATAAGAAGAAAAATATACAGACGTTATCTTTAAAAGAAGTGCAAGAAGGGATGGATCTCTTTTACCCAATTCTCATGAAAATGTACGAAAGCTCCCTTAAGAGGCAAGCAGAAAAAGACACTACCGAGAGAGCAAAAGCACTTCTCGCGGAGGAAGAAGGCGATAAATTAAAGAAAGTAAAAGAGAGACTCAAAAAAGAAAAAACATTTATTCCGAATTTGAAGACAAATCTCTGTTCGACACAAAAAAGCGTTACCGCGGCTCACTCAGATCACTCAGAAGCAGCTCGTTGGGAAGAAGATGTAGCTGCAGATGTTGAGGAAATAGGATTTGACCCAGAGGAGAACTCCTTTCTGGAGCTGTTTTCTTCTGTGAAAGGAAGAGGAAAGAAGAAGGGACGTAAGGAGAGGCTCGACACTTCAGGCATTACCTACTTCGCCAATCTTCAAGAGGCAGCAAATTTTTTAAATCGTGTTGCAAAGAATTATCAAGCAGAAATGTACCAACCCATCTTACGGGTCTTACGTTGGGATGTAGTCAGTCGAGAAGAGGTGAGGGGATTTAATAATTACTCTTCTAATAGAAAATATACCGAGCTCAGCAAGGAAGAGCTAGATCGGGAAATCAGCTATCATCGTCTTAGTGGTTTGAAAATTTTGTGGAGCTCGTTCCTAAGAGAACAATATAGTTTTTCTGATACTTTTTATAATGAACATAAGCAACAAGAGTGTTCTTGCGAAGGTGTCTTGGCCCTTAGGAATGAGTGTGAGGAGGGGATCATTTCTCTAGGAGTTGATCCAGATCGCCGCCATATTTATCATATCTACTTTACCCCTATGGGAGCAATGGGGGAGGGCAGTGATCCAAAACTGTGGAATTTTGTGACCAGGATTCAAACAGCAATAAAGGCTCATGGAGTAGGGTTGAACGCTGCTTTATCTACTCCTGAGGAGAGGAGAGCGGGAGGCTCGGGAGAAGCGCGTACTACTTTCTATCATTATGAGGTGGTCCACCATCCTCAATTGGTAAGCGATGTTTTACGATTGCGCGTTACCACCTTTAATAATCAGACTCGTCGCACTGAGCTCACCACTACCTATGATTTATGTCCCTCTTCTTGAAATGTTGAAAATAATCTTTTCCAAGGAAGGATGATTGACTCTTTGAGAAGATCTCATTTACCCTTAATCAAAAAAAATCGATAAAAATCAACCAATTAGAAGAGAGGGATCGTGTTTCATACGGGAAAGATTTTTTCAGGAACCTTGCTTAGTCGCATCAGTGGCATGGGACGGGATCTTTCGATGGCCTTTTTTTTTGGAGATCATCCTTCAGTAGCTGCCTTTATGGTGGCATTTCGTTTTTCTTTGCTATTGAGAAGGTTCTTTGGAGAAGGTTTTTTTCAGTTCTCTTTTATTCCTTATTTTGAAGGGGTGAGGGCTAGAAATGAAGCAGAAGCTGCCTTTTTTTTTCGTCGATTGATCTTTTTAATGGTTCTCTTTCTTTTGAGCATTATCGTTTTAGCGGAAATAGGGATGGGTGTTTTTCTTCTTTTTTGCAATTTTTCTGCATCTAATCAAGAGATTATCTCGCTGACTATGTGGCTATTTCCTGGGCTGTTGTTTGTTTGTCTCTATGGTATGAATATCTCCTATCTCCAGTGTTATGAAGTTTTCTTTATTCCCAGTTTAGCGCCCGCAATTTCTAATTTGATTTGGATAGCGGCCATTTTTTTCCTTAGGAAGTGGGATCCTGCTCCAGCGATGACAGTATTGACGAAGTGGGTCGTCGTAGGGTTATTGGGTCAATGGTTATTAACTCTTCCTTTGGTCATGAAACATGTCTTTGCTTTTTGGAAGTGGAGAGAGCTATTGGCTGTAAAGATTCCCGTAGAAATGCAGGATTGGATAAAATCCTTTATCTTAGGGACCTTGGGAGTAGGGGTTTCCCAGCTAAATAGTTTTTTCGATACGTTCTTAGCGAGATACGTCGACCCAAAGGGTCCTGTCTATCTTTGGTATGCACTTCGCTTAGAACAACTCGCCTTTGCTCTTTTAGGGCTAGCCTGTGTGACTCCCCTGCTTGCTAAGTTGTCACGGGGTATTAAGCAAGGGGATTGGAACATCTCTCGATCTCTTTTTTCTAGAGGTTGTGAAGAAGCAATCACCCTGATGACTCCGGCGACCCTAGCGATCTTTGCAATGGGGGGTTCTTTGGTTAATTTGATTTATGGAAGAGGGCTTTTTCCCATTGAAGCAACTTCGAAAACTTCCCTTATTTTAGCGGCTTATGGAGTAGGATTAGTTCCTATGACACTTATCCTCTTGTTTTCTTCTGTATGTTACGCTCAGCGTAACTTTAAAACACCCCTTTTTATCTCTCTCTTCTCTATGGGAATTAATGGGGTGCTGAGCACGATATTGATATTTGGTTTTCATTTAGAAATGGTGAGCATTGCTTTTGCGACGAGTCTGAGTGCTTGGGTTAATGCGGGGCTTCTTTACCAACATATTTCTAAACAGGGCTGGAAAATGAAATTTTCATCTTACCTCCCTTTAAAAATAATTTTGATCAGTGTATTAGCATGGGTGGTTACAGTAGGTGTGGGTTATGGATGGATACGGTTAGAAGCTTTTCCGAGAATTTTTATGAAGCAGTTGTATAGTTTTCTAATTGAATTTTTTCTCTTTGCTGTCACATTGCTTCTTCTTGCCAAAATTTTTAGAGTGTCGTTGTTATTTGACCTGTTAAAAATCTTTTTCTTTAGAAAAAAAAGTTGGATCCCAACCAAACTGGATGTGTAAATGAGAGACGATTTTTTTAAAAGTTTTACTCCACTCAAAAACGGCAGCTATTTTTATTCTTTAGCAAAATTAGAAGAACAAAAAATAGGTAAGGTGAGTCGGCTGCCTGTGTCTATTCGGATTGTTTTAGAAGCCCTTCTTAGGAACTGTGACGAGGTGCGGATCAAGAAAGAAGATGTCATTGCTCTTGCTAATTGGAATCCCCTTGTACCTGACACGAGAGAACTCCCTATTTTGGTAAATCGAGTTTTACTTCAAGATTTTACAGGTGTTCCCCTCCTCGTCGATCTTGCTGCTATGCGAGATGCGGTTGCAGCTCAGGGTTTTTCTCCTTCTCTTATTGAACCCAAAGTTCCGGTTGATTTGATCATCGATCACTCGGTACAAGTCGATCATTCAGGAAACGAGGATGCGTTTACTTTTAATTTAGAGACGGAATTCAAGAGAAATCGGGAACGATATGAATTTTTGAAGTGGGGACAAACCGCATTTAAAACATTTAAAGTAGTGCCTCCTGGCATGGGTATTTGTCATCAGATAAACCTCGAATATCTGGGACTAGTGGTAATGGGAAAGCAAGAAGAAGGCATGAAAATTTTGTTTCCCGATACCTTAGTAGGCACCGATTCTCATACTACGATGATCAATGGATTGGGGATTATGGGCTGGGGGGTTGGTGGTATTGAAGCGGAAGCGGCTATGTTAGGTCAGCCTGTTGCAGTCCAGACGCCCGAAGTGATTGGGTGTCACTTTACAGGGCATCTTAGGGAATCGATCACTGCAACGGATCTAGCCCTACGAGTTACAGAATTATTGCGTCGTGAGAATGTGGTGGGGAAATTTGTAGAATTTTTTGGGGAAGGTGCCGCCACGCTTTCAGTGGCGGACCGCGCTACTTTGGGTAATATGGCGCCTGAATATGGGGCGACGATGGGATTTTTTTCTTGTGATGAGAAAACCCTCGATTACTTGAGGATGACTGGGAGAGAGGAGAGCCATATTCAAGAGATAAGGGAGTACCTCGCAGCTCAAGGGTTGCTGGGCATTCCAAAAAAGGGAGAGATCGATTACACCCGTGTGGTTGAGCTGGATCTCCTATCGGTAACTACCTCTGTTTCAGGGCCTAAGAAGCCTCAGGATCGGATTGATCTAGGAGAGCTCAAATCAAAATTTCACCAACTTCTATCTGCCGACCTCTCTAAGGGGGGGTATGGAAAAAAAGATTTTGAGCAAAGCAAGCGAATTTTTATCCATTCTCGTCAGGAAAGCTGTTATCCCTCTTTAATGGAAAGCCATCTCGACTCCGGTGGAAAGCAGGTCGTGGATAATGGGACTCAACATCCGATTCCCTGGAGTGAGGACGAGATGGTAGCAAATCGTCCTTTTCACGAGGCCACTGCTCATCCTGGCTATGCTGAAAAGGATAAGACGGAAATAGTTTTAGGCCATGGATCTGTTGTCATTGCCGCTATCACGAGCTGTACCAACACTAGCAACCCTTATGTAATGGTGGGAGCAGGGGTTTTGGCCAAAAAGGCAGTTGCTAGAGGTTTAAAGGTCAATCCTCTCGTTAAAACCAGTCTGGCTCCCGGATCTAGGATTGTTACCGACTATTTAAATAAAAGTGGGCTTCAATCCTACCTGGATCAGCTGGGGTTTCAGCTCGTGGCTTATGGATGTACGACTTGTATCGGCAATAGCGGACCACTTAATCCTCAAATTGCACAAAAAATCGAAGAGAATGATTTAGTCACGGTGAGTGTTCTTAGTGGAAATCGCAATTTTGAAGCAAGGATTCATAGCGATGTTAAGGCTAATTTTTTGATGTCTCCACCTCTGGTGATTGCCTTTGCCTTAGCTGGGCGGATCGATATCGATTTAGAAAAAGAACCTCTGGGACGAGATTCTCAAGGAAAACCTGTCTATTTAAAAGAAATCTGGCCTTCTTCACTCGAGATTCAAGGAGAGATTGAAAAATCCTTGCATCCTTCGATGTTTAAAGAACGGTATACTCATATTATGAAGGGACATTCTTCATGGCAACAAATCAACGTGAAGCAGTCAGATAGGTTTCATTGGAACGAAAAGAGTACTTACATTCAACAGCCCCCCTATTTTTCCCATTTTACTCTTCATTATGAGGAGCCTAAAAA
>Ga0187894_10006812_pt1 | contig 11031 bp, 7 predicted proteins | sample GBC1701081metaG_FD_136650 | JGI IMG/M metagenome (GOLD analysis project Ga0187894, IMG submission 136650) | White microbial mat communities from a lava cave in the Kipuka Kanohina Cave System on the Island of Hawaii, USA - GBC170108-1 metaG ...
CGCGGCGAGCGGAAGCACGGTCACGGTCGCCGCGGCGGCCAGCGGCTCGACGCTCCAACCGCTGATCAGAAGCAGCACGAGCAGGAACACGACCGCGGTGAGGGCGCCGGAGAGCAGCGCGAGCGAGACGGCGGGGAGGATGCCGGCCGCACCGGCCGCGGGGCGGTCGGCGGCAAGAGCATCGCCGGCGCCTCCCGGGCCGGCCGAGCGTCGATCGCCAGCAGGGACATCGGCGCCGCCCGAGCCGGCCGCGCGCCCAGCGGGGACGTCGCCCGCGCCGCCCCGGCCGCCCGCGGGCCGATCGGCCGCCGGTCGCGCGGTGCCGAACGCCCACACCGCGGCCAGCGCCACCGGCGCCTGGGCGATGAAGATGGCCCGCCAGTCGAACAGCTCCGTCAGGGCGCCGCCCAGCGCCGGTCCGGCCGCGAAGCCCGCCACGGCGGCGGCGACCCACACCCGCCGTCCGCGGCCGGCGCCGTCGAGCGCCGCGAAGGCCGCGACCAGCAGCGCCGCCCCGCCCATCGCCTGCAGCGCCCGCATCACGAGCAGCAGCTCGAGCGAGCTCGCGCTCGCGCAGCCGAGCGAGGCCGCCGCGAACAGCACCGCGCCGGCGGCGCCGGTGGCCCGCCCGTGCAGCGCCGCGCTGAGCGGCAATCCGAGCGCGAGCACCGCCGTGTAGACGCCGATCACCGCGGCCACGCCCTCCACGGCGGTGTCCAGCTCCAACAGGATCGGCGGCAGCGCCAGCGTCACCACCGCCGCGTCCGCCAGGGCGAGGCCGGCGGCCGTCGCGATCAAGGCGCGTCTCACGACACGGGTTGTAGCTGACCCGTGGCTGGCGAACGGTGCGGATATCCGCACCCCAAGCATCGGGTAGGCCGCATTGGAACGCCCCGCCCCGCGCCTCGACACTCGGGCCATGAAAAGCGATCCGACAACAACATCGCCGCGCGCGCCGGACGCTGGAGCGCGCGGCACCGCAAGAAGGCGATCTTCGGCTGGCTCGCGTTCGTGGTCCTCGCGGTCCTCATCGGCGGGTCGGTCGGAACGACGACGCTGTCCGACAGCGACAACGGGACGGGCGAGTCGGGCCGCGCCGAGCAGGCAGCCTCCGCCCACTTCCCCGAGCAGTCGAACGAGAGCGTCCTGGTCCAGAGCCAGAACGGAGCCGGGAGTCGCGATCCGGAGTTCCGGCGGGTCGTGCGGAGCGTCGTGGCCGGGCTCGAGGGGGCCAGACACGTGCGCAACGTCCAGAGCCCCTACGCCGAGGGCAGCCAGGGCACGCTGTCCGACGACGGCAAGTCCGCTCTCGTGACCTTCGAGCTGCCCGGCGAGGAGGCCGACGACAAGGTCGACCCCGCCCTGGCCGCCGTCTCGAAGCTCGACCGGCAGCACGCCGGCTTCCGCATCGAGGAGTTCGGCGACGCGAGCGCGGAGAAGGCGCTCAACCAGGCGTTCGAGGACGACTTCCAGAGGGCGGAGGTCACCTCCCTCCCCATCACGCTCGTCATCCTCATCCTCGCCTTCGGCGCGCTGCTGGCGGCGTTCGTGCCCTTGCTGCTGGCCGTCACGGCCGTCGCCGCCGCGATCAGCCTGATCGGCCCGATCAGCCAAATCTGGCCGGTGGACGAGGCGATCAGCTCGGTCGTGCTGTTGATCGGCCTGGCCGTGGGCGTGGACTACTCGATGTTCTACCTGCGCCGCGAGCGGGAGGAGCGCGCCCGCGGGCGGTCGGAGGAGGCCGCGCTCGAGGCGGCGGCCGCCACCTCGGGGCGCGCGGTGCTGGTGTCCGGCGTCACGGTGATCGCGGCGATGGCGGGCATGTACTTCGGCGGCGCGGCGACGTTCAGCTCGTTCGCCACCGGCACGATCCTGGTGGTGGCGATCGCGGTGATCGGCTCGCTGACCGTCCTCCCGGCGGTGCTGTCGAAGCTCGGCGACCGGGTCAACAAGGGCCGCGTGCCCTTCCTGCGGCCCGAGCGGCGCACGGGCCAGTCGCGCGCGTGGTCCTGGGTGCTCGACCGCGTGCTCAAGCGACCGCTCCTGTCGATGCTGGCCGCCGGCGCGGTGCTCGTGGTGCTCGCCGTCCCGGTGCTCCACATCCACACCGCGAACTCGGGAGTCGACGGGCTGCCGCGCTCGATCGAGGTCATGCAGACCTACGACCGGATGCAGGCCGCCTTCCCGGGCGAGCAGTTCACCGCCGACATCGTGCTAGAGGGCAATGGCCTGAACGAGGAGCAGATCCAGGCGGCCGCCGGGGAGCTACGCCAGATCGCGCGTAACTCGGATCAGTTCAACGAGCCGATCACCGTCGACACGAGCGCGGACGGCGAGATCGCCGTGATCGAGGTCCCCCTGGCGGGCACCGGCACGGACGACGCCTCGCTGGCCGCGGTCGAGACGCTCCGCGAGGACGTCGTGCCGCGGGTGCTGCCCAGCGTCAGCGGTGGCGAGGTGGTCGGCGTGACGGGCTTCACCGCGGGCTCGGTGGACTTCAACGACCTGATGGCCTCGCGCATCTGGTACGTGTTCGGGTTCGTCTTCGCCATGGCGTTCGTGCTGCTGCTGGTCACGTTCCGCTCGATCGTCATCCCGATCAAGGCGATCGCGCTGAACGTCCTGTCGGTGGCGGCGACGCTCGGCATCGTGACCTGGGTGTTCCAGGACGGAAACCTCGAAGGTCTCCTGAACTTCGACTCCACGGGCGCGATCACGGCGTGGTTCCCGCTGATGCTGTTCGTGATCCTGTTCGGCCTGTCGATGGACTACCACGTGTTCATCCTGAGCCGGGTCAAGGAGGCGGTGGACCGCGGCGAGTCGACGGAGGACGCCGTGTCGCACGGGATCAAGTCCACGGCCGGAGTGGTGACCGCGGCGGCGATCGTGATGGTGGCGGTGTTCGGCATCTTCGCGACGCTCCAGTTCATCGACATGAAGCAGTTCGGCGTGGGCCTGGCGGCGGCGATCCTGATCGACGCCACCCTGGTGCGCGGGGTGCTGCTGCCGGCGGCGATGAAGCTCCTGGGCGATTGGAACTGGTACCTGCCGAAGTGGCTCGAGTGGATTCCGAAGGGTCCCGCGCTCGAGGGCTCACCCGAGCCGGAGCCGGAGCCGGAGCCGGAGCCGGAGCGACCCACGATCCGGCCCGAGCCGCGACCGGCCGAGGCGTAGCCGTAGCCAGAGTTGGTATCATAATTCGGACTATTTGTCCAATTAGCGAGACAGATACCGATGCGAGGGTAAGCCTTGGCCCCACGTCTGATGCTCACGACTCCCTGCCTGCTCCCGGTCCATCTGGAGACCGCTCCGAAGCGCTCCTTCCACGTCCAGCTGGAGCATCTGCGCCACCAGCTCGGCTCGCTCGTCCGCTGGCTCGAGCCCGCACCGGTTGACGCGTCGATTCCCGAGGGCGTGAGCGCCGTCGTCGTGCCCGATCTGAGCGGCGCCGCATACCAACGGGTCGACGCGCTACGGGAGATCACGCGGCCGATCCTCGTCATCACCTCGGAGTTCGCCACCGTGTCGATGTGGGACTGGGAGATCCGTGACTACCTACGGCGCCGCGACATCGCCACCATCGCTCCACTGTCGCTGCGGGAGACCCAGGACATCTGCCGGGCGCTCGCGGTCAAGGAGACGCTCACGCGTGCCTCGATGCTCGCCTATCAGGACGATCTCGGCGCCGGAATGCAGCCCGACATCTTCAAGCGCTTCTTCTGGTGGGAGGACGAGTGCGTCGAACGGATCAACGAGCGCTTCGGCGTGCGGATCGAGCACCGCTCCTTCAGGGAGCTTTCCGCCCGCGCCGCCGCCGTGCCGGAAGGACGCGCGATGGCGGTTCTGGATCGGATCGGCGACCAGCTCCCCATGCCCGGGCTCAGCCAGACGGCCAAGCTCGACGCGCTGCGGCTGTACGTCGCCCTGGGCGACGAGCTCGACGAGGCGGGAACCGTGATCGCCGCCGGCATCAACTGCCTGAACGAGTCACGGACCTCGAACACCACGCCGTGCCTCGCGTGGAACCTCCTCTTCGAGGAGCGCGGACTGATGTGGGGCTGCGAGGCCGACCTCGCGGCCATGATGACGGAGATCCTCATCCACAAGAGCCTGGACGTCCCAGCGGTCATGTCCAATCTCTATCCGTTCGTGATGGGCGAGGCGGCGCTGAAGCACGAGCGGATCCCTTCCTTTCCGGAGGTCGACGAGCCGCACAACCACGTGCTCGTCGCGCACTGCGGCTACCTCGGCGTCGTACCGCGGTCCTTCGCCACCAGGTGGGCGGTGCGGCCGCCGGTGCTCGAGATCGTCGACGAGAACGCCCACGCCCTCGACGCGGAGTTGCCCGAGGGACCGACGATGATCGCCAAGTTGGCGGGCACGATCGACACGTTGGTCTGCAGTCAGGCGACCCTTACGCGGTTCGTACAGTACACCGGCTCCGACTGCCTGAACGGCGCCGTGGTCAAGGTTGAAGACGGTTACCGGTTCGTCGAGCGTCTTCCGTCACATCACGCCGTCCTGGCCACGGGCGACCTCAGGCGGCGACTGGACGTGGTGGCCCAGGTGCTCGGTCTCGCTATCGAGCGGATCTGACCCAGTCAAACGCGATGCCGAGCACCTGGCCAGGACGGGCGCGTGCGAGCTCGTACATCTCGCGGCAGCGCTCGGGCTCGACGCGGTGGGTGATCAGCCGGTCGAGGGGAAAGCGTCCGGAGGCCACCAGGTGGAAGAACAGGTCCACGATCGCGCGCTCGCCGACGCCGTCCGTGTCGTGCTCGTCGAAGGCTCCGGCCAGCGTCAGCGCCCGGTGGGTCAGGCCCGAGGTGAGCGTGATCTCGTCGGGGCGCCCGCCGTCGGAGAAGATCACGACCGCGCCGCCGTCGGGCGCCGCCTCCAGGGCGCTCGTGATCACCGCGGGGTTGCCCGTCGAGTCGAGGATCGCCTTCAGGCGGCGCGACTCGAGCGCCGCGGCGAGCTGGTCCCCCGCGTCGTCGAGGCGGGCGGCGATGCCGGCCGTGGCCCCGCCGTCGGCGGCGATCTCGAGGCGCGGCTCGATCGGGTCGACGACGACGACGTCTCGGGCCCCGACCGCCGTGGCCCAGCGCACGACCATCTGACCGACCGGTCCGGCCCCGATCACCGCCAGGGAGTCCCCAGTGCCCAGGCGGCCGACCTGGATGCCTCGATAGGCGATCTTGGCCAGCGCGAACCAGACGGCGTCCGCCGGGTCGAGCGCGTCCGGGACGGCGTAGCAGTCCGCGGCCGGGACGACCGTGTGCGAGGCGTGCGGATGGCGGATGGCCACGCGTGTGCCGACCGGCAGCTCGGCGACCTTGGACTCGTCGACCGTGCCGATCGTCGCGTAGCCCGGGTGGAACGGGAACACCATCCATTCGGCCTGATTGGTCCCCGCGGCCGAGAAGGTCTGGTCGAGGGCGAGCAGCTCGGTACCCGTGCTCACCAGGGACAGGAGCGCGCGCACGCGCACCTCGCCGTCCGCGACGGCCGGCAGCTCCGCCCGCTCGAGCCCGATCTCGCCCTGCGCGGGGAAGACGATGCGCGTCGCCCGCGTCATCGGGTCACCCGGCCGCGCGCAGGTCGGCCAGCCGCCCGCTCCTTGCCACGCGCCCGAACGCGTGGGCGCTGGGACGGGGGATGCGGCGTAGGTCGTCCTCGCGGTCCACCTCCACGAGCCCGAAGGTGGGGCGGTAGCCCTCGGCCCACTCGAAGTTGTCGAACGACGTCCAGTAGATGTACCCCCTGATGTCGAGCCCTTCCGCGAGCGCCCGCGCGACCATCCTCAGGTGCACCTCGAGGTAGTCGATACGCTCGTCGTCGTCGGCGGTCGCGATGCCGTTCTCGGTCACCACCACGGGAAGCCCGGGGGCGGCGATCATGCGCAACCCCTTCAGCAAGCCCTCCGGGTGGATCTCCCAGCCCATCTGGGTGACGGGCGTGCCCTCCGGCGGCGCGGCCATCAGATCCGGCGAGTCCGCGTCCATGACCGCCCGCGTGTAGTACTGGATGCCGACGAAGTCGCCGCGCAGGTCCTCGAGGTAGACGTCGATCGTCTCGTACTGCTGCTCCGCGGCGAGCTCCGGGTCGCCCTCGATGTCGTCGATCGCCAGCGTGAACCCGGCCCGGGGGAAGAGGTCGACCACGGCGCGGTGCGCGCGGATGAAGGTGCGAGTCACCTTCATCCACTCGCCACGGTCCCGATGGCCGGGCGGATGGTAGCCCTGCCTGTAGCCCTCGAACGCGACGACCTGCGGCTCGTTGATCGTGCACGTCCACGGCATCAGGTCGGAGAGCTCGGTCGCCACCCTGTCGCAGTAGCGCGCGAAGACGTCCACGGCGTCAGGGGCGAGCCAGCCGCCGCGTTCCGCGAACCAGCGCGGGTTCGTGAAGTGGTGGACCGTCACGAACGCCGTCATGCCGCACTCCGCCACGGTCTCCAGCACGCGGCGGTAGTGATCCAGGGCGACCTGGCTCCATTCGCCCGGCGCCGGCTCGATGCGCGACCACTCGAGCGACAGCCGATGGCAGTTCTGGCCCAGTTCGGCGAGCAGCTCGAAGTCGGAGCGGTAACAATGATACTGGTCGATGGCGTCGCCCGACGGCCCGGCGACTTTGGCATCCGGGCGATGTTCGAACTCCCACCAGTCGTTGTTGTAGTTGCCGCCCTCGACCTGGTGGGCGGCCGTGGCGCTGCCCCAGAGAAAGTCTTCCGGGAAGTCGCGCATGATCGACATCATATACCATCAGGTGGACGCTGTGTCCGCTGTGAGAGATAATCGTCCGCGTAAGGCCGCCGTGATCGGCGTGGGCGGGGCCGCCGGCAACTGGGGCGCCGACCCCGAGTCGCCCTACCTAATGGGCATTGGATGGTTGCACGCGCGCGCATACGAGGCGATGGGCTGCCGGGTGGTGGCCGCGGCCTCCCGCACGCCCGCGAATCGCGCCGCGTTCGGCGACGAGTTCCCGGACTGCGCGCTCTACGCTGACTATCGTGAGCTGCTCGAGCGTGAGCGCCCCGAGCTGGTGAGCATCTGCGCCTACGCCGACACGCGCGAGGGAATGGTCCTCGAAGCCCTGCGCGCGGGCGCCCGAGGGATCTGGGCGGAGAAGCCCCTCTGCCTGACGGCGACGAGCGGCGAGGCGATGCTCGCCGCCTGCGAGCGGGCCGGCGCCCGCATCGTGGTCAATCACTACCGCAGATACCTGCACGCCTTCGAGCGCGCCAGGACGCTGATCGAGGAGGGCGCCATCGGCGCGCCCGTCACGCTGGCGGCGGGCCTCGAGGGCTGGGACCTCATGGAGATGGGCAGTCACTGGTTCGATCTCTTTCGTCACCTGCTCGGGGATCCGCGCGGAGACTGGGTCCTGGCTCAGGTCGAATGCCGCGGCAAACGGGTCAGGTACGGGCATCTGATGGAGGACGCCAGCGTGGCGCAGGTGCGCTTCGACGACGGAACGACGGGCTGGCTGGCCGCCGGCGCCGCCGCGTCCGGCGATCCGACGATCCGGGTGATCGGGACGCTCGGGATGCTCGAGGTGCGGCCCGAGGGCCTGCGCATGGTCGGCGAGGCTGGCGTGCGCGAGCTCGAGACCGACTCCGACCTCGACGATCCACGCGACGGGAACGACCTGGCGACGCAGCTGTCGGTGCTGGGGGCGCTGCTCGACTGGATGGACGACGGCCCCGAGCCGGCCGTGTCCGGGCGCAACGCGTTCAGGTCGGCGGAGCTGTATCTCGCGGCATACGAGTCCGCCCTGCGCCGGGAGCGGGTCGGACTGCCGATCGAGGGGCAGGAGAACTTCCCGCTCGACGCGCTCGCGGCGGGTTCGAGCAGCCTGCCCACATCGTGAACCAGGTGTCCTTAGGATGGTAAGATCGGCCCATGAAGACTGAGCGCCTCACCGTCTCGCAGGCGGTCGTGCGTTTCCTGGCCGAGCAGCACGTCCAGCGCGATGGCGCCGTGTCGCCCTTCTTCGGCGGCGTGGTCGGGATCTTCGGGCACGGCAACCTGGCCGGGGTCGGCCAGGCGCTGCTCCAGTACCGCGACCGCATCCGCTACTTCCAGGCTCGCAACGAGCAGGCCATGGTGCACATGGGCACCGGCTACGCCAAGATGCGCAACCGCCTCGGAACGCTCGCCTGCACCACCTCGATCGGCCCCGGCGCCACGAACATGGTCACGGGCGCCGCGACCGCGACGGTCAACCGCCTGCCGGTGCTGCTCCTGCCCGGCGACATCTTCTCCACCAGGCGCGCCGGCCCGGTGCTCCAGCAGCTCGAGTCCGGCTGGTCGCAGGACATCTCCGTCAACGACGCGTTCAAGCCGGTGAGCCGCTACTGGGACCGGATCAACCGGCCCGAGCAGTTGCCGGCGGCGCTGCTCGAGGCCATGCGCGTGCTGACCAGTCCGGCGGACACCGGGGCCGTGACGCTCGCCCTGCCGCAGGACGTCCAGGCGGAGGCCCACGACTTCCCCGTCCCCGTGTTCGAACCGCGCGTCTGGCACGTGCCGCGCAACCGCCCGGATGGGGCCCTGCTCGCCCAGGCGGTCGAGGCGCTGCGCCGCTCCGAGCGGCCCCTGGTCGTGGCGGGCGGCGGCGTCATCTACTCCGAGGCGACCGAGACCCTGCGCCAATTGGTCGAGGAGACCGGAATCCCGGTGGCGGAGACGCAGTCCGGCAAAGGCTCGCTGCCTTTCGACCACCCACTCTGCCTCGGCGCGCTCGGCGTGAGCGGCTCCGCCCACGCCAACGGGCTCGCCAACGACGCCGACCTGGTCCTCGGGATCGGAACCCGATACACGGACTTCACGACCGCATCACTGAGCCTGTTCAGATCCGACGCCGTGTTCGTCAACGTCAACGTCGCCGAGCTCGACTCCCACAAGCACTTCGCGATCGCGCTGACCGGTGACGCCCGCGCGACGCTCGAGCCGCTGCGTGAGGCGCTCGCGGGCTGGTCCGCTCCAGAGGCCCACCGCCAGGCCGCGACGGTCGCGGCGACGACCTGGCGAGCCGACGTCGAGCGGACGGTCCGCGTCCAGGGCGGCGACGCCGACCTGCCCACTCAGGCGGAGGCGATCGGGCTCGTGAACGACTCGGCGAGCCCGGAGGACGTCGTCGTTTGCGCGGCGGGCAGCCTGCCGGGCGATCTGCACCGCCTCTGGCGAACGCGGGATCCGAAGGGCTATCACCTCGAGTACGGCTACTCCTGTATGGGCTACGAGGTCGCCGGGGCGATCGGCGCCAAGCTGGCGGCGCCCGACCGCGAGGTCTACTCGATGGTCGGCGACGGATCGTGGCTGATGCTGTCGGCCGACCTGCTCACCGCCGTGCAGGAGGGGATCAAGGTGATCGTGGTGCTGATCGACAACCACGGTTTCGGCTCAATCGGCTCGCTCTCCGAGCAGTCGGGCTCCCAGGGCTTCGGGTGTCGTTTCCGATTCCGCGGTGAGGACGGCCAGCTCTCGGGCGATCCGCTGCCGCTGGACCTGGCGGCCAACGCGCGCAGCCTCGGCGCGGAGGTGCTCGAGGCCGGCACCGCCGCCGGTTTGCGTGAGGCGCTGGGGCGGGCGCGTGAGTCCACACGCGCGACCGTGATCTACGTGGAGATCGACCCCGCCGCCCGCTTCGGCGGATCGGGGGCGTGGTGGGACGTCCCGATCTCCGAGGTCTCGGAGCTGGAGTCCACCCAGGCGGCGCGCAGGGAGTACGAGGCTGACAGGGGCGGCCAAGGCCCCTACCTCGGGGGCATGGCCGAGGCGCTCGACGCGCTGGGAGGTCGTCCATGAAGCGACCGGCCGCAACCGCCGAAGCTCCGCCCGGGGCCAGGGACGGTGGGTCCGTCCAGGTCCTGAACAAGGCCGCTGCCCTGCTCGGCGTCCTCTCCGAGCGGGGCGAGCTGGGGGCGGCGGAGCTGGCGGCGGTGACCCAGGAGCCGCGCAGCAGCGTCTACCGCTTGCTCGCGAGCCTGAACGACCTCGGGCTCGCCGAGCCCGGCGGTCAACGTGGGACCTTCAAGCTCGGCCTCGGCCTGTTCCGGCTCGGCAGCGCGGTCGCGGCGCAGTTCGACGTGCGTCAGGCCGCCCTGCCGGCGATGGAGGATCTGCGGCGGGAGACGGCCGAGACGGTCTTCCTCTGCGTTCGGCGCGGCCACGAGGGGGTCTGCATCGAGCGCCTCGACGGCGAGCACGTGCAGTCACTGGCCCTGCGCCTCGGTGGGGCCCTGCCGCTGCATGTGGGTGCGGCGCCGCTGGCGCTGCTCGCCTACGAGCCGCCGGAGTTCGTCGACGACTACATCGCGCGGAGCGACCTCGAGCCGATGGTGCCGCGGGCGGCTCGCACGAAGGCGGGGCTGCTCGCCGAGCTGAAGCGGATCCGCGCGCGGGGCTACACGATCTCCGACGAGGACGTCACCCCGGGCATCGCGGCGATCGGCGCTCCGGTCTTAGGGTTGGACGGGACGGTCCAGGGCGGGATCTCGATCTCGAGCACCAAACCCCTGATCCTCGGCGATCCCGACACGATGATTCCCAAGCTGGTCGAGACCGCACGCCGGGCGTCGCGAGCGCTCGGTTATGACGAGACCGACGCGGCCTGGCCGTCGGTTGTCCACAGCGTCTCTTGACCCCCGCTTCAGGGCAAACCTCCGAGGACGGAGCGCTCGCGCACCCACCGCTGCGGCTGGCGCTGATAGGCATCGGCCGGATGGGGCTGGTGCACGCCCAGGCGATCGCCCGCGGTCTGCCCCAGGTGGAGCTCCGCGCCGTCGCGGAGCAAAGACCCAAGGCCGTCGTCGCGGCGGCCAACCTGATCGGTGATGCCGCCGTCTACTCGAGCGCGGATGAGGCGTTGGCTCACCCGGACCTGGACGCCTGCCTGATCGTCACCCCCACCGACACGCACGCGGATGTGGTCGAGGCCGCGTGCGCGCGGGGGCTGCACATCTTCTGCGAGAAGCCGCTCACGCTGGATCCCGACGAGTCGCTGGAGCTCGGCCGGCGAGCCGAG
>Ga0187894_10006813_pt1 | contig 11027 bp, 12 predicted proteins | sample GBC1701081metaG_FD_136650 | JGI IMG/M metagenome (GOLD analysis project Ga0187894, IMG submission 136650) | White microbial mat communities from a lava cave in the Kipuka Kanohina Cave System on the Island of Hawaii, USA - GBC170108-1 metaG ...
CAGGAAGAACGCATGCGCGAACCGCAGCCGATGGTCGCGGCGGCGCCGACGCGCACGTATTCCAATCTGCAACCCGCAAGTCGCTCGAACTGACGGGAGCGCCGCATGACACGCGCCGCACGGCTTTTCTCGCTGCTGACAGGCACGGTCATGTTGGTCTGTGCCGCGCCGCTGCCTGCACAGGGGTTGTGCGGTGCGGATCAAGGCAAGCTGCTTCTGACCGCCGGATTCAGCACCGTCGAAGGCGCAGGCGGCGGCGGGCTCACGCCGTGGGCGCTCATCACGGGCCACGGTTCCAGCGACAACTGGGGTGCAAATTCGTATGTGACTGGCATCGGGTTGCGCGACTTCGAGTTTGTCTCCGCCGGTGTCGGCATCGGTATCCGCGATCGCTTCGAATTGTCGTTCGGCCGGCAGATGCTCGACGCGACCGACGGCGCGCTGGACGGCATTTCGCTGTCGCAGGACGTCATCGGTGCGAAGCTGCGCATCTTCGGCGACGCCGTCTACGGGCAGGACTCGTGGACTCCGCAGGTGGTGATCGCAACGACGACGCGGCGGTCCGCGCGGAGGGCACGGTCGCGTACCTGCTGCGGCGAAAATTCGCAGTCGGCGTGGAGTATCGCGCGCGAGGCCGCAACCTCGGCAGCGTCGGTGAGAGCGCAGCATGGGATGCGTTCGTTGCCTGGGCGCCGAACCGTCACGTCTCGATCGTCGCGGCCTACGCCAACCTGGGGAGCATCGCGGCACCGGTCACGGGACAGTCCGGGGACCAGGCTGGCGCCTATTTCTCCGCGCAAGTGGGTTTCTAGGAGACCGTCATGAACCAGCGCAAGTGGCTGCCTGCATGCGCGATGCTGTTGCTGTTCACGTCGGCGATGTCTACGTCAGCGCAGGCCGAGGAGCCGCTGTTCTTCCGGATGGGCGGCGAGGCGAAGCTCAAGGCCGCGGTGGATGAGCTGGTCGTGGTGATGCTCGCGGACGAGCGCATCAACTTCGTGTTCGCGCAGACCGAGCTGAGCAAGTTCAAGCACCTGCTCTACACGCAGTTGTGCGAGCTGGCCGGCGGGCCTTGCATTTACGACGGCCGCGACATGCGCACCGCGCACGCCAAGCTGCCGATCACCAACGCGCACTTCAACGCGTTGACTGAAGACCTCTACATCGCGTTCGACCGCGTCGGCGTCAGCTACCCGCTGCAGAACCAGATGATCGCGCTGCTCGCGCCGATGCAGCGGGATATCGTGAAACGCTGAGCAGCAAGGCGAGCGCCAGCAGCGACAGCAGCTGCATTACGCCACCGCCACCGCCACCGCCGCCGCCTGGGTTCGATGGCGCAGGGGGATTCGGAGGCGGATTCGGTACTGCCGCCAAGTCACGCACCATTACCGTCACGGGCAGCACGGCGACGCTGGCGCCGGCGCCGGTTTCCAGCGATGCGTTGGTCGCGTTGAAGATCTCCATCTGGAACGTGCCGCTCTGTCCGGCAGGGAGCGTTGCAGGGTTCAGCGGGACAGTGATGGTCTTCGCACTGACATCACCAGCCGGCCACACGAGATCGCCCTGGGTAGCTGTCGCACCGGTGTAAGTCCCGCCTGCGATCGTTCGGTAGCTCGCGCGGACTTCGCCATTCGCGGAGCCGCGCCGTGTGAGCGTGACGTACGCTTTCGCGCGGGCCTCATCCACGACAGGTGCCGCGTCGAGCAACCGCACCCGGGCGGCCTTCCCGTTGTCGCCGATCGTTACCTGCGCGGTATCCGGATAAGCGATGTCTGCACCGCCCTTCGGATCGACGAGCCGGACCATCAGCAGCTCGAGGTCTTCGTCCTGCGCGTCCGCTGCGAGGTTGAGGGTCGCGCTCTTCGGCTGCGCATCGCCGTCCACCCAGTTGAGCGTCGTGGAAGCGAGCGTCGCGTCGGCCGCGGTTGCATTTGCGTAGAGCACGTCGAGCCGCACCGACACGGCGCCGCTGCCGGTGCTGCGATTCACGTCGATCGCGAGCGCCTGACCTTCGGTGCCGGCGATTTTCGCGTTGGCAACCGAGAAGGCGCCGCGAGGACTGGAGAGAGTCTCGTTGCGCAGCAGATAGAGTCCGCTGTTGATGTCGCCGACTGCGACCACGCCGCTGGCGAAGAACGGATACACGCCCCACGCGCCGACGAAGCCGGTTTCGCTCGAAGCGGGAAACGTGTCGAAGAAGCCGACACGCGTCGGCGCGGCCGGATTCGTCAGGTCGAGGACCGTCAGCCCTTCGCTGTAGTTGGAGACGTAGTAACGATTGCCCTTCACGTAGCCGTTGTGATCGATGGCACGCGTCGGGCCGACCCACGAGCCGGCCTGCACCGGCGCGCGCAGATCGGTCAGGTCGAACACCCGGATCGTCGTGTTGAGGCCGACATTGCGCTCGTCGAGCTCGTCCTGCACGAACACGTAACGGCCATCCTCGCTCCACCAACCCGAGTGCACGTACGATGCATTCACGTACGGGTGGGTCGCGAGCTTCTGCGGCGAAGTCGGGTTGGTGATGTCCCAGACGTCGAGCGTGTTCTCGTTGAAATCCGCCAGGACCTGACAGAAGGGCTGACTCTGCGCGTTGACGCACTGGTTGTTCTTGCGCGCATCCCGGACCGGGAACGATGCGAGGTCGTGCGCATAGCCGCCGGTCGAGACACTCAGCAGCGCCGGCGATCGCGGATTGGCCAGCGAGTAGAGCCGATGGTTGCCGGCGTTCAGGTTGGAGCCGGCGATTCCGAGTACCGGCGTTTCGCTCGTCTGCGCCAGGCCGAACGAGTAATCCGCGTTGACGAGGTATTCGTTGTGAGCGGCGCGGTAGTCGGAAGCGAAATCGACGTCCTCGACGCCGTTGGGCAGCCCGCTCAGGTCCAGCACCATCAAGGGATCGGGAACGGCATCCGCCGTTGCGTAGGCGAAGGCGCGCCAGCGCTGTGCGGCCGGGTCGAACAGTTGATAGACCTTGATGTCGCGCCAGGTCGTGGCGCTGCCCGAGCCGGCGCCTACCTGCTCCGGCGCCTGCGGATCGGTGATGTCGACGACGGCGACGCCGTTCTCCAGTCCCATGAACGCGTATTCGCGGCCGGTGTTGAGATCCGTGAAGCCCCAGACGTCGTTGCCGCGCGCCGAGGTCGGAGTGAGACTGTTCAGGGACAGATGCGACAGCAGGCTGACCGACTGGCACGCGAACCCGCTCGACACATTACCCACGCACGGCGCCGCCGCGTGGCTCTTTTCCGTGGCAGCGACCTGCGCAGTCAGCTTGGCCATGCGGCGTGCCTCTTCCACGCTCACGTCCAAGCTCTTGGTGTCGGCGATGACGGTGAAGCCCGCGGTCTCGAAGCGCTCGCGAAATTCTGGGGGTACGCCGATCAGCAGCGTCTTGTCGCGCGCGTTCTGCTCGGAATAGCCGCTGTACTTGCTGAAGCCCGCCTTGACTCGACCGGTTGCAGACAGCAGGTCGAACAGCTGAGCGGAATCGCGGATGGCGTAGCTGCCCTCGGCGACTTGGATGAAGTCGCCTTTGCCGGCCTGCGCGATCGCATAGCTGAGCGTGCGGCAGGGCCTGAAGCGGTTGAGGCAGTCGCCTTCGTCACGCCCGGAGCCGGAGACGTAGCGCGGTTTGCCGTCGTCCGCCGCTGCTGGGAAGATGCAACAGGAAAGCAACGCTGCCACGAGCAGCGATGGAACTCGCATCGAGAGGTTGTGCATGCTCAGGTGTCCCCCGCGAATCAGCGCCGGCACGCTGCTCATCTTACTGCCGGCGTTCGCGTTAGGCACTGGTCTGCTGGCGTCCTGTGGCTCGGGCGCGACGCGCGCAGAAATCCGTTTCGGGATCGCAAGTGCCGACGCGGATTCAGCTGGTGTTCACACACTGCAGTTTTATGTTCACACGATCGAGCTGCTGGATGAGCACGGACAGCCTCACCCGTTCAGGTTCTCGGTCGAGCCTCCCTGGCAGAACGAGCGGGTCGCATTGCTCGACCTTGCCGGCGACCCGGCAATGCCGCGGCGTCTCGCAGTCGGCGGAACAGTAGAGGGGACCACCGGTACGTATTCCGGTATACGGCTCACCGTCGGTGTGCCGTTCGAGCTGAATCACGCCAACCCGCTTGCGGCGGCTCCGCCGCTCGATCGCGGCGAGATGTTCTGGAACTGGCAGTCGGGACACAAGTTCCTGCGCGCCGATCTGGCGGTTGCGAGTCGCGAGTGGTCGTTTCATCTCGGCAGCACCGGTTGCAGCTCCGCGTCGGCGCTGCGGCCGCCGGCGCAGCCATGTGCGCAGCCCAACGAAATGCGAATCGAGCTCAAGGGAGATCCGCTGCGCGGCGTCGTGCGGCTGCGGCTCGAACCGCTGATCGCCGCAGCACAGTCGGCGAACTACGTCGTGTGTACCGACGACTATGAGCACGATCCGGCATGCAAGGATGTGTATTCCGCTACGGGATTGCAGCCGGGGGTCCCGCAAAGTCTCTGGATGTTGCAGTGAGCTGGACTCGCGCGCTTCTGCTCATGGTTGCGCTCGCATCCGTGAGCGGCTGTGGGCGAGAAACACCCTACGAATGGCGCTTGCCGCCGGGATTTCCGCAGCCGCGCGTTCCTGAAGACAACGCGCTGACCATGAAGAAGGTCGAGCTCGGACGACGTTTGTTCTACGACAAGCGGCTGTCGGCCAACGGCACGCAGGCGTGCGCGAGTTGCCATCAGCAATCGCACGCCTTCAGCGAGGACGCTGCCACGGCGACCGGCTCGACCGGACAGAAGCACCGTCGCAACTCCATGGCGCTGATCAATCTCGCCTACACGTCGACGTTCACCTGGGCACATTCCGGAATCAACACGATCGAGCAACACGTACTGCTACCGCTGTTCGGCGACCAACCTGTGGAGATGGGTGCTGCGGGGCACGAACAGGAGATCCTGGCTCGCATTCGAGGCGACGCAGCGTATGGAGAGCTGTTCGACCGCGCATTTCCTGGCATGGGCGAGCGCGTGACGTTCGACCACGTCGCGAAGGCACTGGCGAGCTTCGTGCGAACGCTGATCTCCTTCGATTCACCGTTCGATCGCTACGCTTACTACGGCGAAGACGCAGCGCTGACGGAGGCGCAGGTGCGCGGCCTGAATCTGTTCATGTCGGAGCGACTGGAGTGCGCGCATTGCCATGCCGGATTCAACTTCAGCCAGTTCGTCACTCACGAGAGCGCAGCTGTCGTCGAACGCGCGTTTCACGTCACGGGGCTGTATCCGAACAGCGAGACGTACGTGAGCGGCGCTGACTATGGGCTGTTCGCAGTGACCGGCGACGTCGGCGACAAGGATCGATTCAAAGCGCCGACGTTGCGCAACATCGAGTGCAGCGCGCCGTACATGCACGACGGAAGTCTCGCGACGCTCGGCGACGTCATCGAGTTCTATGCGGCGGGCGGACGCGTGGTCACGGAGGGGCCGCGGCAGGGCGATGGCCGATCGCATCCAGGCAAGAACCCGTTCATCAAGGGCTTCACGCTGACCGCGCAGGAGCGACAGGACCTGCTCGATTTCCTGTCGACCCTCACCGACCGCCGTTTCCTCACCGACCCGCGATTCAGCGATCCCAACGCCCAAAACTAGCGGCCGCCGGCCGCTGCCGACTGTCAACCTGTTGACAGAACGATCGCGCGGCAAGCGCCATCATCGGGTGCACCTTGGGGTTTATTGGCGGGGGTCCTGGCATGAGCGTGAAGGTCATTGCGCTGACTCTGATCAGATCTGCGGTCGTCGGAACCGTCGCGGTGCCTGCATGGCATGCGCTTCCGCACACGACGCGAGTACCTGTGGAAGAGTACGAGGAGGTTGCGCACCAGATATTTGCGCAGCCGTTGCCGGACTCCGCGCAGATCATGGATTGTGCGATACGCCAGACACCTGCCGGCAAGGACCTGAACAGAGTGCTGGGCTGCTCGTTGAGCGTGGACGCTGACGACTATGCCCAGCTGCTCGAAGGCCGCTCGCGGCTGCAGCGCCGAGCGGCGTCCCAGGTCTCGCCGGTGCTGGAGGTCCCGTATCTCGCCGAGGTTCCGATCGCGGCGGAGGTCCACTACGCGTCGCCTCCTGAAGCTTGGAAGATCGATGAGCCGCTCATCTATGCGGATGCATCGAGACGAAGAGTGGCTGCCTACGTTCGCTATCTGGTGGTCCATGACTGAACGGGGTGGCTCAGCCTGCGGCCGGTAAGTGGCGCTTGTCCGGTCAGATGTTCGAGAGCAGCTTGGCGGCAGGGTCGCATTCCGCACTTCGCTGTTCGCCTCGGTGCTCCTGGCTGCGTTGTGCGCCCCCGCCCCAAGCTTCTCACGCGTTGCGGCGCCGGCAAGGGAGGGGGCGCACGGTTTCGATTTCCTCTTCGGCGAATGGCGCGTCCACCATCGCATCAAGCGTCCGACGGGCGAGTGGTACGAGTTCGATGGAACGCGCACCAACCGTCCATTGATGACCGGCGCCGCGAATGTCGAAGAGCACGTCTTCGCACGCCCGAACGGCACCACCCACGGCGTCGGTAACTTCTATTCCGATTACACGGACCCGAAAGGCAAGACCGTGCGCTGACGTCTCAACTGGTCGCAGATCACGCCGACGTCTGCTCGCTGGGAGCAGTCTTCGTCGTAGGACGGAGGCAAGACGTGGGCGCCGAACTGGATGATGCAGTTCGAGAGGAAGAAATAGATCGGAGAAGATCTCTCGCCAAGACGCCAAGACGCCAAGGTCGCAAAGTCGGAATTCTGGATATTCAGAATTCTGCTTAGCGCTCTTGGCGTCTTGGCGCCTTGGCGAGAGATCTTTCTCCGGTCTCTGTTCATCGCTGGCCAGCCGCGCGATCAAGACGAGTTTCGGCGTGGTTGTCCCGCAGTTGCGGTTGGACTATCTGCACGAGTTCGAGCCGCGACGGGCAGGACGCAGCTGCGAGTTTCCTGCTCGACGCGCAGCGCTCGACGTTTACGTTCGCGGGCGATGAGGCGGAGCAGAGCTATGGTGTCGCGGCGTTCGGCATCGCTGCGTTCCTGCCGAGCGGCTGGATGCCGCATCTGAGCGTCGACTCGCTCGTCGGCAGCAGCGAGCTGGATCGCTATCGCGTTTCGCTCGGGCTGCGGCGGGAGCTGTGAAGCAGAAACGCGCGCACGGCGTCGTCTTCGCTCAAGCCGATGGCTCGATCGAATGCCTCGCTCGCTGCGCGCGTCTTCCCCAGCTGGCGCAAGAGATGGGCGCGTACGGCCCAATACGGCTGATACGAGGTGACTGCAGCGGATTCGAGCTCATCGAGCAGCGCGAGCCCGGCCTGCGGATTGTTCGCCTCAGCGTGCGCTGCCGCGCGGCCGACTGCGGCGCCGAGCGATGGCGCGACTTGCACGAGCTGATCGTAGAAGCGTGCGATGGCGCGCCAATCCGTCCGGCCGCTGTGAGCGCGCTCGGCGTGGACAGACTGAATCGCAGCTTCCAACTGAAATCGTCCGAGGCGCACTTGCCGCGCCGCTGCCATCAGCTCGCGCTCCGCTTCGTCGATCAACGGCGCGAGCCACGAGCGCGGATCCTGCTCGGAGAGCGGGACGAATTTTCCGTCTGCACTGCGACGTGCGGGACGGCGCGCCTCGCAATGAAGCATCAGTGCCAGCAGGCCGTGGACTTCCGGTTCCTCCGGAACTTGATCGCGCAGCACTCGCGCGAGCCATATCGCCTCTTCGGCCAGGCCGACGGCGCGGCGATCCGTGCCAGCTGCGTCTTCCCAACTGCTGCCGTACGCGGCGTAGATCGCGTCGAGCACGGCCTCCAGGCGCTGCGGGATCTGATCCGCCGCGGGGATTTCGAATGCGATCTGCGCCTGGCGAATCTTGTTCTTCGCGCGCACCAGCCGCTGACCCATCGTCTTCGGCGAAACCAGGAAAGCCCGCGCGATCGCCGCCGCATCCAGGCCCAGCACTGCTTGCAGCATCAATGGCGTGTGCATGTCGGGATCGATGGCGGGGTGCGCGCAAACCAGCAGCAGCTTCAGGCGCTCGTCGGGGAGAGCGTCGGGATCCGCATTCTCGTTGAGATCGCTCATCATCAGCTCCAGTGTCGGTACGCTGTGATCGCGGACTTGCCGATGCCGTGCCTGATCGAGAATGCGATTGCGCGCGGCCGTCATCAACCAGGCTTGCGGATTCTTCGGGACGCCGTCGCGAGGCCACGTCGTCAACGCTGCCATCAATGCATCGGCGAGCGCATCCTCCGCGGCGGCGACGTCGCGCGTGCGAGCGGACAGCAGCGCGACGAGCCGGCCGTAGGATTGGCGCGCGACGGCTTCGACGGCACGCTGCGCCAGCTCATCAGCACCCTTATCGGTTTGGGTATTCACCCGTCACACGCTTGTGCACTTCAGGCGCGATCGGTCGCACTTCCACAGCACCGTACGAAGCTGCCGGGCAGCGCGCGGCCCATTCCAATGCGGCATCGAGCGACGGCAGTTCGAGGATCGTGAAGCCGCCGAGCTGTTCCTTGGTGTTGGCGTATGGACCGTCCTGAACCAGGCGCTTGCTGTCTCGTTGCCGGACCGTCGTACCGGTGTCCGGCTGTTCCAGCGGACTGCCGCCGACGAACACGCCGGCCTCGACCAGTGCCTTGTGCCACGCCCGCCAGGCACCGGTGTAGGTAGTCTCCTCGGCCGCATCCTGGCGGCGATCGAAATCGTGCGGGCGTTCGTAGATCAGCAGGGCGAATTGCATCGGGGCTCTCCAATCGCGGTCCGGCGGACCCTCTGTAGTATGACGGCCGCCCCGCAGGCATTTCGACGAAGGCCGATCAGCCCGCCAGGCTTGCCGCCACGCTGGTGCGAAGCCGATAGGAAAAGCGCATTCGCCTACAAAATGGGGGCCAGTGAGATGCGTCAGGATGTGCCGGCCTTGTAGTTCAAACTGTTGTTCCTGTGAGATAAATCACAAGATTTAGTTAAATTACGCGCACGACGACCGGAACTTCGGGACTTTCGCAACGGTCTATGCAATATTCCACGCAAACTTGTTAAATTCAGCAGATGTTGCACAGCTTCGCATTCTCCAACTTCCGTGCATTCCGAGAGCCAGCGGAGGTCTCGTTTTGCCTAACGCCAGCTGAGCCGGTCAACGGCTGGGCAGTGCAGGCTCCCTCTGGTCAACGGCTAACCACGGCTTTGGCGGTGATCGGCCCGAACGCGTCGGGCAAGACGACGCTGTTACAGCCGCTGAGCTTTCTCGCGTGGTTCATCGCTCATTCGTTCTCCATGCCGCCGGAAGCTGAATTGGACATCACTCCGCATTTCGGTTTGGAGGACGAGCCGTCGGAGTTTGAGATTGTTGCTGATGGCAACGTGCCCGGTTCGTTGTACCGATACCGACTAAGCACAAACAGTCAGCGCGTGCTCAGCGAGTCCCTTGAAAAGCAGGACACGCTTCGCAGCAAGTGGCGCCCGATCTTCGATCGCAATGATACGGGCCACGCCTACAAGATCACGCAGTCCGAGGAGTTTGGACTTGCCCCCGAGCAGGCGGCGAATGTACGCCCGAACGTATCGCTTGTTTCATGGGCGAGGCAGTACGGCGTGCGCATGGGTGAACAAGTGATGCGCTGGATCACGATGGCAAACGTCGATCCACGCGGACTGATTCCGAATCATCACGCCGCCAGTCTCACCTACAGCGCTCAGCACTTTGTACGGAACCCATCCCAGCAGACGCGCATGCGGGACTTGATGAAACAGATGGATTTGGGTCTCTCAGACATTGATATTCGCGAGGTCGTACGAGTCGCCAGCAGTGGCTCAAATGTAGTGGACCAGAAGTCAGAATGGGTACCCTATGGCCTACACCGCGACGGTAAGCGAACCTTCGAGCTCCCATTTCATTCGGAGTCGAGTGGCACGCAGGCAGCCTTCAATCTGCTCGCGAGCTTGCTACAAGTGATCGAGCGTGGCGGTCTCATGATCTATGATGAGTTCGACAGCTCGCTTCATCCACACTTGATCGAGCCACTGCTAACCCTATTCGCATCGCCTGAATCAAATCCGAAGGGTGCGCAGATTATCTTCACGACTCATGCGACGGAGACCGTGTTACGGTTTTTGCAGAAGTCGCAGGTCGTTCTGGTGGAGAAAAACGGTATTGAGAGTGAAGCATATCGGCTGGACGAGATGGAGGGCGTGCGCGCGGATGAAAACCGTGCGGCAAGGTATCGCGCTGGCGCATATGGCGCCATTCCTCGTGTCTGATGCGTTCGATCATCAAGCGGCAGCGTCGCACGCATCACACGATTCTCATCGTCGGTGAGGGACATGCCGACTACCGGGTGAAGCAGATGGATGGTGTGAACTGGGAGCAGTCGCATCCGGGGAGTGGGTCGCTGTAGGTCGGGCTTTAGCCCGACAGATACAGGACCCACCGTTTGCCGGAGTCGGGCTGAAGCCCGACCTACAGCGCCGTTACAACCCCAGTGCGCTGATGAAGCGCGTGGTGAAGCCCAACGTCCCAGCCTGTCCGTAGCTGTTGCACGTTGGCTGTGCAAACCCCGGTGCGCAATCGCGATCGCGATCCCACGACCAGTGGTGCACGCCGCGCAGTCCCTTCTGTCGTGCGTAGTTCGACAGCTCGGTGATGTCGCCGAGATCGAACGTTTCGTCCTGCGTGTCGTTGCCGCCGATCATCGGCGTCAGCTCGATCTGGTTGTACGGGATGCCGTGGAAGTTGTGCAGACTCTCTGCCGCGGCAATCGCCGACTTACCCATGTCGCACCGGCCGTTGACGATCGTGCAGTTGCTCGGCGTCGTGCTGCCGTAGTCCATCACCATCAGGTTGATGAGATAGCCCTGCAGGTTGGCGGCCTTGATCGCGTTGACCACGTTCACGCCCGTCGTGCCGAGGCTCTGCGCCTGGTTGCCGCCGAGCGTCGCGATCGTGAAGCTGAAACGCAGGTTCGGATGGTTCACCCGCGCCACCTTCACGCGCTGCACGAGACTCGCGATTGCTGCCGGCGTC
>Ga0187894_10006814_pt1 | contig 11027 bp, 11 predicted proteins | sample GBC1701081metaG_FD_136650 | JGI IMG/M metagenome (GOLD analysis project Ga0187894, IMG submission 136650) | White microbial mat communities from a lava cave in the Kipuka Kanohina Cave System on the Island of Hawaii, USA - GBC170108-1 metaG ...
CCCGCTCCCGAGCCTTCCGGATTATGGCTCCGTCAATAGCGGCCGATATCCCGCCTGAACCTCATTCCATCGAACCTGATCCTACCAACAGCTTCATAAGCCCGCGCCGCCGCTTCTTCCAGCGTCGCCGCTCGCGCGGTCACGCCCAGTACGCGTCCGCCAGCGGTCTCGATCTCTCCGCCCGCGTCAAGTTTCGTTCCCGAGTGGAAGACCACGACTCCATCCACTCGTTCCGCTTCGTCAATCCCGGTGATCGGTTTTCCGGTAGAGTAACTCCCCGGATAACCGGCCGAAGCTATTACCACGCAGGTCGTTGTTTCATTACTCCAGCGCGGCCGCGCGTTCGATAATCGCCCTTGCGCCACGGCCAGAGCTATCTCGGCGAAGTCGCTGTCCAATCGCCGCAGGATCGCCTGCGTTTCGGGATCGCCGAAGCGCACATTGTATTCGAGCGTCTTCGGGCCATCGCCGGTAATCATCAACCCGCAATACAAAACGCCGCGGAACGGGAAGCCTTCGGCGCGCGCGGCGTCGAGTGTCGGCTCGACGACTTCGCTGATGATCCGCCGCTCTAGTGGCCCGTCGAGCAATCCCGGCGTCGAGAAAGCGCCCATCCCCCCGGTGTTCGGCCCGCGGTCGTGGTCGAAAGCGCGCTTGTGATCCTGCGCGACGGGCATTGACACGTAATCTTTCCCGTCGCTGAAGACGAGGTATGACAATTCGCGCCCGGCCAGACACTCCTCGATCACGAGCCTCGCGCCCGCCTCGCCCAGTTTGCGGTCAATGAGCAGATCCCCAATCGCCCGTCTCGCCTGCGCTTCGTCTTCGGCGATGATCACGCCTTTGCCCGCGGCCAGACCTTCGGCTTTCACCACGACTGGAAAACTGAACCAGCCTCCGGTAACGGCTTTCAGCGCGTCTTCGGCGTTGTCAGCGACACGGTAGCGCGGGGTCGGGATGTCGTGGCGGGCCATAAACTCTTTTGCAAAGACTTTGCTGCCCTCAAGCCTCGCCGCGGCCCGCGATGGGCCGAACACCGCAACGCCGCGCTCAACGAGCGCGTCAGCCAAACCGTCAACCAAAGGTTGTTCGGGGCCAATGACGACCAGACCGATCTTTTCGCGCGCGACGAATTCAGAGATCGAATTTACGTCGCCGGCGTCGGCGCCGGCAGGCGTCGTCTGTTTCAGAATGCCCGCGTTGGCGGTCGCGGAGTAAATCTGTTTGACGAGCGGGCTGCGGGCCAATGACCACACCAGCGCGTGTTCACGCCCACCCGAACCAATCACGAAAACTTTCATAGTTCAAACACAGACTTGTTGTAATGGGTAAATGAAGAGCGCAACTTTAACCCCTGGCGTCGAAACTTGAAAGCCGCGCCTCCTAAGCGTGCGTTCGATAGCATTGAGTCAGCGAATCAAGACGTAAGAAGAGAGAGTATGGAAAAGACGGAAATAACGGAACAGACGGAAATTTTCAGAGTGGTTCCAGGTCTTCTTCCGTTCGTTCCGTCTTTTCCGTCTTTTCCGTATTCTCTTCTTCTTGGCCTAACGCCTTAGCTTTAGGGGAGGAAGAAGCGCTTGACAGTTCGCGGGGATGAAAGTTAAGGTTGCGGCTCGTTTCACGCCCGCCGTTACCCGCATGGCGTCCCAACAATCTCGAAGGCAATGAGAGTTATCAGGCGAAAATGGAGTGAAACATTCAATCGCGCTCATCGAAAGGCAGGTGAAAAGTAAGTGGCAGAAATCAAACTCGGCGATAACGAGACGCTGGAAAGCGCGCTCCGCCGGTTTAAACGCAAAGTGCAACAAGAAGACATCATCCGCGAAGTCAAACGGCACGCCTTCTATGTTCCACCCGGAGAAAAGCGCCGCCTGAAATCGGCGCTGGCCCGCAAGCGCAATCGCAAGAAATACCGTCGCATACCTGAATAACTCCGAACCGTGAAATCCGTCGGCGAGTTATCGGCCATGTTTACAAAAAACAGCGGCTGCGGAATGACGTCATCCGCAGCCGCTGTTTTTTCATCGCTCGCCTGATGGCGACAACATCAGCCAGACAGCGTGGCTAAAAAGCAACAAGCCGCTATCGGAAGGCGCCAGCCATTCATCAATCGTCGTTGCTGAAAAAGCGCTTAAGGATTGCCCCGGAGCGCCTGTAAAAATGGCTCGCGGATTGCCTGGCTTTCGAGTCCGCTACCGCGAGCGGCAATGAGCGCCGCTCCGAGTCCGCTACCGCGAGCGGTAGCGAGCGTCACTCCAAGTCAGCACAGTTCGAAAGGGATTTCTTGCTTGAGCAAACAGACGACGATTGGCTCCAGTTTCAGCGCGCATGGAACAGGGCTTCATTACAACTCTCCGGTAAACGTCACGGTGAAACCCGCCCCGGCCTATACCGGTTACGTTTTTCGCCGAGCCGACCTGAACGACTTTGAAATCCCGGCCTCGCCGGAGCACGTCGCGCACGTCAGCTACGCCACGACATTGATGAAATCGGGCGTAATGATCGCCACGGTCGAGCATTTGCTTTCAGCGTTGATGGGATGCGGCGTGGACAACACGATTATCGAGATAGATTCGGTGGAGGCGCCGATCCTGGATGGCAGCAGCGGCCAGTGGGTCGCACTGATCGAACAGGTTGGCATAGTCGAGTTGCAAGCCCCACGAGCCTACTTGCGTGTGCTCAAGCGGGTCGAGGTCAGCGAAAGGGATCGAGTCATGTCAATCGAGCCAGCCGACGAATTCCGCATCACCTGCCTGATTGACTTCAAACACCCGATGATCGGCGCGCAGCGGCGTGAGATCAGCCTTTGCGCGGGCGATTATTCAAAAGAGATCGCCCCCGCCCGCACCTTCGGCTTCGTGGAGGAGATCGAGATGTTGCGCCAGAATGGTCTGGCGCGAGGCGGCTCGCTCGAAAACGCAATCGCGTTGACGCGCGACGGCATGCTCAATCCCGAACCTCTGAGGTTCGACGACGAGTTCGTGCGCCACAAGATCCTGGACATCATCGGCGATCTGGCATTGTGCGGAATGCCCGTGCTAGGTCACGTGCGCGCGTCGCGTTCCGGCCACGGACTTCACACGATGCTGCTTTCGACTTTGTTGCGCGACAGAGAAGCCTGGGAGGTGACCAACGTTCAGCCATATCAGCCATAATAGTTGCGGGCAAGATGAGGCGGTCATAGAATGCGCGTGGGAGGAAAAGAAAATGATTTATCAAATCTTTGTTCAGAGCCGGCCTGAAACCGGTTATATCGCTTCAGTCATAGGCATTCCCGATTGTGTGGCGGAAGGAGACACCGAGGAAGAAGCCATCGCCAAAGTCAAAGAGGCGCTGAATCAGTGGCTCTCGAGAGGTAAGATTGTCACAGTCGAGATTGACATCGGCGAAGCAGCGCAAGCTGACAATCCCTGGCTCAGGATTTGTGGAAAGTATAAAGACGATCCGACCTGGGATGATTTCCAGGCCAATATTCAAGAATACCGCCGCGAGCTTGATGCGGAAGAAGCGACGCGGGAAAAAGAGGCGCGGGATGAGGCGGCATGATGATATGAAAACCATGACCATCCTCGATTTCGATCATGCGGCTGAGATGCTCGACCAGAATCTGCGGAGACAAAAGCCGCGCTTGGGCACGCAGGACCGACGCATCGCCGCCATCGCGCTTGCCAACAAGTGTGTTCTCGTCACACGCAACCAGGCGGACTTCGGCCAAATTCCCGGGCTGGTTTTGCAAGATTGGTCGAAATAAGGCGCTACTTCGCGCGGAAAACCGGCGATGTCAGCCGCGCCGGCAACAAGACCAGATCTTCAATCAGACACCCAATGATCGTCACCGCTGAGAGCAGCCCGAAAGAGGCTACCGGTTTGAAATTCGAGAAGAAGAAGATCGCGAATGTGGCGGCCAACGCGACGTTCGCGTAAATGATCGGGCGGCCTGACAACCGCATGCTCTCCAGTATCGCCTCCCGCAAATCCGGCGTTTCAGCCTGCGCGCGGCGGAAACGCACGATGAACTGCACGGCGTTGTCCACCGCCAATCCCAACACCACGCTGGCCACGAGGCTCGTCGTCAGGTTCAGTTCGACGCCATGCCAGCCCATGAAGCCGAAGAAGAACAGGATCGGAATCAGATTGGGCACGAGCGCGGTGAATCCGACGCGCAACGATCCGAACAGCAGCGCGAGCGTCAGATAGATTGTCACCAGCGCGATCGTCACGCTCTGTACCTGCTCGCCCGCGATCTGATCCGACGTGCGGTTGAGCAGGACGAAGGTTCCGGTGGCGAAGACTCTGAAACCCGGCAACAGTTCGCGTCCACGCTCCTCAATCTCCCTGACGCTGCTGGCCATCGCCCGCGAGCCTGAAAGGTTCGACCGGACGAGTATCCGCGCGATCCGCCCGTCAGGCGTTAGAAACTCGCGCAACTGATTGCGGTCGGAAAGCAGCTCACGGATGACATTTTTATCGGGAGGCGCGTCGTAATGCCGCGCGTCGTTGTCGTGAAAGGCGCGGTTGAGATGTTTGACGAAATCCACGACGGACAGGGTGCGGTCAACGCCCTGACCGCTCGCGTTCTTTCGCGTTTCGGCGAAAGATTGAAGCTCGGCGATTCGCCGCAGGACGTCCGGATCTTCAATCGCTCCCGTGTCATTCCCTTCCACGATGATGTCGAAGTTCACCGCGCCTGACAAACGTTTGCTGATCTCGGCCAAGCCGACGCTCGTCTCGGAATTCGGTTTGGAGAAATGGAAATAATCTATGTCAATCGCGATGTGGCCCACGCCGATGGCGCTGACCACGACGATAATCACGGTCAGGATGTAGAGCGGGATCTGATTCGATGTGGCCCAGCGCCCGACCCCTTCGAGCAGTTTGACCATCCCGCCGGCAAGCCCGACGCGGAACCCGATTGCGCGCTCACCCATCAACATCAACGCCGCCGGGATGAGCGTCAACGAAAGGATCATCGTGAACGCCGCGCCGATCGCAGAGTAGATGGCTGTGGTCCGAATCGCCGGGATCGATGTGAAGGCCAGCGACAGGAAACCCGCGATGATCGTCAAAGCCGAAACCATCACCGGAAGGCTGATAAACCTGAGCGCCTCTTCAATTGCGGGCGGGGCGACGGGGCGACGGGGCGACGGAGCGACGGGGCGACGGGGGTTTAAATCTTCCCTTCTTCCGTTCTCTTCTTCTCCTACTCGCTCCGTCGCCCCGTCGCCCCGTCGCCCACTCTTCACTACCATCTGGGAGATTCCGATCTGATTGATGACGTGAACCATGTACGAACAGCCAATCGCCAGCATCAGCGTAGGCAGCATCAGCGCCAGGATCGTGAAATGGGCTTCAAACCAGGCCATCAACCCCATCAGCCACAACAACCCGACGCCGATAGTCAGGAGCGGCAGCGCAACCGCGACGAATGAACGGAAACATAACCAGAGCAAAAGCGCGATAAAGAGCAGGGTCAGCGGAAGGAAGACCCGCAGGTCGCTTTTGATCGCTTCCGTCGAGCGCCACTGCGCGAACGGGTCGCCCGCGAAATAGACCCGGTCGAATCCGGCGTTGCGCGCCGCCTCGTAAATTCGCGCTGTAATTACGTGTCGCGTCGCCGTCGGCAGATCGGAGTCGAGCAGAATATTTAGCGCGGCGGTGCGGGAGTCGGCTGAAACAAGATTACCAACATAGAGCCTATCGCTGGTCGCCACCCGGCGAATTTCATCGATCTTTACGCCTCCGACCTCGCCGGTTAACTCGTTCAAGGTCTCGTCGGGCATCAGCCTTTCCACTGAAACAATGCCGTCAACGTTCCGCGCGTAAGGCACATTGTCCAGGCTCAGCGCTTCGGCCACGCCTTTCATTCTGGAGATTTGTTCGTGCAGCTCTCTCAGCCTCGCGACGCCCGCCGGCGCAAACACGTCGTCACAAACGACCGCGACAACCAGGTAGTCATCGGGGCCGAAGTTTTTGCGCGCATTCTCGAAGTCGGTTCTCGCCTGGCTTTCCCGCCCGACGAATCCGAGCGGCGATACGTCAAGCCGCACACCTCGCCACAACCCCAGGGCGAAGAGCGCGCTCAACGCGATGACGATTGAGATGATCGCGAGCGGATGTCGGATGACGAAGACGATGAGCCGGCTCATTGTTGATCGAGTCTGCGAACTGCGTTGTTGATGAAGCTTTTCAATCGCTCTTCGGTGAATAGGCTGTCGGGAAGGTTACGATCGTACTCGATCTTGCGCGTTTCGACTTTGACATTGAGCTTCTGCGGAAGGTCTTCAATCGCCAGGCGGGTGATCGTCTGACGGTTTTGAATCCGTTTGACCTCTTCGACCTTCATGCGCTTCTGCAGATCATCGCGGTAATCGTATAGTTCGAACTTCGCCGGACTCTGATCTTTTTCGCGGAAAAAACCGACGATGCGCGGGTATGCCAGGTTGCGCCAGGCCTTCTCTTTGAATTCCACCTTGATCAGCGATTCTCCATCCGAATTTACGCGTTCGCCCGCGCTGTGCTTATATTGGCCGAGTTCCATTCCGAGCATATCCTGCACGGTAACTTTCGCATTGTGATATCCGAGATGTCTGTCGGAGCTGATCTTGGTGAGTTTCTTCAATCCGGCCAGGTAGGAGAACGCCTGCGTCGGCTGATCCACGCGTTCGATGGCCAGCAACGCTTTGTTTGTATCCTCGGCCGGCTCCTGGACGGAGAGGAAGGTCGCGGTCCGATCAGGCGAATACTTCCGCTGAATCTTGAATTCAATATGATCGCGCCTGCCGTTCTCGTCCCCGGACGCTATCCGCATCTCAGCGGTAAAGTCCTTGCAACCGTCCTGCGTGATCATCCGTTTGATCATCATGCCGGCGTCGGGCAATGGCGCGGGAGTAGTTGTTACCAGCGGCGAAGAATTAGTGGGCGCGTTTGATGTCGCATTATTGCCACAACCACACAGTAATGCGCACAGCAGAATCAATGGGGCAATTTTGTTGGGCTGCATTTATCTCTCCAAATGTCATTTGCTTTTGCCGGCGTCGAATTTGACGTTGCGGTAAATCTCTTTCAGCGACAACTCGCAGTCGAAGGAGGCAAGTTTGACAACGTCCTCCAGTGAGTCAAACTCGCGGTGCAACCAGAACCTATCGCCCTGCTTGATGAATTGCGAAACGTTCGGGTGTTCCTGCGAGATCAGCAGGTATTCGCTGAAGCTCGGGATTGATTTGTAATGAGTGAACTTCTTGCCGCGATCTCTGGCTTCAGTGGACTTCGACAGAATCTCAATAATCAGAGCCGGATTGATCAACACATCAACACCGTCAATTACTTCAAACTGTGGTTCGCCGCAAAGCGCCGATACATCGCCGTAACGGTAAGGCGGCAAGCTTGGAACTTTGATACGCATATTGGCGGAAAAGACACGACATCCATGCGGCGACAACCGCCCGTCGAGAGAGATTATCAAATTTACCTCAATCTGATCGTGCTGATCACTGACGCCGCTCATCGAAAACACTTCACCGTCCCAAAATTCGAGCCTCTCATCCGAGCTCCGATCCAGCTCCAGATACTCTTCCAGTGTGTAACGCAACTTTGGTTGTGCGGACATGACTTTATTCTCCTTCATTGCGGGTTGACGTTAGAGTACAGCAACCAGCGCCAAACACTCAATGCCACAATACCGTAACACCATCGCAAAAGGGCGTTGGCCAGTATTTCGCATTCAAAAGTCGCGTGATATGATGCGCATCCCTTAAATTGCAATCTTCATTTAAAGGCAAATTTTCAATGTCTCAACCGATCTATCTGGTGACCGGCGCGCACGGTTTCATCGGCGCGTGGGTGGTAAAGCGGCTGCTCGCGTCAGATTTTAAAGTAGTCATCTTCGACAAAAGCCCCGATCCTCAACGCCTGCGCCTGATCATGGACGATGACGAGATCTGGCGGGCGACGTTCGTCGCAGGTGACATCACCGACGGCGAGGCCGTTTCGCAAATCGTCGGACAGCGCGAGATCACGAACATCATTCACCTGGCCGGATTGCAGGTTCCGGCCTGCCGCGCCAACCCGCGCCTGGGCGCGATGGTCAACGTCATCGGCGCGATCAATGTTTTCGAGGCCGCGAAGAATTCCGGCGGGCGCGTCAAAAGGATCGCCTACGCCAGCTCCGCCGCGGTCTACGGCAAAAGCGATGGCGCGGCGCCCGAGAGCCAGGCCGGCGGGATGAATACGCATTATGGCGCGTTCAAACGCTGCAACGAAGACAACGCGCGGGTTTATTTTCTTGACAACGGCGTCAACAGCGTGGGGCTTCGCCCGTTGACCGTTTACGGCGTTGGGCGCGACACGGGAGTGACCTCCGATCCGACCAAGGCGATGAAGGCGGCCGTTGTCGGGCGCCCATTCCACATCCGATTCGGCGGCAAGACCGATTTCCTTTACGTGGCCGATTGCGCCGATGCGTTCATCCGCGCGGCTTCGGCCGACCTGGAAGGCGCGCTCGTATTCAATTCGCACGGTGAGACGATTGAAGTCGGGGCAGTGGTCGAGGAGATCGAGAAGCTCCTTCCGTCAACGAAAGGCCTGATTACGTTCGACCCGACGCCGATGGCGTTGCCGCCTGAGCTGGATGATTCAGCGATTGTCCGCGCGCTTGGCGACATCCCGCACACTTCGCTCGCCCAGGGCGCGAAAGAGACGATTGAACGCTTCGCGCGCCTCCACCACGAAGACAGACTCGACACAAGTGATTTAGACCAATGAGCAATCAGACATCAAATCAGGCGACAATCCGCAATCCGCAATCCGCAATCCGCAATCAAATGATGCGCGCCCTGACGGTTTGCGCTCCCGAGAAGATGGAACTGCGCCAGATCGCCGCGCCTGAGTGCGGCCCGCGTGAAGTTCTGATCAAATCGGGCGCAGTCGGGCTGTGTGGCACCGATTTCCACATCTACCAGGGGCACGCCAACTACAACTTTGACGATTCGGGACGGCCAGTCCCGTTTGAGGAGCGTCCGCAAATTCTGGGACACGAATTCTGCGGCATAGTTGTTGATGTCGGCTCCGAGGCGCCTGATCTGAAAGCCGGAGACCGCGTCGTGGTGGATCAGGGCGTCAATTGCCTGAGCCGGGCCGAAATCGAACTGTGTGAATACTGCGCCACAGGCAATTCGCATCAGTGCGCGCGTTACGAGGAGCACGGCATCACAGGGTTGCAAGGCGCGCTCGCCGATTACGTGGCCGCGCCGGCGATCAACGCCGTTAAAATCGAAAGAGACCTGCCGCTGGAACAAGCCGCGTTGACCGAGCCGCTGGCCTGCGTTATCCATTCCTGTGAGATGATAATGCGGGCCTCGGCGCGTTACACGTTCGGCGGCGAAAGACCTATTCGTTCGGTGTTGATTTGCGGCGCAGGCCCCGCCGGGTTGCTCTTCACGCAATATCTGCGGAACGTCGTCGGGTTCGACGGGCTGTTGATTGTGACCGAGCCGAGCGCGATTCGCCGCCAGCTCGCGGCCGATTACGGCGCGACCGTGATTGATCCGACCTCGATGAATTTAATCGAAGCGGTCGAGGAATTGACGGACGGCGAGCGAGCCCAACTGCTGATCGAATCGGCGGGCGCCGCGCAGTTGTTCAAACAGGTCCCGAAGCTGTTGCGAAAGCAGGGGACGATGGCGCTCTACGGGCATGGCCACCATGGCGTTGATCTGGGCGTGATGAACAACATTCAATTCATCGAAACGACGTTTGTGGCGCCGACGGGAGCATCGGGAGGCTTCGACACCGACGGACGCCCCAGCGTCTACCGCAAATCGCTCGAATTGATCAGCGCGGGAAAGATCAACGTCTCGAAATTCATCACCCATCGTTACCAGTCGCTCGAAGCGGTTCCGCAGGCGTTCGCTAATGATCGCTTCGGCGCCGATTACATCAAAGGAGTCGCGGTCCTCGCTTGATTAACAGCTATGAACAAATCGAAACTCATCATCCTCATCGCTCTTTCATTACTCGCTTCCTTGCTCATCTCCGCCTGCAATCGCAGCGAAGGCGCTAAACCGGCGCAAAAGACCATCGCCGTAATTCCCAAAGGCGTCTCGCACTCGTTCTGGCAGACGGTCAAAGCGGGCGCGGACGCGGCGGGCAAGGACCTAAACGTCAAGATTATCTGGAAAGGCGCCGCGCAGGAGACCGACTATTCCGGCCAGATCAACATCGTCGAGGATATGATCAACCAGCGCGTTGACGGCATCGTGCTCGCCCCGTCGCACGGCGATTCGCTGGTGCCAATGGTCGAACGCGCGCAGCGCGAAGGCGTCCCGGTGACGATCTTCGATTCGGGCATCTCGACGGAAAATTACCTGTCGTACGTCTCGACCGACAATCGCCAGGGCGGAGTCGTCGCGGCGAGACGGATGGGCGAAAAACTCGGAGGCAAAGGCAAAGTCGCAATCCTCGGCGTCAAGAAAGGATCGGTCTCGACCGACGAGCGCGAGGAAGGCTTCCGCGACACGATTCAGAAAGAATTCCCAGGAATCGCGGTCGTCCCGATCATCTTTTACGGCGAGGCCAACGCGGCGAAATCACTGGCCGTCACTGAAGACGTGCTCACCTCGAATTCCGATTTGACAGGCTTATTCGCGTCGAACGAATCGTCAACCGTGGGCGCGGTGCGCGCCATCCGCCAGCGCAACCTGGTCGGCAAAGTCACTCTGGTCGGCTTCGACGCCACCGCCGATCTGGTTCAGAACGTCCGCGAAGGCGCGATTGATTCGCTGGTGCTGCAAAACCCGTTCAAGATGGGCTATGAAGGCGTGAAGACGATTGTGGACAAGGTCGGCGGAAAACAACCCGAACGCCGCATTGATACTGGTGTCGCGCTGTTGACGAAAGAGAATGTTGACACGCCGGAGATTCAGAAGTTGATCAAGTGATCTGCGCTTTGTTGCAGAGTGAGCGCCATCCGAGGGACCTTTTATGGCCTATGAGGTTCGTTATTCAAAGGAATCTCTTGAGCAATTGAA
>Ga0187894_10006815_pt1 | contig 11027 bp, 8 predicted proteins | sample GBC1701081metaG_FD_136650 | JGI IMG/M metagenome (GOLD analysis project Ga0187894, IMG submission 136650) | White microbial mat communities from a lava cave in the Kipuka Kanohina Cave System on the Island of Hawaii, USA - GBC170108-1 metaG ...
CATGCCGATGCCGTGCCCGACCGGCGCGAGCGGACCGGCGTCGACAATCTGGCCGGGGAAGCGGGCGCGGAACCACTGCGACATCCAGCCGCTCAGGGTGAAGCTGTCGATCACGACCGTCGCGTCCGGATCGATGACCTCGCAGAGCTCGCGCGCCAGCCGATCCGGATGGATCGGCGAGTTGGCGTGCGTCTCGCGTTCTTTGGCGTCGATCTGCTTCTCGTAGTTCCCGCGCACTTGCGCGATCTCCTTGACCCAGGCGCTCTCGCGCCGGCGCGAAAAGTCGAGTCGCAGCCGCTTGGCCGTGTCGATCAGTTGGCGCAGCACGAGCTTCGGGTCGCCGACGATCGCGACCTCGGCGGGCACGTGCCAGCCGATCCGGCTCGGCGTCGGGTCGACCTGGATGTAGGTCGCCGCTTCGTTCCACGTCGGCGGTTCGCCGAAGTGCTCGCCGCTCCAGAACTTGAAGCCGATGGCGAGGACCACGTCGGCGCGCCCCGTGAACGGCTTCTTCCATGCACCACGAACGGCCAGCGGTGCGTCCTCCGGGATCGCGCCCTGCCCGGCGCGGCGCGCGTAGGCGGGGATGGCGGTGAGCTCGACGAACTCGCGCAGCTCCGCTGCCGCCCCGGACCAGAAGATGCCGTCGGCGGCCGCGATGAGCGGGCGCTCCGCCGCCACGAGCAGATCGAGCGCGCGCTCGATCTTGGCTGGGTCGCCGCCGGAGCGGATGTCGTCCGGCTCGTAGACGCGGGCGCCGCGGCGCTGCTTCGACTCCTCGTCATTGTGGTAGAGGATGTTCGTTGGGATTTCGAGCAACGCCGGCCCCTGCGGCGGCGCCATGGCCTCGCGAAAGGCGAGGCGCAGATCGAACTCGAGCGTGCTCCACTCGACGACGCGCTTCACGTACTTGGAGAAGCTGCGACAAACGTCGACGCCATACGCTTCCTGAAACGACCCGAGGTAGTCCTCCGTGGTGGGATGCTGGCCGGCGATGCAGACGACGGCGCTGTTGGTCAGCCCGGCGACGCACAGACCCGTGACGGCGTTGGTGAGGCCGCAGCCGGCGGTGACGCTGCACACTCCCGGCGTCGCCGTGGTGCGCGCGTAGGCGTCGGCGGCGTACGCACATGCCTGCTCGTGCCGCATATGGATCAGCTTGATGCCGTGCTCGTTCAGCGCCGCCAGGATCGGCCAGGTGTGACCGCCGTTGATGGCGAACATGTACTTGACGTTCTGCGACGCGAGCACACGCCCGACCAGGGTACCGCCGTCGACGCGGGTGTTCCTGCCAGGCTGATCCTGAAGAGCCGACCAGTTCATTTCGGGTGCCATGCCGCGGCACTAGCACTGCCCGCCCAGCGCGGCAATCGACAAGCGAGGCGGCTCTCGACTAAGAAGACCGCGTGCGCCGAGCCCTCCGCACCGCCGCGATCGCGCTCGCCCTCCTCGCCGGCTCGTGCTCACGCCCGGCGCCGCGCTACTACCCGCTCGATCCCGGCCTTGCCTGGGACTACGATGTCTACACCGACACCACCGACACGCGCGGACGTCGCTTCGACGGACGTTCTCGCCTGCGCGTCAGCAACCTCGACCAGCAGCACATCGGCGCCTGGTTGACGACGCCGCAACGGATGGAGTTCGGCGGCTCGACCATCATCCGCTACTTTGCCGAGGTGCACGACGGGGTCGGCTTGATCGCCGAGCAGCGCCCGGGCGCGGCGGAGCCGAAGCTGAGCGATCCCCCCGACTTGATGATCCCGTATCCGATCCGGCTCGGACAGACGTGGGACAGCAATCAGAAGACGGAGGTGATCGACCGCGGCACGTCGATTCAGACGGTGGAGAGCGTCGAGAGCACCGCCGATACGATCACCGTGCCAGCGGGCACCTTTCACTCGTGCCTGCGCGTGAGGGGCGGCGGCACCATCAAGAAGGACGATCCGGATCTTCCCGGCGGCGCCTACATCACGCTCGAGAGCACGGTATGGTTCGCCCCCGAAGTCGGCGCGGTGCAGGTGCACTACAAGGAGACCAGCAACCGCCCTGCACTCGGCCGAGCCGAGGTCACGTATCAGCTCATTGCCATGAGTAAGTAGGACTGAGGACTGGAAACTGGCCTCAGTCCCGCTCCGCCGCCAGTTGCTCGACGATGTCGCGCACGTCGGGGTTGAGGTAGATGAGGCGCGCGCCGAGGCCGCTGCCGGGGGTGAAGCTCAGGCGCCATTCGCCGCGCTCCCAGACGAGCACGTCATAGTTCTCCGGACCGGTGCACTCGTAGCTCGGCTCGAGCGGGCGGCAACCGATGCCGGCGAGCTGGCACAGAGCATCCGGCGCGGGTCGTGGCCGCGTTGTGACGACTTCGCGGCAGGGAAGGTCGGTCGGCAAGATGAGCTCGCGACCCACCGGCTGCATGCCCCAGGTGCACCACATCGTCGGCTTGCCGTTGAAGACCGGGCGATAGAAGACGACGGCGCGCTTGCCGCGGATCTCCTCGCGCTCGATCGAGACGCGCCCGAGGATCCGCAAGCCGGTGACACACTCCCAGAGGGAGCGCCAGTTGACGCCGCGCGCCTGCAAGCGACCGAGAGCCTTCACCGAGACCCGTTGCGTCGCCTCGTCCACGGTCCAGTCGCGATTGCCGGCGATCAGCGCCGCGCTCAACACGGCCGACGGGGGAGGCGGCGGCGGCGAGCAACCGGCCATCACTAGCGCCGCCGCCAAGGATGCCGCGGCGCGGCTCACGGCCACGCCTGCATCTCCGCGCGCGAGGTTTGAACGCACTCGTTCAGTTGCGCGCGCACCAGCGGCGGCTCGAACTTGACAATGACGAAGAGGCACCGACTCAGGACGTCGAGGTTGGCGTCGAGCGCGCTCATCTTGTCGAGGACCATCGCCTTGCTGAAGCTCACCGGGCGCTCGACCTGCTCTTCGGCGATGAGGAACTTCTGCAGCCCCACCAACTGCTCGAACATCGGGTCGCCGGGTTGGAAGATGAGCCGGAACGTGCCGGCGTCTTCCATCATGTACAGATAGTCTTTCAGCTCGGTGACCTGGCGCCGGTACGAGCTCTCCAGCTTATCGAGGCGAGCGAGCTGCTCGGCTCGCATCCCATCCTTGGACCAGATCTCGCGCACCGCCTTCGCCCCCGTACCGAGCGTGCTGACGCGCGCCCGCAGCACCGTGCTGACCTGGTGCACGGCGTAGTCGATGTTCGCTTCCCGTGCCTGGGCTGCCGTCGGCGCGCCGGTCCAGCTCGCATACGCTTGCACGAGATAGAGACCGCCGCCGATGGCTGCGAGTGCCGCGCCACCCAGCTTGCCGAAGAACCAGATGCGATCGCCCCAATTCGGCGCGTCGTCCTCGGCTTCGTACCGCGCCGGCTCAGCCGCCGGCAGATTCGCCGGCGCGCCGCGGTCTGCGACGATTCCCGCTCCCGCCAGTTGCGACAGGAGGCCGCGCCCGTGCCCGACTGTCTCTTCGCAGCCCGCGTGCGCGCGCTCGACTTCGGCGACCGTCGCCTCATCCGGGTTCGACAGGTCCGCCGTCGGCCGCTCGCCGATCTTGCGCATGACATCGCGCGCACGCGAGATGTCGGCATCGGCATGCCGGAGCAGTTGGTCTGCGCGCTGGAGCGCGGCCCGACCGGCTTCGGCCGCGGCCAGCGCCTGGCGGAGGAGAAAGTTCGGTCCGTCGCTGCCGGCACGCGCCAGCCGGCTGTTCGCTTCCTGCTCGCGCTCCTCGAAGCGCCGCAGCGGCTCAGGCGTCAGGCTCGCCTCGATCTCCGCCGCCGCCTGCGCCAGCAAGACGACGCGCTCGACCAATTGCCGCGCGGCGTGATCGAGTTGCGCCCCGAGATGCTGTTGCAGGTCGTCGTAGCCGATGATCAGCTCCGCCACCTCGCCCCGCCGCGGCGTCGGCCGGGTTTCGCGCAGCACCGGCGCGAGCGGCACCAGCCAATCGCGCGGCTGCATCATGCGCGGCAGGCGCTCGAGGCTCTCTTCGAGCAGCGGACGCCGGCAGAGATCGCGCCACCACGTCCACGCCAGCCAGGCGAGTAGGAAGCCGCCCACGAGCACGGTGGCGACGAGCTTGTCGGCACCCGCGTAGATGATGGGCAGAAAGCTCCCGCTGAGCCGCCAGTACTCGATCCGCCGCGCGAGGTCGTCCGGCGGCAGAAACAGGCCGAGCACCCACTGCGGTCGCAACAAGGTGACACCCACCGCCAACCCCGCGACCACCATCACGACCAGCGCGATCGTGCGCTTGATCTCGACGTGCGCCTCATCCGTCCCGGTGCGCAGCGAAAGGCCGCGGCGTGTGCCGAGAGCGGCGATCGCGTCCGCCGCTTCCGGGCTCAGACCGCGCAGGACTCGCGCGGTGCCGACCCGGCTGCCGCCGATCCGCGGCGTGCTGCACAGGGCTTCGAGAGCAAAGCCGCGCATGGCCGCTGAGGAGGACCCCCGAGCACAGCGCACAGAGATTGCACCCGGCTCGAGGACACGATGCAGGTCCCAACCGCAGTGGACGCATTCCCACGCCGTCGCCGGCGTCGCTCCGGCGCAGTGGAGACAGGTTCGGAGGGCTCCCTTCCCATGCATGGCGTACAAAGATTATGCGATCTCCATGCCGGAGCCCGCCAGCGTATGGCGCGCGAGACGGCACTGCGCAAAGCGCCGCTTTGCGGCCGGCGGCGGCGAAAATGGACGCCGCCCTGCGGCAACTCCCGTTCTCGAGTTGCCGAATCCGCCCGGCTCTTGTAGGCGTCGCCGCATGAGCCAGCGCTACGAGAAGAGCGAGTCCCTCTACGCCCGCGCCAAGCGCGTCGTCCCCGGCGGCATCTACGGGCATCAGAATCCGCTCGGCCTGGTCGCCGCGGACTATCCGTCTTTCTTCGAGCGCGGTAACGGCGCGCACGTGTGGGACGTCGACGGCAACGAGTACATCGACTACATGTGCTCGTACGGGCCGATCGTCCTCGGCCACAATCATCCCGTCGTCGAGGAAGCCGCCGTGGCGCAACGGCGCAAGGGCAACTGCTTCAACGGACCCACGGCACTGTGGGTCGAGCTGGCCGAACACCTCGTCGGCATCACGCCCTTCGCCGACTGGGCCGCCTTCGCGAAGAACGGTTCCGACGTCTGCACTTGGGCGGTCGAGATCGCGCGCCACCACACCGGCCGCCGCAAGGTGATCAAGGCCAAGGGCGCGTATCACGGCACGCACGCGTGGTGCACCCCGCTCGCCGCCGGCACGACCCCGGAAGACACCGCCAACGTCGCGACGTTCCGCTACAACAATCTCGCTGATCTCGAGCGCGCCGTCACCGAGAACGACGGCGACGTCGCCGCCATCATCCTCAGCCCGTTCAAGCACGAGACCTTCCGCGAGCAGGAGCTTCCGGTCGAAGGCTTCCTCCAGGGTGTGCGCCGCATCAGCGACGACAAGGACATCGTGTTCATCCTCGACGACGTCCGCGCCGGCTTTCGCCTGCACCTCGGCGGTTCGTGCGAGCTCTTCGGCGTGCGCCCCGACCTCTCTTGCTACTGCAAGGCGATCGCGAACGGTTACCCGCTCGCCGCATGCCTCGGACGCGACTCGCTGCGGCAAGCAGCGTCGGAGGTGTTCTTCACCGGTTCCTACTTCACCTCTGGAGTACCGATGGCGGCGGCGCTCGCCTGCCTGAAGGAGATCGCCGCCTCGGGCGCGATTCAGAAGATGGATGCCATGGGCACGCTGCTCCGCCGCGGCTTGGAGGAGCAGGCGCGCGCGCATGGCGTGTCGATCAAGGTGAGCGGGCCGGCTGCGATTCCGTTCCTGAGCTTCGCCGACGACCCGACGTTCGAGCGCGCTCGCCGCTTCGCCGGCGCCTGCTGCCGCGGCGGCGTGTATCTGCATCCGACGCACAACTGGTTTCTGTCGGCGGCGCATTCGGAGGCCGACATCAGCAAGACGCTCGACGTCACCGCCGGCGCCTTCCGCTCGCTGGAAGCGCGCTGACGAGAACCGAAGTGAACCGAGAGCGCATGCTGGATGAGGCAGAGCTGGATCTCTGCTGCCTCCGCAGTTGATCTCAGTTCATTGCCGTTGTGTCCCTCCTTTGGGGGACACCCTTTGTGCATCAGGACAATCCCCAATTGCGATCGCATTGCACGTCGTGCGAACCATGTCGCGCCGGGTCAGCCCGAACACTTCAGGAGGGGACATGGAATGTTCGAACGTCTTCTACGCGGGTATGATGGTCGCGACCATCGCACTCGTATCACCCGCAGCGGCGGCGACGACACTCAACGTCGCCAACTACGGCGTCGACAGCGGCGCCTGCGGTCCGGTGTTGGGCACACCGTGTCGCTCGATCAGCCAGGCAATCACCAACGCCATGGCTGGTGACACCATTCTCGTCGGGCCGGGGCGCTACGGCGATCTCGATGGCAACGGCAGTCTCGGCGGCACCGGCGAGGAATCGGGCGCGACGGGGATGATCGACGTGAACAAGACGTTGATCATCCTCTCGACGATGGGTGCGAGTGCGACGGTGGTCGACTACGGCCTCGTGAGTGCTGGGTTCTACGTCACCGCACCAGATGTCGTCATCGGCAGTGTCAACAAGGGTTTCACCATCTCGGGTGACTCAGGTGCGGGCATCAACCTCACGGGAACCGCCAGCGGTGCCACCGTCGCAGGCAACTTCGTCTCAGCCGTCCAGGTACCTGGCACGTTCCCAATCTACATGAATGCGCCGAGCGCCGTGGCGCGCGACAATCGCGCCAGAGGCGGGTTCGGCGCCTTGCTGACGAAGGCCGGAGCCGTCGCCGAGCGGAACGTGTTGAGCGGTGCCCTGTTCGGTCTCTACGCCGTCACGGCTGACGGCGCCACGCTGCAGAAGAACGTCGCGGTCGACAACGACTACGGCTCCTATGTCTCCAGTACGTCTGCCCCGCCGGCTGTGTTCACGCGCAACCTGTTGACGGGTAACCATCTCGGCGGCCTGTACGTCCTGCAACTCACGACTCCGCCAGCGCTGACGGATGTCGCTACCGGCAACAACTTCTACGGCAATGGCGACTACGCTTCGGCGTCACCATCGAACTGCGGGCTCATCGTCGAGAACAACGACGGCACGAATGCTCTCGCGGTCACCGCCGACGGCAACTACTGGGGCGACGTCGCTCCCGGGCCGAACCCCGCCGACAACGCCGCCGGCCCTTGCAACGTCACCGGCGGCGGCGTCGAGAACGTCACCACCGCGAGCCCAGCGGCGGCCGAGTTCAAGATCCTGCCCAAGGCGCTCCGCTAGCAGAAGGAGATCGAACCATGAAGGTTTGTATCGTGACGAGGAACATCGTGGCCGCGACGGCGCTGCTCGGCGCCGTGGCCGCTTGGAACAGTGCGGCCGGGGCCGCCAAACTCTACGTTGCCAACAACGGCTTCGACAGCGGCAGCTGCGGCCCGATCGGCTTCGAGTGCCGCTCGATCACGGGCGCCCTGGCGAATGCCAACGTCCTCGGTGGCGACACCATCATCGTCGGGCCGGGGCGCTACGGTGACATCGACGGCGATGGCTTCCTCGGCGGCATCGGGGAAGAAATGTCCGGCGCGTGGGCCATCTACGTCAGCATCCCCGTTAAGATCGTCTCCAGCCATGGCGCCGCCTCGACCATCATCGACGCGCCCGGCTCCTTCGGCGGCGCCTACATCGAAAGTGGGCCGATCGTCTTCGGCAAAGCCAGCAAGGGCTTCACCATCGTCAACGCGAACTACGGGGTCTTCGTCAGCAACTCCTCCTTCCCGAAGGTCAAGATCGGCGGCAACGTCATCCTCGGGGACGGCAGCACCTTCGGCATCTACTCGGGATTCGACGGCACTTCGATCGCCAACAACCGCGTCGTCAATCACGACACCGGGATCGACTCCGAGGGCAACGGCAACTCGATCAAGAACAACGTCGCCACGGGCAGCTCCATCGGCATCTACGTCTACGGCGAGAAGGTCAAGGTGAAGAAGAACCTCACCATCCTGAACGAGATTGGCGTCTACATCGACGACGGCTTTGCCACGACGAACTCGCTCTCGGCCTTCTCCGGCAACAGCATCGTCGGCAACCTCGACGCGGGGATGTGGATCGAAGCGGTGGGCCTGCCTTCCGGCGGCCTGACCGAGAAGCTCAAGGGCAACAACTTCTTCGGCAACGGCGACCGTCTGCCGGGACCGCCGTTGAACTGCGCCATCATCACCAGCAACCCGTCGACGGAGCCGCTGAACGTGGTCGCGCAGAACAACTTCTGGGGTGTCGCTGCCGGCCCGGGGGCGAACCCGGCCTACGCAGTCGGCGGCGCCTGCAACCTCGGCACTGGCCCGGTCACGATCGACACCACCGTAGCGCGTCCGACCGAAGCCAAAGTCAAAGCCAAACCGATGCGGTAAACGGACATGAACGGAGATGACCGCCTACATCTCGGTTCGTCCTCTTGTTCCCTCCTCGTGGGAGTACAGGAGCGAGACGATGAAAAGTGATACGATAATCGTTCTGATCGCCGCGGTTCTCGCTTCGGCGTTACCGGCTCGTGCGGCGGTGATTCTCGACGTCGCCAACTACGGCGTCGACAGCGGTGCCTGCGGCCCTCTTTCCGCCGCGCCCTGTCGCTCGATCAGCCAGGCGATCACCAACGCCAGCGCTGGCGACACCATCCTCGTCGGCCCGGGCCGCTACGGCGATCTCGACGGCAACGGTACTCTCGGCGGGACTGGCGAGGAGTCGGTGACGATTGGCATGGTGGACGTGAACAAGGCGGTGACGATCCTCTCCACCATGGGGGCGTCCGCGACCGTGATCGACGCCACGGGCTTCAACGACGCCATCTACACCAACACCCCCGGCGTCGTGATCGGCAAGGCAAACCAGGGTTTCACCATCCCGGGCGTCACCAGCTTCGGCATCTACGTCGACGTCGCAGCCACCGGGGCAAGCATCGCCGGCAACTTCGTCACTGCGGCACCATCTTCGGGGGGAGTCCCAATCTACCTGGACGCGCCAACGGCGCTCGCCCGTGACAACCGCGTCAGAGGGGACCAGGTTGGTTTGTTTTGGGGCGGGAGTGGAGCTGTCGTCGAGCGCAACGCCTGCAGCGGTGCCGAATTCGGCCTGTCCGGCGAGACTGATGGAGCCACGGTGCAGAAAAACGTCCTGGTCGACAACACCCACGGCGGTGGTTTCAGCAGCCTCTCGACGGCGCCGGCTCTGGTCACGCGCAACCTGGTCGTCGGCAACCACCGCACGGGGTTAGGGGTGTCCGACAGCACGACTCCTCCAGGGCTCACGGTCGTCTTCGCCGGCAACAATTTCTACGGTAACGGCGACTACGCAACGGTGGGGCAGAACTGCGGTGTCATCGCCGACAACGACGACGTCGTGAACCCCCTCATCCTCAACGCCGACAGCAACTACTGGGGCGACGCAGCTCCCGGGCAGAACCCGGCCGACGCAGTCGGCGGCGTCTGCAACACCGGCGTCGGCGTCCAGAACGTCACCGCGGCGAACCCGGCGGCGGCGCCGTTCATGATTCTACTCAAGGCCCTACGGTAACGGAGATCTCCGTTACCGGTTCCCCTACACAGGCGCGCGGCGCCGTGCTAGCGAGTCGCGCCATGGATCTCGCCTACACTGCGGAACACGAGGCGCTGCGCAAGAAGGTGCGCGCCTGGCTGAAGAACAACCTCCCCAAGAAGGACCGCACCAATCAGTCCGTCGAGGTCGAGGGCGAGCGGGTCGCCGAGTCCAAGGCGTGGCAGCGCAAGCTCTATCAGGGCGGCTACGTCGCCATGGGCTGGCCGAAGAAGTATGGCGGCCAGGAAGCCGACATCATGACGCAGACCGTGGCGAACGAGGAGCTCGTCGCCGCCCGCGCGCCCAGTCTGATCGGCATGATGGGGCTGCAGATGGTCGGCCCGACTCTCATCCAGTGGGGCACGGAGGAGCAGAAAGAGCGCTATCTGCCGCGCATCCTCACCGCCGATGACATCTGGTGCCAGGGCTATTCCGAGCCGGGCTCCGGCTCCGACCTCGCTTCTCTCAAGACACGCGCCGAATTGGTCGGCGACGAGTTCATCATCAACGGCCAGAAAGTCTGGACCTCGTACGCGCACATCGCCGACTGGATGTTCTGCCTGGTGCGCACCGACGTGGAGGCACCGAAGCACAAGGGCATCTCCTACGTGCTGATCGACATGAAGTCGCCCGGGATCACGGTGCGCCCGCTGGTGCAGATGAACGGCGATTCCGGCTTCAACGAGGTCTTCTTCGAAGACGTTCGTGTGCCGCGCAAGAACCTGATCGGCGAGCTCAACCAGGGTTGGCTCGTCGCCAACTCGACCTTGTCGCACGAGCGCAACATGCTCGGTTCGACGACGCGCACGCAGCTCATGTTCGACGGCGTGCTGAATCTGGCGCGCACGCGGCAGCGCGGCGGCAAGCCCGCGGCCGCTGATCCAGTGATCCAGCAGCGCCTCGCCGATCTGCTCACACGCGTCGAGGCGATGAAGCTGCACTCGTATCGCCAGCTCACCGACGCGATCCGCGGCCGCTCACCGGGCATCGCCGCCTCGGTGAACAAGCTGGTGAGCACCGAGCTGAACCACGACATCTCCGCCCTCGCCATGGAGATCCTCGGCTCCTACTCGACCCTGTCGAAGAAGTCCGAGCACGCCGTCGACCGTGCCATGTGGCCGTGGGAGTTCATGTTCACCATGGGCATGATCATCGGCGGCGGCACCTCGCAGATCCAGAAGAACATCATCAGCGAGCGCGGGTTGGGGATGCCGAAAGGATGAGCTGGGAACACCACAGATGAAACACGGATGAGCACAGATGGATTTCGGACTGAGTGAAGAGCAGGAACAGTTGCAGTCGAGCGCGCGCACCTTTCTCGAGGGCGAGTGCCCGCCGACGTTCGTGCGCGAGCTGAGCAAGGACACCGACGGTTTCTCCCGCCGGCTGCACCAGCGCATGGCCGAGATGGGCTGGACCGGGC
>Ga0187894_10006816_pt1 | contig 11026 bp, 9 predicted proteins | sample GBC1701081metaG_FD_136650 | JGI IMG/M metagenome (GOLD analysis project Ga0187894, IMG submission 136650) | White microbial mat communities from a lava cave in the Kipuka Kanohina Cave System on the Island of Hawaii, USA - GBC170108-1 metaG ...
CAGCGCCGCGGCCAGCGCAAAATTGAGCAGCAGAAGATTGGGGCGGAAGTAGGCTGAAAGTCCAATTACTAAGGCTGCCAACGCCACTCGCCGAGTTGTAGGGTCGGAAAGAAGAAAAAACGCCAGAGATATTAAAAAGACGACTGGCGTCTCGGGAGATATCTGCCCCACGTTGTAAGCGACAAATGGATAAGCCGCCGAAAACACGAGAAAGACCAAGCCTGTCAGCGCGCCGAACGCGCTCACCGCAACTTTATAAATAAACCAGACGGAGGCCAAAAACAGCGCGGACTGAATCAGAACTATCCCCCAATTATTCCCTCCCGCGACAAACCTGCTAGCCGCTATGAATACCGGATAACCTGGCAACCGCCATCCTTCAGGTTCATATGAGCCATTTTCTACAAGGCCAAAACCATGTCCCCGTGACAGAGATTCCGATAGCGCAATGTACCGCCCGCTATCCGCCGTCGCCCAGGGAGCGGTCTTCACAACCAGCACAGCCAGCGGCAGAAGATGCATGGCAAGCGCCCATCGGCACAATCGAGGAATATTGATGGATGAAAAGTGTTTAGACGTAATCAAGATCATTCATTCTTCGCTGAATACTTCAGGCCAGTAAACGAAGTGATTTGCGCCACTCCATCAGCCATCTTACGATTCCAACACACCCTACAGCTCCCAACAGAAAAACGAATGGCTCAATTGTAAACCGATACCTGTTAAATGAGTACGTCATTAGTGTAGAGAGGTATACACCTATTACTGGCGCCAAAAGGAAAAGAAGAGACCTACGGCTTTTCTTCCACTTGCTTCCAATAAACACTGGGATTGCAAATAACAACGCAAAGCCATATAGGTAATGCCACCTGTACCAACTTAATAAATCAGGCCGAAGAGATAGCCAGAATAAGATAGTTTTTCTCATCAAAAGCCAGGCGAAACGTTTCGGACTCTCCGCTATTGATTTAATAGCTTCATTTGACCACATTTCAGAACGCTCAACCTCTGACATTTCCATAACAGTGGGGTATCGCTCTTTGATCACCTTGAGTTGCGGGGCATCAAACCCCATTACAAATACATCAGCGTAGAGAGAGCCTCTTGCCCACAGGTTATTTCCTAAGTAGAAGTGTTCTGTCTGAGTTGATAGAACCGGCTTTCCCATAACTGCCCAATTTCGTATTATCCACCCCCCAATCACAACGGCAGTAGTTATGGTAAAGACGGCCATCGTTCGCCATCGCCTTCGGAGCGGAAATAGTGCGAGCGAAATGACGCATAACGGGAAAATGAATAGTAAATAGCCTCGCGAAAGAATGCTGAGCCCCAGTAGCAAGCCAGAGAGACAAGCAATACTCGCTCTATCATGGCTATAAAGCATAGCCAGCACAGTAAATGCCCCGACTAAAAGAAATGTGCCAAATCCCTCAACAACAAGCTTTTCAGATGAGTAATAGCCAAATATCGAAGGTGGGTTTACTGCCCAAATAACCGCCGCCAGCAATCCTGCGCGAGCTTCTCCTACCAGCCTACCCAAATATGCCAACATTATGCAGATTGCAGAAGAAACCAGAATTAAAGAAAGCTTTGGCCACAGATACGAGGTTCCAAAGAGTTTGAAATGAACAGCCAGGAAAAATGGAAACACAGGGCTTCTATATGCTGTTGGATCACCCGGTTTCCCTCCTTGACACCAGGGTTGCATCCTCTCTGTGGAAATGAACTTTCCATTCTCAAGCAAGTTCTTTGCTAAATCAACGTACTCTGGTTCATCACCGTTAAACAGTGGTGTAGCCTGCCACGTAGCAATTAGCCTTATACCAAATGCGATTGTGGCAATTAACACTGCCAACCACACGAATCTCGCTGATTTGATGCCCGCAGTTGTTATGTTCTGGTCGGTCATGTTCCTCATGGCTTATATGTATGATCCCTCTTTCGTTTCGCCTTCCCTTATCGAACTCTGCCTGCGCCTGTACAGCGAGATAGACCGTCTTGCGAGGTAACCGATTCCGACGCTCGACAGAATCGCAAGCATAGGATTAACCGGATGCCGGAAGCGCGGATCGCCGAAGGTCAGCAAGCAAACAATCATCACTCCAACGATCGGCGCCACTATCAGCCAGAGCGCGCGACGCATATCGGGTGATCTCCAAAGAAAGACGGCCCCAATCAATGAGAAAGGCAATAACCCCAGATAGACCCAATCATTCCCCCAAAAAGAGAACGGGCTGAAGTAGATGGCGATCTTTCGCGGAGCCAGCCATAAAAAATGAGCCGGATCATGAGTAATCTGATAGATTGCTTCTCTGGCAAGAATGCGTGACCGCGCAACCTCACCAACGTGATCAAACCCCGGATATTTGGTTCGCAGATAATTGCGCTGCTCCGAATCCTCCCGCATCATTTCACCCGGCCAAGCACCTCGCGCCCAGGCGTTGTTCCCACACCAGACCACTTCCGGCCCTTCAGTTGACAGTGTAAATATGCTCAGGTTTGCCAGATTGCGAGTCATCCATCCTCCAATCACGATGGAAGAAGACAACAGGAACACAACCGCGAACCGTCTCTTTCTTTCAAGCAATAGCCAGATGAATGGCCCCAGCACGGCAAAAAGCAGGTACGCTCGGATTAACACAGCAAATCCCAACAACAATCCCGCCACACCTGCCAATATGATTGAGTTACGCCGCAATGCCGCCACAACAAGGATCAGTCCGCATACAAAAATAAGCGCGGCTGAGCTTTCCCCCATCAGCAGCCCAGCCAATCTATTGGTCATCAGGAGCGCTTCCCAGCTCAACCCGCTCAACAGAGCGCTTGAAGTGTCTTTCGTTAGCCAAAAGCAGAGCCAGAAAACGCCCAGAGAAGTAAGACTGGTGAGGAACACCAGAATCAGCCTTGCGCGATTCTGGTCATCGCCCGCCATCCAGTAAATTAAGCCGAGCAGTATAGGAAATCCCGGAGTCCGCCACGCTGTGGGCTCGCCCGTTTCCAAAGTAAATCCTTGCCCCGCCAATATCCTCCGGGCTAACGTGTCGTAGAAAATCTCATCACCTCTCCACGCCGCGTTATTGTCGAAAAGCCAATGGGCGCGCAATAAAACACTAAATGCGATGATAACTAGGGTTGCCAGGCGTCTATTGGTTAAGCCAGTCATGACTGTTCTTTGGGGCCATATTTCCCTCCTGTGTGGCGTTACATCATCAACCGTTCCACCGGCCAGCGTAAAAATAGCGATTGCCCAGTACGCTGGGTCGAAAGCCGGAAACAAATTGTGAAACGCAGCGGACGGAAAAGAGAGCCACGGCGCGTGGGTTTAGAAGGTCTCCCATCGCCAGCCTTCCCGGCGCGGGCCAGGATACTTCGTGAATAGTGAAGGCCAATTCAACCAAGCCGAACCTCGTGAAGAACGCTCGCTGTCCGCCGGCAGTGGCCTGAATGACGTGATACGGAGGCATTTCCAAAATACGCCGCCCGCGCAAGAGCCTTGCCCATCGCATTACCGTTAGAAAAAGGTTCGGATTCGCTTCTAGAGGTCCTTGCGCCAATAAGATGCCGCCTTTTTTCAGCAAGCTGAGAATGTGAGGAATCTGGGCGTCAGGGTCTGTCAAATGCTCTATCACATCTCCGAGGTGAAGAACGTCGGCCTTGCGCTCGCCGCTCAATTTGGCAGGATCGGTAACGATCAAGACTTCGGCCCCGTTGCCATACTTCTCTGCGATGCGCTGATCCAATTCCACGCCAACAGATCTCCATCCCCGTTTTGCCGCCTCGCGCAGCAGATGCCCCGCTCCACAGCCATAATCAATAAAAGTCCCCGGCCTGTTCAGCCCGAGCCATCGGATGACCTCACCCGCCCCCATCACTCCCGACATGCTCTCTTCCGCCGACAGAAACCGCTCATAGTCTGTCCCATACATCAGTGCGAGCGTTTCCGCATCCGGCATGGGGTAAGAATAAAGCGAGCCGCAAGACAGACAGCGCCTGTATTCATACTCTTTTCCTCGATAAGAGATTGAGCCAGCCCACGAAGGGCTCCACTCTGTGTATGTACATAGCGGGCAGATCATTTGATCCTAAGGTGATGCTTTCCCAGACAATCCACGAAACGCATACAACCCCGCTGGCACTAACAGCGCGTATAAGGGGACGATTTCACGCGGCTCATCCATAAATCCCCCGCCGAATAAATATACGGCGGTGATAATAGGAACTGTCAGGAGCGCGCGGCGAAGTTTGGGTGGCTGACTACTCCAGAACAGCAAAGGCGCCGCCCAGAGAATGCCGAACAAATACAGGTAGAAAAGATAGTTATTGTATGGGTTAAAGTTCGAGAAGAACCGAGCAAGACCTGGAAGATTGTGCGCCAAAGAATCACTATGCTGCCAACGCCAGCCTATTCCAAGCCACCAACGGAGAAATATCAGGGGAACCAACCAGGAAAATCCTGCAACGGCTATTCTTAGGACAATTGACCAGGAAAGCGGCTTAGTCCAACGAACAAAGAGTAGAATCAGAGGCAAAAAACACGTTGTTTCTCGGTTAAACGCGCCAACTAGAATCACCAGGCATAGCAACCAGTCCCGCCCGTCTAAAATACACATCAACCCAAGCGAAAAAACGATGATCTCCGGGAACTCGGTTGGTATCTCGAACTGATTATTAAATGTGAGCGGAATAGTGGCAGCTAGAAACAATAGTCCCAGCAACGATTCATGAGCAGAAAAGTAACGGCTTAGATATATGTAGAAGATGCAGTAAGCGCATATGATCGAAAGCAATCGAATTAAGGAGAACGCTTGAGGCCAGGCTATCCCTGTAAACCCGGCCACCGCAGCCATTAAAGCCGGCATCAATATTCGGGCGCCATTGACGAAGACTAAATGTTCTTCACTGGGCTGAAGATTGCGATCTTTGAATGCAAGCCAGACCTTTTGTTGCAGAGAGGCGGCCTCATCTACCGGCTTTTGGCGGGCGAAAAAGCTAACAGCGCCCGTAACAAGAGCCAGGTGCAGACATAAAGCGGCAAGTAACAATCTTTGCTTAGTCATTTGTTTCGGGAGGAGCGGAATGATTCCTAATGACACATTAGGATTACTATTCCTTACGACCTATGTAATAACAGGAACTGGCGATCCTGTGAAACTGCGGCAGCCTTTCAAGAAAGTAATCGGCATATTTGAGCGGGAACACCGCCCAGCCAGCCAGGCTGTTTATCCTACGATAGAGCGCCGGATTGCCTCCGGACAATACGCCGGCCATCAGTTCCCGCAGAATCCAGGTCACGGTCGAGGCCGGGCCGATGTGAATGCCGGATTCGACCTCAACCAGCGGCGCGCAAAGCTTCCCCAGCCCCGGCCTAGTGCTGCGGCGCAAATCAATCGGTGATTCGTGATATGGCTGTAGAAAGGGCATTTCAGTGTAAAACAGCCCTCCTGGCTTAAGCGCTCGGATGCACTCCTTTAACGTGCTGTCAGCATCCTCGACATGCTCCAACACGCCTTGGAGAACCACTAAATCCGCAATAGAATCAGGAAAAGGAAGAGCCAGGGCTGAAGCGATTATATGCGTGGAGCCGGAATTAAAGATGTCCAGATTGATGACGCGCGGCCCGTAATCCGTATATCCCGCTCCAACATTCAGAATTACCGCATCGCCGCCGGCTTTTCCGATCAGAGATTGAACCCGCCGTTTCGTGCGACTGGTAACTAAAAATGGCTCGGGCGGAGCGGCAAGTACCGCTCTCACCTTCTTCAATGGATCAGACATTACTCAGCAGGCTCAGGTAAAGTTCTTCCATACGCGACATCTGAGCCTCGTAGCTCCCTCCGGCCCGAACTCTGTTCCCGGCTTCCGCGGCTAACTGCTTTGCCAGATCAGGCTCACTTAGCAGCCGCAGAATAGCGTCGGCCAAACCAGCCGTATCCTGCGGCTTGACCGACAATACTGTTTTACCCGGCTCGATATAATGGGGGTCATAATCAGGGATGTCGCTGACCACAACGGGAGTTCCGCAGGCCATCGATTCCAGAACTGTCATCGGCGTTCCGTCCGTCTCGGGAATCGAGACGGTCACGTTAGCTAAACGATAGTGATCCGCCATTTCGTCGTGAGGAATTGGACCGATAAACCGGACACGATCCGAGGCGCCGCCTTCTCTAATGAGGTCATGCACTTTCGTCTCATAGCTTTCATCTTTCGCCTCATTCAAATGGGCGAAAAGGAAGTAGGCTTCGGGATTCTTTTTGCAAACTTCTCCGGCCGCAATCACAATCTTGTCGAGGTTGTAGAGAGGACGCATCAACCTGGAGCTGAGCGCAACTCGCGCATTTTCCGGCAGATTCCAGCGTTTCAGCAGGTATTGCGGCCTGTCTCCTGGATTGAACCTGCGCAAATCAACCCCGCCGTGGATGACTTCGACGTTCTTTTCAGGCTGGCAATAGCCACGCACCACCTGCGTTAACGGAGCCGACCAGCAAGTGACCAGATCCGCGCTCCGCAGCGCGAGCGGAGTCAACCATCTTTCGCGCAGATCGGCGCCTGGTTTCCAGTCTTTTCCGCAAACATCTCCGCCCATCACCGTAACCACCAACGGATGGAAGTTACTCAGAGCCGCATACCAGGTATTCGCCCCCAGAAAATGGCAGTGCAATATGTCTATGCGTTCCCGCCGCAACACGCCTTTCAACTTCCAAAGATCTCGCGCCGTAACCCAAAACTTTTTCAAATGGAAGCCGCCTATAACTCCGTGGAATTTCCCGCCCGCCTCTTCGATGGCTTTCACATGCCGCGATTCAACCGGGGCGAAGGAGATCACGTGCGTCTCGTGCCCGCGATCGCTGAAGAACCCCATCCATCGCCAGGTGTGCACATATCTTCCGTCGGCAAAAAAACAGATTCGCATTCAAACAGCGCCCATAGCTCGCTGCGCTTTGCGCTTACCAAAGCGCAAAGCTTCAGAAATCATGGCTGGACTGGTCGAGAAAGCCTGCATCGCGGATTTCACCCCCGCGGCGGTCTGCCCCGCCTGAATTTGAGTTATAGCCAGTTCCAACCGTACCTCGGACAACCGGCGGGAAACTCGCGCCCCGAGCGCGCGGATCTCAGGATTGCGTTCGAGCGCCAGGTGCAAACAGCGCAACTTCTCTCTCCCAACTTTGATCCCGTTCGCCGCTCCGGAGGAGTTGGTTCCGTGAACCCGGTAACGCGCCAGCGGCTGGTGATAGTAATAAACCTGATAGCCTCCACCAGCCACACGCAGCGCTAGATCGTAATCATCCAGCGGGAAGATACCCTGATCGAGATAGCCCACCTTTTCAAAAACCCCCCGTTGTAATGTAAAACCGGGGAACGAATTCGAAAAAAGAAAAATGTCTGTCAAACTACGCAGCCCGCTTTTCACCGGGTATCGTTTGATCTCGCCGTTGACCGTATGCCAGGTTCGGCCATCGTTCAACGTCTCATTGTCCGGCCCAATCATCACTGCGTCGCAACAGAACAGCCCCAGATTCGGATATTGCCGGAACGCCGCCACCGCTGTTTCCAAGTGATCCGGCTCCAAGACATCATCGCTGTCAATAAATGTGATCAACTCGCCTTTGGAAAGCCGGATGCCCGTGTTGCGGGCGACCGACGCCCCGCCATTTTTCTCTTGTATGTGAATCCTGACAGAGCTGTATTTGGGGTTGGAACGCAGCCACTCAATAGTGCCATCGCTCGAACAGTCATCAATGACGATAACTTCGAAATTCCGATACGTCTGCCGGGCTATGGCGTCCAGGCACTGACCGATCCATTGTCGCCGGTTGTAGGTCGGCACAATAAAACTGGCAAACAATCCATTCATACTAAATCAAAGCTACTTTCAGCCTTACGCCATACGCCAAGAACCGACTTGCCTAATTGATGTCGTAACAGCGGGTCAATAAATGTTGAAAGCGGAACCAATCGCTTATCCCAAAAACTTATTTGTTCCGCAGAGGGCATTGAACTTTTTAAAAACACCCGATTACCTATCGAGGCAAGCATTCCTATACTGTCCAGATAACATAATTTGACGCAGCGAAGGGAGTGAGGGGCGGCTTTAAGGAGTGATTTCCTGCTGTAGCGCCGATAGTGGCCTATTGCCCGGTCGAATGGCGTATAAAGCCACTGATGCGCTGGAGAGATGACTATCAAAAACCCGGACTCTTTCAGAAGGCTGGCGGCCTTTGACAATTCATCCGTATCATCCTCGATGTGTTCAAGCACATCGATGTATACAATCGCATCGAAGCGATTCCCGTCATTCAAATCCGATATCGTTCCGTTTCTCGCCTCGCAGCACCCAGGCAGCGAGCCGTCCTCTATCCGCGCTCGAATGGTAGCGCTCATTCCGGCGTCCGGTTCAAGGCAGACCCATCGCTTTTGAGAACCATCACACAATATGTGCGCGCCCGCCCCGATCCCCGCTCCGACTTCAAGGACGTCGCCAGCAAGAAAGTTCTTTATCATCCGCCCATAATAGGCCTTCCAGTTAACCGCCTTGGAGAATAAAAGCAGTTCCGAGCCAACATACGAAGTCATTGATATGAATAAACCCACTTGATTGAAAGAACAAAGTGCTCATAATCACGGCCAGGAATAAAGACGACATTGCTCCTATTACTCAATATTATTAAGACAAACAGCAAAGACATCATGACCGCCTGCATCAGGAGCACAAAAAACGACAAGGTAACAAACGACGCCCAGCCCGGGATCGCGAGGTCGGTAAAGAGCCTTAATATAACGACAACCAGTATCCCCGCCAGACTCACTAAAATAAGCGACAACATAGCAACCAATGCTCTAACGCCTATGACATCCGAATGAACAGAAACGGCGCCAAGTCCGTGGATGACAAGTGACACAAAATTCATCTTTGAATGACCGGACAGCCTCTTGCCGCGCTTGGTGGGAATTTCAATATAAGGGAGCCGGGCCTTCATAACACCCGCGGCATAATGATTCCAAATCTCCGAAACCACAACCAGCTTGGGAAGAAGATCGTAGGGAACGACGCTGAAATTACCAAACCGGACTTTCGCTCCGGTAAGCAGGAAATAAAAGGCCTTATATAAGCCATAGAATACCTTGAATACTTTGCTTTCCGACCGCTTTGCTCTTTGAGCAAAGACAATCCGGCTCTCCTGCTGTGAGGCAACCGCTTCGATCAACCTCGGCACATCTTCAGGGCTATCTTCCCCATCAGCGTCCATAATAACCACTGCCTTACAGCGCCTATTATGCTGCACATACGCCAACCCAACCGCAATCGCTCGTTGGTGGCCAAGGTTTCTGGATAACTCCAAAATTTCAATGGTTCTGACCGCAAGATATTGCCGCTCTTCCCAGCAAGAACGATCGCGGCCGCTTGTGGAGCCATCATTAACAAGAAGGAGATCGGCGTTGAGCTTACTTTCGGCAAGTTTCTCGTCCAGCGCCTGGATCAGCAATCCCAGCGCCTCCCAATCGTTAAAGACCGGGATCAAGATAATTATAGAACTGTCTGCTAATTGGTCGGCGCCAACGGTTTGTTCAGCACGCAAATCTAAGGTCACTACCGAATTTTCCTTTTGTGGGGTTTACAGGTGCGGTAGGATGCGCGTCGCCCCGTCTAACTATTTTCGTTTACGTATCGACGCCATATCAACCAACCAGGCTATTGCGACACCCGCATAAACTAGAAGAAAGGGTCTTGCTGGAAACGAGTACCGTGTCTCAACGTGAAACACAAAATGCAGCAGGGTTAGATAAACCGGGAAAACCCATAAGCTCCACTGACCGGGCAATGTTTTTCTGCTCAGAATAACACCTGCAACCGTAAGCAACGTTACCGCAGCGAAGAAACCGTAGGTAGCTTTGTGAAATTTCCTCAGCAAAGAATCCCCAACACTCCATAGCGCCATGATGCGCCCAGGCGCCTTGAGAAGAAAATTGAAGACGCTTAGCGACTGGATCTTCTGAGAAGCCTCCACCCGGTAATCCTGGCTCATTTTCATTTCTTGATACACGGTCGCCGGTATCCCGTCAGGAGGCGCCAGGGATTTTACAAACTCACGGCGAGCGTTGTTCTCTTCCAGAATTTTTCTCCAGTCATCTCCGGTTAACTGGCTATTCACTTCGCCTGTGTATTGCTGCGCCGACACATATAAGAGCCATCCGCTATCAACGCTTAAAGGAACAAATTTCCCGGTCACGAAATAATTCCTTACAACCCAAGGCGCCACAAAGACAGAAAACCCTATAATCAGTGACAGCATCGGCTTTGCAGCATGCCTTAAGCCCTTATGCCTCCACCGCCAAGCCAAAACCATCAGAACGAACCCGATAATCAAAATGAACGACGGACGAACCAGGGACGAGAAGCCCGCGATGCCCCCGGTAGCAAATGCGAGGGCTGTTTGATGTCGTGTCGTTGAAACACAGCGAACTATGGCGAGGATAAGCACTACCGCCAAAAAAGAGGATAGTACTTCTGTAAGCCGGTATGTCGCCATAAACATTAGCTGCGGATAGACGGCGCATAATACTCCGGCTATAGCCGCGGACCGGACGCTCACGAAATGCCTCGCAAGTAAAAATAAAACCCATCCCATAGCCGCCAGCAGCGCAAACTGAACAATCACCACTGGAAGAATTGACCGTCCGGCAATCCAATAGATCAAGGCCAGAAACAATGGATAACCCGGGCTTCTACCAACAGCCGGTTCCAGAGGCGGCTCTTTCATGCCGGAAAACCGCATGTGCTCTAGCAGATTGGCGGCAAGTTGATCGTAGGTGACTTCATCCGAGGTCAGCTTTGTCGATAGGCCCGAAACGTCAAAGACGAATAGGATCGCCAACTCTATGGCGACGCAGACGAACAGCAAGATGGCTGTGATAATTGATTCGCGACTTCTGGCGATTTGCCACAGTCCTTCGGGAAGTGACGCCTCTGCCTGACCCGATTCTGAGCTGTATTGAAAAGCCGCCCGTTGATTCAGCATTAAGATTCCAG
>Ga0187894_10006818_pt1 | contig 11026 bp, 12 predicted proteins | sample GBC1701081metaG_FD_136650 | JGI IMG/M metagenome (GOLD analysis project Ga0187894, IMG submission 136650) | White microbial mat communities from a lava cave in the Kipuka Kanohina Cave System on the Island of Hawaii, USA - GBC170108-1 metaG ...
CAAGCGGTTCGACGAGATCCTGGCCGACGACTTCTACTGCTCCAATCCCGACGGAACCCTGATCGACCGCGCCGCCTTCCTGAAGCAGACCGCACGGCCGGTCACGATCACGAACATCCAGGCTCTCGACGTGATGATCCGCATCATGGGCGATTTTGCCATCATCCACGCCCGCACCAGCTACGGTCTGCCCGACGGCAAGCAGGGCAGTGGCCGCTACACCGACGTCTGGGCCCGGCTTGATGGCCGTTGGCTTTGCGTATCCGCGCATGTGACGCGGACGTAAGGGGCAAGGCGGTCGCGCCGTTTGAGTGCAGGAGCGGCCGCCTGGTCTTCCGTTCAGCCCGTTCGCGGGGAGTAACCGAGATGGCAACCAACGCGCTGAAGTATGCGAAAACGCCCAGCGGCGATATCGCATATGTCGATCGTGGTGATGGAGCGACGGCGCTGTTTGTCCATGGCGTCTTTCTCAGCAGCCACCTCTGGCGTCACGTCATCGCGCAGGTCTGCGATCTCCGGCGATGTGTGGCAGTCGATCTGCTCGCCCATGGGGCTACACGCATCGCCAGTGACCAGGACGTTTCCTTCGACGCCCAGGCCAGGATGCTGGAGGAGGTTTGCCAGTCGCTGAACCTGGACCAGGTCGACGTTGTCGCCAATGATTCCGGTGGTGGCATCGCGCAGATTTTTGCGGCGCGCTATCCATCGCGGATCCGCAGCCTCACGCTCACCAACTGCGACGTACACGACAACTATCCGCCGGCACCGCTGCTGCCGTTGATGCAGGCCGTCACCGATGGCCGACTCGGCAGCATCGGTCACGGCCTGTTGAATGATGTCGGGTTTGCGCGAAAGTTCTTCGGCGTCGGCCTGGAGCACCCGGAAAGAGTCTCACGCGAGACCTTCCAAACCTATCTCGCGCCGCTGTTTGCGAGCCCCGGCAGGGTTCGAGATCTGGAGCGCTTCTTCAAACTGGACTGCAATCAAACGGTTGCTGTCGAACCGCTGTTGCGGCGCCTCCAGGCGCCAAGTCTGGTTGTGTGGGGGACTGACGACATCTTCTTTCCATTGAAGTGGGCTTATTGGCTACGCGACACGATCCCCGGGTGCCGCGACGTCGTCGAACTTGACGGCGCCAAGCTGTTCTTTCCGGAAGAACGGCCGGAAGATCTCGTGCGCCCCTTGCGCACGTTCTGGCAGGCCGCCTCGAGGAGGGGGTGACACGGTTCACCCGAACACCGCGTCCTTGATCTGGCGCCAGAAGGTCGGCACCAAAGCCATGACCTCGCTGTAGAAGATCAGCAGCAGCGCTGACCATGCCACGGTGATCAGTGTCGCGACCCAGCCGGCCAAGGCCATCAGACCGTCGCGCTCCAAGAGCGCCAGGGCGAAGAACATGACAGCCCAGGCCGGCGGGAAATTGTCGAACGGGATCGGCAGTGCCAGGATCACGGCGTTGAACAGCAGCGCGATCGATAGCCAGAACCCGGCCGCGCCCGTGGTCCAGCCCGAGCGGCGCGGATGGACGGCATTCTCCAGCCGCACGATCCAGCGCTTGGCGCGGATCAGGAAATCCTGCAGCCGGCCGCGCGGCATGGATTTGCCGCCGATGAAGGCCGGCAGCGACGGCGCCTCGTAGCCCATCAGCATCTGGCCGATCAGGATGACGATGGGAATGCCGGTGATGGTCGACAGCCAGGGAATGCCGGTGGGAATACAGTTGGGGATGTCGAAGACAACCACGACAAGGGGGTAGGCCCGACCCTTCATGTCGTCCATCAGCTGCGCGACCGTCACTCGCGCCTCGCGCGGTCCGGCGAACAGTTGCTCCAGCAGATCGATCAGGGACTCGCGCTGGGCGCCGGGAACTGTGTCAGGCATCGCGATGCGGGGATGCTAGTCCGCCAGCGACACTTCGCCGACCAGCGGCAGGTGGTCGGAGGCCCACTTGGCCGGCGTTTCGCGGTGACGAGCCAGGCGCACGAGCCGCTCGTTGGGAATGGTCCAGACGCGGTCCAGCGACATGATGGGCTGGAACGAGGGGAAGGTCCGGATACGTGGCAGGGCGGCCGGCGCGCCGACATTGCGCAGCCGCCGGCGCTCGGCGCCGAAGATGTTGAAGTCGCCCAGCAGCACCGTGGTCTCTTCGCGATGGTGCTTGAGCGCCGTCGCCAGGCGGGTCAGTTGCTCGGCCCGCTCGCGGCGGAACAGGCCCAGGTGCGCGGCGATGCAGCGCAGCCGCCGGCCGCGCACGCGCACCGTGCAGTCGATGGCGCCGCGTTCCTCGAACGGGGCGACGCTGAGGTCGAGCAGCCGCGTCTCCAGGATGTCGCCGCGCACGAACAGCGCATTGCCGAACTTGAAGCGCGTGCGGCGGAAGGTCGTCCCGAACACTGCCGCCATCGGCTTGAGGCTTTCCTGGAACAGGTGGAACTGATCGTCCAGCGCCGAGTAGGCGCGCATCTCCTGCAGCGCCACGACGTCGGCATCAATGCGGCGCACGATGTCGAGGATGCGATGCGGGTCGTACTTGCGATCGGCGCCGATGCAGGAGTGGACGTTGTAGGTCAGCACGCGGCAGAGCGCCGACGTCGGCGTGCGTGTCGCCAGCCGATCGTTGACCACCGCGTCGACCGGTTGCGACGTGTCGACCTCGAACAGCGAGGCGGGCAGGCGAACGATGGTCTGCTCGTCGCGCCGCATCACAGCACCGGTGCCAGCAGGCGGGCGCCCTGCACTGCCACCCGGAACGCCAGCGAGCGCGATGTGAGCAGGCCCGCGTCGACCTCGCGGCTTTCCTGGAAGTCGCGCACCAGCATGTCGGCCACCTCCCGGGTGAAGCGGGCGTCGAGGAAGGCGAGTGTAATCTCAAAATTGAGTCGGAACGAGCGATTGTCGAAGTTGGCGGTGCCGATGGTCGCCAGACGGTCGTCGAACACGCCGACCTTCTGGTGCAGTACGCCCGCCTCGTAGAGATAGACCTTGACTCCGGCAGCCGTCATGTCAGGCAGATAAGAAAGGCTCGCCAGCCACGTCGTGCGATGATCGGGCTTGCCGGGGATCATCACGCGCACATCGACACCGCGGAACGCCGCCAGCTGCAGGGCGGCCTGGATGTGCGAATCGGGCACGAAATAGGGGTTGGCGATCCAGATCCGCCTGCGGGCGGCGGCGATCATCTGCCCGAACGCCAGCGCACAGGTCTCGAGCGTGTCGGCGGGGCCGGTCGGCAGCACGAGCACCGGCAGCCCGTCGGGCTCGGCGTGGTACGCCCGCCAGTCGAGCGTCAGCATCTCGCCGGTGGCCCAGTGCCAATCCTCGACGAAGCTGAGCTGACAGCCCTGCACCGAAGGGCCGGTCACCCGCACATGGGTGTCGCGCCAGGCGCCGAGCGCCGGGTCCTTCCCCAGGTATTCGTCGCCGATATTGAGACCGCCGACCCAGGCGGTATGCCCGTCGACAATGACCAGCTTGCGATGGTTGCGATAGTTGACCCGCGAGTGGCGGGTGAACCAGCTCTTGTGCTCGTTGAAGGCACTCGCGGCAATGCCGTGCTGGCGCAGGTCCTCAATGTAGCTGCGCGGCATGTCCTCGCAGCCGATCTCGTCATAGAGCACATACACCACAACACCAGCCTGGGCGCGCTCGATCAGGGCCTTTTTCAGGTGCGTGCCGACGCCGTCGCAATGGATGGTGTAGAACTGCACCAGCAGGTAGCGCCGTGCCTCGGCGATGCCGGCGAAGATCGAGCGGAAGGTCTGTTCGCCGTTGATCAAAAGCTCGGCCTTGTTGCCGCGGGTGAAGGGTAGTTCGGCCAGACGCTCCAGCGCCAGCAGCTCCGGCGGTTCGGTATCGGGATCCAGTGCCCGCTCCGACGCGCGTAGTGGCCGCACGGCGCGCATCAGGTCGTTGAGTCGGCCGTTGCGCGTGCGCCGGGCCCGCACATAGCCAAGAAACTTGCCGTGGCCGAACACGACGTAAAGCGGCAGTGCCACGTAGGGCACCAGGGTGAGCGCGATCATCCAGGCGACGGTCCCCTGGGCGGTGCGGCCGAACATCAGGGCGCGCATGGCGACCGCGACCCCCAGCAGATGCAGCAGGGCCAGCGCCACGAACGTCCAGGAGATCGCAGAAGGCGTTGCGTCCACAGGTCGTCCTCTACACCACCATTACGCCGTGCGCCGCCTGATAAACGTCGCAACGGGACCGGCGTTCCGATGTCGATCGAGGTTACCCCGCGTTCTCGTCACGCGAAACAGGCCGGCCTTTGCCTGCGCCGACGCATTGGCTATCAATGCTGCCATCGATTGAGGAGGAGAGGACGCCATGCGGGCGATGATCAGTGAAAAGGCCGGCGCACCGGAGAGCCTGGTGCTCAAGGACCTGCCGTCGGCCCCGGTGGGCAAGGGCCAGGTGCGGGTGGCCGTGCATGCTGCCGGCGTGAACTTCCCCGACACCCTCATCATCGCCGACAAGTACCAGTTCAAGCCGCCGCGGCCGTTCGCGCCGGGCCACGAGGTCGGCGGCGTCGTGACCGAGGTCGGCGAGGGTGTCAGCGGCTACAAGAAGGGCGACCGCGTCATCGGCATGATCGGCCATGGCGGCTACGCCGACGAGGCGGTGATCGACCAGGGCAACCTGCTGCCGATGCCCGACAACATGTCGTTCGAGGAAGGTGCCGCCTTCACCATGACCTACGGCACCAGCTACTACGCGCTCAAGCAGCGCGCCGACCTCAAGCCCGGCGAGACGCTGCTGGTGCTGGGTGCCGCCGGCGGCGTCGGGCTGACGGCGGTCGAGCTGGGTGCCGTGATGGGCGCCAAGGTGATCGCCGCCGTCGGCTCTGACGAGAAGATGGAGGTCTGCCGCAAGCACGGCGCCACGATGTTCGTGAACTACACCAAGGACAAGCTGCGCGACAAGGTGAAGGAGCTCACCGGCGGCAACGGCGCCGACGTGATCTACGACCCGGTCGGCGGCGATGCCTTCGACGAATCGGTCCGCTGCATTGCCTGGTACGGCCGCCTGCTGGTGATCGGCTTCGCCTCGGGCCGCATCCCGTCGCTGCCCGCCAACTTGGCGCTGCTCAAGAGCTGCGACGTGCGCGGCGTCTTCTATGGCGCCTGGCGCGGCCGCGAGCCGGCCGAGGGGCGCAAGAACTTCGACGAGATGTTCGCCTGGTTCCGCCAGGGCAAGCTCAAGCCGCACATCTCCATGCGTTTCCCGCTCGAGAAGGCACCCGAGGCGATGAACGCCCTGCTGTCGCGCCAGGCCACCGGCAAGGTGGTGATCAACACGCGGTGATTTTCCGCCACATATTCGGCGGTTAGGCCAGACGCTGGGGGCGCGCCACTCCGTGGCGCGTCTTGTTCCTTCGTCCACGTGCTGGGCTGATTTGAACAGGCACCGGTTCGGCGTTACGCGCCGACGCGTCACGGAGTGACGCGTCCCCAGCGTTCACACCCCCCACATCCACCCCCGCAGCCGCCAGCAGCACACGCGCCGCTTCGCGCGCGGTACGCGCCATCTTCGGCTCGCCTCGTACCAGGGCGGCGGCGATGGCGCCGTCGACCAGCAGCATCAGCTGCATCGACAATCCCTCGGGATCGGCGACGTCGAGCCGGCGCAGCAGGTCGCGGAACCACAGGCGGCGCTGCTCCTTGAACGTGATCGCAAGCGCGTTGGCGCCGTGCGCCGGATCGCCCATCTCGGCGACGGCGTTTACGAACGGACAGCCGCGGTAGCCCGGCCGCGCGAAATTGCGTTCCAGGCGATCGAAATCGCCCAGGATCTGCTCGGCCGCCGGCGCGTCGGTGATGGCGGCCGGCCGCAGGCGGCGCGACAGGTAGGCGACGATCAGCGCGTCTTTCGACGGGAAGTAGTTGTAGAGCGTGCGCTTGCTGATGCCGATCTCGGCCGCGACCGTGTCGACGCCGATGGCGCGGATGCCCTGGCCGTAGAACAGCCGGTCGGTGGTCTCGAGGATGCGCTGGCGCATCGCGTCCTTGGCCGTGACCGGGCCGTCCGACGCCGGTTGGGAAGATCGTGCTGCCATTACACAGACCTGTGTAAATCTCGCTTGACGCGCGGTCAAGCCTATCACATGGTGATTACACAGATCGGTGTAATTCATCCAGGAGGGCACGACCATGCGCGACATCAGGGCGTTGCGGCCGGCGCTGCCAATTCTCGCCGGTGCAGCGATCATGCTCAGCCTCGGCATGGGGCTGCGTCAGAGTTTCGGCCTCTTCATGCCGCCCTTGACCCGCGACCTGTCCATCGCCGTCGCCGACTTCACTCTGGCGATCGCCATCCAGAACCTGGCGTGGGGGTTCCTGCAGCCCATCGCCGGCGCGTTCGCGGCCCGTGTCGGCTTCCGGCCCGTCATGCTGGCGGGTGCGACGTTCTATGTCGCAGGCCTGCTGGTGATGTCGCGTGCCCAGGGTATGCTGGCAGTCATGCTGGGCGCCGGCGTGCTGGTCGGCATGGCGCTGGCCTGCAGTGCCACCGCGATCGCCATGGCCGTAGCGTCCCGCGCCGTGCCGCCGGCGCAGCGCAGCCTGGTGCTGGGCCTGGTATCGGCGGCCGGCTCGGTCGGTTCGCTGCTGGCGGCGCCGCTGGGCCAGGTGCTCGCCGAGGGCTTCGGCTGGCGCACCGGCATCCTGGGTTTCACCGCGCTGGCGCTCTGCATGCTGCCGGCGGCCTGGATGGCCGGCCGGGTCGACCGCGTGACACTGCCGGCACCGACGGGCGATGCGCTCGATGACCGGTCGGCCGGTGATGCCGTGCGCGCCGCGCTCACGCGGCCGGCGTTCCTGATCATGACCGGCGCCTACTTTGTCTGCGGCATGCAGCTCATCTTCATCACCACGCATCTGCCGTCCTACCTGGCGCTGTGCGGCATGGATCCGATGCTGAGCGCCGAGGCGCTGGCGGTGATCGGCGGCTTCAACGTGCTGGGCAGCCTGTTCTTCGGCTGGGCCGGCGGCCGCTGGTCCAAGCAGACACTGCTGGGCACGATCTATGTCAGCCGCTCGCTGGTGCTGGCCTGGTACTTCATTGCGCCGCCGACGCCGGCGAGCACCCTGGTGTTCGCCGCCATGATGGGCTTCCTGTGGCTGGGCGTCGGGCCATTGATCGCCGGGTCGGTCGCCGAGATGTTCGGTCTGCGCTGGCAGGCCATGATCCAGGGCATCGCCTTCATGAGCCACCAGGTCGGCAGCTTCCTGGGCGCGTTCGGCGGCGGCCTGCTGTTCGACGCACTGGGATCCTACGATCTGGCCTGGCGCCTGGGCGTCGGGATGGGACTGGCGGCCGGCGCCCTGCAGGTGATGTTCGCGATGCCCCGCCCGGCGCAGCCGGCCCTGCGATGATGCGACCCTGTGATCTCGACCAACTGCAGCGCGGCATCACTGCCGCGTGGCACAGCGTCGATGTTGCCACCGTGAACGGCAATGCCGTGCGCCTGCGCGTGATGCAGGACACGCTCGCACCCTGGCATGTCCACGAGGACAGCGACGAGTTGTTCCATGTGCTGTCCGGCACGGTCGTCATGGAGACCGAGCGGGGCGTGCAGGAGATCCAGCCCGGGCAGGTCTTTGTCGTGCCCGCCGGAACGCGCCATCGCGCCCGCGTCGAGGGCCGTGCCACGGTTCTGGTTGTCGACAACATCCGATAGCCACGGCCGGCCGTTCGGATGACCTGCCAGGTTATTGCGATCCCGTGATCCAAAAAATATACGGCGTCCTGTCGGCTGGCGCGGTCCTGTTTCGTCCTTGAGCCGAGCTTCAGTCGAAAGGAGATCGCTCATGGCAACCCAGGCACAAGCCCCCCAACCCGCAGTGAAGGGCGGTCTCGTCGCCTATCTGCAGGTCGATGGTGCGATGAAGGCCGCCGATTTCTACCAGCGCGCCTTCGGTGCCGAGCTGGCCGGCGCGCATCCGCCCGACGACAAGGGCCGCACCATGCATGTGCACGTCTACATCAACGGCAGCTCGCTGATGCTGTCAGACCCGTTCGCCGAATATGGGCACGCGCTGGAAAAGCCGCAGGCTTTCAACCTCACCATCCAGGTCAGTGACATCGATGCCTGGTGGAAGCGCGCCATCGAGGCCGGTGCCACCTCGGTGATGCCGATCTCGGAGATGTTCTGGGGCGCCCGTTACGCCCAGTTGCGCGACCCCTTCGGTGTCCTGTGGGCGCTGAATCAGCCGCAGACCTGAGTGCCTACACCATCCGCGCTGGTGGTCCGAATTCACCGGCGCGGATGGCCGCGTACGCCCTGGGATAGAGGCGTTTCATCTCCGCCGCCAGGAAGCGCGCCGGGACGTCATGAAAGCTGCCGTGCATTTTTTCGTAGCGCATGAATGTCCGTCCGGCCTGGTCGAAGGGCTGCAGGTGGGCGTCATGAGTGCCGTCGAACGCCAGCACCGCCACGCCCATGCGGGCGCAGAGCGCTGAATCGAACGTCGGACTCACCTTCAGCCAGCGTCCGTCGAGCATGACCTCGGCATAGCCGTGCCAGGCGAAGACATCGCCGCCCATCAGCTCCAGCACCCGGGGCGTCGCGAGATGATTGCTGACGTCGGCGAAGCCTAGTCGCGCCGGCAGTCCCGAGGCGCGGCAGAGTGCTGTGAAAGCCGAGGCCTTGGCGGCGCAGTAACCGCGGCCTTCCGCCAGCACCGTGCTGGCCCTGAAGGACTCGAGCCGATCGAAATCCGGCGCGGTGTAGGCAATGTCGCGAACGGCATCGAACAGGCGACAGGCGATGGACGCTGCCGTGGCGGCGCCTTGCGTCAGCCGCGCCGCGGCCTCCTGCACCCGTGGGTGATCGCTGTCGACGTATTCGGCGGGTGCCAGGAACACGCGGTTCGTATCATTGATGGTCATGGCGCAAGCCTGCGCCCATGGCCCCAGGCCTGTCTTGAACGTTTCGGCGCGCGCTACTGCCGCCAGCTCCGGACCAGGGCGCCGGGCGATGATCCCGCGATCTGCCGGCACTCGCGGCCCAGATGTGCCTGGTCGGCGTAGCCCAGGTCTGCGGCCAGCGATGCCAGCGTGGCACTGCCATCGGCAACGACGGCGATCCGGCGGATGAAGCGGCCGAAACGCTGGACGCGTTGCAACGCCTTGGGGCCATAACCGATCGAGCGATGGAAACGGCGATGGAGTTCACGGGTCGCCAGCCCGGATGCGTCGGCTGCCATCGCGACGGTCGTGGCGGGGACCGCGAGACGGCGGACGGCATCGACGATCGTGGCATCGGGTCGATGGCCGTCATTCAGCCGCGCAACCACCAGGCCCTCCAGCACGGCGCGCTGGTCCGCCGGCGTCGACACCTGTGCCAGCAGGACTTCGCCTTGTACGGCGAGCGTTCCCCAGGTCTCTCGCAGCCGGATCGCGCCGGCCGGTAGGTGGTCCATCGGCATGCCCAGGATGGCGTCGGCCGTACCACAGGTCAGTCGCAGTCCCACATTGCGGCTGTCGGCCCACAGGTGCGCGCGCTGTGCTACCGGCGCCGCGGTGCAGGCCATCAGCGTGGCGCCGTTCCAGACCACATCGACGCAGCCGTCGGGCAACAGGCGAAAATCGCGCGCCCATCCCGCCCATCCTTCCCATGTGCAGGCGGTTGCCAGAGCGGCCGCCGGGTTGCTCGGCATGAACTCCCGGTACCGTGACTGGCGGCGGCCGCGGGTGTCGTCTGCCTGCCGGCGGGTCGCATCGGCTTTCAGGGGAATTGCCATGAGCGTGGCGCCGTGGCCGGTGATGGTTGTGGGCTGTGATGCCAGAGTACAGCATACTGATCGCCATGACGACGGGCAGGGATCTGCGCCGCATGGCGCTGGCGCTGGAAGGCACGACCGAGGCGCCGCACTTCGATCGTGCGGCGTTCAAGGTGGCGCGCACCTACGTCACGTTGGCGGCCGACGGCCGCACTGCGAATTTCAAGTTCACGCCCGACGAGCAGGAATTCAAGTGCATGATGGCGCCCGATGCATTCGTGCCGATACCCAACGCCTGGGGCCGGCAGGGCTGGACCACGGCCACCTTGGCCAAGCTCGGTGCCGCCGAACTCAAGGGCGCGCTCGAGATGGCGTGGGCCCACGCGCTGCCGAAGAAGCCCCGTCGACGCTAGCGCTGTCGTCCTGAGCGCAGCGAAGGACCCGTTATGCCATTGTTTCGCACGAACGGACCTCACTGAGGCACGTGCGTCATCGCCGGTTTCCGTGCGTTCGACGGCTCAACGGATCCTTGTGACGAACGGCGCGTCCGGCGCCGGCCCGCTGAAGCTGCCGCGGTCGCGGAAGGGACAGGCGTCTCTCCCTGCGGAACGTTAGTGCTGAGGGGCCTTCGTCGCGCGGCAACGGCGCGCGTAGGCTTGTGCCAACCGAGGAGGGATGTGATGGCCAGGCTCAAGAACAAGATCGCGATCGTCACCGGTGCGGCATCCGGTATTGGTGCGGCGAGTGCGCAGCTGTTCGCCGATGAGGGCGCCCGTGTATTGGCGGTCGATCGGCCGCAGTCGGCGATCGAGGCGGCGCATGCCGGCAACGCCGCGATCGTGCCGCTGGCCAAGGACGTCACCGAAGACGACGCGCCGGCGGCAATCATCGGCGCGGCGCTGCAGCATTTCGGCGGGCTCGACATCCTGTTCAACAATGCCGGTGTCAGCGCCAATGCGCTGGCCGAGGTGATGACCGACGCGCAGTGGTCGCGCACGCTCGACGTCAACGTTACGGCTGTGTTCCGCCTGTGCCGGCAGGCGATTCCGGCGCTGCGCGAGCGCGCTACCAGCACCGGCCGTGCCCGCATCATCAACACCGCCTCGGTGATGGCGTTTGATACCGACTACGGGCTTGCCGCCTACTGCGCCTCGAAAGCCGGTGTCGCCGGGTTGACGCATACGCTGGCGCTGGAGCTGGGCAAGTTCCGCATCACCGCCAACTACATCTGCCCCGGCGCCATCCAGACCGGCATGACGGCGGCCAGCTTCGCCAATCCCGAGATCGCCGCCATCTGGGCCAAG
>Ga0187894_10006819_pt1 | contig 11026 bp, 11 predicted proteins | sample GBC1701081metaG_FD_136650 | JGI IMG/M metagenome (GOLD analysis project Ga0187894, IMG submission 136650) | White microbial mat communities from a lava cave in the Kipuka Kanohina Cave System on the Island of Hawaii, USA - GBC170108-1 metaG ...
TAGCAGGTTTCAGTTTCTAGAAGTCACCGAAGGCTGAAGCCACCCGGCTACCGGAAAGACAAGCCCACTAAAGGGGCTAGTACAAACAGCGCAGTTCTGTTCTTTAGCGCCTTAGTGCGCCTGGCACTTCGGCAGCCAGATGGCCTTTAGCCTCTGGCGTCGCGGTTTAAGCGCTCGGTTGGGCGATTTCCTGGCCGGGCTGGGCTTCTTCAAAGCGGGTCGGGCATTTCAGGTTGAGTTCGGTGGCGTAAAACACGCCGTCGTCGCCCAGTGTGCCGGTCATGATCGCCTGAGCTTCGTGGCGCAGCAAATCTGGCTTGACCTCATTGTCGAGATGCACCGGGATGCGGGGCGCGCTGGGGTTGGTGGCGGCGTCATGCAGCGCCTCGGCCAGGTTGTCGTAGTCCATCGGCACGTTGGCGACCGTGAAATTCAGGATCAGGTTTTCGCTGTCGTACTGGATCGTGTCGCCCAGCACCACCCCGGCGACGCGCACCGACTTCCCGGTGTAGTCGGCACTGCCCACCAGGTCGTCCACCGTGATGTAATAACGCGCCCCAGCGGTCATGCCCGACGCGATCAAATACGCCACCGCGCCCAGGATCAGCAAACCGCCGACCAGGAATTTCCAACGCCCGCTGTTTTGGGTTGGCGCGGGCAGACCGGCGCTTTGCGGTTTTTCCCAGGTTGCTTCAGCCATAATAATTGCTCCACATCTCTATGCCCGGCCTGAACGTGTCTCGATTATAACGGATTGGCGACCAGCGGCCTAAGCCATCTGTCTCATTTTTGCAGGACATGTGCCTTTATAATAGTCAAATTCTTGTGAAAAATTGTACAAAAAAGCTCCAACGATTGCAACCGCCAGGGCTAGTGAATGGATGAGCGTTTGTAACCGGGTCGGTTAGCTGATGGTCTTGCCGCTGCGTTCCCGCATCAGGGCAACGCCGCCAACGGCGATGACGGCCAGTACGCCGATCAACAATACACCGCTCGCAAGCCCCGGTGCGGAGGCATCTTCACTTGCGGTTTCGGCAGAGGATTCTGCCGTCGCGTCCTGCGCGTAGACGGGCAGGGCAGCCATCGTCAGGCTTGATAGCAAGATCAACAACAGCATTGTTTTCAACACGGCGCGCGGACGCATCATGGTTCACTCCTAAGGCGATGTGTGTAGGGGTTTATCGGCGACAAACCCTAATCCGGCAGCATAGCCTACCATTGTACCGCAATTTGGCGGCGCGCCCATGCCTCAATTGCTCAAGATCGGGACGGCATTCACATCCCCGGCGACCTCGACAAAATTAGCGACGATCCAACCGACTGAACCGGCGGGCGTTTGCGCCAGCAGCCAGTCGTTGCTGGACGCGCGCCCGACGATGCTGAAACACTCGTCGTTGGTCACGCTTCCGGCCACATCGCTGTCGGTATTGGGGTTGGCGCGCAGGTTGACCGACTGCGTGGTGGTGCGGACGATACCGACCGGCACCGGGCCGCAGCCGGTATAGGTGGCGACTTCCAACGTGTAGCCGCCGGTCGCCTGGCGGTCGTAGCTGTCGATTTGCAGGATATACACGCCGTCATCGGGCAGCGGCAGCGGGCCGACGCGGGCATTCGTCGTGCCGCCGAAATCGTCGTTGAGCGCCAATTCCGCGCCATCGGGCGACAGGACGCGCAGGATCGGATCGAAGGCTTGCGAGTCGAGCGTCACGATCAGCACATCGCCCGCCCGCCCCGCAAACGGCTGCTGGCCGACCTGCACGTCGGTCGTGAGTTCGCCCGCGAACTCGGTACGGGTCGGATTGAGGACAGACAGCAGTTGATCCTGACTTTCGAGGAACAACAGCAGGTCGGCCAATTCCTGGGCGGTCAGCCGTTCGCCAAAATTATTCGGCATGATGTTCTGGTGGCCGGGGGCGACGTAGTGGCCGGGCTGGACAATGCTCTCGATCAGATATTGTTCGGCGCTATAGCCCGCCAGCGCCGGGTCGGTCAAGCGCGTGTCTTCGACGCGGGTGAAGGTGCCTTCGGTGGCCGGGGCGACGCGGTTCGCGCCCTCGTGGCAGCCCGCGCAGCCGTACTCGCCGTTGTACAACACCTGCCCGTTGAGCGGGTCGCCGCTGATGGTTTCCAGCGTGGTCAGGATGCGCGCTATATCCGTGCCGACCACGCGCGCGGCGGCATCGGGCGGGATGTAGCCACATTCCAACGCCAGTTGTTGATACACCTCGCCGACGCGGAACAGGGCGGCGAGTTCCTGGGCGGGATCGTCTTGCACATTCTCGCCAAAGTTCGTCAGCGCCAGGGCGAGGTCGGATTGAAGGTTGAGCAGATATTCCAGATTACAGGTCAATTCCTCTATGGGTATCGGGGTGGGCAGCGGGGGCGGTAGTGTCGCGGCTTGGGCTGGCGTTTGCGTAGCAGTCGCGTCTTGCGCCAGCAGCAACCCCACGCCCACCAGGGACAGCCCGGTCAAGATGAGCGCAATGCAGAGACGAATTGAGATGGTCAGTTTCAAGGGGCGTTCCTCAATAGGCACAGATTTTGTTGTAGGGGCATAAACTATCACGCCCTTACCGCTGATACCGACACAATGGCGGCCCACAGCATACCCGGCGGGCATTAAAATTGGGTTAGACCGCGCCGCTGCACGCCGCGCAGCAAAAACCCCCGGTCAAGTGGCCGGGGGCGAATAGCTATGACCCGTTTGCGATTTTGTTTGATGTCTATGACGCTGGCTGATTCAACGTCTCGATGTACGCCAGCAGATCGGCCAGGTCTTGCAGCGTAATGCGCTGTCCAAAGTTCGCCAGCATCAAGTTCTGGAAACCCGGCACGAGATACGCGCCCGGTTGCAGGATACTCGTCACGATGTATTGTTCCGGTGTGTAGCCTGCCAATGCAGAGTCTTGCAAACGGACTTCGTTGATGCGCGTCCACATGCCGTCGGCCATCGGGCCGGTGCCATTCGAGGTCTGAATGTGGCAACCAGAACAGGCCAACCGTTCCCGTACCTGAGATACAGTCTGATTGTGGAACAAAGCGTCACCGCGCGCCACATCGCCCGTCACGGTCTCCAACTCGGTCAGAATTGACGCCACATCCGCCCCAATTGGATCAGGTAGCTCGCCGCCGCCGAACTTATCGGGATCAAGCGGTTCTTTAGCGAACTGCTTCACGGCGAACAGGTCATCCAGCGTCCACTGGTCGCTTTTGTCCCAATTGAGGACATAAGCGGTCAGGTCTTCAAGCTGATCGGTGCGTAAAGGGCCGCCCGCCGTTTGCGACCAGGCCGGCATCGCGCCGTTCTCCCAGTAATTGATGCTGACCGGGCGACCATGAATCAGGGTGGTCAGGACGAAGGCATCGCTCGTCCCGGCCCAGCCCAGGTTTTGCAAGCGGTCTGGTTTCTGGGGGTTATATCCCAGGTCAACAGCCGCCTGAAGCTGTGGGTCGCGTTCAGCACTCAAACTCCCAATTTCCGTATCAATCTCGCTCAAACGCGCGTTGATTTCAGCCCGGCGCTCATCGGTCGGCGGCGCGGTTACGGACTCCAGCTCCGCAGTTAAGGCCGCTTTATCCGAGTCCAGGTTATTGATTTGGGTCGTTATGTCCGGGAAGAAGTCATGACCGAAAAACGAGGGGTTGTTCAACGCAGGCGCGTAACCGGCTAAACCGCGCCCATCCGGGCCGTGACAACGGGTGCAGTTGGTGGCGAACAGAGCCGCGCCTTGCTCAATCGAGCGGGCGTGATAGGTCTCTTCGAGGGCAAGCATACGGCCACCCTCGTTGATCGACGCCCAGCCCAGCAGCACCATCGTCCCGACGAAACATACGATGCCTACCGTGACCCGGTTTTCCATTTTACCGATTAACATCCGTTCGAACATCGTCTGTCTTCTTCCTGGTGGTTAGTTGGCGAAGTATGCGCCATCCTCATGGATAAAGATATGGGTGCGGTTCAAGCGGCGCACCGGCTGGCCGTTCGCGTCCAGCACCGGGATGACATTGCCGTTCTCGTCTAGCACGGGATGCCCGCTCTCCAATTGCACTTCGTCCCAGCTAACGAGTACGTCGGCGCGCTTTAAGCCGTCCTGATTCTGGCTGATGATGATGCCGCCCCAGCCGTTGTATAGTTCTGTGTTTTCGGCCTCCAATTTGGCCTGGAAGTCTTCCAGCACCTGTTTCAACTCCGGTGCGTCGGCTGGCACTGTGGTAAAGTTCAAGCCGCTGATCGCCAGGTGGTCTTCACGACTGAGCAAATCGGTGATCCAGGCATCCAGGCTCAGCGTCGCATTGCCGTCGGCCGTCGCCACCATGATCGTCTCAACCTCCTGGTTGAAGGCGTTGACCGCGCTGCTGCCATTCCCCGGGTCATCGTTTTCAGCGGCGATCTGGCGGGTCGTATACATGCCGACCACCAACTGGTTATACGGCACGGGCAGCAGTTCGCCCATGCGGTTATGCGCCGGTGGGAAGGTCATCTCATACAAGACTTCGGCGTCGGCGGAAGTCGCCACACCAAATTTCGCCAGCCCCATGTAGCTGAGGATGGTCGTGAACGAGATCAGCAGCAGGAAAATGGTAATGGCGATGCGACGGTCAGCGAAGCGGCGGCTGGGCGTCACATCCAGGTACGGCCACACCGCTAGCACTCCCAGCAGGATGCCGGGGAAGATCAACCCCCAGAACACTTTGTCGCCCAATTTGAGCGCGCCTTGCAGCCACAAGAAATACCAGGGCGCGGTCGTGCCGAGCGGTGTGATTTGCGGGTCGGCGTGGTGTTCCAGCGGCGCGTCGTAGAACCAGATGCACAACACCACCAGGATCAAGGTCGTCACCGCCAGCCACATCGTCTCGCTGGTCAGGATGTCGGGGATGAAGTACACGCGCTTGTCCAGCGGCACGCGCTTGGCGGTGTCTTCGCCGATGTTCTCTTTCTTGGGCGGCAGGCTGTGGCCGTGAATGATGACCTTGTAATAATGTACGCCGACGAAGATGAACAGCAGAACCGGCAGCAGCAGCACATGCGCCAGGTAAAAGCGCAGCAAACCATTGGCCGCGATCTCCGGGCCACCGCGTATCAGCAGGTTCAGGTTTTCGCCGACGATGGCGGGCGGCGTCGCTTCAATCATACTCGCGCCAATCGTGACCGCCCACAGCGCCAACTGATCCCAGGGGAGCAGGTAGCCGGTGAAGCTGAGGAAGCCGGTGAATATCAGCAGCAAAACGCCGGTGAACCAGGTGAACTCCCGCGGCTTTTTATACGAGCCGGTCAAATAGGTGCGCAGCATGTGTAACGCCACGATCAGTACCATTGCCTCCGCGCCTAAACGGTGCAGGTCGCGCATGAGCTGCCCCAACGGCACGCGGGTGACAATATTGACCATATCTTCATAGGCGATTCCCGGTGCCGGCGTGTACCACACCATCAGCAAGATGCCGGTGATCGTCTCGAAGAAGACTAAATAGGTGGACAGCCAACCCAGCCGGAAGGTCGGGTACAGCCCAGTCATGTCGGCATGGAAGTAGCTGGGCCGCATGTGCAGCCAGAAGCCGTCGGCATGAGGCGTCAGACGGGGGTTGGGCTTGCGGCTGGCCGGTTCACCCCGCAGCGCCTCGCGGATGTCCTGGATGTTCATGCCAGCCGTCAAACGTTCCATGGACTCGTCAACGAGTTCGAAGACAGCCTTTTTCAGGCCCTTCGCCTTCACATCGTCCAGAAAGGATGGAAATGGGAGTACGGACATAAAGCCTCCTCGTCACACCACAATGCTACCCAATACAGTTTTCAGACCGATTAGACCCGGCCACTGCGTTTGATGCGGTTGCCGGTATTGATGTCCATTTTGACGATGGTTTTGCCATCTAAAGGAATCGGATCACCCGTCGCGTTGGTGACGGCGGTCGTGCCGTCGCCAAAGGTGAGGGTCGTCACGAAGCGATCCAGGCTGCGCGGCGCCGGGCCTTCGATATACTTCCCGTTGAGTTCATACTTGGAACCGTGACACGGGCATTCAAAACGGCTATTGGTGGCGACCCACTTGGGCAAACAGCCGAGATGGGTGCAAACACCGTACAACGCCACGACGCCTTGATCGGGTACATTCGAGACGTGGAAACGCCCGGACGGATACGAATGAGGCGCATCCCCCGCTGTTGGGACTTCGGCACCCGTAATGGAAAACGTACCGCCGAACTCGCCGGGGCGGAAGCGGGGCAGCGAGAACCAGATCAAACCGGCGGTGGTCTGGCCGAGGATCAGGGCGATGGACGCGCCCCAGATGTAATACAAAAATTCGCGGCGCGTGGGCGCACTCAGCGCCGCCGCCTGCTCCGTCGATGGTTGTGCGACTTGGGCTTTGGTGACACTCGCTGTAGCCATAACAGCACCCTCTCCTCAACAATCTCTTCCGGCAAATAGTCTAGCGCAGATTAGCAAAAACGCACATCTTTCTAAACCAAGATGTGGATCGCAAGAATCAGTAAAAATAGGGCGCGGTGCGGGGCAACACCGTCATCTGTAAAATATATCACAAACGCCGCAAGCTGTCAAAAGACTTTAATCTGGGTTAAACCGGGTGTTCAGGGTGGAAACGTAGGGACATGGCGCGCCGTGTCCCTACGCCTCGTTTCTCCAAAACTTAACCCAATTCGATTTGTCCGCCTGATCGTAATGCGCGATAATAAACAACATGGCAACCTTTGAACTCAAGTGCAACCGCTTCACCTGGACGAATATCGTCAGCCCGACCCGCGCTGATATTCAGGAATTGAGCAAAATCTACCCCTTCATCCGCCCGCTGCATCTCGACGACCTGATGAGCCAGACCGAACGCCCGAAGATTGACGAGGACGAATCCTACCTGTTCGTGGTGATGCACTTCCCCGTTTGGGATCCGAAGCACCGGCTGTCGCGCGCCAGTGAACTCGAGTTTGTCATCGCCCGCCACGCGCTGGTAACGGTGCATGACGGCACGCTCAAACCGCTGGTGCATCGCTTCGCTCAGGCCGAATTGTACGAGCAGCAGCGCAGCAAACTGGCGGGCAAAGGCGCGAACGATACCTTTTACGCGATTATTGATGAACTGGTCGATTACCTGTTCCCTATTTTGGGCAAGGTTGATGCTCATATCCACGAGATCGAGAATGAAATTTTTTCCGCCGACACGCGCGTGGTCGTCCGCGATATTGCGCTGGTGCGGCGCGACATCATCGCCCTGCGCCGCATGATCCGCCATCTCGTGCCGATTGTGCAGCGCATGGCCCGGATTGAACACCCGGTCATCCGCGAAGAGTTGGAAGAATATTTCGACGACAGCGTCGATCACCTGGTGGCCGCCCGCGACATCATCGACGAGAATTACGAGATCATCGCCGGTCTGGCCGACACGGCTAACACCCTGGTCAGCCACCGGATCAACGAGGTGATGCGCCTGCTGACTGTCATCTCGGTCATCATGCTGCCGCTCACGCTGGTTTCGGGCATTTACGGCATGAATATCACTTTACCCTTGATGGAACATCCCGATGCTTTTATAGTGGTGATCGCCCTGATGGTTTTGATCGCAACTGGCATGTTAGCCTATTTCCGCCACCGCAAATGGCTGTAACTGAATGATGGATCGGTCTTTCCCCCCAGCCACCTATATCGACCACGACACCGCTTTCCGCCGCCTGGTCGATCAACTCGCCACCGAACCCCTGATCGCCGTCGATACCGAGTCGAACAGCTTGCACGCCTACCGGGAACGGGTGTGCCTGGTGCAGCTTTCGACTCGCAGCGCCGATTACATCCTCGACCCGTTGCGCATCGCCGACCTGTCGCCGCTGGGTACGCTGCTGGAAAACCCGGCCATCGAAAAGGTGTTCCACGCCGCCGAGTATGACTTGATCTGCCTGAAACGCGACTACGGCTTCACGCTGGTCAACCTGTTTGATACTATGATCGCGGCGCGCATCCTCGGCTTGAAGCAAATCGGCCTGAACCGGCTGCTGGCGGAATACCTGGGTGTCGATGCCGACAAAAGCCACCAGCGCGACGATTGGGGCGCGCGCCCGCTGTCCGACGACGGGCTGCGCTACGCCCAGATGGACACGCATTATCTGCCGCAGCTACGGGACATCCTGCTCGGCCAGCTCGACGAGGGTGGGCTGCTGGTTGAGGCGCGCGAGACATTGGTCGAGGCCTGTGATGTGCCGATGACGGTGAACGAGTTCGACCCGGACGGCTACTGGCGGCTGGGCGTCCCCCACGACCTGACGCGCCGCCAGATGGCGATCCTGCGCGAACTGTATTTGCTGCGCGACCGACTGGCGCAGGAGCGCGACTGCCCGCCTTTCAAAGTCTTCAACGACCCTGTGCTGGTCGCCCTGGCCGAGAACCCACCCACCTCCGCTAGCCAAATAAACCACATCAAAGGCATGTCCGCGCAGCAGGCCAACCGCTATGGCCGCCACTTGATGACCGCCATCGACCGGGGCAGGCGCGCGCCGACGCCCACCCCCCCACCGCGCCAGCCCGACCTCGACCCGGATGTGGTCGAACGGTTTACCGCCCTGCGCGAATGGCGCAAGCTGCGGGCGGAGCAGCGCGGTGTTGAATCCGATGTGATTATCTCGAAAGAGGCGTTGTGGTCGGTGGCGCACAAACTGCCCGCCACGCTCGACGATTTACACGACATCGAGGGTATCGGCCCCTGGCGGCTGGCGACCTATGGCGAAGCACTGCTCGATGTGATGAAGTCGTTCCGAAATGGTACAGGTTGAACACAGCCAACCCCGGAGGCTGCTCATGAATGAGGATATGCTCGACTCGTGGGACATCCATAACCAGATGGTATTTGCCCACGAATGGTATCATATCGGTGAAATCGGCATGACGCTCACACTGTCCGGTCACAAGCTGGACTACAAAACGCTCTACTGCATTTGGGCCTGGGGGCGATGGAACGTGCAGACGTTTACACCGGAAGAGGAAGCATAATGCGGCTGACATTTTACGGCGCGGCACAGACTGTCACCGGCTCGCAGCATCTCGTCGAGGTGAACGGCCAGCGCATCCTGCTCGACTGCGGCCTGTACCAGGGCAAGCGCGCCGACGCCACCCAGCGCAACCGCCACCTGCCGTTTGACGCCGCCAACGTTGACGTGCTGGTGCTGTCGCACGCCCATATCGACCATTCCGGCAACATCCCCAATCTGGTCAAGAGCGGGTTTCGCGGCGACATCATCGCCACCCATGCCACCCGCGACCTGTGTGCCGTGATGCTGATGGACAGCGCCCACATTCAGGAGCGCGATGCCGAGTACGCCAATAAGAAAAACGCCAAGCGCGGCCAACCGCTGGTCGAGCCGATTTATACCCAGCCCGATGCGGCAGCCAGCCTCGACCAATTCATTTCGCGCGGCTACAACCGCCCTGGATTGATCGCCCCCGGCGTGTCGCTGACCTTTCTCGACGCCGGACACATGCTCGGCAGCGCCAGCGTGATCCTCGACATCGAAGATCAGGCCGCTAAACGCGACCTGCGGCTGGTGTTCAGCGGCGATATTGGCCGCGTCGGCATCCCGATCATCCGCGACCCGCAGCCGCCCGATGCTGCCGACCTGCTCATTATGGAAAGCACCTATGGCGACCGCCTGCATGAACCCTACGGCGACTCGGCCAGAGACCTGAAGCGCATCGTCACCGAGACCTACAAGCGCGGCGGCAAGGTGATCGTCCCGGCCTTCGCTGTCGGGCGCACGCAGCAGTTGGTCTACACGCTGCACCAACTGGCGCAGAAGGGCGACATCCCGCGCCTGCCGATTTTCGTAGACAGCCCGCTGGCCGTGAACACCACCGCTGTCTTCCGTCAGCACCCGGAATGTTTTGACGCCGAAACCCGCGATTTCATCCTGACACTGGACGGCAAGGGCGATCCCTTCGGCTTCCGCGACGTGACCTATACCCGTTCGGTCGAGGAGAGCAAGCAGCTCAATTTCCTGCGCGAACCGGCCATTATCATCAGCGCCAGCGGCATGGCCGAGACCGGGCGCATCTTGCATCACCTCAAGAACAACATCGAAGACCCGCGCACGACGGTGCTGATCGTCGGCTGGCAAGCGCCGGAGACCTTAGGCCGCCGCCTGGTGGACGGCGAGAAACAGGTGCGGATTTTCGGCGATACCTATGAAAACCGCGCCCATGTCGAGGTGTTGAATGGTTTCAGCGGCCACGCCGACCGCGACGAACTGCTCGGCTGGGTCGGCGCGCTGGGGCGCAAACCGGCGCGGACGTTCCTGGTACACGGCGAACCCGAACCCGCCGCTGCCCTGGCCTCCGGCTTGAAAGATCGCTATGGCTTGCAGGTCGATATGCCGGCCTGGAAGCAGTCTTACGAGGTGTAGGGACACGACAAACGGATTTTGTAGGGACAAAGCGTGCCTTGTCCGTTTAGGGGTAAGTATTTATGCCTGACGACATCTTTGCCGATGAATGGCGCGAGTGCCTGCGGGCGCACTATATGCACGTCATCCGCACCAACGACCGCGTGACCGAACCCTCACTCACGGTGGTGATGGGGCAAGCCGGTTTTGACTCGTCCGAACTGGCCGAACTGCGCGTGCGGGCGACCATGCACATGGACGCGGTGGGTGAGGATTTCGTGCCGAACTTAGACGTGCTGGACGCGGTAGCCGAGGCGCGCGTGATCGCCGTTGCCGTGCCTGAACCCGCGCCTACAGCCGACGCGCTGCCCCCTGCCGAGGCCGAACTGCCGGTCGAGGCGCTGATCGAAGCGATTGAGGAAGCCGCCGCCGAGTCCGAGGCGCTAGACGAACCCCCGCCGCTGGAAACCGCACCGGAAGAGCCGGATGCTCCGCAACAATTAACACTATTTTGAAGTTGAGGGAACTGATTTTATGAGTTCGTTACGTTGGGAATCCATCAAAGATTTACCTGAAAATTGGTCTGAGATGGTTAGCGATGAACTGCAATCTTTAGTTCATGTTTGGAATGAGCAGTTCGAAAGGTTGCGTGACTCGA
>Ga0187894_10006820_pt1 | contig 11025 bp, 8 predicted proteins | sample GBC1701081metaG_FD_136650 | JGI IMG/M metagenome (GOLD analysis project Ga0187894, IMG submission 136650) | White microbial mat communities from a lava cave in the Kipuka Kanohina Cave System on the Island of Hawaii, USA - GBC170108-1 metaG ...
GTCATCTCCTGCCACGTCCAGCCATCCAGGTTGATCAACGCGGCCTGGCCTGAGACCAAACGGCCACTGGGTCTGGTGATTGCGGTGGTGGTGCCGTTGGCGCGCGAAACGGGGATCAGCTCGCTGTGCGGCTGCACGGCCACGATGGCGCGCATGTGGGGGTTGAAATCGCCAAGCTCGGTTGTGTCAAGCGTCTCCTGAATAGAGCCGATCTCGGTTAGACCGAGCTGTGTGCCGCAATCAATCATGCCCGGATAAACCGAGAGGCCCGTCGCGTCAATCACTTTGGCGTTGACCGGCAGAGCGACCCTCGCGCCGACTTCCGCGATCTTGCCGTCGCGAATGAGCACCGTGCCACGCTCGATCACAGCGCCGGTGACGGTGACGATCTTCGCGTTGCGAATGGCGAAGACGTTCGCCGCCTGCGCCGCCTGTTGCGCGCTGACGACGGGGTTGGGAAGAAGCTTGTTGATAAGCGCAATCAAGGCGAAGAGGAAGGTCGCGGCAATAACCGCCTTGACGGCGAAACGAATGATTCCTTGTTTAGTCATTGAATTCACTCTGTTCTGGCATCCTGGGAGCGCACGCGAGCCGCGTGCGCTCCCAGGACTTATTTATTGATCATTCCCAGGCCCAGGCCCGGAAACTGTCGGGGTAATCGTCGGCGCAGGCTGACGCTGCGGCTCTTGCGGAGTCGTTCGCCGTTCCTTCTCAATCAACTCTTTCTTCTCTTTGGCGATCAGCTCGCGGCGCTTCAGGTCTTCTTTGCGGTCAAAATAGACTTCGCCTTCGATCAGCGTCATCTCAACGCGCGCGTAGATGCTGAACGGATTAGCATTGAAGATCGCCAGGTCGCCGTCTTTGCCCACATCAATGCTGCCGATGCGATGATCCATCTTGATCTGCTTGGCCGGATTGAGGGTGATGAAGCGCAGCGCCTCTTCGTCAGTCAAACCGCCATACTTCATTGTCTTCGCGGCCTCTTGGTACAAGCGGCGCGCCAAATCAGCGCTGTCGGAATTGACCGAAGTGAGAACGCCTTTGTGATGCATGATCGCAGCGTTGCCGGGGATGGCGTCGTAGGCTTCGATCTTGTACGCCCACCAATCGGAGAAGGTCGAACCGCCCGCGCCGTGCGCGGCGATCTCTTTGGCGACCTTGAAGCCTTCGAGCACGTGCTGGAACGTCAATATTTTCCAGCCGAATTCGTCGGCCACATTCATCAGCATCAGGATTTCGTCGGCGCGATAGCAGTGCGAGTGGACGAAGAGTTTGCCGCGCATGATGTCGGCGATGGCGTCGAGCTTGAGGTCGCGGCGCGGCTCCAGCGAATTCTCCCCCCGCTTCTTGGCCGCTTCATACTCGTCCCATTCCCGCATATATTCGCGCGCTTGCTGGAAGACTTCGCGGATCGTGAATTCGACGCCCATTCGCGTGGCGGGGAAGCGCAGCGGGCGATTGCCCGCGCCGAATGGATTGGTTTGATTGCCCGCGCGTTTGGGATTTTCACCGAGCGCGAATTTGATTGTCCGTGGCATATCGGGAACGATCATCTCCTCGGCGGACTTGCCCCATTTCAGCTTGAGGATCACGTTCTGGCCGCCGATGGAGTTGGCGCTGCCGTGCATCGAGTGGATAGTCGTCGTGCCGCCCGCGACCTGGCGGTAGATGTTGATGTCGGTGTCGTTGACGACGTCGCGCTGCCGCACCATCGCCGAAACCGAAACGGAACCTTCGTTGATGTCGTCGAGCGCTGAGTGGGAATGCGCGTCAATGATCCCGGGCGTAACATACATCCCGGTGGCGTCGATGATCCTGGCGTTCGATCCCGCCTGGACTTCGCTGTTCTTGCCGACGGCGGCGATCTTGCCGTCGCGAATCAGGATCGAGCCGTTTTCGATCACGCCGTGCGAGGCGGTCATGACCGTCGCATTCTTGATCAGGACTTCACCTTTATTCTGCGCTTGCGCCACGAGGCCGAGCGCGGTGATGAACATTGTCAGTAGAATCGCGGAATATCTTTTCATCGTGATCTCCTTCTTGAGAGGATCAGTACCGCGAGCGGTAGCGAGCGTGTCTCGATCAACCGGTCGTTAATCGAGACACGCTCGCTACCGCTCGCGGTACTGATTTACCTTGGCGTGCGCGCGCCGCTGAAACTCGAGTCTTGTCCCATCGTGTTTATCGTGCCGCGGATGGAATTGCCGTCAACCGAGCCTTTCCCGCTGATGGGCAATTCCTGGTCCTGAATTTTCGCGGTAAAGGCGAAGGTCAATTCATTGCCGGTGAGGGCGCCGGAGAGCGGGAAAGTTCCGAACGGCGAGGAGACTTCTCCGCTGATCGTCGCGCCTTCCTGCTTGAGATTGAAGGTCAGTTGAATCGGTCCGTGCGACGATTCCGATGTGACTGACCAACTGCCTGCGACCGACGCTGCGGCGGTTTCGGCGCTTGGTCGTCCGCCGCCCGGCCGCCCGCCCGGACCGCCGGGACGTCCTCCCGGCCCGGCCTGCGTGGGCGCGGGCGCTTTGATTTCGTAAGGCTTGCCGTCAACGAAGACGTGTTTGACCTGCGAACGGCGGTCGAAAAGATCGCCGCTCGTGACGACGATGTTGGCGATTTTACCTTTCTCGATGCTGCCGAGCTGTTCGGCCACGCCGAAGATTTCCGCCGGGTAGATCGTCATCGCCTTGATCGCCTCGTCTTTGGGCAGGCCGGCTTCAATAGCTTTCGCGGCGTTGGTGATGTAATCGGACGGCCTGTTCAGATAGCCCGATTGGAACGCGAAACGCACGCCGGCCTTGTGCAAGGCGGCGGCGGCTTTGGGCGCTTCGGCGCGATCGCGCAACACGCGCAGGGCCTCTGATTCCGGGTCTTCCAGATTGGCCGGACGCTGCGGGTAATTGAGACTCAACAGCACCGTCACATTCTTCTGTTTCAACAGATCGGCGATCTGATAACTTTGCAGCCCTCCCGCGATCATGAACTTCAAGCCGAACTCTTCGCCCAGGCCGATCGCGCGTTTGATCTCGCGCACGCTGTTGGCGCTGAACGCGACGGGCATCTGGCCGTTGATCACCGGTTGCAACGCGGCGAGCGATTTGTCGGTCTCGGGCCGCTGCATCCCGCGCTTCTTCTGGTTGTAATGCTCCCAGGACGCTTTGTAGTGCTGCGCGTCGAACAGCGATTGGCGCAGGAAGGCGAAGACGCCCATCGCCGAACTTGGAAAGCCGCCGCCGAAACCGCGCCCGGATGCGAACGAGACATTGAGCGAGACGGGATTCTTGATGATCAGCTTTTCGAGCGCCTCGCCGCCGAGATTGATAAGCGCGCTCTGGCCTTGATAGATGCCTTCGCGCGGTGCCGTCAACGCGGTAGTAACGCCCGCGCTGCGCTGCTGGTCGAAGGTTTCCGCCGTGACCTTGATCTGGTCCGACGCCATCAATTCGGGGCTTTGGCCGGAAGGCGTGGGCGTAGGCTGGGCGCTTGTCGTAGTCGTTGCGATTACCGGTCCCGGAATCGCGGGAACCGCCGGAGCGGGCGCGCCGCCTCCGCGGCCGCCTTGCGCGGCTGCCGGCGCGGCGGCGCCGAGGCCGATGTTGGTGTAAGCGTCAATCAGGCCGGGATAGATCGTCATCCCCGTGGCGTCAATCACGCGGGCGTCGCCCGGGATCGGGATGTCGGCGCCGACGGCTTCGATCAAACCCTTGCGGATGATGACCGTGCCTTTTTGAATCGTCGCGCCGGTCACGGTTACGACCGTACCGCCCTTGATTGCGTAGGCGTCGCCGTCGAAAGCGAGCGCCGTTTTAATGCGCGGCGCATAGATCGCCACGGCCGAGAGCGCCAGCGCAAAGGCGAGCATAAAAGGGGAATAGCGCTTCATCACTGAAGTAAGCTCCTGTCTTGAAGGTCAGTTGTTTCTGTTTGCGGAAAGGATTGAATTGCGGTGAACGCGAACTCATAAGCAAGACCCGCGAAGGCCCTGCTCGTCGCTAAAGACTGACGTAGACAACCGTCAGTTACAAATTTCATCGGTTGACGCCGGTAATCTAACCCGGTTGGCGCCGCAGCGCAATAAATCAGGTGAAAAGAGTGGTTTTCACCTTGGTGTGCGGGGTAATAGAACGCGGATTCTGTCTCCGGGCTTTGGACATCCATCGGCCTCGCGCCTACAATGCCGCGCAACTCAACTAAACATTCACGACCGCATGGGAGGACCATCGAGATGACGCGAAGAAGAAGGCTTGCGTGTTTTCTGCTGCTGGCGCTGCTTTCATCCGCCGCCGCTTTCGCTCAAAGCAAACCGGCGAAGAAGACCACGAACGATCCCGATAAGAAGGAATGGGTTCAGCTCTTCAATGGCAAAGACCTTAAAGACTGGGCGCCCAAGATCACCGGCTACGACCTGAATGACAACTTCGGAAACACATTTCGCGTAGAGAACGGCATGATGAAAGTCGGCTACGAGAAGTACGACAAGTTCGACAGCAAATTCGGCCACATCTTCCACCGCGAAAAGTTCTCGTATTACATCGTCGCCGTTGAATACCGTTTCGTCGGCGAACAGGCGAAAGAAGGCCCCGGCTGGGCCACACGCAACAGCGGGATCATGCTGCATTGCCAATCGCCGCAAAGCATGGGCAAGAACCAGGACTTTCCCATCTCCATCGAAGTCCAGTTGCTCGGCGGATTGGGCAAAGGGCCGCGCACGACGGCCAACCTCTGCACGCCGGGCACGAACGTCGAGATGAACGGCAAGCTCTTCACCACGCATTGCGTCAATTCCTCTTCAAAAACCTACGACGGCGACCAGTGGGTGAGGGTTGAGGTTGAAGTGCTCGGCGACAAACAGATCAAACACATCATTGATGGCCAGACCGTGCTCTCTTACGAGAAACCGCAGATCGGCGGCGGCAACGTCAGCAACCACGATCCGCAGGTGAAGAAGGACGGGGAACTGCTCAGCGAGGGCTACATCTCGCTGCAAAGCGAGAGCCACCCGGTCGAATTCCGCAAAGTGGAACTGCTTAATCTGGCCGGTTGCGGTGATCCGAAGGCGTCGAATTACAAGTCGTATTTCGTTAAGCCGGACAACTCGAAATGCAAGTATGAAGGGAAAGCAGGCAAGAAATAGATCCTGGGAGCGCACGCGGCCTCGCGTGCCTGCCTGATGATCTCGCTCAGGCAGGAAATAGATCCTGGGAGCGCACGCGGCCTCGCGTGCCTGCCTGATGATCTCGCTCACTGCGATGGAAGAACTGGCCTGTGAAGCAGGCACGCGAGGCCGCGTGCGCTCCCAGGGAGAGCCAGCTTATTTTTGCTCACAGGGAGGGCCAGCTTATTTTTGGTTTCGATCCTGAGTTTTGCCGGATGTTTAAAGCGAAAGCCGTCTTCTTTGACGCCGCGGGAACGCTGATCGAAACTCGCGGCGGCGTCGGCGAAATCTACAGCCGCGTGGCTCGCGATTTCGGCTTTGAAGCCGAGCCTCAAACCCTGCAACAAAACTTCGCGCGGCGGTTTCGCGAGCAGCCGCCGATGGCTTTTCCGGCTGGAACGCCGGACGCGGAGTTGCAGGCGCTTGAGAAGGGGTGGTGGCGCAATCTGGTGAAGGCGGTCTTCGCCGATCTCGATTCGTTTCCGCGCTTCGACGAATTCTTCGATGACATCTTTGAACGGTTTCACGGGCGCGAGTTCTGGCGCGTCTTCGATGATGTCGAGCCGGCGCTCGCCGCGCTCAAACAGCGGGGCATTCGGCTGGGCGTCATCTCCAACTTCGATTCACGGCTGTATGACGTGTTGCGGGCTTGTGAGCTCGACCGTTTCTTCGATTCGATTCACATCTCGACGCGTGTTGGCGCGGCCAAGCCAGACCCGGCGATCTTTCAAGCCGCGTTGAATTATCACGCGGTTGAAGCGTGCCAGGCCTGGCACGTCGGAGACAGTTTGCGGGAAGATGTCGAAGGAGCATTGGCAGTGGGGATCAACGCCGTTCTGCTTGACCGCGATAACTGCTTTGCCGAGAATGCGCACGTAACTCGAATCACAAGTCTCAATCGACTCGACGCCTCGCTCGGACCGTAGCAGGCAGGCCGACAATCATTTCTCGACGATAATGGTGAGATGATGCCTCATCTTCCAGGCGGCGGCGAAGACATCAACGTTAAGCGCGCGAACGCCTTTGGCGGGGTCGAAAACTTCCACGGAATCTTTGTGGAAATCAGTCACGACAAGAGCGTGATATTCTCTCACTCCCTCGATCGGGAGTAGGTTGACGAAGACGATTGGGTAGTCGCCGCCTTTAACCAGTCCTGTAAGTTCATCAATATTCAACGTGTGCTTGGATGTTCTAGTGAATCCCAAGCGGCGCGCAGCGTCAATGGCCTGTAGCGCATCTGTGCCGAGCTGAGTGCAATCACAGGCTTCTCTGAGTTCGGCTTCGGTAATCTCAAAGCCAAAGCTTGAGAAGACCATTCGCAGACAAGCAGGCACACAGGAATCAGGCGTCTCTTGTTTGTGAAAAAGCGGCTTCGATGTCGGCACGGCGTTGTTCGTAAATTTGGAGGCCCCGATCTCTCATCTCATCGAGGGGAGTGTGGGAAACAACCTTTTCCTCGAAGACGCTGACTGTGATTTCTCCAACTTCACCGACAGGACCGATAAAGGGATATGAAAGGAGAACCGGGACACGCCATAACTTGGATACTTCGTCTAATTGAGGCTGACCGGCGCAGAAGCGATCCGGCAGATGGTCGAATAGGAAAAGGCTTGCGGCGGCCTCAGCTTCGAGCGCGGTAATTTTCGGAATAATTCTCGCAACCATAACGTCAAAATCATAGCACTGATGTCGGGAGGCTGCGAAAGATAATTTCATCGGCTGAAGCCCGATTGGAGAAAAACTATGCAAAGCTTAAAGGTCATTTTCCTGATTGCGCTATGCGCGCTGACGATTCATGCGCAGAGCAAACCCGACGACAAAACCATCGCCGCCAGGACAGCCGGAATGCAAAAGATTGACGGCTACGTCCCGCTCTACTGGGACGGGGCGAACGGCAAAATATGGATGGAGGTTTCGCGGTTCAACACTGAGCTGCTCTATCAGGTCTCGCTGCCGGCAGGCATCGGGTCGAACCCGATCGGGCTTGATCGCGGACAACTCGGCGGAACCTACGTTGTCTATTTCGAGCGCGTGGGGCCGAAGGTGTTGATGATCCAGCCGAACTATCGCTATCGCGCGTTGAGCAAGGACGAGGCCGAGCGGCGCGCCGTGGCCGATTCGTTCGCGCGGTCGGTGATCTGGGGATTCAAGGTCGAGGGCGCGGAGGGAGACCGCGCGCTGGTTGACGCGACGGCCTTCTTCCTGCGCGACGCGCACGGCGTGGCGGAAAGATTGCGCGGGAGCAGGCAGGGCAATTATCGCTTCGATGAATCGCGCAGCGCGTTCTACCTGCCGCGCACCAAAGGCTTCCCGAAGAATACCGAGGTCGAAACGATCATCACGCTCGCGGGCGATGAGCCGGGAGGGCTCGTTCGCGGCGTCACGCCGACCGCGAATTCGGTCACGGTCCGCCAGCATCATTCGTTCGTCGAACTGCCCGACGGCGATTACAAGCCGCGCGCTTACGACCCGCGCGTCAGCGCGATGTCGATGATGTTTTACGACTACGCCTCGCCGTTCAACACTCCGATTGAACAACGCTGGATCAGGCGTCACCGGCTGCGGAAGAAAGACCCGAACGCGGCGGTCAGCGAAGTCGTCAAGCCGATTGTTTATTACGTGGACAACGGCGTGCCTGAACCGATCCGCGGGGCGTTGGTCGAAGGCGCGGCGTGGTGGGCGCAAGCGTATGAGGCGGCCGGTTTCAGGAACGCGTTTCGCGTCGAAGTTCTGCCTGCGGACGCCGACCCGATGGACGTGCGGTACAACATGATCAACTGGGTGCATCGTTCGACGCGCGGCTGGTCTTACGGCGCCTCGGTCAGCGACCCGCGCACGGGCGAGATCATCAAGGGCAACGTCTCGCTCGGCTCATTGCGCATCCGCCAGGATGTGCTGCTCGGCACGGGGATGATCCCGCCTCTGACGGCTTCAAGTCAGGGTGGAGGCGAACGCGGCGGAATGGAGAATTATTGTGAAGCGGGCGATTCGCCGGAGATGGACTATCTGGCGATCGCGTCAACGGGCGATCCGGCGACTGATTCCGCGGCGATGGCTCTGGCCCGCATCCGCCAGCTTTCGGCGCACGAAGTCGGCCACACTCTCGGCTTCTCGCACAACTTCGCCGCAAGCAGTTACGGGCGCGCGTCGGTGATGGATTACCCCGCGCCGTGGGTCGAGATCAAAAACGGGAAGCTCGATCTGTCGAACGCATACGCCGTAGGCATCGGCGAGTATGACAAGTTCTCGGTGACGTTCGCTTACGCCGAATTCCCGAGCGAGGCGAATGAGCGGGCGGAGCTTGAGCGCGTCGTTCAGAAGGGAATTGCCGACGGGATGCTGTTCATTGACGACGGGGATGGGCGCGGAGTCAACACGGCGCATCCGCTCGCAAGCGTGTGGGACAACGGCGCTGACGCGGTTGCGACGCTGCGGCACGAAATGGAGGTGCGGCGCATCGGGTTGAAGAACTTCGGATTGAACAGCATCGCCGCGGGGCAGCCGCTGTCGGCGCTCGAAGCGAAGCTGCTGCCGTTGTACCTGCATCACCGTTATCAGCTAGTGGCGGCGGCCAAGTCGGTCGGCGGCCTTTATTTCACCTACGCGATCAAGACCGCAAACGGCCCAAGCCCGGCGAAGTTCCGCGAGATCGTTCCCGCCGCCCGCCAGCGCGAAGCGTTGAAGGCGATTCTCGACACCGTCAAGGTCGAAGAGTTGGCCATCCCGCAACACATTCTTGAACTGATTCCGCCGGTTGCGACGGGCTTTGAAGGAGGCACGGTGGAATATTTCAACCGCCGCACCGATCCGGCGTTCGATCCATTGGGGGCGGCGACGATAGCCGCCGATCTGGCGCTCGGCTCATTGCTCGACCCGAGTCGAGCCGCGCGGATGATTGATTTTCATGCGCAGAACGCGGCCAATCCCGATTTCAAAGAGGCGCTCGACGCGATCATCAACGCGACCTGGAAGACTCCAACGCCGCAGAAGGATTACCTTCGCGCCATCCAGCGTTCGGTGCAGAGCCTGACCGCGCAGCGTTTGATGGATCTGGCGAGCAATGAAAACGCCTCGCCGCTCGTGCGCGCCGAAGCGACAGGGGCTTTGCGAGGGTTGAACGCGACGCTCAAAGTCACAGCCAACTCCGACGCTCATCGCCGCGCGACGCAGGAGGATATTGAGCGCTTCTTGAATCGTCCCGATGCTGTCAGACAGGCGACACGTCCGTTGCCGACGCCGCCTGGGGATCCAATTGGTAGCAGACAGTGATAAAATAGGGGCGCCTTGTACTTCACGGGCCGTTGCAGTTTGGATTGGAGGAAAATCAATGAGCGAAAACCTTCAAAATGTGATTAATGCCGCCGAGCGATTGTCTCCAGGTGAACGACTCGAATTGATCGGGATCATCTCGCGTTCGCTTCAACAAAGCTGGCGGCAGTTGGAGAGGCCGAATGGCGAATATGCGCCGGAGCCGGCGATCCCAAGCTATGTAAAGCGAACCTCCCCTGTAATCAGCCTGAAACAGCTCGAAGCGGATTTCTGGCCGGACGATGAGACTGCTGATGACATCAACGCTTTCGTCGCGCAGCAGCGACAAGATGACCTCGCGCTCGAAAAATGAATACCGTACTGCTCGATACCAACATCGTCTCTTACCTTTTCAAAGGAGACACACGGGCTGCGCTTTACGAGCCGCATCTTCTCAACCACGAACTGGCGATCGCTATGATGACCGTGGCAGAGTTGTTTCAATGGGCGGCGACGCGAAATTGGGGACAGTCTCGCATCCAGCGCTTAGAAGAGACAATTCAAAGCTATACGATCCTGCCTGTAGATATTGAGACTTGTCGTTTATGGGCTGTTGCGCGAGTTCAGCGAAGCGTCGTTGGGCGTCCAATCCCATCTCAAGACGCTTGGATTGCGGCGACTGCGCTTCGTTATAAGCTTTCTCTCGTCACACACAATCCCGATGATTATCAGGTGATTTCCGGGCTAGCGATCATTACAGAGCGTGTGTGAAAGGCATGATGTATAAAAAGGGCGCGAGGGCTGATTACGATGGAGACGAAGATAATGATCCGCACATAGGGGGGGGATTAACTCGCGCCGCTTTCGGCTTCGCCCGGCGCGGTTTTTTTCGCCAGCGTTTTGACCATTCCCGCGCCCGTCACCAGCCCGTAGCCGAATAACCCGACGATCCCGGCGCCGAATGCGCTGTCGGCCGGGAAGCTGGTCATCTTCACGACCAGGGCGCCCCAGGCCGCCGTGCCGGTGGCGATCGCGCCGAACATCGCCGCGCCGTAAGTCACCGCGCCAGTGACTGCGCCTTTCACCAACTCAGTCCAGTTCCTTTTTTTCCAAAGCGCAATCAGCGGCAACAAACATCCGCCCAGCATGGCGCAGATCAACTCCAAAAAGGGGAAGGTGAATGAAACTTTCGCCCCTTCGCCGCCACTTTCGATCCACTCGCCCAGAACGTTCGATGACCTGGCGACGACCGGCATTTCCGAGACCGGTCTGGAAGAATAGATTTTTATCGTTCCCGACGATTTGTCAGCGGGAATAGGGAGCGCCGGCTGTCCGCCGTCAAACCGCAGGCTGTGCGGGAAATCGAAGATCACCGGCCGCACCTCCTCCTTGCCCTCGTCTTTCATACTGATGGCCGAGCCGCAACTATCGAGCGCGGTGACGGTCAGATATATCGGCGCCAATCCATTGGCCACTACTTGACGAGGGCTGGGACTCAACTTGAGGCTGGCCGCCCGCCGTTGCGGTTTGAAAGGGATCACTTTGCTGCTCGAACTCACTCCATCGGCCTGCGTGCGCGCCGACAGCCGCACCTGCTCGTTGCATTTCGATTCGATCTCGAC
>Ga0187894_10006821_pt1 | contig 11023 bp, 4 predicted proteins | sample GBC1701081metaG_FD_136650 | JGI IMG/M metagenome (GOLD analysis project Ga0187894, IMG submission 136650) | White microbial mat communities from a lava cave in the Kipuka Kanohina Cave System on the Island of Hawaii, USA - GBC170108-1 metaG ...
CCGCTCCCCTGCGACGTGATCCCCTCGCCGATCACACATCCAAAGTCCGCCGTGCCGTCGGTGTCGGCATCCGGCCAGTCGAGCGTGCCGTCGCTGTTGGCGTCGGGGAACTCGGCCGCGTCGTCGCTGCCGTTGGTGTTGACGTCGTAACACTCGGCCTCGTCGGGCGTGCCGTTGGTGTTGACGTCGAGCGATTCCTCGACATCCGGCGTGCCGTTGGAGTTGGCGTCCTCGCCGAGGACCTCATGGGTGTGGCCGAGCGGGAAGAGGCCGGCGGCCGTCACAATGACGTCCGGCGTGCCGTCGGTATTGGCGTCGGGCCAGTCCAGCGTGCCGTCGCTGTTGGCGTCGGGGAATTCCTCCTCGTCCAATGAGCCGTTGGTGTTCAGGTCATAGGGAGAGCCGGTCGGCTCTGGTTCCGGCGGGACATGCAGGAATCCCATCCCGCCCGGACCGCCCGCGCTCGGACTGCGCCAGAAGTCTTCCTGAATCCGCCGAACGCCGTCGTAGTAGTAGTCGTGCCGGTCGAATTTGCTCGTGTTAAAAGGCCAGGGCGCGACGCGCCGGATGAGCCGGCCCAGGCCGTCATATTCGTAGCGACGCTTGAGCGCTCCCGGGGCGCCACCGACGATCCGGCCGTCGCCATTTGTGCTGAAATCGATCGTACCGAGGAGGTCGATTTGCACGAGCCGGTTCCAGGCGTCGTACTGGTAGTAGTAGTTTCCGTCCGTCAGTAGGTTGCCGGCGCGATCGTAGACCAGATCGATCGTGGTGGATGTGCCGGCGTCCATCGACTCAACCACCGAATCAATTCGATTGGCGGAATCGACCAGGTGCCGCACATGGCGCGTGTCGGAATCGCTGTCGTTATCAAAGTCAAACGACTGAATCAGGCCGGCGCTGTTTGCATCACCGGTCCAGTTACCAAGAAGATCGAGATTCCATTGGTTGATGAAGGGGGTCGGCCCGCCCGACTCGACCAGGTCATCGTTCGAAGAATTGAGTGATCCTGTCTCGGCGCGAATGAGTCGCTGCAGAGCGTCATAGCGGTAGAGATGTGAACGGTGGTTGTCCAGCAACCCGTCCGAGAATTGCTGCGTCACCCGCGCATAGAGCCGGTTGCCGGACTTGTCGTAGCCGTACAGATATCGCTGTAGTGTGTCGCCGCTCGCATCGCGGTAGTGCAGGTCACGCACGCGGCCAAAGCGGTCCAGTCCCGGATAGCCCGGAGAGGGAGGAGCGCCGGAATCGGCGTAGGACTGAGTGATGGCATCGTTCGGCCCTTGAGACCACCGGATGCGGCGCGACGTGCCGACATAGGCATAAGTCGCCAGGGAACCGAGTGAGCTGTTGGAGAGGCCGGTGATCCGGCTGAGTGCGTCGTCCGCGCTGTCGGACTCACCGTAGCCCACGTGGAATGTGCGCCGCGTGCCCGGGCTCTCGGCCAGGCAGGGGTACTGCATGGCGGAGAGGCGGTTGTAGTTGCCGGTGACGCCGCCGGGACCACCCGTCGCGAGCGGTGCGTAAGCCCAGGAGTAATCGATGACGGGGGTTGAGCCGGTGGAGACCGCTTCGCCGTGGGATTGATATTCGCGGAGAAGGTTCCGCCGGTCGTCATATTCGAACTTGTTCTGCGCGAGGATCTGCTCAGTGCCGCTGGTATCGCGTGTCCAAGCAGTGACAAGCGAGAGTAGACCGAGGGAACCCCCTTCATATTCGAAAGCGATGCGGCGGACGCGGCCGGCGGGACCGATCCCTTCGTGATTGCCCGTGTTGTACCACGCCCCGTCGTCGGCGGTAACCTGTGTCAGGCGGCCCAGTTCGTCATAGTCATATCGAAAGCTGACGCCACGCGCATCGATGCGACTGGCCACTGCGCCGTCAAACCGGTATGTAAAGGTCAGCGTATCGTCGATATCTGGCTGGCCAGTCGTTCCATTAGGGAAAAGGACTTGATCCACCCAGCCATTGTGGCTACTGACGCTATTCGTGCCGGAGTCCACTACCTCAGCGCCGTAGATCAGTTGGGTGACCTGCAGTGATCCGTTATTCGCACTCCAATCGACCGTCAACGATTCCGGGGTATTCGGGTCGCCGGACCATTGATGGTTGGACAGAATGGCGGCGATCTTGGTGAGGCGGCCCTGATCGTCGTATTGATACGCAGTGTTGCGCGGAGGCATGCCACCGAGACTGGTTGCGTTTTCGGTGCTCAGGATCACGCGGCCGAGCGCGTCAAACTTGGTCTTGGTAACCGTACCATCCGGCGCGATGATCGACGACTGCCGCCCCTCTTTGTCGTAGGCGTAGTCAGTGACCAGCGCCGTCGTTGTCGCACGATCAGGAGTGCCACAGGTGGTACAATCGATCTTTGTCCCATTGGTGAATGTGTTATCGGATGTGTTCGTACCATATTCTGCGCGTGTCGTGATGCGGCCTGACAAGTCGTACCAATTGCGCGTATAGGATGAAATGAAGCACTGGGCATCTGTTCCATTCGTACCGCAGTCCGCCCCGGCGTCATGGCATCGTTCCATGTCCTCAACGAGGACGACGCGATCGTCCCGGTCAAACGTGTTCTGAGTTCGGGCAACCTCGACCCCCGCGGCCAGTGTGCGCACTGCGACTTGCCTGCCCTTGGCGTCATAGACATATTTCATGACAGGGCTGTTGGGGGCGTAAATCGCCACCGGATGACCGGTGTGATCGTAATAGGTCAAGGTGGCGGTATAGTCAGCGTCGCTGCTGGAGCTGACATCAGAGCCGACGTCATACGTGCGCACCTCTTCCGCCAGGCCGCGCCGGTTGAAGATCGTTTCCGTCAGCGAGAGCGGCTTGTCACTCGGTGATAGGAAATCTTCCGCGGCTGGCATGGCATAACCAGACGTGAGCCGCGGATCGATTCCAGCCGGAATGATGACATTCCCATATTCGGCGACGAATCGCGGCCGGTCCAGGTGATCGAACCAAGTGAGCGTCTGGCCAATGATGGTGCCCGCGGCAGTCCTGCGTGTCACGAACACGTCACGACGGCGCCAATCATAGGCGTGATCTTCGATCCAGCCAGTGGAGTTTTCGTTGTTCGAACTCCCCTCAGGGTCGTAATATTGGTTCGTAACCGCATCTCGATAATGACGCACGCGCGTGAGCTGACTGTAATCATTGGAGGCCGTGCCGTATGACCGCTTTTCGATGAGCACCATGTCGTCCTCGTCGGCAGATGGATTTCCCCAATAGGTCGCTCCATCCCTGCCGCCCCGGTAGACAGCGCTGAGACGATTCAGTTCGTCGTATGTATTTCGCGTGATCGTGCCGTCAGGCGCGGTTTGCCGGGCGATCTGGCCAAAACCGTCATAATCCACAAATGCCTGGAGCAGCGGCTGCGGCTCCTGCCCTTCGATCTTCATCCCCTTCATGCGACCGTGGATGTCATACTCGGGAATGGACTTTGAAATAATAAGAGCCGACCGAATGTCTGGGCTCTCCATTTCCCGGTTGTTCCCTTCGCTTCCCCCCGACGGAAAGAGCGAAACGTAACCGGAGTCAATATCCAGACGGAGCACCACTTGCCATTGAATGTTGCCATTCTTGGTCTTGGTCACCACAACGGGTTCCAAGAGGTCAAATGTGCCTTCATTCGTGTCGAGAGCGCCGTTGGCGTTGTCATCGTGAGTGATGACATTGCGGTAGGCCCACACTTCGAGTTCGTCGAGCTGGGGACGGTAGATGTTCCAGTTCTCACGGCCGTTCGGAAGAACTTCGCGCTGCAACCCGAAGGTCGAGTTATATTCGTAGCGACTTCTCAGTGAAAGTGCATTCCCCAGGAGTACATCACCCCCGGTTCGAGTGAATTGAGCCGGCCACGGATCGGGAGAGCATCCGCTTCCTTGCGCCGTGCTATTGGGCGAGTCCACAATACTCTGGATTATCTGCCCGCGCTCATTATACTCCATGTAGTTAACGAAAAACTGGATGGGATCCGTCAGCGCCGTAGCGTCTCGCACACTGCCATAGCCTTTCCATATCTCATGTCCATTGCTGTTGTATTCGCTCAGCTCAACGGCATACGCACCGCCCGTGGTATCCCCGATGTCAGTCTTGATCGGCGGCTGAACCTTCTTCTTGGAAACAATTTTCTTGTCTTTAATCGGAACATTGGTGCTTGCGTCGAGAGTGTAATAGTACTCCGTTCGATCGACGTCCGTCGGAGCAATGGGATCACGATAGGCGATCTCTGCCGTTACCAGTTCGGGACGGTCAACTACAGCACGTTCGTATTTCTTGAGCCAGATGGGCGCTTCACACAATCCTTTTCCTATCCCGATGCGCCTGACTTGTTTATCCAGATCATTGGGAGTTCCGCTGGTAGAACTATCAAAATATTCGTAATGAATCGCAAGACCGACACTCGATCCCGTGTCGCTAAGATTCGTTGAGCATCCCGCGTCAGAGTCTTCACCCGTGGTTAAACGGCAGAGGAGTCGGCCATGCATATCGTAATAGGATTCATCGAGCGCACCCGGCGATCCACTGAGGTTGAATTCACCATCCGTCACGCGCCAGGTTCGATTACGTAGCACATGTCCCCGCGCATTCAATTCGATAATGCGTCGAGAAAGAACGTTCGCTGGAATATCGGGTGAATAGAATTCCGGGTGATCAGGGTCCTGCATTTCATCGACCACCACGATCAGGCAGGGCTGTCGCATCTGTTCGCTAGTCCAACTGTGGAACTCGGTTCCTCCAGTTACATTCTTCATGATTCGGTAGGGGAAGTGGAAATCCATGAACTCTTCCAACTCATTCCCGCTGGGGAACCCAACTCCATCGGGATATAGGGCAAAGTAATGCAAGGCAAATGCCCCCGTCATCCCGGTCATTGCGTTACTGCGGCGATCGCACAGCAATGTCTTGACGTGAGTGCGCCGTCTAATGTTCCCTGCGCTGATGTTGATAAAATCTGACAATAGTCCGGTGTCGACCGCCCCACCGATGCTTTGATAATCAGATGCCAATTCAACGTCATAGGTATGACGCAGGAACCGCTGATCCGAGGCTCCCAATAGTGAAACGTAGTCATCTTCACCACGCGTCAAGAGTCCGCTCACAGTCAGCGTCGACGACGTATTGGCATCTACGAGCGCGGCAATCTTGGATTCATTGAGGATCCCACTGAGAACATATTGCGGATAAGTATCAATATTATTGTGGTTGCGACCCCGGTAGCGATATATCGTGCGAGTTTTTGTCGTATTCGACCCTTCGTCATTCGGCAGCTCGCCGCGTCGTTCGATGGCGACCATTGACAATGCACCGGTCGGTGCATTGATGGCGGGGTCGAGCCCATCCGCATCGCATGCATAAGTGTAGTTCGCCCGAATGGTCCAATCGGTTCCAACGCCGAATGTGCCGTTATGCTCGAGCATCCACTGTTGATCCAGTGGTGTGGCTTCAAAGCTGTCCGCAGGGAGTGTCAGACAATCCGGCGGGATTTCTTCAATCTCCCCGCGATATACATGAATCGAATGTAGTGCGTGGGGCGTGTAAAGCTCGGTTGCGCTGGAGCAACCATCGTTCGCTTCGCGAAACGCCCGGTGTGTATAAAGAAGCGTCCAGATCACCCTGCCGCTGGTGTCCCGTAACTTGATGGCCTTGAGCTGTCCCCATTGGGTGCAAGAATGGCAGCACTGTGGACAATTGTTTCGATCAGCCGGCGATTCTCCAACGGGCAATTCATGTAAACATGCGGTCCAAGTCGGTTGGCAATAGATGTATTCAATGCGGTTTCCATTTCGATCTGATATACTCTTGACTAATCCCAGATACGGATGGCCGGAGCCGCCAGCCGCAACGTCCTCATGCAGGGACACCCAGCGATTGTCTGACTCTGACCAAACCGCGCGCATTCCGCCCCACCAGGGCTCAATCTCATACTTGACTGCGCCGCCGTAGAGCCAGACAAAATATTGGGATGGGCAAAGCTCGGTGGCGCAGTTTGAATTTCCGCAGGACATCGTGGCATCAAACCACGGAGGCGCCGCATAGTGCGAGCCATCCGCGCTCTTGATGAACGGGATGGAATGAATCGCATCGGGGATCAGCGTGCATCGCCTCGGGTCGCCTTCGGCAGTCTGCGTTTCATAAGCCGAATCAATCAGGAAAATGGGATTTTCGCTCATCATCCAGAAGAGGCCGTTCCAATCCCAGAAGGCCCCCTGCGGACTTTTTCCGCCGATCGCGCCACCCCCGAACGTCATGTTGTATCGGAGCCGGTCACTGGCCTGATCGGTGTACGTGCGCACGTGTCGAAACGTGGCACCGCCAAAAGGTAGTTCAAAATCGATTGCCTGTATGAGTGGCTGGCCCGTAACGAGATCGACAAGACCATTTAGCGTCGGCCGCTCTGCAAACGCATTAGGTCCGTGTGGAATTCTGGCTTCAGCAGGAATTAGCGGCGACGCACTGAGCCAGGGATGGTTGCTGATCGGAGGATAGTCCGCGGGACCGAATCCCGTATCGCGATCAAGATGTACTGGAAACACGTCATCTTCAGTGTCGTTGGTATCGACGTCTCCGCCCTGTCCCACTGCGTAGATGTTTCCAATGCAGGCGTCGAAGGTAGAGTTGCTTGCGCAGTCCGCAGTTCCTCCGATTGCCCAAGGACGGCTGGCAGGCGGGTCGGCAGCCACTGGAACCCTGCTCCAGGCTGTCGCGAGAAGCATTGCAACAAAGAGCCGAGCCACCGTGGTTATACATTGAATCGATTGGTTACGACGTTCCACATGACGGGCGTCGCGGGATCCCCGTGTGAATGTATGTGCAGCGCCATGAAGCACACGTTCCCTAGGGCCGGAAACACACTTCATGTCTCTCATTGGCAGGCAGAGAGCGCTGTGGGTTGGCTCGATTATCTGCACTGGCAAAAGCTGGAAGCGACACGAAGAGCCGATGGTTGAAGTTTCGGAAGCCTGAATGTTCGTGGCGGTGGAAATGGGGGGGACCCGAATCATCTCACTCCGCTCCTCTCCCCCCCATGACGGATTCGCTGTGGGAACTGTCTGGGGAGAATAGCGTCAACTGCTCCGGAACGCGCCGTAATTTCCGAATTTGTTTCCTTGTTCATTTAGATCTGTTAAAACATTTCACAGCATGCTGATCGAGAATCCAATTCAATTCGCTTCATCATCTCCCGTGGGACACCCCTACGGGGGCAGGTCATCGCCGCTGCCGGCTACGAGCTTCAATGGGACCACGGCTGGTGAGCCGTGGATACCGGCGAAGCGCGATTCGATCGCGCGGAAAATCAACGGCTTCAATGGGACCACGGCTGGTGAGCCGTGGATACGACCGAGGCCAGACCCTACTCTCTGTCCGTTGACGGACTTCAATGGGACCACGGCTGGTGAGCCGTGGATACGGCGAACCCACGTCGTTCAGCGCTACGGACGTAGTGCTTCAATGGGACCACGGCTGGTGAGCCGTGGATACCGGCGGCAGGAGCACGACCCCATGAGGACATATCGCCCCTTCAATGGGACCACGGCTGGTGAGCCGTGGATACGGTCGGCTGCGAAACATGGGAGCGGAACAAAAAGTGCTTCAATGGGACCACGGCTGGTGAGCCGTGGATACAGGAGCAGCGATGCACGATGCAAATGGAAACGAGCTGGCTTCAATGGGACCACGGCTGGTGAGCCGTGGATACTCGAATCGACGTGACGGGATTGTCGAACCCCGCGACGGCTTCAATGGGACCACGGCTGGTGAGCCGTGGATACGATCGCCGCCGCCCCGGACTTGCTGGATGCCTGCCGCTTCAATGGGACCACGGCTGGTGAGCCGTGGATACGTCGGCGAACATCCGATGCGTCGCGGCCGATCGTCCGCTTCAATGGGACCACGGCTGGTGAGCCGTGGATACTATGTGGGACACAGGGGAGCGCCGCAGCCCGTGGGGCTTCAATGGGACCACGGCTGGTGAGCCGTGGATACCTAATGACGGCGATTCTGGTGGAGAAGTTAGCAAAGCTTCAATGGGACCACGGCTGGTGAGCCGTGGATACTACTCGACTCTGAATCTGCTGACGATGATGGCCTAGCTTCAATGGGACCACGGCTGGTGAGCCGTGGATACATGGGCCGTGGGTGACGGACTGGTCGGAGATGGCGCGCTTCAATGGGACCACGGCTGGTGAGCCGTGGATACATGCTCGTCCCCGCGCAGCCGCCATCCGATCTTCTCGCTTCAATGGGACCACGGCTGGTGAGCCGTGGATACCGCGACGACGCGCCCGAGAATGTTCTTGCGCAGCTCGCTTCAATGGGACCACGGCTGGTGAGCCGTGGATACGACGCGATCGGCGAATGGTTCGAGGTGATCGCGGATGCTTCAATGGGACCACGGCTGGTGAGCCGTGGATACCGCGGCAGATCGGCGAGATGCGTCATCAGCGAAGGCTTCAATGGGACCACGGCTGGTGAGCCGTGGATACCGGTGGGCCGCTGTGATACTGGCCCGCGCTGTTAACTTCAATGGGACCACGGCTGGTGAGCCGTGGATACCGTCGCCGCGAACCAGCGCCCGGCCCAGGTGAGAATCCCTTCAATGGGACCACGGCTGGTGAGCCGTGGATACCATGGCTATTACCTGGAAGCGCGGCGCGGCGATTTTCCTTCAATGGGACCACGGCTGGTGAGCCGTGGATACGTCAGTCACATCGCCGTAATAGGTGTGCAGCCGCGAGCCTTCAATGGGACCACGGCTGGTGAGCCGTGGATACCCTTGTCGCATGGCCGTGCACTGTCAAAGAGCTCACCTTCAATGGGACCACGGCTGGTGAGCCGTGGATACCGTCCCGCGAGATGGACGTGTCGCGGCAGACCCCAGACCCTTCAATGGGACCACGGCTGGTGAGCCGTGGATACCAATCGTAGCCGAGCGCATTGTTGCAACTATCGAACTTCAATGGGACCACGGCTGGTGAGCCGTGGATACCGCCGGGCGCGAACTCGACGGTCGGACGTGGGACGCTTCAATGGGACCACGGCTGGTGAGCCGTGGATACGCTTACCAGGCGCGCGACATCTACGACTGGTGTTGGCTTCAATGGGACCACGGCTGGTGAGCCGTGGATACCACCAGCTTTTCGGTGCGGCCGGTGATCGCTACCGGCTTCAATGGGACCACGGCTGGTGAGCCGTGGATACGTCAGAGAAATACTCCGCCATCCTTTCCGGCCGTTTCGTGCTTCAATGGGACCACGGCTGGTGAGCCGTGGATACACCACGTAGTTCACCATCATTTCGATGATGCCCTTGCTTCAATGGGACCACGGCTGGTGAGCCGTGGATACAGCGATTGCGAAACTAAGCAGAGCGCCATGCTTGGCTTCAATGGGACCACGGCTGGTGAGCCGTGGATACTCCTCGCTGGCGACGCCGCCCCGGCAGACGACCCGAGCTTCAATGGGACCACGGCTGGTGAGCCGTGGATACCCCGGAGATTTATCGCGGCGAGCGATAAGATAGGGCTTCAATGGGACCACGGCTGGTGAGCCGTGGATACGCGCCGAATCCTGCCGGCCTACCGATTCCTAGCCCGCTTCAATGGGACCACGGCTGGTGAGCCGTGGATACGTGCAGGCGGACGGGGCGGCGGCGATCGCCGAGCGCGCTTCAATGGGACCACGGCTGGTGAGCCGTGGATACCGCGCGGCTGACGCAGGATGATGCGGTCGCTGCGGCTTCAATGGGACCACGGCTGGTGAGCCGTGGATACGCCGGTGGAGAGACCGGGCAGCGCGGGTTGATCAGCTTCAATGGGACCACGGCTGGTGAGCCGTGGATACCCCGAATGGCAAAGGCCCGACGAGAAGCATCCCCGCTTCAATGGGACCACGGCTGGTGAGCCGTGGATACGCCGGGCGCGCACGCTCAGCGCGTCGATGATTCGCCGGCTTCAATGGGACCACGGCTGGTGAGCCGTGGATACTGCATGGCCCGCGACATGGCGCCCAGCACCAGGTCGCTTCAATGGGACCACGGCTGGTGAGCCGTGGATACGGATTCAATCGCTGGTTCATGTGGCCTAACGGCAAGGCTTCAATGGGACCACGGCTGGTGAGCCGTGGATACCGCGCACCTGCTTTAGCGGCAAGATCTACAAGGTGAGCTTCAATGGGACCACGGCTGGTGAGCCGTGGATACACGTTGTCAAGGCGCTGAAAGCGATCCTGGCGGCGCGGCTTCAATGGGACCACGGCTGGTGAGCCGTGGATACGTAACGGTCGGAGGGGAAAAAACTTAGGTTTCCTAGCTTCAATGGGACCACGGCTGGTGAGCCGTGGATACATGGATTAGCATTACAATTTGCCACAGATAGACTGCTTCAATGGGACCACGGCTGGTGAGCCGTGGATACGGTGCGGATGAAGTCGATCGCGGCGCGGTTGCGCTGGCTTCAATGGGACCACGGCTGGTGAGCCGTGGATACCAGCGGCAAGTTGACGGTAGAGAGGATTGCCATGGCGCTTCAATGGGACCACGGCTGGTGAGCCGTGGATACGCGGCGGCCAGATCGTCGAGCACTCATACGCGCTCGAGCTTCAATGGGACCACGGCTGGTGAGCCGTGGATACTAGTTGATCTCCGGCATCGCCAGTGCAGGAGAGATGCTTCAATGGGACCACGGCTGGTGAGCCGTGGATACAGTCTCGCGGATTCTTGCCATTCATCCGGCGGAGGAGCTTCAATGGGACCACGGCTGGTGAGCCGTGGATACACGACCTTCACCGTATCGGCCGAGGCTGAAATCGAGCTTCAATGGGACCACGGCTGGTGAGCCGTGGATACGCGAACAGACAACCCCAACCTCACGCCCGACGAGGAGCTTCAATGGGACCACGGCTGGTGAGCCGTGGATACGGCCAACGGCGATAGCGTCCTCCTGAGTCCCACCGACGCTTCAATGGGACCACGGCTGGTGAGCCGTGGATACGGCCAACGGCGATAGCGTCCTCCTGAG
>Ga0187894_10006823_pt1 | contig 11023 bp, 8 predicted proteins | sample GBC1701081metaG_FD_136650 | JGI IMG/M metagenome (GOLD analysis project Ga0187894, IMG submission 136650) | White microbial mat communities from a lava cave in the Kipuka Kanohina Cave System on the Island of Hawaii, USA - GBC170108-1 metaG ...
GGAAAGATTGCTGTTGATGATTGAGGATTCGCCTGACTCGGTCTTCTATCGGCCTGTCTCAACCCTCTCGGACAAAGAAGTTCTTGAATTGGCCGACTCGAAGATGGACGCCGATCAAAACCAACTGAATAACCCGCTTGCTGTCACTGTGCGCGGAAACTGGATCAAGGCGGGATGGCATCCTCCGAAGATTTAATAATGGTTATGACTGACAAACTCATCATCGCCGGGCGCGAATTCAATTCGCGCCTGATCATAGGCACCGGAAAATACCGCGACAACGAAGAGATGGTCGCAGCATTCGAGCGCAGCGGCGCTGAAATGATCACCGTCGCCGTGCGCCGCGTGAACGTCAGTGACCGTTCGCAACCGTCCCTGCTCGATTCCATCGACCTGAAGAAATTTTCGATCCTGCCGAACACCGCCGGCTGTTACACGGTTGACGAAGCTGTGCGGACGGCCCGGCTGGCGCGCGAGGTCGGCTTATCAGACTGGATCAAGGTTGAAGTGATCGGCGATCAGAAGACTCTGTTTCCCGACAACGAGGCCACGCTCGAAGCCACCAGGATACTGGTCAAGGAAGGTTTCACCGCGCTGCCATATTTCAACGACGATCTGATTATGGCGAAGAAGCTGATTGACGCGGGAGCGGCGGCGGTCATGCCTCTGGCCGCGCCGATCGGTTCCGGCCTGGGCATTCAGAATCCGAACAACCTGCGGATCATGCGCGAGCAGATCACTGAGGTCCCGATCATCGTTGACGCGGGCGTGGGCACGGCCTCCGACGCCTGCTTCGCGATGGAGTTGGGAATTGACGGCATCCTTATGAACACAGCGATCGCCGAAGCTGAGAATCCCGGAGAGATGGCCGAAGCTATGAAGCTCGCCGTGCAATCGGGAAGGCTTGCTTACCTAGCCGGGCGAATGGCGAGGCGGTTGTATGCCAACGCAAGCAGCCCGTTGGCAGGCGTTGTTCGTTGAGAGTGGGGAGTGGGCAATAGGGAGCGGGGAGTGGGGAGTGGGGAGTGTTGATATCCTCATTCCACGATTTGGAAAGTTACCGGCCCAAATGGCGAAGATGCGCCCTCGCGGTGCGAAGCCATTGGGTATTGGCTATTGAAAATTGGTCATTGAAAAGCGGGAGAGAAAGCGTTTTCTCCCGGTACGACAATGGCCAATAGCCAATTGACAATACCCAATGGGATAACTTTCCAAGTCGTGTCATTCCCCATTCCCCATTCCCCACTCCCTACTCCCTACTCTTCCTTCTTTCCACCGAGACCGGAAGGTGAATGTTGAGGGGGTCGGGCGCGATGAGTCCGATTGAAGCAGCCACGCCCTGCCTTAATTCGAGCGTATATGGGCTGGACCCGCCGAACGCTCCCACTGCGATGAGGTATTCGCCCGCTGGAAAAATCAAGTCAACTCCAAGCTGTTCGGGCGCGCCCAGTCTTCTGATCGCGGATTGAAGGACGGGTTCGGGCAAGCCGCCGCTGGCGCTCTCTCTCAACACAAAGAGATCGAGGTCGGCGGTCTGATTGAACGCCAACGTCAATGTGAGCTGCGTTGGTTTATCAAGCGAGAGCAGGAAGAAGTCAACCAGCGTCTCTGTCGCGCCGTCGGGGAATCTGGCTATGAGATCGCCCGGATCGTCCTTCGCCGCCCGGCCGTCAACGATGGTTTGCAGCGAGACCTCTGTCGCAAGCTCAGGCCCGTCGTTTGGCTCATCCTCGTCAATGCGCCGCAGACTTCCGGCCGTGATGGAGAAAATAGTGAAGGGAGCGCTTTCATCACTAACCAGGCCGGATTCGAGGTCGAACGTGATGGTGGTTATCAGGAGGGGACCGGCGTTCAACCCGGTTGGAATGATCGAAGTGATCTGCGTGCCGCCGGTGGCGCTCACCGGGAGCGCGAAATTGACCAGTAGGTTGTTCTGATAGAACAACAGGATCGAAATCAGCGGCTCATCATTCCCCACGTCGTTATTTTTAACGTCGAAGAAGTTCCTGCCGAATCCGGTTCCCGTCACGCGAATCGTATCACCGTCGCGGCCTCCGCCGGCTCCGCTAACCGCGTTGACGATGGAGGCCAGCGTCGGTTTCAGCGCCTGCGTTGGGTCGTCAGTGATCCTGAAATCTAGCGCGTTTGACGGCCCGCTCTTCCCGCCGGTTGGCAGGATGCGGCGGGCGACGATCGTTGCGGGGCCTCTGCTGACGTTAAACGAAGGAACCTCGACGGTAAGCTGTGTCGCGATCGCCCTGATCACGCGGGCCCGGGTTTCGATGAAACCTTGGCGGAAGGTCACCAAGTTTTCAGTCGCGACGGGGCTGAATCCGCCGCCGTTGATCGTTATCTGATCGCGCGGTTTGCCTTGCGCTGGAGAGACGCCGGCGAGCGTTGGCGCGTCGAGGCCGGATCGCGCGACGGTAAAATTGACCGGCGCGCTCGGATCCGAAATCACACCGGTGGAATCGTCAATCGTGGCGACGACGATGTTGGCCGCGCCGGGGACGATGTCGGGAACTTCCACACGCAGCGCCGGTTGGCCCGTCGCATCGGGGACGATTTCGTTCTCGTCGGGATCGAGGATTGCGACGAGCGCGCCCGCGCGAACGAAGCCGACGATGTTGCTGTCGGGAATCCGGCTCAAGCCTGAGCCGGTAATCACGACCTTCGCGCCCGCCGGAGCGGATGCCGGCGACACACCGCCCAGTCGGGGCGCGGGCTGCGCGACGGTGACGACGGCGATGGTTTCAAGCGCATTGCCGGAGACAGTGGCGCGCGCGGTGATCAGGGCGACGCCGGGTTCGACTCGCGTGACGGAGAATGAAGCCGTAGTCCGGCCTCCCTGAATCGTTACGTTCGCGGGCACGGTTGCGACCTGCGTGTCGCCGCTTGCCAGCGTGACGGTCAGACCGCCGCTCGGGACGGGCTGTGTGAGCGTGACATCCACTCTCACAGCCGGCGAATTCGACGCGAAGTTGACCACGAACGGAGAGAGCACCAGTCCGATCTGACTGGTATTGCTCAGCGCGATTGCGCCGACCTTTGTGACTCCGCCAGCCACGACGTTGGTCAGCGCGGAAGTCCCTCGCGGCGACGTGCCCCATTGCCGCGGCAACACAGCTTCCGCCTGAACCTGCGAAACGCCCGCAGTGGCGACATCGGCGATGGAGAAGCCGCCGTTCTGATCGCTATTGTCCGAGCGCCCGTTGACCGAAACCTGAGCGCCCACGACGGGGAAGCCCAGTCCGTCAATGACCCGTCCGGTCACCGTCGTTACGCCCCCCGGAGCGGCGGCAAGCCAGTAGCTCCCAAGATCAACCACACGCCCATCTGAAACCACCCGCGCGCGATCCGAGGTGACGGTTGCCGTTCCGCGTTTGATAAACGAGCCGGCTCGGGAATCGAAACGATAAAGATCAACCTTCGCGCCCGGCCCAAGCCTTGATTGATCGGGGTTTGGGAAACTCAGAGAGGCTCCCGGAGAGAATTCGACGCCGAACGGCGTGATCTGCGCGATGTTTGAAGAATAGATTCCGGTAGGCAGCCTGATGCCTGGCAGTCGCGATCCTTCGAGCACTGTCAGTTGCGTCTGGCCGTTCGATTTGCCGTCGGGAAACCTGACGCCCGTGCCGATGGGGATTTCCAACGTCACGCCGCGATGCGATATCACCACCGATTTTGCGGGAACCTGAGACAATAAGTTGGCCTGTTCCGCTGGCCCAGCGCTTTGGTTGTGTTTCAGCGCTTCGAATACGCGGCTGCTAATTGCCGACGATTGATTGTCGCTGGCGAAACCTGACCCGCTGTTCACGCTTCCGCTTCCGCCGATAATCTGTTGCATGCTGATGGGCTGCGGAAACTGGTTATCGCGGTCCGCCTGGATTGCGACTTTGAGCGCGATGCGCGGGTATGGCGGATTCGTATTGTTCGTACCGCCGTCAATTTCAATCTGTTCTATGCCGGGATTGAGGTCCGGGATGACGAATGTGCCCTGCGGGTTGGTGCGGACGCTGATGCTCCTGCCAACGACACGGATTGTCACACCTTCGAGCGGCGCCGGCGGGGAAGAGGAAGAGCCTGTTGATTGCACGATGCCGCTGATCGAAGTGCGAACGCGGAAGAGAGAGGAACTGCGCGTTTCACCCTGCGGAGTCTGCAACGCCACATGCCCGGATTCCGCGTTGAAGGGAACGATCACGGTCAACTGATTAGCGGCCGCCGCGATCACCTGCCCCTGCGCGGCGCCGAAACGGACGATGTTCTGGCTCATGTTGGTCGAGAAACCCGCGCCGTTGACCGTTACGGTTTGCCCGGCGACCGCGCCGTCGGTGACGCTGAAGCTGGAAATGTTCAAACCGGCCCCTGGGGCGCCCGCCATATTGACGCTCACGGTATTGGACGAAACCCCGTTTGAGACAATACTCAGATCAACGATCCCGCGGCCTTTGAGTTCAACGGGGATCTGCAGGTTGATCTGGTCCAGTCCGGTGAACCCCGGCGCGGCCACCGGGGTTACCGGCGCCTCCACGCCGCCGATCACAGCCCTCGCCGAACCCGCTGGCGCGTTGACTGCGCCCGTGCAGAAGAGGATCAGGAACGCTGGGCGCTCGGCTGTGCCGACGTCAATTGGCGCGGGTAGAAACTGACCCGGGTGTAATGGGTCAGGTTCAAACGGCGGCGTCTGATCGAAGACGAACTGGCCACTTGCATTGATCCGGCCCGTGACTGCGGCGGGCTCGCCCGTTCCGTTCGAGCTTGCCGTGAATATCGCCGGGGTGGCGGGGGCTATTTTCATTTGCCCGCGCGAAATGATCTGGTCGCCGTTGGCCGCGGTCATAGTGATGACGACCTCCGCGTCGCCGTCGGCTGCGTTTGGCGGGATCAGATAGTTGACCTGCTCCGGCGAAACGAAGAAGAGGGACGCGAGCGTCCCGTTGACGGTCACGGATGTGCCGAGCATCGTCGTTGGCAACGGTTGCGACGACGCTGCCTGAACTCCGGCGGCAAGCTGAGTTCCGAAGGCGGCCGCGATTGAATTTTTAGCGATTGTCGCCGGCGATCCTATGAAGCTTGCGGCGGAGACGGTCGTGACCGGAACGCTGTTTTGAATTATTGCGGCGCCACGAGCGCGGCCAGGAACAAAAATGCGCCCGGACAAGTCTAACAGGGCGGCGAGCGCCAGGATGATCGCTATTAAGCGGAAGAGACGGGTTTTGAAATTCATTCTGTTTCTTGATCGAAGGTTGTGAGTGGTAATCATTGCAGGTTGCTCTCAGGGGGGCATCGAAACACGGATGTTGCGTTAACTTCTCCATCCGCCGCCCGAATGGTAACCGAACGGCGAGTTAATGGCGATGAAAAATCAGCGGCGCCGGGCGCTCAGATGAAGAGATGAAATGTGGGGTGGCTTGAAACTAATAAGAGATATCGTAAAATAACCGTGCTTCTCGAACGATGACATTCGTCCCCGTTTTCAACCTCTGGCGCCGCCGCTTGACGAGCGCCTTGGACAGTAAATCCGGAATCGGGTAAACCAGAGATGGGCGATCTGTATGCTGTGCTGGGCGTCAACCGCACGGCCACTACCAGAGAAATCAAATCCGCTTACCGACGGTTGGCGCGCAGATATCATCCTGACGTCAACGCCGACCCGTCCGCCCCATCAAAATTCGCCCAGGTCAATGAGGCTTACCACACGCTGGTTGACCCTGAACGCCGCAAAACTTACGACCGGACGGGTTCTGCTTCATCGGCGGCTCACGCGCGCCAGGCCAATTCCGCCGCCGCGAGAGCCGCGCGCCGCGCTTATTACCAGGAGCGCGCCGACCGCATCGTCAACGAATGGTTGCAGCGCGAGCGCGAAGAGACGCGCGCGCGCGGCAAGGCTGTCTACACGACCGTCACCCTGTTTGTCTCGACCTTCATAGTGGCGATGAATCCCGGATTGTTCGAGCCGACCGGCATGTTCTGGCGCGTTACGGTTGTTCTGCTGTTTGCAGTCGGAGTCCGGCATCTGTACAACAGCCTCAAGGAGCATCTTGATCATTACACTTATCGCGCGCCCAGAATCTCGGTTACGCGTCCGGTCAGGAGGCCCAACAAGCGTTTTAAACGCAGCGCCGCGTGGGCTTTTGTGATCATCGGTTACCTGCTTTCGGTCAGCGCGGGAATTCTGATCGGCCTGTTGACTGAAAGTTTTTCCGCGCAACTGCTGAGCGACACCAATATCGCCGACGCGTTTTTGTATGCGCTGGTCTACCCGCCGATCGCCGTGTTGATTGTTGATACGATGTATTTGCTCAATCTTCGTGTTGAAGGCATGTGAAATCGCGCGTGATCAAACCTCACCTGGCAAATCTCCTCCTCTTTTTCGTCATCACGTTTTTTATCTCATTCATTGAGGCTGAAGATCGTAGGCTGAATCCCCCCAACGGCAGTTGGGGGATGGTTAAAGCCCAGCCTTCTGGCAATGGACTCAACCGCCAGGATCCGGTCGCTACCTCTCCCGGTACTGTGCCGCAGGCCGTCACGTATCTAACTTGCCGCATTGATCGAATCTCCCCGCAAAATCGCACGCTCGCGGTAAGCTGCGCCACGGCTTTGCCCGCGGAAAAGTTCCAATTGCGGTTCGCCGATCAATTCGCAGGCGTTGATCGTTTGAGCGAGCGTGTTTACGGATTGAAAATCAAAGACGATAAGGGCGTAGTTCTGCCACTGGAGATTCGCGGCGATGGTTTATACCGCCTCGACGTAAAGGGGCGGCGGCGGATCACGATTGAGTATGAGATGCGGCTGGCCCGCGCGCTCGATCCTTCGCAATACGCGCTTGTCTCGAGTCTGGGCGATGAAGCCGGGTTTTTGATGCTCGGCGACCTGCTGCCGCGTTTGTGTCCGGATCATGTGGGTGACGCGGATTGCGATGGGTTTGTGAACCAGGAGCAACTGCAAATTATCACGCCGCAATCCTGGCAAATCGCGACGACCGAGAAGAGAGGCGCCGAGTTCTTTGAAATCAGCGATCCGCGTCGCGCGGTCTTTTTTCTCGGGCGGTTGCGTGAAAAGACAGTCGCCGTGGGCGCGATGAATTTGCGCATCGCGATCACGGGCGCCTGGAGCTTCGCTGATGAAGACGTGTTCAAACTTGCCGAAGCGGTTGCGCGGGAGCAGGCGGCGATTGTCGGCGGCGCCTCAGCGGCCGATTCTCTGATCACGCTCGCGCCGTTTCCGCAGCCGTTGACCGGGTTGCGTTCGAGCGCGGTCACCATTGGCCGCACGAGCGCGCTGATGCTGAACCCGAACAACGACGCGGTCGCGACATTCGCTCATTACCGCCGGCATCTGGCGCACGAGATGTTTCATTTTTATCTGCCCAACGCATTCCGGGTCCGGGAAAATTTCGACTGGTTCTGGGAAGGCTTCACCAGGTACATCGCGCTCATAACACTCACGCGGTTGCAATTGATCGGTTTGCGCGAATACCTGGACGCAATCGGAGTGGAATACGAAGCCTACTGGTTCAATCCGCTGCGCAATCAGGTTTCGCTTATCGAGGCGTCGCCTGAAAAATTCTCGTCCGCCGCCAGCTACGACCTGATCTACCGCAAAGGCATGCTGGTCGCCGCGCTCTATGATCTGGAGCTGCGATGGCAGAGCGGAGGGAAGCGCAACCTGGCGGATGTAATGCGGTCGCTTTACCAGAGACATGCGACTGGCGGGCGCGCAATTGGAAACCGTGAAGTATTGGATGAAATGCGCGGAGTTGGCGATTTTTCGCGCCTCTTTTCAGGCCTCTTTTCGGATTTGATACGCGACGACATCGAAACCTCGCGCGAGATTGTTCTGAACAAGCGGATCAATCGTTACGGATTGATGATGGAATGGAGCGCGGCAGGGCGGGGGAAAGCCCGGTTGAAGACCGCGGCGAAGCTATCAGCGCGCCAGCGGATGTTGCTCTCTGAATTGGCGCGGAAACCGGTCCGGCCATAGTGTGTCCGATCCGGCGAACAAAGCTCGCAAGACCAGACAGAAAAATGTGAGACAGAAAAATAAAGACCTGGTCTGGAAATTCTTTATTTTTCTGTCTCACATTTTTCTGTCTGGTCTTCTTCCCTCACTTGTGACTCCCTCCCCCATTTCGCGCACGCCACGCCAATAGTCGCCTTGACACTCAGTCAGCGCGTCCGTATCCTCTCGGTTTTGCATTCACGATAAGATCGCATTCCATGTGGTTGACCTATGTTCGAGGCGTTATCAGACAAGCTCAAGAAAGTTCTAAAAGATTTGCGCGGCGAAAGCCGTTTGTCGCCGGAGCATCTCGATCTGGCGATGCGCGAGATTCGCATCGCTCTGCTCGAAGCCGACGTCAATTTCAAGGTCGTCAAAGACTTCATCGAGCGAGTCAAGAGCAAGGCCGTCGGGCAGGAGGTGTTGCAGCAGCTTTCGCCGGGTCAACAGGTCGTCAAGATCGTGTATGACGAGATGATTGAGATGCTCGGTGGCACATCCAGCCGGTTGTTATTCACTTCGCGCCGCCCGAATTCGGTGATGATCGTAGGATTGCAGGGATCTGGTAAGACGACCTCCACGGGCAAGCTGGCGAAATGGCTTTATAAGAATCAGAACCGCAATCCGCTGCTGCTCTCGGTTGACGTCTATCGTCCCGCGGCGCGCGACCAGTTGGCGGTCATCGGCAAGGCGATCAATGTTCCGGTCTTTGAAGGCGAGGGGATCAACGATCCCCTCGAATTGTGCCGCGCCGCGCGCCTGCACTGCGAACAGGTCGGCTTCGATACGCTGATGATTGATACGGCGGGCCGTTTGCACATTGACGACGCGCTGATGGAAGAGTTGCAACACATCAAGGCCGAGATGTTTCCCGTCGAAACGCTCTTCGTCGCCGACGCGATGACGGGGCAGGACGCGGTCAAGAGCGCGAAGGAGTTCCACGACCGCATTGGCACTACCGGTGTCATCCTGACCAAGATGGACGGCGACGCGCGCGGAGGCGCCGCGCTTTCGGTTAAAGAGGTCACGGGCCAGCCGATCAAATTCGTCGGCGTCGGCGAAAAATACGACGCGCTCGATCCCTTCTATCCCGAACGCATTGTCTCGCGCATCCTGGGAATGGGCGACGTTCTGTCGCTGATTGAAAAAGTTCAGGAAGAAGTTGACGAGGAGAAGGCGCTTGAATTGCAGGAGAAGATGGAGCGGAACGCCTTCACGCTTGAAGATTTCCGCGACCAGCTTCAGCAGATGAAGAAGCTCGGCTCGATGTCGAGCATTCTGGAGATGCTGCCCGGCGACATGTTCAAAGGCATGCCGAAGATGACGCCTGAAATGTCGGCGCAGATGGAAAAGGAGATGAGGCGCACCGAGGCGATCATCAATTCGATGACGCCCGCGGAGCGCGGGAACCACCTGATCATCAGCGCGTCGCGTCGCCGCCGCATCGCTCTGGGCAGTGGCCATAAGGTCAAAGACGTTGACAAATTGCTCAAACAATATGTCGAAATGAAAGCGATGATGGGGCAACTGCTGGGTGGCGATGGAATGTTAGGCGGTCTGAAAGGGAAAGTCGTGCGCAAGCTGACAGGCGTCGGTTCGCGCAAGAAGAAACAAAAGAAGAAGAAGCGTAGGTGAGTGGGAGTAGGGAATGAGGAGTGGGGAATGGGGATCGACGACCCATTCCCCACTCCCCACTCCCCATTCCCTACTCCCGTCGGCTCAACATATAATTCTCGTGCCTGATTACATTTGGAGGTGTGTTACTTTGTTAGCAATCAGATTGACAAGACAGGGAGCGAAGAAGAAGCCGTTTTACCGGGTCGTCGTGGCTGAGAAGCGGGCCAAGCGTGACGGGCGCTTTGTCGAAATCGTCGGCCATTACAATCCGTGCCGCGAACCGGTGGAGTTGGTGCTTAAGCATGACCGCATCAACTACTGGCTCAAATGCGGCGCGCAGCCGACCGACACGGTGCGGAATCTGATTCGCAAGAGCGAACAGCAGCAGGTTTTGGAGACGACGTAATGAAAGAGTTGGTTGAGTTAATCGCCCAGACGCTGGTTGATCACCCTGAAAAGGTAAACGTCAAAGAGATCGAGGGGCATCAGGCGACGGTGCTCGAATTGCGAGTCGCCGACGGCGATCTCGGCAAAGTCATCGGCAAACAGGGCCGCACCGCGCGCGCGATCCGTACGGTCCTCAACGCCTCGGGAACGAAGCTCAAGAAACGCTTCGTGCTTGAAATCCTCGAATGAGCGACTACGGGGAAGAGGATCGCGCCGGCGTTGGACCCGGCGTTGGACCCGGCGTTGGACCCGGCGTTGGAGAGGATGATTTGATCAGCGTCGCGCGGATTGCCCGCCCACAGGGCCATCGCGGCGCCGTCATCGCCGATCTGCTGACTGATTTCCCGGAGCGTTTCGCCAAACTCGGCAAAGTTTACGTCAAAGGCGCCGACGGACGGCTTCTGGCTCTCGATCTTGAAAACTCGCGGTTGCATAAACGGCGCGTCGTGTTGAAATTCGCGGGCTACGATAGCATCGACCGCGCCGAAGAGTTGCGAGACGCGCGCGTGATGATCACACACGATCAGCTGGTCGAGCTTCCCGAAGGCGCCTACTACGATTTCGACCTGATTGGCTGCGAGGTCGTCGTGGCCGCGGGGCAACGGCTTGGCCGCGTCGAAGAGGTTCAAAATTACGGCGCCGCGCCATTGCTTGTAGTCCGAGACGGGAACCGCGAACTTCTGATCCCACTCGTCTTGAGCATTTGCGTTGAGATTGACACCGAACAGAAAAGAATCGTGGTCAATCCGCCTGAAGGGTTGCTGGATTTGTGAAAATCAGGTTTCAGGTTTCAGGTTTCAGGTTTCAGGTTTCAGGTTTCAGTACAAATACCAATTCCTACTGAAACCTGAAACCTGAAACCTGAAACCTGAAACCTGAAACCTGAAACCTGAAACCTGAAACCTGAAACCTGAAACCTGAAACCTGAAACCTGAAACCTGAAACCTGA
>Ga0187894_10006824_pt1 | contig 11022 bp, 10 predicted proteins | sample GBC1701081metaG_FD_136650 | JGI IMG/M metagenome (GOLD analysis project Ga0187894, IMG submission 136650) | White microbial mat communities from a lava cave in the Kipuka Kanohina Cave System on the Island of Hawaii, USA - GBC170108-1 metaG ...
ATACTTCAAGCCCGTCCTGTACGCCAATTCGGACAAGCCTCACGTCATCGGCATGCGTTTTCAGGCCGGGCATGTGCGCAGCTTCGGCACGCCGCTCACCACGCAGTCGTTGTCGTTTGTCGGCGGCGTGCCGATTACCGAGCGCTACTTCATGGGCGGCGAGAACGACGTGCGCGGCTACAACTTCTATTCGATCTCGCCCGTGACCAGATTCGACGCCTTTCGATCCACCAGGAACGTCACGGCAAAGACGAGGAACAGCGCGGGCGATTTTGAAGACGTGGCCGACGGATCGGTCCACCGGAGCGTGCTGCGCCGTTACACATTCGAAGCTCCGGAAAACGGTTGTGGGGAAGTGAAAAGCCCCGGCTGCAACGTCGAGCGGATCATTTTTCGCGAGGACGCCGACGGCAATGAAATTCCCGTCTACACGGCGGTGGGGGGCGACACGCGGTTGCTGTTCAACTTCGAATACCGCATCCCGATTGCCGGCCCCATCACGCTAGCGAGTTTCTTCGACGTCGGCGCGGTCTTCAACATGCGCAAATATCAGGACCAGATAGTCACCTCGAACTACGTCGACAGCACAATCACGCCGAATGGAGTGATCCTCAACTCGTCGGGCACAATCGCGACGCACGACGAATTGGACAGCGCGGTCACGGGATCAAACGGCGGCAGTTTGCCGCCAGGCTTCCGCACGGTTTACCTGACGGGCGAATCGCGCACTTACAACCTGCTGCGGCTTTCGCAAAGCGCGACCAGCTTCATGGAAAACCTGCGCGCCTCGGTCGGCATGGAATTCCGCGTCCAGATGCCGGTAATCAACGTGCCGTTCCGGCTCATCTTCGCTTATAACCCGAACGCCAATGCGGACATCACCGATCCTAGACTACTGTTGCCTGAAAGGAGAACGGTCGTCCGGTTCAGCATCGGACGAACATTCTGATATGCCGCACCGCTTCGCTGCCGCTTCAGCGCATTTGTTGATCGCCCGCTTAGCAGCAGCCGCGCTGCTGGCGGTGTTCTGTTTGTCTCTCGCCCCGGCGCAAAGCGGGCGTCGCGTAAAACCGCAATTGGCTCCCATGCGAGAGGAACCCGTGCGAGAGGAGCCCGTCCGAGAGGAAAAGGATGTCATGGCCATTACCATCCGCACCGAAGAAGTTCTTCTGAATATCACTGTGCGTGATTCGTTGGGACGCGCCGTCGACGGATTGAAGGCCGATGACTTTTTCATCTATGACGATGGCCGGCGGTATGAGTCACTGCATTTCGAGCCGAAGCGCGGGCCGGTCAATCTGCTGCTGCTGCTCGATGAGGCGGCGGGCTTATTCGCGGACACTGAGACGATCAACCAGGCCGTACTGTCGTTTCGGCGCGCGCTCGACCCCGAAGACCGCATCGCCGTGATGCGTTTCTCCGACGAGATCGAATTGACGCAAGACTGGCGCAACGATGAGGCCACGCTGGCGAGGGCGTTGAAAGTAAAGTCGCTGGGGGCCGCCAGGTCGGCGATTTATGACGCGCTCGTTTTCGCCGCCGCGAAACTCAACGAAGTCGCGGGCCGGCGCGTCATCGTTTTGTTGACCAGCGGCCTCAACACCGCGGGCCGGGCCGATTTGCGCGACGCGATGGCGGCCATTCAAAGCGTCGGCGCCACGGTTTATGCCCTCAGCCAGACGGAAGCCATCGCCGCCGCAATCCGGCGCCCGGCGGCCAACGCGCGCCGCCCGGCATCGCCCGGCATTCAATCTCCCGACGCCACCGCGTCCTTACCTGTGTTGGCCGCCGCCGAAGCGCAATTGACCGCGCTGGCCGAGCAGAGCGGCGGCATGATCTATTTTCCGTTGCGCGAGAGCAGCCTGAGCTGGATGCTGGAGCAGGTAGCCGGCGATTTGCGCGCGCAATACCTGATCACTTATCTACCTCAAGAAGGGGCCCGGGGTGAGAATGACTGGCTCTCCAGCGCGCATCGCATCGAAGTGCTTGTGCGTGGCGGCCACAAAGTCTACGTGCGCCCTGGTCGCATCAATCTCAAACCAAACCCTGACTTCCGCGCCGCGGGCGATGCGCGCATTCGCTACGCCTCCGCGCCTACCCGCATTCGGATTTACTCGCCTCAATGATTCTTCCGATCTCCTTATTCTGTGACAATCCGCAAAGATAAAACGTCTTAGTGGGCAGCACATAAGTTTTCAGCGGACGGCGCTTTTAGACCTTCGCTATCCAAAAATTCTCCGTTCAGGAGAAGAATTTCAACAAGGAGAGCTTCCAATGAAGAGAATCGTATTTCTTTCCGCCTGTTTCATGCTTGCCGCCTTGACGCTGGCTTTGGCCGCGGACTTGAACGGCACGTGGGTCGCCCAGGTTCCCGGACGGGACGGTCAAACCCGGGAGACGACATTCAAGCTTAAGGCCGAAGGGGACAAGTTGACCGGAACCGTATCGGGAAGGCAGGGCGACACTCCGATCTCCGACGGAAAGATCGACGGAGACAACATCTCCTTCACCATGACGATAAACGCCGGCGGCAACGATATTAAGTTCCTTTACAAGGGGAAAGTGGCCGGGGACGAGATCAAATTCACCCGCACCAGAGAAGGAGGAGATCAGCCGGGGCAGGAGTTCACGGCGAAGAGAGCAAAGTAAGGTTGATACTGTCGCGGCGCCGCGCGCGTAAGCAAGCGGCTGTCCTCGCAGGCAGCCGCTCGCTTACGCGCGCGGCGCCGTGGATGATCATTTCTCGCCTTCGCCAATCTGCTTGATTTGAGGGTTGTCAGGTAACAAATAATCGTCGAGATTGAGCCTTACACTTCCACCTGCGTCACTAAACAGGTCGTCCAATCCAAGTTTGCGGCGGCGATAACGTTTCCAGTAAAAGAGCGAGGCCCCAGCCCCAAGGCCTAAAAGGAGCGCGCTAAGTAACATTGCGCCCATCCAGTAAAAGGAGCGGAGCAGAATCTGGACTGTTCGTGTCGCCTCTTCAATTTCAACCGGATCAGGCGGGCGGTATTCGAGCGGAATATCGCTTAACTTTCGGCCCGCCCAATAAACTTTTGTTTGATACTTAATTTGGCCGACGATATTCTGCGCCGCCGGCATATCTTGGATGTTGACTGCCGCGACAACGTAGTTGCCGATGCGTTTAAATATCCGCCGGTCTTTCTCGATTTGAGGAAGGGTATTGAAATGCGCTTGGATTTGAGTGTGCCCGTCCGAAGCTAATTGCGGTGTGTGATACTCAACAATGATCAAACTCATTTGCCCTCCGCCGCTGCGATAATCCGCCGTGGCCGCTTCCACGCCAGCGTCGAATTTGATCACGTCTTTCAGCTCACTGAAATTTTTCAGCTTAGTCAAAGCCGCCGGGCCAATGATGTATTTTTCACTCTCCGCGATTTTGTCCTGCTCAGGCAAATGTAGCGGCAGTGATGAAAGCTGCCCTTCGCGGCCAGTCAGGTTGGGCTTTATCGCTTCGAAGATCTGTTGAGCAAAATTCTCGTCCGGCGTGGGGGGTGAAACTCTCACGACATAGCAGCCCCGGTAAAACTCGCGGCTGTTTGCAGGGAGATTTCCCCGGTTGAATGTGAACAGGCCGTAGGCGTTGGATATGAAATTCAGCTCAAAAACATCAACCGACGCTCTGATCTTGTCGTCGGCGTAAACGCGACTGATGACTCTTTGCAGCCCATACTCTCCCTGGACATCCGCGTCAGGTAAGCTCAAAAGGCTCCGGGCGTCAAGAATCCGCGCCGGGCCAAGAGCCCGCCAGCGGTCGCCAAGACGATCAGGCAATAACTCTTTGGCTGACTCTTTGGTTGATTGAAACTGCTTGGGGTTCTGAGCTTGTTCTTTGCTTTGACCTTGAACGCCGTTCGCAGCCAAAAGCAGTGTGCAAAACACGGCCGTGAGAATAGTTTTGCCGGAAAAAATGAACGGGCGCGGAATTGAAATATGTTTTGGCACTGCTCCCCCTTTAACGCTTATGCCGATATGGCGCCGCGCCGATTGAATCGACGTGGAATATTTGAGGATTAACAAAGAAGCTTTTCTACAGTTGATTCAGAATCATATCTGCGTATTTGCGCGGGTTCTTGATGTTATTCATCACCATTTTACTGTCCAACGCCGCGCTGTCAATGAGCACATCTCCGATGCCGATCACGCGTTCTTTCAGTGTTTCGTTGACCTCCACATTGTCTATATGACGTAGTGGAATATTTTGCGCGGACTTCGAAAATATCCCTGACCGAATCTCAACCTTGGCGCTGGTCAGCGTATATACCGTATGTTTTAGTTTGATATGTCGAATAATCGGTATTATGAAAAATATCGCGGCGGCGATCACCGCGAACCCTATATTACCGCGCGCATAGGCGATCGCCGCCGTTACGATCAGCGACAACCCCGCGGCCCACAGATAACTCGGGGCGACTTCATAAAACGCCGGGGTGATGCTGAAAATCACCCGCTCTTCATCCCTGAAATCTTCGCGGTAATCTTCCTCAGCGTAGCGGTCCGGGTAATCTTCTTCATACTCCTCGAATGGCTCCTGATCGGGAATAGAGGGAATTATTGGCGCGCGACGAGCCGGCCGTGGAGGCGCCGCTGCAAGATGCGCGGCTGGACGCGGCTCAGCGGCGCTTTGGCTTTGTACCTTCGAGCCACAACGATTGCAGTAGAGGCTTTCAGATGTCAGACGGTTTCCACAACGGTGACAATACATATTATTTGATCACCTCGGCGATTACTCTACCGCGCGCCGTTTTCATTTCCAAACCGAGGAGTCTCGCTATCGTGGGCGCGACGTCAATTAGGCGCGCATATTCCACCTGCGCGCCGGATTTAATTCCATTACCCGCAATGATGAAAGCAGCCCGCATCTCTGCTCGCGAAGGCGCGTAGCCGCGCGCTGTGCGATCCGCGGCCTTGGGTATATTGGTTATGGATGAACCGGTTGTTTTAGGCGATATCGCGTAGGACGGCGCCGCGTCGAGATAAAGAGCCACGCGCGGGTCCGCGCCAAGTTTGGGCGCATCGCGCTTAGGGATGACTCGCCAGATCGGGCTGTCCGGCTTCTCGGCTTGCTGATTAAAGAACGCCTCAAGCTCACGACCGAAACCTTCGTCCTGCGGGTCTTTGACGAAGATGGCCGCGGAGCCACCGAAGGATTGCGCGACGGCCCGCCACGAAACAATTCGCCCCTGAGCGTCTGAAGTTAGCCACCCTTTTTTGGCCAACATAACATTGGGACTAAACTCTTTTTCAACTTTTGACGCGCCGGAATCGGAAAGGACGATAAAGATCGTCTCCTCGGCCATTCGAGCGCCTTCAACCGCATCCGTGATTTTTTTGATCAACCCGTCAACCATCTCAAGCGATTTCAGGGATTCTTCTGAAAGCAAGCCATAGCGCCGCTGTGCGGCGTCAAACGAAGTGAAGTTGATGAGCAGCAGATTGGGACGATGTTTTTCGATGATGTCGGCTGCCGCTGACGCTTTGGAGGAGTCTTCAGTCGTGTCCGGCAAATTGAAAGTGATTGCGGCGTCGGTGGTGAGAGGGAAGCCGACAGCCGCCGTAACCAGGTTCGTACGACGAGCCAGCTCAAAGATGGTGTCTGTTTTGATGGCTCCGACCGATTTGTATGGCTCTTTTGACTGAAGAGCGTTCTTCTCGTCAAAAGAATAATCGGAAGTGACGCCGTGATCCGCCGGCAGTGATCCGGTAATCATCGCCGCGTGAGCGGGAATGGTCTGAGAAGGAAAGACGCTCTCGACTCCCACCGCATGCGCGCCACGCGATCGCAGCGATTGAATGGCCGGAGTGCGCGTGCGATGTGAGTCCGCGCCTGTGACAAAATCCGATCGCAGGCCGCTGATGGTAATCAGGATAACGTGAGAACTGACCGGCTGGATTTTCGGTTTACTCTCTTGTTTTGCCTCTTGTTTTGCCTCTTGTTTTGCCTCTTGTTTTGATGGATTTTGCTGATGCGCCCGGCGCGTTGGAGTGGCGATCAGGCAGAAGAGCAACGTCAGCGGCAATAAAAAAAGCAGGATGTTCGGCCGAGAAGTTTTGTCCGGCATATTCACCAGTGAAAGCCCAAGGCGGTTATTTTGTCCGCGCGATACGAATCGCTTCGATCATCTCGCGCACCGCGCGGTCTAGTCCGACCAATGCGGCCCGCGCGATGATGTTGTGTCCGATGTTGAATTCTTCGATTTCAGATATGCGGGCGACCGCGCCGACATTGCGATAAGTCAATCCGTGACCCGCCGCGACCTTCAACCCGGCTTTTGTCGCCGAACGCGCGGCGGCTTCGATGCGCGCCAACTCTTTTTCAATCTCTCCGATTCTGCGCACCGTCGCGTCTCCCGGATGCTCGTTCAATTGCGCGTAACTGGCGGTGCAGATTTCGATCTGGTAAGCGCCCAATTTTCCCGCGGCCTTGATCTGTTCAATATCAGGATCGATGAAGAGGCCGACGAATATCCCGGCATCGTTCAAATTTTTGATTGCAGATCGGATCGCCTTTTGGTTCGATGCGACATCGAGCCCGCCCTCGGTGGTGATCTCCTGTGGGCGTTCGGGCACCAACGTAACGACATCAGGTTTGACGCGGGACGCGATCTCCACCATCTCGTCGGTTGCGGCCATCTCGACATTGAGATGCGTGATCACAACCTGTTTGAGCGCGATCAGATCGTAATCCTGAATATGGCGGCGGTCGCTCCGAAGATGCGTGGTGATTCCATCGGCCCCGGCGAATTCACAAATCACGGCGGCGGAGACCGGATTCGGTTCATTGGTCCGGCGAGCCTGGCGGATTGTCGCGATGTGATCAATATTGACGTTTAGTCTGCTCATTGTAGTCGTATTTTCCAACCAGATTGTTCCACCTGATAGTCGAGACTTCCATCAGCGCCTTGATCGGCGAAGTTATCGGGTTCAATTTTGAGCCTTCGATGTGATTCCAACGGACCGGGGTTTCCAACAGCCGCCAGCCTTGCTTTTTAGCGATGAAGAGTATTTCGGGATCAAATCCGAAGCCGTCGATCTGTTGCAACTTGAAGACCGATTGCGCGGCTTTCCTTCGAAAGGCTTTGAACCCACATTGCGTGTCTTTGAATCTCAAACCCGTGAATGCGAACTGAATCAGATTGCCGACCCGCCCTATATTCTCACGAAAAGAGGATTGACGAGTTCCGATCAAACTTCGATCAATCGCGCGCGATCCGAAGACGACGTCGTAACTGTCCTTGGCGATCGGTTCGATTACTTTGATGATCTCACTGGTCGGAGTCGCCAGATCAGCGTCATAAAAAAGAACGATCTCGCCCGCGGCTTGAAGCATTCCATTTCGCACGGAATAGCCTTTACCGCGATTACCTGGATTTTCGATCAGTCGCAGCCTTCCGGTCGCGCGACTCTCGAAATTGCGAACCGTGTCAGCCGTATGGTCGGTTGAACCATCGTTGACTACAATTACTTCGCTCGCATAATTCTGTCTGTCTAAATAATCGAATGTTTCCGTGAGAGTCCAGCCGATGCGATTCTCTTCGTTATACGCTGGGATGACAATTGATAAATAAGGCATAGCAAATGTCTCGGTTCACTACGCCAGCAAATATAGCATGGGGCTTATGTGGACGAAATCGGATGCGTGAAATCGCTATCGGCGCGTTGCTTGAACGGCATATATGCCGATGCTAATATGCCGCTTCCTCAAAACACGCCGCTACGGCCTAAATCAACCTCTATGAGTGATTCCAGCTCCAAATTGCTTGCCGCGCTATTTGCCGAGCGACGTGTGCTCACCGTCACCGAGGTGACGGTGCAGATCAAAGACACCCTGGAATCCGAGTATTTCGCTTTGCATGTGCAGGGGGAGGTCTCGAACTACAAACGGCATCAATCGGGCCACTGGTACTTCACGCTGAAGGATTCGAACTCGCAGTTGCGCGCGGTCTTCTACAGACAGTGGAATCGGCTGATGCGATTCGAGCCTGAGAATGGGCTTGAAGTTCGACTGCGAGGCCGTTTGAGCGTTTATGAGCCTCGCGGCGAATATCAGATTATTGTTGAAGTCATGGAGCCTCTGGGCGTCGGCGCCCTGCAGCTTGCGTTCGAGCAACAGGTCAGAAGGCTCGCCGCTGAAGGTCTGTTTGACGAATCGCGTAAGAGAAAGCTGCCATTGTTGCCACGACGCGTCGGGATCGTGACTTCACCGGTCGGCGCCGCGTTGCGCGATATGCTGCAGATACTCGAACGGCGCAACCGGGGAATCGACATCATCATCGCGCCCGTAAGAGTGCAGGGAGCGGGTGCGGCTCGTGAAATCGTGGACGCGATTCGTTTGCTCAACAAACATGCGAAGAAGCCTGGCAATGAAATTGACGCGATCATCGTCGGGCGTGGCGGCGGTTCAATCGAAGACTTATGGGCGTTCAATGAGGAGCAGGTGGCGCGCGCGATTTATGAATCCGAAATCCCGATAGTCTCCGCCGTCGGTCACGAAACCGATTACACGATTGCGGATTTCGCCGCGGACTTTCGCGCTCCGACGCCTTCCGCGGCCGCCGAGATTGTGGCGGCGGAATCGAGCGATCTGGGATTGCGGATAGAGTATCTGCAAAACTCGCTGGCGCGCGCGATGAATTACTCTCTGTTTTTGCGCAGATCGGGGCTACGCGATCTGATCGAAAGTCGCGGGTTTGCGGAAACGGCAAAGACAGTTTTATCGCTTTCGGGAAAATGTCGTGACCTTGAAAAACGCGCGACTGACGCTCTCCAAGCGCGTATGAGAGATTCCGGCGCAAGTCTTCAAACCGCAAACCGCAGGCTTGAAGCGACTGACTTTCGCGCTCTGATCGCGATCAAATTCGGGCGATTGGATGTGTTTGGGCAACGGCTCGATCGCGCCGTTCAGAGAAGATTGGAATCCCAACGACACAATCTGGCCGTGTCCGCGAGTAAGCTGGATATGCTCTCGCCGCTCGCGGTGCTGGGACGCGGATATGTATTGGCAAGGGATGAGGCCGGCAATCTGGTCTCGCGAGCCGCGATGATAAAGTCCGGACAGAGGCTGGCGCTGCGTTTTGAAGACGGAGAAGTCGGCTGCCGGGCGGATTGAGATAAAGGTTTGGTGAAAAATTATGGCCAAGAACAAAGGGCAGGAACAAAGCTTTGAGTCATCGCTGGCTTCATTGGAGCGTATAGTCGCGCAGCTCGAATCAGGCGATCTACCGCTAGAACGATCTCTGGAGCTTTTCGAGGAAGGCGTGGCGCTTGCGCGCCGCTGTCAGTCTCAACTGGGAGACGCCGAACGCAAAGTCGAAATGCTTTTGAGGGAGCGAGGCGAAATCAAAGTGGCGCCCTTTGAATCTTCAAAAGACGCGCCGATGAATAGCCCCGAGGCTCCTCAAGTTCTTTCCGTGGCCAATGCCGCCTCGATCAGCCCACGAACCCAATCCGGAGAAATCCCTCAAGACGAAAGCGAAGCCGATGATTCAGTCCCCTTCTAAATCCAATAAGTCCGAGCCGATTGTGGACATCACTGAATATTTTCAGCAAAAAGCCCTTCAGGTTGATCAATGGCTTGATCGTTTGCTTCCATCCGAGTCGGAGACTCCTTCCATCATTCACCAGGCGATGCGATACAGCGTCTTCGCCGGCGGCAAGCGAATGCGCCCGATTCTGGCCATTGCGGCAGGCGAGGTTTTCGGCGCCGATGAGAGGGCGCTTCTGCCAGCGGCTTGCTCGCTTGAGATGATTCACACCTACTCCCTGATCCACGACGATCTGCCGGCGATGGATAATGATGATTTACGTCGCGGCCTGCCCACGTGTCACGTCAAGTTTGGCGAAGCGATGGCGATCCTCGCCGGCGACGCGCTGCTGACACAGGCTTTTCTGACGCTCGCCTGTTACGAAGCGCCCAGCGCGGAGACAAAAGCGCGTGTGATTTCAGAAGTGGCCCGCGCGTCAGCGACGACAGGGGCTTTGATCGGCGGCCAGGTGTTGGATATTCAGTTTGAAGGCAAACCTGTCACAGGCGCGCAGCTCGAAGAGATTCACCGCGCCAAGACAGGAGCGTTAATTCGCTGCGCGGTTCGCATCGGCGCAATCATCGGCGGCGCGAGCAATGACGAATTGAACTCGATAACCGAATATGGAGAGAAGGCCGGGTTGGCTTTTCAGGTCGCCGATGACTTGCTGGATGAAACCGCAACCAGCGAAGAGTTGGGCAAGACCGCCGGCAAGGATGCCGCAAGTCAAAAGGCGACCTACACCGCGCTTTATGGAATTGACGGAGCCAGACAGATGGCGGATCGCCTTTGCCGAGAGGCTATTGGCGCCGCGCGGCGAGTGCGCCGAGATACGTCAATACTGGACGCGATAGCGCGGTTCATAATCGAAAGAAGATCATAAATGCCCACGCGCTCGAAACCGCAATGAAGCCCAAGACCGGCAAAGAACGCCTGGACAAGCTGCTTGTGATGCGTGGGCTGGCCGATACTCGCGCAAAGGCGCAGTCGCTGATCCTTGCTGGGCAGGTCTTCAGCGATCAACAAAGGCTGGACAAAGCCGGACACCTGGTTCCGATTGACATCGAACTGACAATCAAGGAGCCGCTGCCTTTCGTCAGCCGCGGCGGTTTGAAACTGGCCGCCGCGCTCGACCATTTCAAACTCGAAGTAGCAAACAGAGTCTGTCTCGATATCGGCGCTTCGACAGGCGGGTTTACCGATTGTCTGCTGCAACGTGGCGCTTCGCGCGTCGTCGCGATTGATGTCGGGCGCGGCCAGTTGGATTGGAAATTGCGGCAAGACAGCCGCGTCGAATCGCGCGAGAACGTTAATGCGCGTTACCTTTCGCCGGATGATTTCACCGACCGTTTCGCCATCGTCGTCGCCGACGTTTCCTTCATTTCTCTGACTAAAATCCTTCCGGTCGTTCCGCCCCTGGTTCAGAAGCCCTCCTTTGTGATCACGCTTATCAAACCTCAGTTTGAAGTCGGGCGCG
>Ga0187894_10006825_pt1 | contig 11020 bp, 5 predicted proteins | sample GBC1701081metaG_FD_136650 | JGI IMG/M metagenome (GOLD analysis project Ga0187894, IMG submission 136650) | White microbial mat communities from a lava cave in the Kipuka Kanohina Cave System on the Island of Hawaii, USA - GBC170108-1 metaG ...
CGAATGGGCCGCTGGCCGCCGATGCCTATGTTGGCGCGGTCAGCCGAAATGGTCGGCGTGAATGGGCGCCCGCTGCGCACGACGACGATGCCCTGAATCTGCCAACCGCCGAGCAACGCGTCGGTGAATCGGCTCGTCCCATTGAGCAATCGCTTGCCACGCCCCACGGGCAACTCGTATCCCCAACTGAGGGCCAGGTTGTGCGGAATGTCGAAATCCGAAAGCGATCTCTCCCACGCTGTATTGCCGCCGGTGGCCGGCGCGTTCTGATGCAGCATGCTCTTGGAGAAGGTGTATGACGCTAGATACCAGAGGCCCGATGAGAGGCGCTTCTCGATCTTCGCTTGGAGCGCGTGGTAGTTGGTCGAGACGTCTTGAGAGAAATAGTTGATCGTTCCGAAACGCGGATAGGGCCGTCGGCTCTGAATCGCGCCCGGACCGGCGGGAGGGTTATTGGCCGCATTCACGCTGTTCAGGAACGATCCCTTGTTGCCCACGTAATCAACCTCGATGACCGTGCCCGAGAAAATCTCATGCTGGACGCCGAAGTTCCAATGCTGGTCGTAGCCCATGCGCAGCTTGGTATAGGTCGGCCCCAGGCTCGGCGCGGCCGTCGTCGTCAGTGTGCGTCCGAGGAAGAAATCGGCCATCGTGCGTACCGCCGGAGTCTGATCGTTGAACGCGGTCTCGTCGAGCTTGAAGGGGATCATGTTGTTATTGACGCGGCCATCGGTATTCTCCGTTTCATAGAAAATGCCGTAACCGCCGCGCAGAACGGTTTTCTCTCCAAACGGCCTCCAGGCAAAGCCGAAGCGCGGCGCCCATTGGTTCTTGTCAGTCGAGGTGATGGTCAGCGGCAGCCCCGCCTGGCTGCTCGTCTGGATGAAGTCTTTGAAGAGCGCGTAAGAGGACGGCCCGGCGAATTGCGCGCTAAGGTCAATCTGATCGCCGCGGCTGCCGATGATGACCGGCTTGGCCAGCGTGGGGTCGAACGTTCCGAGCTGGCCGCGATAGCCCTTGAGCCATGGCGAGAGCTCATAACGCAGCCCCAGATTGAGCGTCAGGCGGCTGTTGACCTTGATGTCATCCTGAAAATAGAAGTGGTAGTAATTCCCTTCGCCTCCGAAGACGTCCGTCGGGAAAGCGCGAGTGACCTGGCGCGGATAACCCAACATGAAGTCGGCGAACGCTTCGCCGCTGATCGAGCCGTTGAAGGTCCACTGGCCCTGATACTGTTTGCTGTCGGTGAAGAGCGGAACCCACCGGCGAATCTTCGTTCCGAACTTGTAGATGTTCCGCCCCTTGACCCAGGTCAGGTTGTCCGTCCACTCATAGACCTTCAGGTCTTGAGTCTTTGGGCGTTGGTCGAAGGCCGAGCCGTTCATCGCGGCGTAACCGCTCCAACCGAAGTCAGGGAACGAGCCGACCACGCCGGGCCGAGCCGTCTCCTCGAACCCGCGGATGCCCGCGTCTTTATTGAAGTTCGTCCCCTGGCCGTAAGCCTCCAGGTCAACAATCGCCGGGAGGTAACTGAACCTGAATTCATGAGTCAGGTTTTGCCTGAGGATATTCGTCACGCTCGCCACGACGTTCTGCCCGCGCGTCTTCAACGGGGCGTAGCCGAGCGCCGGGAAGGCATGCGGCTCGTTGAGGCGGTTGTCGTGAAAACTCCAGCGGACGAAGATGCGATGATTTTCGGTAATGCTCTGGTCGAGACGCGCCGTGAATTGATCCGTGTCCAACTGGCGCGAAGGGGCGTAGGAAAAGGTTCCGGAAGGCGTATTCGGATCGGGGATGAATTTGGCGAAGAACAGCGCCTGCGAAGAGAGCCGGGCTGTCGGGATGACATTGTTCGTGAACTGGGCGCCCGTGAGCGGGTCGTTGATCCTCCTCGAAGTCATCGCGCTGAAGTCGCCGCGCTTCATCGCCGCGGTCGGCACGATGCTGTTGAAGACCAGCCCCTGGCGCTCCCGCATCCCTTCGTAGCTCCCGAAGAAGAACGTCTTGTTGCGCCCGTTGTATAGCTTTGGAATCAAGACCGGTCCTCCGAGCGTGCCTCCGAACTGGTTGCGCTTGAGGACTTCGCGCTCTCGGGCGAAGAAGTTGCGCGCGTCGAGTTTGTCATTGCGCAAGAATTCAAACAGCCCGCCATGAAACGCGTTCGTCCCGGCCTTCGTCGAGCCATTCAACAGGCCGCCGGCGTGGCTGAATTCGGAAGAGTAGGCGCTCTGCTGCACCTTGAATTCCTGAAGGGCGTCAATCGAAGTGTGGATGAGCGTCCCGCCCTGGTGGTGATCGGTAATATCCACGCCATCCATGAGGAAAGTGGTTTGACGGCCACGCACCCCGCTGATCGCCGTGCCCGAACTGAAATTGGCTCGGATGCGCAGCAGGTTCCCACCGCCCGGCAGCAGCGCCGCGCCGGGAGTGAGCCGGGCCAGTTCGTAATAGCTGCGCCCGTTGAGCGGCAGGTTGACGATCTGCGTGTTCGTCACCACGTGCCCGAGCGTGCCGGATTCCGTGTCGAGCAATGGCGCTGAAGAGGTCACCTCAATCGTCGAACTGACCTCGCCCACCTTCATCTCCACATCCACGCGGGCCGATTGCCCGACCTGCACTTCGACCGAGTTGATGACCGTCGTCTGAAAACCCGCGCTGGAAACAGTCACGCGGTAGAGCCCCGGATTGAGCGACGGCGCCACAAAATCGCCGCGTTCGTTGGCGCTTACCGTGACCGATTGATTGGTCGCCGCTTCGGTGATAGTGACCGTGGCGTTGGGCAAAGCGGCCTTTTGCGTGTCGGTCACCGCGCCGACAATGCGCCCCGTCTGGACTTGCGCCCAGGCCGTGGCCGTCAAAACAACGCTCAGAAACAGCAGCGCAGCCGCGCGCTTTCGAAACAAATGTCGAACCTGAATTTGCATGATGTGCCTCCGTTATGGCGCCTGTGTAGATGGAGATCAAGCCTTGAATGGTACGACCTTTGCCACCGCGCTCTTACCGACGTTTGGGCGGGTTCCGGCGTATCATCCGAGCAGGTAAAACGATCAAGACTTGTTGATGGTGGCTAATGGTACAGCCATTAAGACTGGCTGACAAGTGAGATTTGGGCAAGGAGCGCGGCGCAGTACAGGTCGCCACCGCTCCCTATATTGCGCCGCGCTCCTGAAATTGGTTGTACCTTTTACGCCATAGCGTGGCCTGCTTCGCCCGCGCGAGGAACCGGCTAGAGCCGCTGGAGTTCTTGTGATAGATTGGCCGTACCTATGAAGAAGAAAGTTGTACCCATCACAACCCAGTCCGCGACGACTGGCAAAGAAGACGTGACCGCGACGCTTATCGGCGTGTTCAAGCGGCTGATTTCGGAAGGCTCGCTGGCGCCGGGGCATCGGCTGCCGGCGGAACGGGAGCTGGCCGACATGTTCGGCGTCAGCCGGTCATCGCTGCGGCAGGCGTTGAAGGTGTTGGAGATTATGGGCGTGATCTCGCAGCGTGTGGGAGACGGCACGTATTTGAACACGGCGGCGCCTTCGATTCTGGCCGAGCCGATGGAGTTTTTGATCCTGCTCGACGGCCTTTCCTTCCACGAGTTGATGGAGGCGCGATTGATCGTCGAACCGGAGCTGGCCGCCCGCGCCGCCGCCCGCGCCACGCCGGAAGACATCGCCGAATTGCGGCAGGCGCTCACCGAGATGGAAGAGAATGAGCGGGATCACGCGCGGTTCACGGAAAACGATCTGTTGTTCCACAAAACGATCTTTCGCATCGCCGGCAATCGCGTCTGCACCCTGATGTTCACCGTGGTGCATCAATCGCTGGAGCGGCTGATTCATCTGACCTCACAACTTGTCGAACCGGAACACACGCTGCAACTGCACCGGCGCATCTTCGTCGCCATCCGGCGCAAGGACGCCGATGACGCCCGCCGCCGAATGACGGAGCATCTGGAAGACGCCAGAGAGCTATTCAAACGCGCCACCGCGTTGCAGGCGCAGTCCTCTCTGCAAAGCCGCATTGGCGAGCTAACTTCCAGCGCCGACAACACGGAAAAACTAACGCGCGAATTCCACCGCAAGAGAAGAAGGGGTTGAGAAGGATATGCCATATTTCATATGCGATATTGCATATGAAATATGGCATATCGGCTCCCGAAAACGACTTTGCAAAAGCCCTGCATCTGACATCTGACAACTATTCGCGCCTTAACGCCGTCATCGGATCAACCTGTGTCGCCCGCCGCGCCGGAATCCAGCACGCCAGAAGCATGATGAGCGTCAGGAACAAAGCGATCGCGATGAATGTCAGCGGGTCTGTTGCGCTCACACCGAAGAGCAGATCTGTCATCAACCTCGTCAAAGCGAACGCCCCGACCAGGCCGGTCGCGACGCCGATCAGCGCCAACGACAATCCTTGTTTGATGATCAACCTGAGCACATCGCTCGTCTGCGCGCCCAGCGCCATCCGAATCCCGATCTCGCGCGTGCGCTGCGCCACGGCATACGCCATCACGCCATAGATGCCGATGGCGGCGAGCGATAAGGCCACCGCCGCGAAACCGCCGAGCAGGAGCAAGGCGAAGCGCCGCTCGGCGAGCGTCGCGGACATCATTTGAGTCATCGTCCTGACTTTGCCGATGGCGACTTCGCGATCTACCGCCCGGATCTCTTGCCGCACGGCGCCGATCAAGGCCTCCGGTTCCGATTTCGTTCGTATGACGAGCGGGACAGCTCCGACGACAAGTTGGTTGTACGGAACATACATCTCCGGCCCGGGGGCTTTGTCAGGACCGAAGTGCCTGATGTCATTCACGACGCCGACGATCTCGCTGGCTTCCGGCCGGTTGCGAATGATGATGCGTTGACCGAGCGGGTCTTCGTTCGGGTAGAAATGGCGCGCGAAACTTTCGTTGACGATCGCCACCTGCGGCGAGACGTCACGATCCGATTCCGTGAACGCGCGCCCGCGCCGAATCTGCATTCCCATCGCGCGGAAGTAGTCCGTGGTGGCGATCTGAAATCCGGATACCGGACGCTCCGATGGCGCGAGGGTCTGCCCTTCCTTGCGAAACGTCCATCCACGTTGGTCTCCGCCGAGTGGCAAACTGTCAATCGCGCCGACGGAGGCGACTCCGGGCAGCGCCCTGATGCGCTCGATCACCTGTCCGTAGAAATTCAGCCGTTGCGCTTTGTAATCTTTACCGCTGTACCGCGCCGAAGGCAGATTGACCTCGACCGTCAGCACGTTAGAGGCTTGAATGCCGATTTCGACGCGCCGCAACCGCAGAAAGCTATTCAGGAGCAACCCGGCGCCGGCGAGCACGATCAGCGCCAGCGCGATTTCAGACACGACCAGCGCGCCGAAAATCCGCCTGTTCGCAGCGCTCGCGCCGCGCCCGCCCTCCTTGAGCGATTCGTGAAGATTGATTTGCGCCCCCTGAAGCGCCGGAAGCATGCCGAAAATCAAGCCGGCCAACACCGTCACCGCCAGCGTGAACCCCAGCGTGTAGAGATCTACCCTGGCCGTCTGCATGCGCGGAATTCCCGACGGACTGAGCGCGAGCAATACGTCCGCGCCCCACAATGCCAGCAACAGACCGAGAGCGCCCCCTAAGCCGGCGAGCAGGACGCTTTCCGTAAGCAACTGCCTGACGATTCGCCAGCGACTTGCGCCGAGCGCCGAGCGAATCGTGATCTCCGTCCGCCTCGTCGCGCCGCGCGCGATCAACAGGCTGGACACATTTGCGCAAGCGATGAGCAGCACCAGCCCGACCGCGCCCATCAGCAACAACATCGTCGTCCGCACCTGCCCGACTTCGTCTTCGAGCAAAGGGACGACGTTCACCGTCCAGTTTTTGTTCGTCGCCGGGTATTGCCGCGCCAGCGAATCGGCGATCGTCTCCATCTCCGCGCGGACCTGCGCAAGCGAGGCATCGGGCTGGCGGCGCGCGATCACTTTTAGAAAATGGGCCTCGCGCATCTGCGTCTGATTGGCGTTGAGCGCCAGCGGCGTCCAGATTTCGGAGCCGCGCGGATACTGAAACCCGGCAGGCATGATCCCAACGACGGTGTATCGCGAGCCGTCGAGATTTACCCTCTGTCCCACCACGTTCGGGTCGCCGCCGAACCGCCGTTGCCACAGCCCGTAGCCGAGCAGCGCCACCGTATCGCGATCCGGGTTGTCCTCCTCGGAGGTGAAGACTCGCCCTTGCAACGGGCTGACGCCGAGGATGGAGAAGAAATTGGCGGAAACGAAAGCGGCAACGACGGGATCGGCTTGACCCTGGCTTGCCAGCGCCTGCTCCTCCTGCCCCCATGCTCCGATCTCGACCAGCGTCCGGCTCTGCCGCTGCCAGTCGAGGAAATTTGCGGGAGCGACTTCCAGCCGCTCACTCCGTATCGCAGCATCTGTCTCCTTCTCGTAGAGTCGCACCAATTGGTCCGGCTCGGGGTAAGGCAATGGGCGCAACAATACCGCGTTGACGACGCTGAAGATCGCCGTGTTCGCGCCAATACCGAGCGCCAGCGTGATCACCGCAATCAGCGTGAAGCCAGGTTTCTTCAACAACATTCGCGCGCCGTAGCGCAGGTCTTGCAACAATGTTTGCATAAGCCCTTCTCCGAAAACGTAGGGCAAACTGGACAGTTTGCCTGGTCTCCTTGAAAGACGTCTCTGGCGTAATCAAGGCAAACTGGACAGTTTGCCCTACATTCGCGCCGCGATTTTCATCACTTCAAGACGTCGCCGCAGCGACCTGAATAACTCCTCGAAGAAATCAACGAATGATTTCATCTGATAACTACCAAACCCCGTGCCACGCCCCGTGTCTCAATGAACGCGAAACGACACCTTGACTGCGTTGCATTTAGCCGACCGTCGGATTGCGACTCCGCTCATCAATTGTTCGGTTTTGGGATTCTGCCTTTCCGATCCTGGGAACGAAGAGTTGGGACTGCGTCAAAACCGCAGGATGGTTTTGAGCGCGCGAACGCGGTCGCGCGCGACGGTCAGTTCGGTGCGGGCGGCGTCTCGGAGTCTGACCACCAGACGGCCGCCGAACCACGCGCGCGCTTCATCCACAAAATCGGCGTTGAGCAGAATCGCGCGGTGGATGCGGATGAATTTCCGCGGATCGAGTTCGCTCTCCAACTCGGCGATCGTGCGGTCAACGACGTACTTGCCATCGTCGGTCGCGGCGTAGGTCAGTTTGTCGTGCGCGAAGAAATGGGTGATCCGGCTGAGTTCGATGAAGCGGACGCGCTCGCCGCTGCGCGAGGCGACGCGCGTCGGGTAGCCCGGCCGCGGCGATTTCATCGCTTCGGCGAGCCGCGCGATCACGTCGCGGAAGTCGGGCGTCTCGGCGGGCGCGGCGCCGATGAGCCGTTCGAGTTTGCCCAGCGCGCGTTCGAGCTGCGCCTGCTCCACCGGCTTGAGCAGATAATCAATCGAGTTCACTTCGAACGCCCGCAGCGCGTATTGGTCGTAAGCGGTGGTGAAGATGACGAGCGGCTGCCAATCCAATCGGGTCAGCAATTCAAAGCCGTTCAACGCCGGCATCTGAATATCGAGAAAGAGGACGTCAATCCGCGCGCGCCACTCAGCCGATGAAAGCAGCGCCAGCGCGGTTTCAGGATCGGTCTCCTGCCCGGCGATTTCGACGCGCCCGGTTTCAGTCAGCAGGCGCGCGAGCCGTTTGAGCGCCAGCGCCTCATCATCAACCAACATCACTCTCAGCTTGCGATCAGTCATTTTCATCTTGAAAAGTTAACAGTACCGCGAGCGGTAGCGAGCGTAGCTCCCATAGAGAGCCATTTATGGGAGCCACGCTCGCTACCGCTCGCGGTACTGTTGCGGAAGCAAGACCGTCACCTTCATCAAATGCTCTTCGCGGCGAATGTCGAGCGCCGCTCGATCTCCGTAGAGCGCCGACAAGCGCGCCTGCAGATTGTCCAGCCCGTGCCCGGCGCGGATTGCGCCGGCGGTGAAACCGGGCCCGTCATCGCTCACCGACAGTTTGACCGACTGATCGTCCGCTTCGGCCTCGACGCGGAGTCCGGCGCCTGCGCGTGTTCCCGAGACGGCGTATTTGACGCTGTTTTCCACCAGCGTTTGCAGGCAAAACGGCGGAACTTCGATCCGCAAGAGGCTGTCGGGGATTTCAATCTCGAAGCGCAGCCGGTCGCCGAACCGCGCTCGTTCAATCTCCAGATAATCGGTCACGATCTTCACTTCGTCGCTGAGCGGGACGGTGTTGCGCTCGCTCGAATCGAGCGAGAAGCGGAGCAGCGCCGACAAGCGTTCGACCATCCGTTCGGCGTGTTCGGGATCTTCGCGGATCAGCGCGGAGATCGAATTGAGCGTGTTGAAGAGCAGGTGCGGGCGCAGGCGCGATTCGAGCGAGGAGATCTGCGCGGCCAGGGCGAGCTTGCGCGCGCGTTCCTCTTCGAGCCGCCGGGCGCTCAATTGCAACTGTGTGGCTTCCAGCTCGGATTTCAACTTCTCGTAAAAGAAGCTGCTGAGGCCGAAGATCAGCCCGATCAGCACCGATATCTTCAGACTTTCGCTGACGACGGTGAAGAAAGCTCCCGGTGGGTAAAGGCCGAAAACGACCACCAGCGACGAGGCGATGACACAGCCCAGCGCGGCGGCGGCGGCGATCAACAGCGCCATCAGCAACAGATTGGGCAGGGAGCGTTTCGAGGGAAAGTATCTGGTGGGCAGATTGATCGAGACGGCGATCAGCATGCCGACGCAATTCGAAAAGAGAAGGATCACGCAGACGCCGATCAGGAACTCTCGCCACGTGAACCGGCCGTCAAACCAGAATCGCAGCGCGATGACGACCGCCGCCGCGGCCAGATTGATCGGCAGCGCTTCAAGAAAAAGATCAATCACCCACTTGATCGCCGCAAGCGGGTGATTGATCGTTCGGCCCCCGCGGTTTTGATAAAGACGCGGTTCAGTCCGCGTAGAAGTTGCCATGGAATCCCAACGGAAAATGCTGTCCTGTCCAGACGCGCGCTTCCACCTCCATCGAGCCTGCGTCGCGGATTTCGAGGAAGGTTTCATCGCGGTCGCCGTCGTAGCCTTGCGCCAGCAGCCAGCCGCGCTCTTCGCTGTTTTGACCCGGATGCGGCGCGAAGACCGGCTCGCCGTAAGTGCGCGACTTGCCGATCTGAGCGCGCTGGCATTTGCCCAGGCGCAGATCGTGTTTCGCCAATGTGTCGGCCCCCGCCGGGTCTTTCCCCCAGCCGACGGTGTAAAGATACCGCGCATCGGCGCCGATGCGCCGTTCGTCGAAGCGCGGGAACTCGACTTCGGATTCCATCTCGGTGCGGCTGACCACACTGCCCGAGGCCGGATCAATCACCAGGCGCGTCAGGTGATTCGGGGAAGCCTGCGCAGGTTGATCGACGTCCCACGAAGCGACCGCCTTCATCACCGAATCGTCGGGACTGAGGATCGAATCAATGACGAGCTTGCCGTCCTGCTCGAACGCGTTGCCGTTGTGAAAGACCATACCGGCGGGCTGCTCGACGGTGACGGGCTTGCCCGCGCCGTCCTTGCGCGCGATCAACAGGCGCGTCGGCATTTTTTCGGAATACTTGACCAGATCGAACGGGGCGGCGCGCTCGCCTTGCATCATCCGCATGAAGTCGAAATAGACCGGCGGAATCACGAAGACCAGATGCTCGCGCGCGAGCAGCATATCGTGGATCATAAAATAATTCCGCTGCGGCAGCGCGTAGAGCTTTTTCAATTTGCCGTCGCGTTCCATGCGAAAGATCGTCAGCGCCAACCCCATTCCTTGCTGCACGCCATACGCATAGCCTTCGCCCGTTTGCGGATCGAATTTCGGATGCGCGGTGAAGGGCACGTCCTTCGGCAGCGTACCGTAAAAATCCCATTCGCCCTGAAAGCTGAGCGCCTTCAGGTCAATCGCCGTCGGATGCCCACCTTCCGACAAGCCGAGCAATCGCCCGTCCCAGCGAATGATATTCACGCTCGGCTGGTTCTTGCCCTGGTATTTCGGTTTATACCCTTCGGGCAGTGGCGGCGCGAGCGTGCCCGCTTCGGTGTAAAGCATGCGTTTGGCGCTCAGTTCTTCCAACCGCTGCGGCGTGTCGAGGAATCTGGCCGCCAGCGAGACGCGGCCTTCGCGGAACGTGTAACGCGAAAGGAACGCGTCGCCGTCAAACAGGTGACGCAGCTTGACTCCGAAAGTCTCTTTCTGTCCCGGCGCCGTGCGGATCAGCATGCCGTTGAGCGCCTTCGGGACCTTGCCTTCGATCTTCTTCAATTCCCACGAGCCTTCAGCGCCCGCCGTGCGATTGGCCAGATAGGCCAGATTGCGTTTGCCTTCGGACAACACACGGGCCAGAGTCCGCGACTCGACCAGACCGAGCGCGCCTGCCATAGCCAGCCCCTGCGCAAACTGCCGCCGCGTGACGCCGAGCGATGATGAGTTGTGATCGCTGTTCATAGTTGTCTTCTCCTTGCTGTTAATCGGTACGATACCGGAGACCATGTGCGCCAGGATAAGGCGGACAATTCTGCGAATCCCCCCAATGGCAGGAGGGTGTACACAATGTCAGTCAGACTGTTCCGGAGTTGGCGGTCGTTCGCAAAAAATTGGTGGCGCTCGACTCATCTCAGGTTCAGTCTGCAAGTCGGGGCAGCGTCAGAGCAAACAACACCCTGACGAGCGACGACTCGTTCTTTGACAAACTCATTTCAAGCGCAGTCCTCCGCCATAGACGTGTTGCGCCCACCGCGCATCCCGATGTTGATCGGTCAACGCCACTTTCGATCTTCGAAATGTTTGAGGGTCTCGCCACCCTGGAATTCACCGTCGGCGCTCACCTCCAATTCGTCATCGCCGAGTTCCCAATCCTTTGCCTACTGGTCAGCCCAATTGGGAAACTCGGTTTTGTTGGCTTGCGCGGCCTCGCGCACCACCACGCCGGTGATCACCCCCTGGCTTTGTGTGGAGAAGTAACCGGTCTCGAAACCGAGCGTGGTC
>Ga0187894_10006826_pt1 | contig 11018 bp, 10 predicted proteins | sample GBC1701081metaG_FD_136650 | JGI IMG/M metagenome (GOLD analysis project Ga0187894, IMG submission 136650) | White microbial mat communities from a lava cave in the Kipuka Kanohina Cave System on the Island of Hawaii, USA - GBC170108-1 metaG ...
GATGCGCAGCCTCCGGCCACGCCGACCATCGTCGCGAGCAGCCAGCCGCGCATGCGACCCCCTTTCGTCGCGATCTATCCGGTCAGGGCGGTGACGCGGACGAGCGGTCCGACGGGATTCGGATCCTCGCGCAGGTCGACGATCCCCTCGATCGCCCATGCGCCCTCGTCGTCGGGCTCGTCCGCGTGTCCCGCCACGGCGTACCGTTCGGTCGACGGGCGGGTCTTCGGCAGCAACCTCTGGGTGACGGACCACTGCCGTGGACCGATCGGGGTGACGATCGTGTGCTCCGCGAGCCGCGTCCGCGCGTCGAAACCGATCGCGCCGTGCGCCTCGACGAAGGGCGCGATCGCCGTTCGGAATGCGTCCGCGTTCCAGTCCTCGGACGGCGCCACCGATCGCGCCGCCTCCTCCCAATCGCCGGCGGCGAGCGCCCGCACGAGCGCGTGCATCTCGGCACGGAGACGCGCGACGAACCGCTTGCGATCCGCGGCGATGTCGATCGGCGCCGCCCGTTCCTCCAGGTCCCTCCCCTGCAGCATCGCCTCCCACTCGGTGACGAGGCTGGCATCGACGCGTCCCAGCATCGCGCGGAGGTAGGCGACGAGGTCCAACAACTCCGGCGTGTGATGTTCGGGAGGGACGTTCTGCACGAGCGCCTTGTAGGTGTCCGTCAGGTAGCGGAGCAGGACGCCCTCCGATCGCTGCAGGCCGAGGTCGTTGACATACTGGGCGAACGACATCCACGTCTCCGCCATCTCGCGCAGCACCGACTTCGGGCGGATCGCGTCCGCCGTCACCCACGGGTGGCGCTCCGCGTACGCGTTGAAGAACGCGTAGATCGCCTCGCCGAGCGGCTTCGGCCAGCTCACCTCGTCGAGCGCCGCGATCCGATCTTCGTACGGCACGCCGGCCGCCTTCAGCTCCTGCACGAGCGCCGACTTCGCGCGCTCGACCTGCCGCTGCAGCACCGGACGCGGATGCTCGAGGATCGCCTCGACCCAGGTGACGACGTCGAGCGCGTGGGTCGGCGCGCCCGGCTGAAGAGTCGCGAGCGCGTCGAGCAGGAACAGCGACAACGTGTGGTGCAGGCTGAAGTCGCGCTGCAGCGTGCGGTCCAGCTCCAGCGCTTCTCCGGTTTGCTCCACCACGCCGACCGCGATCAAGTTCTCGAGGAGCGCGTCCACCTGCGCGTGCGTGGCCGCCCGCGCTCGCCCCGACAGATGAGCGCGATCGACCAGCGCGCGGAGCGCCGCGACGCCGAGCGCCGGATCGCCGTGGCGATCGTCCGCGTGCTGCATGAGCGACAGGAGCTGGCCGTGGTTCACCGCGAAGCGGCTCTCGAGCTTCTCCGGCGGACGCGCGACGAGCTGGCGAAACGTCTCCTCGTCCCAGTGTTTGTAGCCCCACGTCGGGGGCTGAGCCTTCACGACCTTCCTGCGCCGCTTCGGATCGGTCGCGACCACCTTCGCGTTCTCGATCACGTGCGCCGGCGCCTGGCAGACGACGTAGCCGACCTTGTCGAAGCCCGCGCGCCCCGCGCGTCCGGCGATCTGCTGGAACTCCCGCACCGGGAGGATCACCACGTTCTCGCCGTCGAACTTGCAGAGCTGGGTGAACAGCACCGTCCGGATCGGGACGTTGATCCCGACCCCCAGCGTGTCCGTCCCGCAGATCACCTCGAGGAGCCCCTGTTGCGCGAGGCGCTCGACCAGCAGCCGGTACCGCGGCAGCAGCCCCGCGTGGTGCAGGCCGACCCCGTGCAGCACGTAGCGGCGCACCGTCGGTCCGAACGGGCTGTGGAACGAGAAACCCTTCACCGCGTCCGCGATCTCCGCCTTCCGCTCCTTCGTGCACAGCTCGACGCTCGTGAGCGCCTGCGCCTGCTCCGTCGCCGCCCGCTGCGTGAAGTGCACGACGTAGACGGGCGCCTTTCCGGTCCGGGTGAGGCGCGACAGCGCGTCGTGGATCGGCGCCATGCTGTACTCGTACTCGAGCGGCACCGGCCGATGGACGCCGCGGATCTCCACGACCTCCCGCCCCGTCCGCGCGCCGAGATCGGCGCGGATGTCGGACGTGTCCCCGAGCGTGCCCGACATGAGGAGGAACGTCGCGCGCGGGAGCGTGAGCAGCGGGATCTGCCACGCCATGCCTCGGTCGCGATCCCCGTAGTAGTGGAACTCGTCCATCACGACGCTCGTGACGCGGGCGTCGTCCCCTTCGCGCAGCGCGAGGTTCGCCAGGATCTCGGCCGTGCAGCAGACGATCGGCGCATCGCGGTTCACCGTGCCGTCGCCCGTCGCCATGCCGACGTTCTCGGGCCCGAACACGGCGCACAGCTCGAAGAACTTCTGGCTCACGAGCGCCTTGACCGGCGCCGTGTACCAGGCTCGTCCGCCCTCCGCGAACGTCTTGAAGTGCCGCGCCACCGCGACGAGCGACTTCCCCGAACCGGTGGGCGCGTCGAGCACGACGTGGTGTCCGGCGACCACCTCGAGGAGCGCATCCTGCTGGTGCGGGTAGAGCTCGAGCCGAAGCGCCGCGACCCACTCGAGGAACGCGTCGAGGAGGTCGTCGGACCTGGAGAATCCCTTCTCGGGGATCCGCGCGTCGAGCCGGGGAGGTGGGCCGGGCATCGGCCCGGTCTATCGCCCGCCCTGGCGCCTCCCATTTTGCAAGACTAGAGTTGGAAAACTGGAGGCCCCATGTTGTCCGTCGCCCTGGGACTGTTCGCCGTCGCCGCCGCCGGCGGTCTGCTGATGGTGATCCTGCGGGTGCGAAGCAGCGCCAATCCCCCGCTCGCGCTGGCGCTCCTCCACGGAGCGCTCGCGGCGACCGCCCTCGTGATCCTCCTCCTCCAGGTCGCGAACGGCGCGGCGTCGGGCACGATGCCCACCGCGTCGCTCGGGTTGTTCGTGCTCGCCGCCCTCGGCGGGTTCCTGCTGATCAGCATGCACCTGAGCGGCAGGACGATCCCGCTGTCCGTGGTGGGGATCCACGCGAGCGCGGCGGTCGTCGCGTTCCTGCTGCTCGCGGCCGTCGTCCTCGGCAGATGAAACGCATCCGCATCGCGGGTCATCCCCTCCATCCGGCGCTCGCTCATCTCCCGTTCGGGCTGCTGCTCGCGGTTCCAATCTTGATGCTCGTCGGTCGGTTCGGCCCGGCTCCCGCATGGGCGACCGGCGCACGCGTCACCCTCGAGCTCGGGCTGATCGCGGCCGCTCCGGCGGCGATCGCCGGGCTCCTCGATCTGCTGACCCTCCGCGGCGACGGGCGCCCGATGACGGTCGCGATCCTCCACCTCTCCGCGATGGTCACGGCGGTCGGAACGTACGCGCTCTCCTGGTCGGCCTGGGAGCGCCCGCACGCCGCGTTCGGCCTGGCGGCGCTGGGCGCTGCGCTGCTGGTTGCCGGCGGCTACACCGGAGGTCAGCTCGTGTACGTCCACAACGTCGCCACGCGAGCGGAGCCCCCGTGACCTCCGATGCCGGCGCACGCCGCCGCACCCTCGACACGATGAAGCGCCTCGGGCCCACCACGATCGGCGAGATCGCGAAGCACCTCGGCATCACGCACGAGGCCGCGCGCCAGCAGGTGAACCAGCTCGAGGCCGATGGCCTGATCGACGGCTCCGCCGAGCCCACCGGAAGCGGCGGCGGACGCCCCGCCCGCCGGTTCCGCCTCACCCGCGGGGGCGAGCACGCGTTTCCCAAGCGATACGGCGATCTCGCGGGGATGCTGCTGGACGTGGTCGGCAGCCGGCTCGGTCCGGCCGCGGTGCGCCACGTGATCGCGGCCGCGGTGGACGCGAAGGTCGCGGCCTGGAATCCGGTGCTCTCCGGGCGCCGTTCGCTGCGCGCGCGGCTGAACGCTCTCCGCTCGATCTACGTCGAGGACGATCCGTGGGTCGAGGTCACAGAGGAGAACGGTCGCGCGACGCTGATCGAGCGGAACTGCCCGTACTTCGACGTGGCGCACGAGCGACCGGAGTTGTGCAGCATGACGGTCCACACGCTCAGTCGGTTGCTCGGCCGGCGCGTCGAGCGCGTGCGGCGATTCCAGAACGGCCATGGGATGTGCGCGTTCATGGTGCGCGACGAGCCGGTCGCGGCCGATGCCCCGCTCCGCCTGGAGAGCGATCCGGGCTGACCTCCGCGATCTGCGTCACCTCACGGGTCGCGGATGGAGACGCGCGCCAGCCACTCGGTCTCGCATGCGACGATCTTCTCCGCGGTCAGCGGCTTCGCCCGCTCGCGCACGATCACGTCGCCCTTCTCCACGCGGACGTTCGGATCGAAGCATTCGAGGTACTCGACCGGCGCGGAACGCTCGTGCGCCATCTTTCGATTCCACTGGCCCGAATATTGTCGAGCGGGGCTGCGCGCGGCGACCGCGTCGTTGAGCCCGAGCTTGTCGATGACGGCGATCGTGGGCAGCGTCCAGCCCGCGACGCCGACCGCGGCGGCGACGTGCACCGGGAAGCCGGACGGATCGACCTTCAGTCCCTCCTCCCGGCTCGGATAGAGCGCGATCTGACCGGCGACGAAGTTCACGTGGCTCTGGTGACGGAGCCCCACGAACCTGCGGATCAAGAATCCCTGCAGCTCGTCCCACCCCTCCGCGTACCACCGGATCGGCCACGGCCAGTGTGGCGCGATCCGGTAGTGCGGCATGCCCTGGGTCTTCATCACGGTGATCGTGTGCGTGAGGCTCCAGTGGCTCCACGGTATCGCGAGCCCGATCGCTGTCGTGACGAGGAACACGGCGAGCAGGTGACGCACGGCGGCGCCGAGCCGATCGACGAGCCACACGAAGCTCAACGCGAACAGCGGCACGAGATGCTGGTAGATCCGGTACTCGAAGTGATCGCCGCCGACGACGAACGTGTAGTACCCGGCGTGCGCGACGATCGCGCCGACGCCGACGAAGATCGGACGCGACGCAGCGTCGACCGACCACGGCGGCCCACTCCTCCCCCATCGCCGGATCTCGCGGATCGCGACGACGAGCGCGAGAGCGATCCAGACGTAGAGCGCGTACTCGAGCACGAAGCTCGCGGCGTAGACGGCGCCCCCCAGCGGCCACGGCTCTCCGACCTTCGCCACGAACGTGTTCGGGACCCATGCGTCGTAGGTCGCGCGCCGCCACAGCAGGTGGGCAGCTGGGACGACGAGCGGGGAGAGCGCCACGAGCGCGCGGCGCGGCGATCGCTCGGTCCACAGCACGAGCGCGATCGCACACCCACAGAGCCCGAGGCCGTCGGGACGCACCAGCGCTGCGATCGCGGCGACCGCACATGCCGCCCACGCGCGCGGACTCCGCGCGAACACCGTGACCGCCATCCACGCGAGCAGCACCGAGGTCCACAACGCCGTTTCGAGCCCTGACGACGTCCACGCGAGGAACGTGCGGTTCGTGAGCGTGGCGAGCAGCACGAGCGCGACGACGACGAAGCGGTGTCGCGCCAGACGCTCGCCGAGCGGGAGGCGGACCGCCATCCACGCGACGAGCCCGACCGACACGAACGACAACGCGAGAGACAGGACTGGAGCGGACCGCGGCGGCGGCACCCCGAGCGCGGTCCAGATCGCATCGAGCGCGACGACCCAGAGGAAGCTCGTGTAGCCCTCGACCGGCCGGAACGGCGGCGGGTTCCAGGTGTACCCCCAGCCCAGCTGACGCGCGCTCACGTAGCGGAAGTCGATGTACGCGTCGTCGCACACGAACAGGAACGTCCACCAACCAGCGACGAGCGCAAGTACCGCGACGGCCATCAGGCCGGCCCAAGCCCACCACGCGACGTTCCCCTGCCGATCGTCGGTTCCCACCGGCGGCAGCCTAGCTGCCGTAGACCGCGAGCGGGGAGCCCGACCACCGTCGACCGCCGTCGCCTCCCCGCGCGATCGCGAACGGACGAACGCCGGGACCCCGAGGGCACGCCGCTTGCGGACCGTGGCGGCCCCTTCGGGCCGAGGAGGAGACATGAAGAACGGAACGATCGCGGCGCTGTCGCTTCTCGCCGCATGCTCGGACTACGAGGTTCGCGATCTCACGGAGCTGGCTTCGCCGGTGGACGTGGCGCCGCCCACCGTGCCGGACGTGGGCCAGCCCGCGGCGGGCCCGCCGGTCGACGAGCCGTGTGGCGTCGTCGACCTGGTGATGGTCTCGACGAACCCGAGCCCCACCTTTCAGAGCGACGGCGTCCTCGAGCTCGTGCTCATTCCGCGGGACAAGGACGGCGCCGTCGTCCTCGACTGTGACTGGTCGGTCGTCGCGTCCGCCGACGGGCAGCTCGGCACCGGCGTCACGTCGGTCGTGACCGTTCCGCAGGATCCGCTGCCCACCGTGTTCGCGCTCGATCTCGACTCGAGCTCGAGCATGATCAACTCGGACCCGCTCGACTTCCGCATCCCTGCCGCGCAGGACTTCATCACCCTCACCGAGACGGCCCGCCCGGAGAGCGTCCACGGCGTGTTCACGTTCCCACGCGAGGACATCGATCCCTTCGAGGTGACCGAGATGCTCGCCGACTTCACCGACGACGCCGGGGTGGCGAGCGCCGCGGTCGCGACCGTCGGCCAACCGTCGGGGATCACGCCCCTGTTCGAGTCCGCGATCGAGGTCCTGGAGTATCAGGACGCCGCGACCACGGACGCCGTCCGCACCGCGCTCGTGCTGTTCTCGGACGGACAGCCGAGCGACCTGGCCCTGACGATCGACGATCTCCTGGACGTGGCGATCGCGACCGGAACGACGATCCACTCCGTCGGGCTCGGCGGAGCCTCGCAGACGGACCCGTTCCCCGACCCCGACGCGATCGAGGTGATGCAGCGGCTCGCGTTCGAGACGGGGGGCTCCTACTCCTCCGCCACCGAAGCCTCGGATCTGGAGGCCACGTTCGCGAACCTCGCCGCCAGCCTCGAGGGACACATCGTCGTGACCGTGGTGTTCGCGGCGCCTCCCGCGCCGGGCGTGTTCGTCAGCGGCACCGTCAGCGTGGAGTCGGTCGGGGCGACGTGGAGCTTCGTCGCCCCGTGATCTGACCGGGGCGTTTCAGGAGCAGCAGCTTGACCCGGTGCCGATCCCCGTCCCCCTCGCCGAACCAGGCTTCGGGGACGGCACCGGGCAACGCCGTCGGATCGAAGGACGGCGGAACCTTCGCCCACAGCTCGGTCTCGATCTTCCGCGCGAGCGCGGGGAGCGGGGAGAGATCCGCCGACGACCACGGCGGGTCGACGAACACGAGGTCCTTCGCGAGATCGGGGGTGACCTCCTCCGCGTCGGCGTGCACGAACGTGATCCGATCCTGAACGCCGAAGAGGCGCGCGTTGTGGCGCGCGAGCTCGAGACGTCCGGACGAGAGGTCGACGGCCACCACCACACATCCCGCCCGCGCGAAGCCGATCGCGTTCCCGCCGCACCCGCACGTCGCGTCCACGACGTGACGACCCGCTGCCTGGCGGCCGATCGCCACGGCGAGCGCCTCGGGCGTCAGCGAGATCCGCCCCTCCTCGTCGAGACGGACGCCGCGCTTCAGGAAGCCGGGCGTGGTGTCGCGACGGGCGCGGGCGTCGCGCAGACGCGCGGCGCGCACGAGCGCCCGCGGCGCCGGCGGATCGAGATCCACCGAGATCGCGCGACCCCCGAGTACGACGCCGCGCAGCCGGGCCTGCACGTCGGCCTCCTCGTTGGGGCCGAGGTGGGCCACGAAGGCGGCGCCCGCCCGCTCCCACGGTCCGGCGCCGAGCAGCCGCTCCGCGTCGACCCATCCCGGAACGCCCGAGACGCTGATCACCCGGCCGAGAGACCCTTGTCGAGGAACGCGACCATCGGAGCGAGGAGCCGGAAGTCCTCGGCGACGACGTCGAGGAAACCGCCGGAGGTGGCGACCTTCAGGGGCACCTTCCCGTGGACGTGCACCCCCTTGAGCTTCAACAGATCGCCTGCGGGATGGTCGGGCGGGAACGGCTTCGGCACCCGCTTGTATGCATTTCCTTCCACGTCGCCGAACCGTTTGCGGAACTTCGGGTCGTCGACGATCTTGCGGAGCGCGACGTGCTGCTTCGCGATCTTCGCCCGCAGCGTCCCCATCCGTTCGGGAGGCGGCTCCCAGCACCCGGCGCCGGTCCCCGCGTCGTCCGTGTCGATCCCGACGTAGTACGCGGCGCCCGCCTGGCGCTCCCCGGTCGCGAGCGGGAAGCTGAACCACACGCGCGAGTAGTACGGCGCCTTGTCCTTGCTGAACCGGATGTCGCGGTTGATGCGGCTCACGGCCTTCGCCGGGTCGCCCGCGTGCCGGCGATCCACCTTCTTCAGGATCCCCGCGATCGCCTCCGCCAGCCGCTTCGCCGGCTCCTTCAGCTCCTGCTCGTAGCGCTTGCGGTTCGCCTGGAACCAGTCCCGGTTGTTGTGCTCGGCGAGGTCGCGCAGGAACTCCACGCCCCCCTTCGGAAACCCCATCCCCATGTCACACCCCTTTGTCCGTGGTCTTCGCTCGTGCCGCGGCCCACTCGCGGGACGCGAGCCACCGGCTCAACGCCGGGAAGCGACGCGTCATGAACCACACGAACCACACGTCGATGCCCGGGAAGTTGTGCAGCCGTCCGCGCTCCACCGCGCCAAGCAGGGATCGTGCCACCTCCTCCGGCTGCCGGATCTTGTTGAACGACGAGCCGGACTCCATCGCCCACACCGCGGCGGGCTTCGCGCGGTTCTCGAGCACGAGGCCCGGCGTGTCGGTCGTCCCGGGGAAGAACACGGAGACGCGGACGCCGCGCGGCGCGAGCTCGAGCGCCAGCGCCTCCGCGAACCCGGCGATCGCGTACTTGCTCGCCGCGTAGGCGGACCAGCCGGGCATCGCGGCGAACCCGAGCATCGAGCTGAGGAAGCAGACGTCCCCTCGCCCCTGCGCGAGCATGTGGGGCAGAAACGCCCGCGCGACGTGCACGTGGCCGAGGTAGTTGATCGCGAGCATCGCGTCGTAGGCTTCGTCCGCCAGCTCGTCGACGTACCCGGGAAGAGCGGCGCCCACGGCGAGGATGAGGACGTCGAGCCCCGCGAGCGTCCCGAGCACGGGATCGACCGCGGCCTTCACGGAGGCCCGGTCGGTCACGTCGAGCGGCAGGCTCGCGAGGCGCTGGCCCGCGGACGGCGCGACCGCCTTCATCCGCTCGAGCGTCTCCGCGAGCGGACCGGGTCGCCTCGCGGCGATCAGCACGTCCGCGCCGCGACGCGCGAGCTCCACCGCCGTCGCCCGACCGATGCCTTCACTGCCACCGACGAGGAGCACCTTTCTGCCGGCGTACGAGTCCACCGGGGCAACCCCCGGCGCGAGCTATCGGACGCCTAGCCGCCCTGCCACAACAGCCGCGCCGCGTGCTCGGTCGAGTCGTGGGGGTCGAAGAACACCCAGGCCATCCCCCCGCGCGTGATGTCGAACGCCACGATGGTGGTCGTCATCTGCAGGGCGTGGCGCATCTTTCCCTTGTCGATCTTGCTGCGGGGCGTGTCGTCTCCCGTCAGCCACATCGGCACGCCGTTCAGCTTGTCGTCGCGCAGCCGGGTGAGCGCCGGGTCCGACGAGCTTCCCGATCGCTGGGACGCGGCGAGCACGGCGGCGTCGTCGATCGGATCCTCCGCCGCCAGCTTCACGCGGCGGTAGACCCGCACCGTCGGCGGCCCGTCGTAGAGCGACTCGTCCCGCGTGCGGTGCAGCAGGACCCGGTTCGCGCCCTTCCACGGATCCCAGTCCTCGCACCGCCCGCCGGTCGCGTGGCAGATGAACACGCTCATCCGCGCCCAGCCGCCGAGATCGAGCCACGGGCCGGAATCGATCTGCGCCATGTGGCACATCGCGGCGCCGCAGACCGCGCACCGGGGCCAGTTCTGGGAGCGGATCCCGCGCGGATGGCCGCCATAGGCGCCGATCAGCGTGGTCGCGTCGGGGGCGGCGCGACGGATCCGCAGCGACGGCGAGGTGGCGCTCGGTCTCTGGCTCATCCGCGCTCGATTCTGCCATCGGCGATGCCGACGTGCACGCCCACCCGCACCCCTCCGTGCGAGAACGAGCCGACCTGCGGCAACGTGAGCCGGGCCAGGCGCAGCAGGCGCCGATCGGGAACGAGCAACGCCACGCGCCATCCGCGGAACCGCCCGTGCAGCGCGCGCCCGAGGCGGGTCCACGCTTCCTCCGCGCCGGACAGGCGCTCGCCGTACGGAGGGTTGCAGACCACGAGCCCCCTCCGGCCAGGGGGCTCGAGATCCTCCACGTCGGAGACGGCGAGCTCCACGGCGGACGCGACGCCTGCGGCTCGAGCGTTCCGGCGGGCAGCGGAGATCGCCTTCGCGTCGCGATCCGCGCCGGCGATCAGCGGGCGCTCCACGTGAGGTACGAGCGACTGACGGCGCAACCGCTCCCACACCTCGCGGTCGAACGAGGGCCAGGTCTCGAGCGCGAAGCTCCGGGCGGCGCCGGGCGGGATCCCGAGCGCGACCGTCGCCGCCTCGATCGGGAACGTCCCCGATCCACACATCGGATCGACGAGCGGTTCGCGCGGATCCCAGTCGGCGAGCGCCAGGACGGCGGCCGCCAGGTTCTCGCGCAGCGGGGCCTCGCCGACGTGACGACGCCACCCGCGGCGGTGCAGCTCCTCGCCCGACGCGTCGACCGACAGCTCGACCTCGTCGCCCGCGATCCGCACGAGGATCGCGAGCGGCGTGCGAATCGGACGTCCGCTGGTGACGGAGCGAGGGCCGCGCAGTGCGTCGCGCACGGCGATCTCCACCTTCGGCCCGATCGAGCTTGCATGGCGCAGACGGCTCCCGTGCGACGCGACCCTCACCGCGAGGGGACGTCCCGGCGCGACGTACGGTCCCCACGGCGCCGCCCGCACGCCGGCGGCGAGACCGTCGAGCGAGGTCGCTCGGAAGCGCGCGACGCGCACCCACACTCGGACCGGCAGACGCGCGTCGAGCTGCACGGCACAGAGCGTGGCTCGATCGGCCGCGAACGACGCGCC